>Ga0102948_1000188_pt1 | contig 22732 bp, 18 predicted proteins | sample SalPonA_A_H2O_MG_FD_78211 | JGI IMG/M metagenome (GOLD analysis project Ga0102948, IMG submission 78211) | Water microbial communities from South San Francisco under conditions of wetland restoration - Salt Pond MetaG R2A_A_H2O_MG | ecosystem: Environmental > Aquatic > Non-marine Saline and... | reverse complement strand
GGCGAGCGTACTCGTGAGGGTAACGACTTCTACCACGAAATGCAGGAAGCGGGCGTTGTAAACGTAGAGCAGTTCGACAAGTCGAAAGTAGCGATGGTTTACGGCCAGATGAACGAGCCACCAGGTAACCGTCTGCGTGTTGCACTGACGGGTCTGACTATGGCTGAGAAGTTCCGTGACGAGGGTCGTGACGTACTGTTGTTCGTAGACAACATCTACCGTTACACACTGGCAGGAACGGAAGTATCAGCACTTTTGGGTCGTATGCCATCAGCGGTAGGCTACCAGCCAACTCTGGCGGAAGAGATGGGCGTTCTGCAGGAGCGTATCACGTCTACCAAGACGGGCTCTATCACGTCTATCCAGGCGGTCTATGTACCTGCGGATGACTTGACTGACCCATCACCAGCGACAACCTTCTCGCACCTTGATGCGACAGTTGTACTCTCACGGCAGATCGCTGAGTTGGGTATCTACCCTGCGGTTGACCCACTGGATTCAACTTCACGTCAGCTTGACCCACTGGTAATCGGTACTGAGCACTACGAGACAGCTCGTAACGTTCAGAACGTTCTGCAGCGTTACAAAGAGCTGAAGGACATCATCGCTATCCTGGGTATGGATGAGCTGTCAGAAGAAGATAAGCAGACCGTAGCGCGCGCTCGTAAGATCCAGCGCTTCCTGTCTCAGCCTTTCTTCGTGGCAGAGGTGTTCACTGGTTCTCCAGGTAAGTACGTTGCACTGAAAGACACCATCCGTGGCTTCCAGGGTATTCTGAATGGCGAGTACGACAACCTGCCAGAGCAGGCGTTCTACATGGTTGGCGGCATCGAAGAAGCTGTCGAGAAAGCCAAAAAAATGTAATCGCCCCTGAGCGGAACCTTAAGAGGTAATGGAAATGGCTATGACTGTTCATTGTGACATCGTGAGTGCCGAAGAAGAGATCTTCTCCGGACTTGTCGAGTTCATCTCAGTGAGAGGTAGCCTGGGTGACCTGGGTGTTTACCCGGGACACACTCCGCTTTTGTCGGAAATCAAACCAGGCCCTGTCGAGCTTCGCAAGCAGGGCGGTGAAGAGGACGTGGTTTACGTGTCCGGTGGTTTCTTAGAGGTACAGCCAAACAAGGTGACTATCCTGGCTGACACAGCGTCACGAGCGCATGACCTCGACGAAGCGACAGCTCTTGAAGCGAAGAAAGCTGCCGAGCAGGCAATGGCTGATAAGCAGGGTGAGTTTGAATACTCAGTTGCTGCAGCTCAGCTTGCAGAAGCGACAGCTCAGCTACGTGCGATCGAGCAGATTCGCCGCAAACTTGGCAAATAAGCCAGGTGAACTTCAAATAAAGGGCAGCTTAGGCTGCCCTTTTTTTATATGTTAAATCGATGTCGGTTTGTTAGCTTGGCAGTTGAACTGACAAGGCTGATATACTCGGTGCAGGCTAAATTGTTAAAGGGTATTTATTGATGCGAATCATTGCAGCGGTTGGCGTGGTATTAGTGCTGAGTGGGTGTGTACCTTTCGTACCCTTTATCTGACCGATGAGTAATACTGAACTTAAAGCTGATCGCCTGACGACTGAGTATGTTCAGCATGAGGACCGAATTAGGCTGAATCTGGAAGACGCACAGCAACAACGGGCGACACTATGGTTTACCCAGCGGCTGTTGAACAGGGTAATTCCCGCGCTGGTGAAAGTGTTAGAGGAGGAGACAAGTGGATCGCCACAGGCTGAAGAGGTTCAGGCATTCGCTCAGCAGAGGGCTCAACGCAGCATTGAGCAGGAAGCCCCTATTGCCGCTACAGATGCTGCCTGGCTTGTGAGACGGGTAGATCTGACACCCACGAAGCAACAAATATTGTTACTGTTTAGCGATGAGGCTGAAGCGAGTGCTAAGCTAAAAATACCACGAACTGCACTGCGTCAATGGCTTAGTGTGTTACGGGAGCTATACCGGCGGGCGGAGTGGAGCAGTGATATCTGGCCAGACTGGCTTGCACCCTTATCACAAACTGATGAGACAGTTAAAACCAAGCTACATTAGCAGTTTTTCCAACGATATAAGGTGAGTATCGGACAATTTAATGACCGCTATTAATCAGATAGAAGAGCAGCCTCTACAGGTGCTCATGGCGCGCCAACCAATCTTTACGAAAGCGAAAGATGTGGTCGCTTTTGAGTTGCTGTTTCGTAATGACGCGGGCGAATTTGTAGAGGGTCTTAGAGATGATGAGGCGACACTCAACGTTTTATTAAACACCTACTCCAGCGTTCCAGATAAGAGTTCAGTCCGCCAGGCACCACTCTTCTTGAAAGTGAACGATACCTTCCTACTTGATCACGAAATTCCCGAATTGCCGCGTGAAAACTTCGTTTTGGAAATTATCGGTAGTACTGCGATCAGTCCAAAGCTGATTGAAAAGATTGAGGCGCTTAATAAGGACGGTTATAAAATTGCCTTAGCAGACTACGACCCCAGCGACCCACGATTCACGGCTTTGCTCAGTATCGTGCACATTGTTAAGTTGGATTTGCGTAAACTGAGTCTGGAGGAGCTGCCTAACCAGGTTAGTCATCTGCGGCGTTTCGGTGTCGAATTATTAGCCGATAAGGTAGAGACACTTGATGAGTTTCAGGCCTGTCACCGGATGGGATTCGATATCTTTATGGGTTACTTTCTCAGCAAACCCCAACTGGTCAAGGGCCGTCGTGTACGCGGTACTAAGCTGGTATTGCTGCAGATCTTGATGGAGCTGAATAACCCCAATGCGACGGCGCATTCTGTAGAGGAGCTTGCGCTCCGTGACCCTGAACTCACTTATAAGATTTTGCGTGTAATCAACTCGGCAGCGTTCAGTCTGAGACGCGAGGTGAGCAGTCTTGCCCACGCGATATCACTACTGGGTATGGATCAAATTCGTCGATGGGTTATGTTGTTTCTGTCTGTTGCAGAGGAGGGTCAACCACAGGAGCTGACCCGGAATATGTTGCAGCGTGGTCGCATGTGTGAAGTGACAGCGGAGATGCTGGAGCGTCCTAACCCGATGAACCACTTCTTTGTTGGTCTGCTCTCTCAGCTTGATATTATGATGGAGATTCCCATGAATGAACTACTGGCTCAGATTCCTCTGGATAACTATCTGAAGAGCGCCATCATCGATCATCGGGGATCCGAAGGGGAGGTTCTCGAGAATGTCGCCTTCTATGAAAGAGGTGACTTTAACCATATAGCTCTGCCCATTGAGCGGCCCTATCTCGAGGTTGCGTACCGTCACAGTATTAGTTGGGCTTTGCAGGTTCTGACAACGTTGCGAGAAGATTAGTCCTGGGCTTAAAGACGGGTTGCCTAGATAGATTTCCGCCAGTACGGCACCTTTTCTCACGCTTTTGTTTGGCACCACGTTAATCATCCACCCATGCTCAGGGGCTGTTTGCTAAATCTGCCGATTGCCCTTATGGCGATAAAGTGAACTTATAGGCGACTCTAGGCGCCGCGCCAAGCGTACAGCGTGCCCTCAAAGGATACGTATTTGCTGTTTTTGGATTCTCCTTGGTTGATCGATAAATCAGCTATCTGACGGTGATTTGAGTCCGAATACAAAAAGCCCCGCATGTTAGCGGGGCTTTCGGAGCTTCTAGAGCCTTGGGTCGTGCGCCCGGCTTAAACCCGAGTCGCCTATCAAGTTACTCTTGATGATAACGATTTTTGATCTCAAATCCCGACGGCTTAGCATCACGTGGATCACGCACCCAGACCTCACGATTTGGGTGTAGGCCGCCACCGCGAACAGCGGGTACGGCTGAGTGACGTGCACGATGTAAAAGTCGTGTATCGGCGATACCGCAGTTTGGATGAATTCCGCCGTTATCCGCTACCTCTTTTTCCCAGCGAGCCTGACGTTCAGCACGTGTCTCGGGGTCGTTTAGCTGTGTGCAGTTGAGTTCATTGGTATTCAAATCGACCACGATCTCATCACCGTCCTCAACCAATGCGATCGGACCACCTAGTGCCGCCTCTGGTCCGACGTGACCGATAACCAGACCGACGGAACCGCCGGAGAAGCGTGCATCTGTCATCAACGCGATAACAATACCTTTTTTGCGGCACAATGAGGTGATGCGTGAGGTTGGATCCAGCATTTCAGGCATACCCGGGGCGCCACTTGGACCCTCATAACGAACAATAACCATATCATTGTTCTGGAAGCTATCCGGATCTTTGTCTAGCGCTTCAAGAAGACCGGGCTCACGTTCAAACACGCGGGCGCGTCCACGGAACACATTATCTTCAAGACCGGCTTCAACTCCTGCTAACTTCAGAATGGCAGAGAAGTCTGGGCAGAGATTGCCGCCGAGCATGCGTAGCCCACCAGTTGGCTGGTACGGCTTCTCTACTGGGTAAACGACTTCGCCATCGGCTTTGGGATTACCCAGGCGTGCAACCTGCTCAGCGAGGGTCTCGCCAGTACAGGTCAGAACGTCACCATTTAATAAACCTGCCTGTAGAAGCTCACTTACAATTACCTGTACGCCACCAATACGATCGATGTCGAGCATCGAGTACTTACCGTAAGGGCGGGCATTTGTCAGTACGGGCACGACATTTTGCGACAGGTGATTGAACTCTTCTGGGGTCATTACATCTTCCCAGAAGTTCCCGAAGCCTGCTGCACGTGCGATCTCTGGCAGATGCAGTACAACGTTTGTCGAGCCGCCTACGGCCATTGCTACGATGACGGCATTTCTAATTGAGTCGCGAACCACGATGTCTCGCGGTTTCAAGCCTTTCTCCATCAGATTGGCAAGGTAAGTAACAAGCTCTTCTGGGTACTGCTCCGTTCGGCGAGGATCATCCGATGCGGTTGCCACCATATGCAGGGGCTGCATACCGACTACCCCAATGAACGTCTGCATGGTGTTGTAAGTAAACATCCCGCCGCAGCTACCGATACCAGGGCAGGCGTGACATGCAATTTTGTGGCGGTGAGCTTCGTCTGGGTGGCCCGCTGCCTGATAAGCACTGACGATGTCGAGGGCTTCTCCTGTGTCTGGATCTGTACCGGGGCGAATTGTGCCGTCAGACATAATAATCCCTGGCTCGTTATGTTCTAGCATCGCTGCCAGAGTGCCAACGGGTGGTTTGTCGCAGGCCACGACCGCGAGGCAGCCAGCAAGTCCACTGGCTGACAAATGTTCACAAAGCGCGTCGTTGGTCACCTCTCGACCTATCAACGAGTAGCGCATTTCGCGGGTTCCGTTACGCATACCGTCAGATGTGGCGATAGTGTATTCGGGCTGTACAAGGCGAAGTTTTAGCTGGCCCTCAGCGGTTCCAATACGCTTTTTTAACGCCTCATGTATAGCGTTGACCTTACTTACAACACCAAGGTAACACTGGCTGTCGCCTTTAGTACCCACAACCCCTACTGAGGGCTCGTGAATGAGGTCTGGGTCAGTGCCGAGTTCGCGCGCTATACCAATGGTCTGTGCCGTGCGGCCCGGATGTTTGTCGATTAGGACGATATTGCTTTTGCTCATGGTCTCTCCGGAAAGCTTCGCCGCCAGTTTTTTACCCATCCGACAGCGCACTTTGAATTCGATTTTCAAGCTGCCTAGCATAACAGCGTAGCCAGATTACTCAACCAAAAACGCCTGCGCAAAAGTCTCGAGAAACTGCAGCAATTTCGGGGAATTTAGCGTAAGAACTGGTAGTAGGATTGAATTAAATCGGATCCTAATTTTCCATACTGTTGTCTGAAAATATGAAAGATCGACTACTTATCATTTTGGCCAAAGACCGACGTTTTAACTTAGAATCTGGACCCTAGGGGCCTCTCTGCGGCTGGTCGTTTAGGAACACTGATGGATCAGTTTTTAGCTTGAGGCTGTTCGCTGTTAGAGCGGTTAATTTCCAATTCATTTGTAGTAGTTTAGTCTTTAGTTAACTTAGTTATATTTTGTCCGGAGGCCGGGTTGATTAACTCCCAGTGCGCAGCCCTGATTGCGCTCATTTCTCTGGCACTGACTCCTCTCAGCCATGCAGCGGAACAGACAGTTGTTGCACCGCGGGAGACTGTTGTCGAAGAGCAAAAACCTCAAGTAGAAGTCCCTCTTGAGGAGGCCGCTGAAGGTGTTGAAGCCACACCCGCTGACGCTGAAGAGATGCCAGCCAAGGTACAGCTGCCATTCGATCTGAAAGCTGCAGCTGAGATTGCACTCGCTGCATTTGGTGGTGAGGTGCTCAAGGCTGAACAGGTTGAAGAGGAGACCGGTACGCATTTTCATATCCGCGTCGTTAATAACGGTCGTGTCCGTGATGTAGTTGTAGATGCCGCCAACGGTGAAATTATTAAGCCGTTGGATCGAGATACTGTGCAAGCTGAGACGTCTCAAAATGATAAAAGTGAAGTGAACGCTGAACCTGAAGACGCTGAGGTAAGCTCTGAAGAGGAGTCGACGGCCCAATGAAGATTCTGATAGTCGAAGACGACCCTGATCTGCGTCGGCAGTTAGTGACCAGTCTCAACAGTCGTAGTTACACGGTAGAAGAGTGCGAGGACGGCGATGAAGCCGTTTATCTGGGTACCGAGTATGAGTTTGATCTGGCTATTGTCGACATCGGCCTTCCGGGCCGCTCCGGGCTAGAGGTTATTCGAGCCTGGCGTAAGGCGCAGCGCGATATGCCGGTGTTGATTTTAACCGCGCGGGGTGACTGGCAGGATAAGGTCGAAGGGCTGGAATCCGGAGCTGACGATTATCTCGTCAAACCTTTCCACATAGAGGAACTCAGTGCACGAGTGAATGCTTTGCTGCGCCGCGCTGCCGGTCACGCAAAACCGCAAATGACTTATGGATCGATTACGCTTGATACGACAGCCCGTTCTGTGTCGGTCAACGGTGAGGAGGTGAAACTGACCAGCTACGAGTACCGAACGCTGGAGTATTTGGTGCTGCATGCGGGCCAGACGATCTCCAAGGCCGAACTGACTGAACACCTCTATCATCAGGACTACGACCGTGACTCTAACGTGCTGGAGGTCTTTATTCGTCGTTTGCGACAAAAGCTTGACCCTGAGCAGACTCTGAACCCCATTTTGACGGTACGAGGCCTGGGATATCGCTTTGCGCTGGAAGCCACTGACTAAAAAGTTGCTCTCACTGTTGCCCATGCCGGGGTCGCTCCAAGCTCGCATGCTTTGGGCATCGATTGTCATGCTGCCGATACTGACAATCTTCGCTGGCGCCGCCCTGCAGCGTGCCTTCGAGACGAGTCTGCTGACTTCAGAGGAGTCTCAGGCGCGCCTGCATACCTATGCGTTGCTCAGTTCGGCCGAGTTTATTGAGAGTGAGCTGGTGCTGCCGCGAACGTTGCAAGAACCGCGTTTTTCACAGGTGCAGTCCGGTCTGTCAGCATTGGTATTTGACTCCTCAGGTGAGCTTAAATGGCGCTCTGAATCTAGCTCGCTGATTGATGAAGAGCTCATCACTCGCATCGCTCAGATAGAACCTGAGCCCGGCTCGAGCCGGTTTAGTCATCTTAAAGCGGATCAGCTGTTTCTCTACGTCTATCCATTAATATGGGATATTGATGGGTTGGAATACAAATACCTGATTGCGATTCTCCATACCGATGTTGAGTCGATGGAGGAGCTTACCACTTTCCAAACGCAGCTCTGGGGCTGGTTGTTAGCCGTTTATCTATTGGCGCTGCTGTTACAGTATCTGATTCTTCGTTGGGGTCTTAAACCCCTCAATGCCCTGGCGGAGGAGATCTCTGGTATAGAGCGGGGTGAGACGACTGACTTGAAGGGGCGATACCCCGATGAGGTAGAGCCGGTAACCCGCAACCTTAATCGTCTGATTGATACTGAACGTCATCAGCGAGAGCGCTACCGCAACACCCTGGCTGATCTGGCGCATAGTTTAAAGACCCCCCTTGCGGTTATCAAAGGCGCGGCAGGAGAATCTCACTCGCTGGAGAGCTATCAACGGTTGATAGATGAGCAGTCTGATCGAATGACGCAGATTGTTCAGTACCAGCTCAGTCGAGCGGTAAAAAGTAAGGATCGTCCGCTGGCGAACGCGGTCTCTATACACTTAGCAGTCGAGCGAATCTGCAGCGCGCTGTCAAAAGTTTATGCCTCGAAAGGAATAGAAGTGACGGTCTCTGGTTTGGAGGAGAAGAGTTTCGCCGGAGACGAGCGCGATCTAATGGAGCTACTTGGCAACCTGTTAGAGAATGCATTTAAATATGGACGTACTCGGGTGGCGGTGAGCGCCTCTCTCGAGGAGCATGAGCTTCTGTTATTAATTGGCGATGATGGTCCGGGTATTGGTAGCGGTGAGCACCAGACGATACTTCAGCGCGGCGCGAGGCTGGATATGTCAACGCCCGGGCAAGGTATAGGTCTGGCCGTCTGTGCCGACATTCTCAGTAGCTATAACGGCGCACTGGAAGTCGGCACTTCAGCGCTGGGAGGCGCCGAGTTCCAAATCCGACTTCCAGCGGCTCTTTAAAGCGGCTTAAAGAAGACCTTAGAGTTCCGTTGAAAGTTGTATAGAGCTTTGCGTTGACCCGGCAGTGAGTCGAGTGGTTTCTCGGCAAATCCTCGCTCCTGAAACCAGTGAGCGGTGCGAGTAGTCAACACAAACAACTGCTGAATCCCTGTTTCCCTTGCCCGCTCTTCCATATGTTCAAGCAGGAGTTCACCGCGATTACCGCCGCGGTAGTCATCACTGATAGCGACACAGGCCAGTTCGGCAACAGCTTCATCTGCAAAGGGGTAGAGCGCGGCACAGCCGATAATAACGCCATCTCGCTCTATTACCGAGAACTGTTCTATTTCGGCTTCAAGCAGTTCACGTGAGCGACGCACCAGTACACCACGCTCCTCCAGTGGAGCGATGACCTCGATAATGCCGCCAACATCCTCGATACTGGCTGGGCGAACCAGCTCATAGGACTCTTTGCTGATCATTGTACCAGTGCCGTCGCGCGTGAAGAGCTCCGTTAACAGCGCACCATCCTCTTTGTAGCTCACCAGATGACAACGCGGAATTCCAAGATCACAGGCATCAGCTGCTGCAGCCAGCAGACAGGCGGTTTCGGTGTAGGGCTGTGAGGGATCCTCATGACGAGCGAAGTAATAACTGACCAATCGCTTTGCAGTGGCTGCCAGCAGCTCGGTTCTTAGCTCACCCTGACTGTCGGTAATACCCTCCTGCGCACCGAAGAGGATAAGCTTATCAGCGTTCAGAGCACTGGCGACACCCACGGCGACCTCTTCAGACGGGAGGTTAAAGATCTCACCCGTTGGCGAGTATCCAAGGTTTGAGATCAGTACGATATTATCCTGACGCAGCTGCCCCTCGATCGCTTCTTTGTCGACCCGGCGCAGCTCACCGGTATGACCCATATCCACTCCATCTAATACGCCAAGCGGCTTGGCCACAACGAAGTTACCACTGGCCACACGAATACCTGCTCCATGCATAGGTGTGTTAGCCAGTCCCATGGAGAGTTGCGACTCGATGTAGGTACGGACGCTGCCGACCGCTTCAACGACACAGTGGAGACTTTGGGTGTCGGTAACGCGCTGATCGTGGTGCAGACGCAACTCTATGCCGGCCTCGGTGAGGCGACGGTCTATCTGGCTGCGAGCGCCATGAACAAGCACCAACCGTATATCCAGGCTGTTAAGCAAGGCAATATCGTGAATGATGTTACGAAAATTACTGTGCTCGATCGCTTCCCCGCCCAGCATGAGTACAAAGGTTTTACCACGATGTGCGTGGATGTAGGGCGATGAGTGGCGAAACCAGTTTATAAAGCTTTGTAAGTCAATCATGGAGTTACGCGTCCTGGAGACAGTAATGCTTGATAAGTTTATGCAACAGGTCCAGCGTGGGCTGAATCTGATCGAGGGCCAGAAACTCATCCGGTTGGTGTGCCTGGTTGATTGAGCCTGGCCCAAGCACCACAGTCTCCATACCGAGCGATTGCAGGAAGGGCGCTTCAGTACCAAATGCGACCGAATCGGATTTATGTCCGGTCAACTTCTCTACCTGACGAATTAGCTCCGACTGTTCAGGTTGCTCGAAGGGAGGTATCCCCGGAAACAGTGACCGGGTGGTTAGTTGTACGTTGTGCTTTGCTTCAATCGGATGTAAGCGCTCACTAATCATATTGCGCAAGCTGTCCATCGACATGCCCGGCAGCGGCCTCAGATCAAACTCCAGCTCGCAGCGACCGCAGATCCGATTGGGGTTATCGCCACCGTGGATACAGCCGAGGTTCATCGTTGGAACATCAACGCGAAACCCCGCGTTCTGATACTTTGCCTGAAGTTCTGAGCGTATGGTCAATAGCTCACTCATCACGCCGTGCATCGCCTCCAGCGCGTTAGCACCGAGTGCTGGGTCGGAGGAGTGTCCCGCTTGTCCCTCAATACGCACGGCCTCCATCATCATGCCTTTGTGCATGCGAATGGGTCGCAGACCGGTTGGCTCCCCAATGACTGCGGCACGAGCTTGAGGTTTGGCAGCGTCTACAAGTGCCCGGGCCCCGGACATGGACGACTCTTCATCGGCGGTCGCTAAGATAATCAACGGGGCTTTAAGCTTGGCGTCCTTAAAGGCAGCAGCGGCCTCTACAGCGAGTGCGAGAAAGCCTTTCATATCGCAGGTACCAAGGCCATATAACTTGTTATCACGTTCGTTCAGTTTAAACGGGTCAGATTTCCACAGCTCGGGATCACAGGGGACTGTGTCAGTATGGCCGGAGAGCACCAGACCACCGGGACCTGATCCGAGAGTCGCTATCAGGTTAGCCTTGGTGGGTTCCTCGGGTATGCGCATCACTTCACAGTTAAAGCCCAGATCCTCAAGCCAGCTATGCAAGGTGTTGATGACATCAAGGTTGCTGCTATCCCATTGAGGGCTAGTTGAGCTGATCGAGGGATGTCTTATGAGCGCGCTGATTTTCTCTACGGTTTTAGGTAGCTGTGCCATATCCGGCTCCGACTGAAGTTAGCCCTAAGTTAGGGATCTATCGCCCCATAATGCCAAATTGAGAAGGTTGATACTACATTCCAGACCCGTGCTGAACGCCTAGATGCTATCCTTGCTCAGTGTTAAATGGTCGAGACTTTTACATGGCTACAGAGTTGGAGCTCAAACTGGCGATTGAGCCGCAAGAGGTTGACTCTTTCCTCGCTTTTGTGAGGGAACAAGGGTGGGTTGTCGCCAATGAGCAGCAAATGAACAACACCTACTTTGATACCCCGGATCAAGCACTAAAACAGCAGCGGGTGGCGTTGCGAATCCGCCAGGTGGATGATCGTTGGATTCAGACGCTCAAAACGGCCGGTACCTTGGACAAGGATGGCATCAGCCATCGGGGAGAGTGGGAGTGGGATCTGCCGGGCACTGAGCTGGATCTGAGTCGCGCGCAGGGCTACCTGCCATCCAATATACAGGCGGACTCTCTAAAGCCTGTGTTTACCACCCACTTTACGCGTATCACCTGGATGGTCGTTGATCAGTCATCGTCTGTTGAGGTGGCGTTGGATCGGGGTAAAATTATGGCGGCGGGAAAGAGCGTACCCATATCTGAGGTGGAGCTGGAGTTAAAAAGTGGTTCGCCACAGGTATTACGGCAACTATCGCAGCTTCTGATGCAAAAGCTTAGGGTTCAAGTGGATAGCTGCTCTAAAGCCCAGCGAGCACAGCGACTGCTCGATCAGGAGAGTTGAACGATGAGTCGAGATTTTCTAGTTTTTAATACTGGTGGCACTTTTGGAATGGTCGAAGGGCCTAGCGGTCTGACCCCGGGTGCTGAACTCCAGCAGCGTATCGAGCGGCAGTTTCCCGAGCTTGCTGGTCTGTTTGATCTTATTGACCTGCATCCGCTAATTGATAGCTCAAATCTGATGCCAGATAACTGGCACAAGATAGGTGTAGAGGTCTTTAAAGCGGCTACGCACTATCAGGGAATTATTATTATTCATGGCACCGACACACTGGCCTACACAGCGAGCGCACTCAGTTTTATCTGCGGCCACCTAGGCATTCCGCTGGTTGTAAGCGGTTCGCAAAAGCCGCTGGAGTTCCCGAGCAGTGATGCTGCTGCCAATCTTAAAGCAAGTTTTTCGCTGCTGCAGAGTGCACCTGCACCCGGGGTTTACGTCTGCTTTGGTGGCTACGTTCTGCAAGGTAACCGCGTACGCAAGATCTCTGTCCAGTCCTATCAGGGTTTTGACTCCCCTAATGCCGCGCGTTTGGGCTTATCAGAGCCATCCCTCCTGATGGTCTCAACTGCGCCTGCTCACACCGGTCCGCACTGCGATCAGGTGCCACTATTTGCCAACAGAGCGGTAGCGACCTTGCTGGTATACCCAGGGATGCCAGCAGAGATGATTGATGGGCTGGTCAGCAGTGGATGTAAAGCGATTATTCTGCTCAGCTATGGGAGCGGTAATATCCCAGCCTCAGATCGTATTTTGATGGAGGCACTAGAACGCGCTGCTGATAGCGGGATTTTAATCGTTAACTTAACTCAGTGTGCCAGCGGATATGTGGAACAGGGGGTCTACGAGGCTGGGTCTGAACTGCTGCGCTTGGGTGCACTGGACGGGTATGATCTCACACCCGAAGCTGCGTTTGCGAAGATGCACTTTCTGCTGGCAACCTGCCATGATAGAGAGGCGGTTGTAGCCGCTTGGCCACAACCGCTATGCGGAGAATTTACTCAGCGATAGCTAAGAGTTTAGTGCCCTAAGATCTGGCTGAGGAAGAGCTGGGTGCGCTCGTTCTGTGGATTGTTGAAGAACTCCTCTGGGTTGTTTTCTTCGACAATTTGACCTGCGTCCATGAAGATAACTCGGTCAGCGACTTTCTTGGCAAAGCCCATCTCGTGCGTTACGCAGATCATCGACATTCCCTCTTCGGCCAGTTCAACCATAACGTCGAGTACCTCTTTGATCATCTCAGGGTCGAGTGCTGAGGTTGGCTCGTCGAACAGCATGATGCTGGGGTTCATACAGAGCGAACGCGCAATTGCGACGCGTTGCTGCTGACCACCAGAGAGTTGCCCGGGATACTTCAGCGCCTGATCAGGGATCTTAACGCGCTCCAGATACTTCATTGCGATTGCTTCGGCTTCTGCCTTAGGCTTCTTCTGTACCCAGATCGGACCCAGCGTTAGGTTCTCAAGAATCGTCAGGTGTGGAAAGAGGTTAAAGTGCTGAAACACCATACCCACATCTCTACGGATCTTTTCGATGTTTTTGACGTCATCAATCATCTCCACGCCCTGGACGACCAGCGAACCCTCCTGGAACTCCTCAAGGCGGTTGATGCAACGAATGGTGGTGGATTTTCCTGAGCCCGATGGACCACAGATTACAATACGCTCACCTTTTTTTACCCGCAGGTTGATATCTTTGAGAACATGAAAATTGCCGTACCACTTATTCAGGTTCTCGATAACGATAATATCCTGAGACTCAGCTGAAGATTTAACTGCGCTCATATTTAGTCTCTCTTCTCAGTATTCATTTGACGTTCGATTCGACGTGACAACAAGGACATTCCAAAGCAACTTGCCCAGAACACGAGGAACACAAAGAGGTAGCCTTCAAGTGCATGGCCACCCAGCCAGTAGGAGTTTGCTAGGGCTGTCTGCAGTGTCTGTACCACTTCCGGGATACCGATGATCAACAGGAATGTGGTGTTTTTAAACAGCATAACGAAGGTTGCTAGGATGTTTGGCATGGAGATTTTGATTACCTGAGGTAGGATAATCAGCAGTATCTTCTGCCAGTAACTCAGCCCAACTGAGTCTGCCGCCTCGTACTGTCCGCTGGGTACTGCGGCAAAGCCACCGCGAAATACCTCTGCCATGTAACCTGACATAAAGAAGATCAGTACCAGCCAGACACGGATCAACTTATCGACGTTGGTACCTTCTGAGAAGAACAGTGGCAACATCACTGAACCCATGAAGAACAGAGATAGGACCGGTACACCGCGGAAGAACTCGATAAAGATCACCGAAATCGAGCGGATGAAAGGCATCTCAGATCGTCGGCCCAATGCCCAGAGGAAACTGAAAGGGAAAGCGACGATAATACTCGCAGCCGCCATAAAGACATTTAACGTAAAACCACCCCAAAGGTCAGTGCTGACGACTTCAAGGCCACCCCAACCCCCGTAAAGAACTGCCATTCCGACCAAAGGTAAAATCAACCAAGCGGCGATAGAGGCCTTCATGCGGTAATGTTTGGGCAGGGTGAACGACATGCCAATAACGATCAGTAGCAGCACGATCATTAGATTAATGCGCCACACTTCCTCGACAGGGTAGGTGCCGTAGAAGAACTGATATGACCAGGCGTTGACAAATACCCAGCATGCACCCTCTTTTACACAGGCATCCTCTGTGGTGCCGCTCCAGTTCGCGGAGAGAAAGGCCCAGTCGACAATTGGGGGAATGTAGTACAGCACAAAGGCGATGATCGCTAACGTGACGACCGAGTTCGGTATATTTGAAAACAGGTTCTCGCGCATCCAGGCAACGGGACCAACAGTTTGATCCGGAGCTGGGCGGGCGGGAATCGATTGAAACTCTTTCATCACACCCTCCTATCGAGATACTAACGCAACAGCGTTGTTGAAACGGTTCATCAGGAATGAGATCACCATATTGACTACGAAGTAGACAATTATCGTCATAAAGATGGTCTCAATGGCCTGTCCGGTCTGGTTAAGTGCCGTACCAACGAAGACATTAAACAGATCGGGATAACCGATAGCTGCAGCCAGCGTGGAGTTCTTAACCAGCGATTGGTACTCCGAGTTGAGGAGAGGAACAATCACACGCATCGCCTGAGGAACGATGATCAGTTGCATGATCTTCTTCTCCTTCAGACCGATACTTCGAGCGGCTTCTGTCTGCCCGTGCGGGATAGCCTGAACACCTGCGCGCACCGCCTCAGCAATAAAAGCACCGGTGTAGACCGACAGTGCTATTGCCAGTGCCATCAACTCAGGGATAACAGTGATACCGCCGAAATAGTTGAAGCCCTTCAGCGCTGGGTATTCCATCTCAAATGGCATGCCAGTCAATATCAGCGCCAACACAGGTAAACCGACCACCATCGCAATTGAGGTATTGAGCACGGGGAATTGTTGTCCGGTCTCATCTTGGCGTTTTTTGGCCCAGCGGCGCAATACAAAAATACCCACAATGGCGGCGCCTAGCGCCACTTCAGCAACCCAAAACAGATCACCGCCGACCATCTTGGGCAGATATAGACCACGGACGTTCAGAAAGATCGCTTCCCCCAAACTCAAACTCTGACGCGCGCTTGGTAGGGCGGAAAGAACAGCGAAATACCAGAAAAATACCTGCAGCAGTAGCGGAATGTTCCTGAAAATTTCAACATAAATCATCGCCACCTGACGTATTAGCCAGTTGTGTGAGAAACGCGCTACACCAAAGATGAACCCCAGCAGCGTTGCAAAGAAAATACCTATGGCTGATACAAGCAGAGTGTTAAGAAAACCTACAACGAAGATTCGACCATAGGTATCGGTCGACTCGAAGGAGATTAGAGACATCAATACGTCGTAACCGGCCGATGCGCCTAAGAAGCTGAAGCCCGTTTTAATACCGGTGGCTTCCATGTTCGATAGAACATTGCTGATTATCGAGTAGAAAAAGTACCCAAGACCGAACACCAAAAGGATCTGGTAAAAAATTGCCCGGATGTTTGGATTGTTGTAGAAGGCTGCGGATGAACTGCTCCCGGCAGATCTTCGAGCTGAGGCCTTCGTCTCTTCAAGTGTTTTTTGTTTAAACATTAAGAGGACCTGATAATTTGTAGAACAGGTACAAAAGAGGGGCTTTCGCCCCTCTTTAATTCATACCGGTATTAACGCATCGCTGGTGCGTAGAGGATACCGCCTTTGTTCCACAGCTGGTTGATACCGCGCTCCAGTTTAAGCGGTGAACCCATACCTACGTTGCGCTCAAACGACTCACCGTAGTTACCAACCTGAGTGATAATACGGTACGCCCACTCGTTATCCAGCCCGAGGTTTGAACCGAGCTCGCCTTCAGAACCCAGCAGGCGCATATTGTCTGGGCTGCCGCTCTTCATTTTATCACCAGCGTTAGCAGAGGTTACACCCTGCTCTTCAGCTTCAATCATGGCATTCAAAGACCACTTAACGATATTGAACCATTGATCGTCACCCTGACGAACAACTGGCCCCAGTGGCTCTTTGGAGATTACCTCTGGCAGGATAACGGCGTTATCTGGGTTTGCCAGACCGATACGCAGTGCAGCCAGCTGTGAGCCGTCAGAGGTAAGGAAGTCACAGCGACCTGATTCGAAACCTTGACGCGTCTGGTCAGAAGTATCGAAAGTTACCGCTTTGTATGACATGTTGTTTACACGGAAAAAGTCAGCAATTGCGAGTTCAGTCGAGGTACCCGCCTGAATACAAGCGTTAGCACCGTCTAGCTCTGTCGCTGAGCTCACGCCAAGATCCTTCATTACCATGAAAGATGCGCCGTCGTAGTAGTTTACACCCGCGAAGTTAATGCCAAGGGAGGTATCACGAGTATGAGTCCAGGTTGTGTTGCGCGAGAGCATGTCGATCTCACCTGATGCCAGCGCTGTGAAACGCTCTTTCGCAGTCAGTGGCTTGTACTGAACTTTGTCAGCGCCACCCAGCACAGCGGCTGCCACTGCACGACATACGTCTACGTCCAGACCGCTCCAGTTACCATTTGCATCTTTTTCGGAGAAGCCTGCCAGACCAGTAGATACACCACAGGTCAGAGTACCGCGACTTTTTACATCATCAAGCGTTGCTGCCTGAACGGTTGTTGCAGACGCTACCAGGGCAGTAGCCAGTGTCGTAGCCGTGAAGAGTGCTTTTTTCGCCATTTTAGTTTCCTCTGGATTGACAAGTTTATTGTTCTAATAAGTCAGCAACTAGTGTGCCAAGGCTGTAATTATACTAGCTTCTGAACAGATCACAGTGTTCGTAATTGGCTGCAACATGCGCCAATTCAAGGCTCGCGATCATTCAGCTCTAGCCTTTTTAGCAACAGCGCATGAACTAGTGCGCTTAGATTGTTCTAATCTTTTACGAAGGTCAATATCCTGTGCACCGATTTGAAGCGTAAATTGAAACCGGTTGCACAGTGATTGTGCTTAAAATAAGCCAGCCTAGGTTAAAGTACGAAATATAGCTTAGGCTAAGTTTGCCAAGTCTGCCTAAAGCAGCGCCCTGGAGGAAATCATGCAACCCCTGATCGCCGATTACCTGAGTCAGCAGTTGGATCGCGTCGCCAACGCGATCAGCCAAACACCCATGACTGCCTATCAGCGTCAGCAACTCGAGGCAGTTCTTATCGGGTCAGATTATGTACGGGATCAGTTACAGCGCAGGCCAGAGTTATTGGCTGCTACTCTTGAGCGGGTAGAGCAACCTTACAGCAGTGGAGAGCTGAGTCAGCGGGCGGCAGACGCGCTGCAACTGGTTGATAGTGAAGAGAGCCTGATGCGTGAATTGCGTCGTCTGCGACAGCGCGAAATGATTCGGATTATCTGGCGCGACCTGACAGGTCTGGCTGATCTTGCTGAGACGACTAGAACGCTATCTGATCTCGCAGACGCCTGCTGTGACAAGGCCCTGACCTGGCTGCACGCGGATATGAAACGCGAGTTTGGCACACCGGTCAACGCGGCGGGTGAGGAGCAGTTTCTGGTTGTTATAGGTATGGGTAAGCACGGTGCTCAAGAGCTGAACCTATCTTCGGATATTGACCTGATCTTCACGTTTGCCGATCACGGAGAGACGGTTGGGGGGCGGCGTTCTCTTGAGAATGCAGAGTTTTTCAATCGACTCGGAAAACGACTCATCAAAGTCCTGGATACACAGAATGCTGAGGGCTTTGTTTTTCGTGTGGATATGCGTCTTAGACCTTTCGGCGCCTCTGGACCATTGATCGCGAGTTTCGGAGCGATGGAGCATTACTATCAGACCCAGGGCCGAGATTGGGAGCGTTATGCGCTGATTAAAGCGCGGATCGTAGCCGGCGACCAAGTAGCGGGCGCTGAATTACTGCAGATGCTCAATCCGTTTATCTATCGCCGATATATTGACTTCAGCGTGTTTGAGTCGTTACGCGATATGAAAGCGATGATTAGCCGTGAAAATCGAATCAAGGGCCGCGAACACAATATCAAGCTGGGTTCAGGCGGCATCCGCGAGGTTGAATTTATCGCACAGGCTTTCCAGTTGATCCGCGGTGGTCGCGACCGACAGCTGCAACAGCGTGAATTGCTCAAAATTCTCCCTCTGCTGCCCGATGTCGTGGGCATACCTCAGAGCATGGTTGACGAGTTGACCGATGCTTATGTGCTCTTGCGAAACGTTGAGCACGCAATTCAGGCACTCGCAGATAAACAGACCCAGGAGTTACCTGCCGATGAGTTGAGCCGCGAGCGCATTGCTTGGTCGCTTGGGCAGCACACCTGGAACGATTTGGAGCATCTATTGCAACAGGCGCGCGGTCAGGTTAGCCATCACTTTGCCGATGTGATCGCTCCCGCTGAGCCTGGGCCAGAGTCAGAGACTGAAGAGAAGGATCGAGCGTTCGGCGCGCTCTGGGACAGCGGCTTTGAAGATCGAGAAGCGCTTCAGGCTTATCTGACTGGTCATGGATTTGTCGATGCTGAGAGGGCGTCTAAAAGCTTGATTGAGTTTCGTAATCTGCGAAATGCTCAGGTGCTGCAAAGTATTGGCCAGCAGCGCCTGATGCAACTCTTGCCTCGGCTGTTGGGTGAGCTATCCGTTAGCTCGCAAGAGCCGGAGCAGACTCTAGATCGAGTTTTGACGCTCATCCAGGCTGTGCTGCGTCGCTCAGCTTATCTAGTGCTGTTGAGCGAGAACCCAGGAGCGCTCAAACAACTCGTTCGGCTGTGCAGCGCGAGTCCCTGGTTCGCCCAGACGCTCGCGCGTCAGCCAGTGCTTCTAGATGAGCTAATCGATGCACAGTCTCTGTTCAACCCTCCGGCGGCTGCTGAATTAGGTAGTGAGTTACGTCAGCATCTCCTGCGCATCCCTGAAGAGGATATTGAGCAAATGATGGAGGCGCTAAGGTACTTTAGAAATGCTCACATTCTGCGTGTTGCAGCTGCTGATATCACCGGATCGCTACCGTTGATGAAGGTAAGTGATTACCTGACCTGGCTCGCTGAGGCGATACTGCAAGCGGTTCTTGAGGTCGCCTGGCGAGAGATGCTTGCTAAATATGGTAGCCCCCAGCGCGCCGAGGGCGAGCCCGCTGAGTTGGATTTTGTTGTGGTAGGCTACGGTAAGCTTGGCGGGATCGAACTCTCTTATGGCTCAGATCTAGATCTTGTCTTTCTGCATGACCTTCCAGGAGATCTGTACACATCCGGTGGACCTCGGGAGATTGCCAACACGGTATTCTTTACCCGTCTGGGGCAGCGCATCATCCATATCCTCAACACATTTACCCCGTCGGGGCAGCTCTACGAGGTTGATATGCGCTTGCGCCCTTCAGGCAACTCCGGATTGTTAGTGACCTCGCTCGATGCATTTAGAAAATATCAGTTGGATGAGGCCTGGACCTGGGAGCATCAGGCGCTAGTTCGTGCCCGACCTGTTGCAGGTAGTTCGCGTCTAAGTGATGCCTTTATGCTCGTCAGAGGCGAAATCTTGGCGCAACAGCGTGACGCGGCTGAGCTTCGGCGCGAAGTTATAGAGATGCGTGAAAAGATGCGCAAACATCTGGGTTCCGGCGAAATGACGGAGGGGGTTGATCTTAAACAGGATACCGGGGGTGTCGTCGATATTGAGTTCAGCGTGCAGTATCTGGTGCTCAAGCACGCGCATGAATGTGCCGCCCTGTACGAGTACACCGACAATATCCGCATACTGGACGCGCTGGAGAGAGCAGGATATCTGCGCACCGAATTAGCAGAGACACTGCGAGAGAGTTACAAAACTTACCGATCGATTGGACACCGCCAGAGTCTAGAGGAGAAGAAAGGTCTGGTGTCACCCGAGGCGATCGCTCAGATGCGGGCTGAAGTGTCCTCTATTTGGAATGAGGTATTTTCAGAGCGTTAGCTGAGAGGGTGAACCTCGAGGCTCCAACAAAGGGTGTGAATCTGCCGGTTTGCTCTGTGCCAATTTTGTTACATGTTGAGGCTCGTGCTCGCAGATAACATCTATGTAGTAGCGTCGGATTTAAAATGCATTGGGCTGTTCGCGGTTTTTTTGTGCAGATCACGCGCCAGTCGGTGCCGCTTTTACACCCGCTTTCAACGAGTTTTGCAGTTTGATAGCCGATAAAAAAGCACCCTGAGGTGCTTTAATAGACGGACCCTATCTTGTCTAGATATGAGTCAGCCAGCCATGCGGATCTTCAGCTTTGCCCCACTGAATATCGTTTAGTGCCCGGCGCAGTTTTAGCGTGGTCTCCCCGATTCCACCATTGCCCACATTAAACTCTTTGCCGTCGTAGATGAGTGTGCCTATGGGTGCCAGTACTGCTGCTGTACCCGACAGCGCCGCTTCACAGCCCGGTTTGGCCACGCGTTCGAATAGCTCGTCGACTGACAGGTCGCGCTCCTGAACATCCATGCCCATATCGCGGGCCAGTGTCAGTATAGAGTTGCGAGTTACGCCATGCAGGAAGCTCTCGTCCAGTGCTTTGCTGATAATGGTGTCGCCATCGATGAGCAGGAAGTTGGCAGCGCCTGTCTCCTGAACGTCACCACCCGGGCAAAAGAGCACTTGGTCAGCCTGGAATTCAGCCTTCGCTTTTAGAATCGGAGCCATTGCCCCCGCGTAATTACCGCCGCTCTTGATACGGCCCATGTGTGGCGGGCATCGCATCGCCGTATCGTCTACCAGCAGACGTAGAGCTTTATCACCGCCTGCGAAGTAATCGCCTACGGGCGACAGCAGAACGTACTGACAGGACGTCACCGATGGCACGGCTGCTTTCCCGATTGCCGGCTCAGTACCAATGTGAGTTGGGCGGATGTACATTGAGCCTGGAGGTGCTGGTACATCAGCCGCATATTTAGCCACCATCGAGGTGATCATCGCGGCAGTCTGCGCCTCATTCAGTTCTGGCAAGCCCAGTAGGCGGCTGCTTTGGGCAAAGCGTGCAATGTTCATATCCATGCGAAAAATTTTAATAGAGCCATCTGCATGGCGAAACGCCTTCAAGCCCTCGAAACAGGTACTCGAGTAGTGCAGCACATGAGCACCTGGGTGCAGTGTCAATTTGTCGCTGGGTACAATCTCGGTTGCACTCCAGTTTTCGCCATCGAACCAAGAGATACTCATCTCTGGCATGAAAACAGATCCAAAAGCCGCCATTTAAAACTCACTCTAAGCGATTTCGCGCACAACTGGGCGCGGTGCAGATAAGCCTAACCGCAAGATTGTATGCATATGGGAGAAAAATGGAATCGAAATTTCGGGAAATAGCCCGTCGCAGGTGAGTTAGAGCAACTTTTTCTTTATCCTGTAATGGTGATTAACTTTCTGCGTGCAGAGGCAATAAATTGGCCGATATTTGGGTACTGACTGATGGTAAGCCGGGACATATAAATCAGTCGTTGGGGTTGGCAGAAGCCTTGATCAGACTGCGATCAAATTTCACACTCAGACAGTTACCTGTCACTTCAGGTTTGGGCTTACTCGCGGAGGATGAGCCTCCTCGACTCATTATCAGCGCTGGTAGACGAACGCACTTGTGGAGTTGGCTCTGTAAAATGCGATATGGGTCCAAGTCTGTTGTATTGATGCGGCCAAGTCTTCCTCTTTGTCTGTTTGATCTGGCCTTCGTCCCTGAGCATGATGTTGTTGGGAGTCGTGCAAGTACCAGGTTTTTTCGGACTCGCGGTGCGCTGAATCGAATGCGACCGGGAGAAAAGGTTCCTCAAAGTGCACTGATACTTGTGGGTGGCCCCAGTAAGCACGTCGCCTGGGACTCAATCTCTGTGCGAGGCAAAATTCAGAGAATTTTTGAAGAAAACAACGATATTCAGCTACGAATCGTCACTTCGCGTAGAACCCCTCCGGACTTCATTAAGACGCTTAAGGCGATGAGCGGAATTGAGTTGATTCTTCCGGAGATGGTTGACGCCAACTGGCTGCCCGGTGCGTTAAGTGAGACGCAGCGCGTTTGGGTCACCAACGATAGTGTTTCTATGGTTTTCGAAGCGCTAACCGCAGGGTGCGTCGTGTCGCTTATAGGTTTAGAATCAACATTAAATTCACGCACGCAGCGCGGAATGCAAATGCTTTTGGAGTCCGGCACTGTTGATTACAGCACAGCATTCAACTCTGCCCTAAAGGTCTCTCCCTTAGCTGAGGCTGAGCGCTGCGCACAAATTATCTTGGAGAAGGAATGGCTGTAGCTCTTCCAGATTTCGCAACTGCGAAAGTTGCTATTATCGGTCTGGGCTATGTTGGCCTGCCGCTAGCTGTAGAGTTTTTCAAGGCGATGCTCAAACGCCGAATTCATGTCAGCGGTAGTAAAGTGCTTGTGCGAGGGCTGGCGTTCAAGGAGAACTGCCCTGATCTCCGCAATACGAGGGTTATCGACATAATAGAGGTGCTGCAGTCCTACGGCGTTCAGGTGGATGTTCACGAGCCGTGGGTCG
>Ga0102948_1000187_pt1 | contig 22806 bp, 20 predicted proteins | sample SalPonA_A_H2O_MG_FD_78211 | JGI IMG/M metagenome (GOLD analysis project Ga0102948, IMG submission 78211) | Water microbial communities from South San Francisco under conditions of wetland restoration - Salt Pond MetaG R2A_A_H2O_MG | ecosystem: Environmental > Aquatic > Non-marine Saline and... | reverse complement strand
TACCTGCACTACACCACAAATGAAACAATTGGCGGTGTGCAGTTTGATTATGTGCCGGACGCCAAGGGGCTACCTCTGGTGGCTGATATGTCGTCAGACATTCTGGCGCGACCAATGGATGTTAACCGTTATGACCTGATTTATGCTGGTGCCCAGAAAAACATAGGCCCAGCAGGCATTACCGTCGTGATTGTGCGCAAGTCCCTGCTCGGCAATGTGCTTCCGGGTATGCCGACTATGTACGATTACCAGGTTCATGCAAAAGCAGACTCCATGAACAATACGCCACCGACCTACGCCTGGTACCTATCGGGTCTGGTGTTTAAGTGGCTCAAGTCTCAGGGAGGTCTAGAGGCGATCGCGAAGATCAATGAGCGTAAAGCGGCCAAACTGTATGCGGCGATTGATGCTAGCGACTTCTACGCCAACCCCGTCGCGCTGCCTAACCGGTCCATTATGAATGTGCCATTTACACTGGCAGATGCGTCGTTGGAATCGAAGTTTCTGCTCGAAGCCGAAGCGGCTGACCTACTCAATTTGCAGGGGCACCGATCAGTGGGTGGTATGCGCGCCAGTATCTACAATGCTGTGCCGGAATCGTCAGTTGATGCTCTGATCAGCTTTATGGCTGAGTTTGAGAAACGCTGGGGCTAGCTATGTCTCAGCAGAGCGCGCAAGAGCTTGCGCTGGGAAAAATACGAGATGAGATTGATGCGATCGATCGTCAGATTCATCAATTACTCAATCAACGTGCTCGTTGTGCTCAGGCAGTCGCTGAAGTTAAGGCTGAATTTCAGCAGGAAAATGTTGTTTTCTATCGTCCTGAGCGTGAAGCTCAGGTTCTTCGCAAAGTCATGGAGCGCAATGAGGGGCCTCTCCCAGATGCCGAAGTTGCGCGTCTATTTAGGGAGGTGATGTCGACCTGTCTTGCGTTAGAACAGCCTCTACGTGTTGTCTTTCCCGGTAAACTTTGCTCGCGCTCACATCAGGCCTCAATGAAACAGTTTGGCCAGTCGGCGCAATTTGATGCTGTAGGGTCAATCGACAAAATTTTCTCAGAGGTGGCCAGTGGTGCAGCCCACTACGGTATTGTGCCGGTTGAAAATGTTGATCCACTGCTGGCAACAGCGTCAGTTCAAGCCCTAGCTGAGTACTCACTGGCACTCTGTGGGGAGGTGTCTGAACTCGGGTCGCGATACCTTGTTATTGGTGATCAGTTGATTGAACCCTCAGGTGAAGATAAAACCGCACTGCTTATTCAGATGGAAGGCGGTGCTAGTGAGCTAGACGACATCCTCGAACACCACCATTTCAGACCAACCGCATTGCTCGAAGTCGATTCAGAACAGGGAAAGCTGATTTATCTTGATTTCAACGGCCATAGTTCCGCACCGAATGTGCAGGCACTGGTGGAGGCCATTGAAGCAAAAGCGACTCTTTTTAAAACGCTTGGCTCTTTCCCGATGGCAGTACTCTAAGGCGAATACTATGGCATGTGATGCAGTTCAGTTAGCGGTTTCGGGTGTACAAGAGCTACAGCCCTATCAGCCGGGTAAACCAATAGAAGAGCTCGAGCGTGAGTTGGGCATAGAGAACAGCATTAAGCTGGCCAGTAATGAGAACCCTCTGGGTCCCAGTGCTAAAGCACTGGCTGCCGCACAGGACGCCCTGCGGCAGATGACACTCTACCCCGATGCGTTGGGCTTTCGTCTGAAGAAACGCCTGCATGAGGTCTACGCAATTGCCCCTGAACAACTGACTCTGGGGAATGGATCAAATGACCTGCTAGAGTTGATCACTCGGGTGTTCGTCAATCCCGGTGAAGAGGTGATCTACTCGCAGTATGCGTTCATTGTTTACGCTCTGGTCAGTCGGGCTGCGGGCGCAAAATCGATCGAGGTGCCTGCGGTTGATTACTGCCATGATCTTGCAGCTATGGCCTCGGCTATTACGCCAAATACCAAACTTGTATTCCTGGCTAACCCTAACAACCCCACAGGAACCGCATTCACGCTTGATCAGTTGCGGCAGTTTTTGGCACAGGTTCCAAACTCGACACTCGTCGTTCTTGATGAGGCCTACACCGAGTATGTCGAAGATTCGCGCTTACCTGATGGGCTGAAACTGCTTGATGAGTACAACAATTTGATTGTGACGCGCACTTTCTCCAAGGCCTGGGGGTTGGCCGGTTTGCGTGTGGGATTCGCAGCAGCGTCCTCACAGATTACAGACCTGCTAAACCGGGTACGGCAACCTTTTAACGTCAATATTCCTGCGCTTGTTGCAGCTGAGGCTGTTCTTGATGATCAAGATTACCTACAGCGTAGTGTGGCTTTGAATAGGGCGGGTCTGCAGCAGCTTTGCACGGGTCTGGAGGCGCTGGGCATAGATTATATCCCCAGTTATGGCAATTTTGTGGCGGTTCACTTCAAGGATGATGCGATGCCCATTTACGAAGCGTTGTTGCGTAAAGGGGTTATTGTGCGCCCTCTGGGTATCTACAAAATGCCCCATCATCTGCGCGTTAGTGTGGGTACGGAGTCTGAAAACCAGCGTTTCCTTGATGCGCTGATCGAGGTGCTTAACGGATGAGTTTCTCTACCGCGCGCATCCTGGTCATCGGCTTAGGATTGATCGGTGGTTCTTTTGCGCGTGCGGCTCGCTCCTTACCCCGGGTGGAGTGCGTTGTCGGCTTTGATCTTAACCGAGAAGAGTGTGAGCTTGGTATTGCTCTCGGGGTGATTGATGAGATCGCTGAAGACCTTGAGGCTGAGGTTCGCAAGGCTGACCTAGTGATGCTCGCTGTACCGGTAAAAGCAATCGAGACCGTCCTGGCACACATTGCCCCCTGGTTTAAGGCCAAGGCTCTTATCACTGATGTGGGTAGTACGAAGCTCAACGTACTGCAGGCTGCTAAACGCATCTGGGGCAATGTGCCGCCTGGTTTTATTCCGGGTCATCCTATTGCTGGAGCCGAGAAATCGGGGGTGTCGGCGTCGGATGCGCGACTCTTTGTGCAGCGCAAGGTGATACTGACCCCGCTTGCTTCTACACCTGAAGATGCGCGACTGGTGCTTGCGCGTCTATGGCAGTCGATGGGTGCTGAGGTGCTGCAGATGGAGCCTGCGCGGCACGACGAAGTGCTTGCCGCTACCAGCCATCTACCGCACCTTCTCGCTTTTTCGCTGGTCGATACGCTGGCCGCCGAGGCGGAAAGTACTGATATTTTTCGATATGCAGCAGGTGGCTTCAGAGATTTCACCCGAATCGCTGCCAGTGACCCTGCCATGTGGCACGATGTCTGTTTTGCCAACCGAGAGCCAATATTGGCCCAGATTGACCGCTTTACGGAAGGGCTTGCTCAGTTGCGTGCGGCTATCGCAGAGGCTGACTCACAGCGCCTCACCGGTATCTTTACGCGAGCAAGAAGCTCTCGAGAGCAATTCTCCCGAATACTGGAGCGTGCAGGGTACCTCAATCAACGAAACGATCCCGAATCGCTTGTGGTGCAACCAGCGACGGAGCTGCGGGGCCATTTGCGCCTACCCGGTGATCGCTCCATATCCCATCGGGCGATCATGCTGGCTGCCATTGCCGAGGGTGTCAGCGATATCGAGGGTTTCGTTGAAAGTGAGGATAGCCTGGCGACAATTCAGGTATTTCGTGATCTTGGCGTTGTTATCGAGGGGCCACACCAAGGTCGGGTGAGGGTCTACGGAGTCGGTTTGAACGGGCTGCAACCGCCAGCCGGAGCCCTCTATTTTGGCAACTCGGCAACTTCATTGCGTATGCTGCTTGGTCTGTTAGCGGCACAAGCATTTGATACTGAGATAGCCGGAAGCTCGGAGTTAATGCAGCAAGAGTTTGCTGAGGTTATTGAATCACTCAGTTTGATGGGTGCGCGTTTTGATCTAACTGCAAATGGTGCTCCAATACGAGTACTTGGTGGCTATCAATTAAGCCCGATTGAGTATGCTCCCGGCTTCTCCAGTGCTCAGGTCAAAGCGAGCCTGCTATTGGCATCTATGGCTGCCAATGTGGAGCTTCAGCTTTATGAGTCAAATACGACGCGAGATCATACTGAGCGTCTGCTGAGTGGTTTTGGTGTGGAGCTTAAACGTGATGGTAGAGCGCTCTGCTTAGCGGCTGGCGCGCTTCTCAAAGCGCAGACAATTAAGATTCCTGCGGATCTTTCGCTGGCCAGTGCCTTTGTTCTTGCGGGAACACTGGTGCCAAATTCTGAACTGGTGATTGAACAGACCGGAGTTAATCCGACACGGCAACAACTGCTGCGAATACTCGCTCGTATGGGCGCAAAATTTGAGATGCTGAATGGCTCCTCATCAAATGGTGAGCCCATAGCCGATATTCGTGTAATGTCGTCAGAGTTACGCGGTGTTGACTGCACAAGCACCGAGCTCGCGGGCGTCGCTGATGATTTGCCCCTTTTGCTGGTGGCTCTAAGCGCAGCGCAGGGCGAATCAGAATTGCGAGGCATCGATCGTTTACCGGAGCGGCATCAAGCTGTGATCGCCGATTTTATTGCTCAACTACGGCGTATTGGTGTTGGCATAGAGCAAAGCGATGGTGACCTTCGCATTCAACCGGCGCGGTTTAATAGTACGCTGGGTGTCGATGCTCAGAACCGCCCTGCCGCCGCTCTGGCGCTGATTATTTTAGGTTTGGTGTCAGGTCACGAGATTAGGATCTCTGGCTGTAGAGCACTGAGTAGCGTGTTTCCCGAGTATGTTGAGCAGGCTCGACGTATCGGTGTGAGGTTAATAAAGGAGTAACAGATGCGCCCCCATAATGGAAAACAGGCAGCGGTGATTACCGTTGACGGGCCCTCTGGTTCAGGTAAAGGCACTATCTGCCGTCTGCTATCAAATCAGTTAGGTTGGAACCTGCTCGACAGCGGTGCGCTCTATCGTTTGACTGCCCTGGCGGCGCGTCACCATGGTGTCGACTTAGATGACGTTGAAGCACTGCAGATATTAGCGGCACATTTAGATGTGCGTTTTAAAGCTTCAGAGGCCACTGCAGATGTACAGATCTACCTTGAAGGTGAGGAGGTGACCAAAGCGATTCGTGCTGAGGATCTGGGATTAGAGGCCTCAAAAGTGGCAGCTATTCAGCCGGTGCGCGATGCGCTGTTGAGTCGCCAGCGCGATTTTGCACAGCCGCCGGGGTTGATTGCGGATGGGCGCGATATGGGTACAGTGGTTTTCCCTGAGGCTGTATTAAAAATCTATCTTGATGCCAGTGCAGAAGAACGCGCGCAACGTCGCTATAAGCAGTTGATAGATAAGGGTCTGGGTGCTAGCCTTGAAGACATATTGCAGGATTTGCGGGCACGCGACGATCGGGACATGAACCGCTCAGCCTCACCGTTGAAACCTGCTGAAGACGCCATTCGGCTGGACAGCACCTCGATGACCATTGAGGAGGTGCTTACAACCGTTCTGGAAGAAGCGCGGCATAGAGGGGTACGTTAGCCCCAAATTGAGGTTTAGAGATGAGCGAGAGTTTTGCTGACCTGTTTGAAGAGAGTCTGCAACAGGTAGAGATGACACCAGGTGCTATCATCAGTGCCACTGTGGTATCGATCGAAAATGACTTTGTTGTGGTATCCGCGGGTCTTAAGTCGGACGGCGTAATTCCGGTCGAGCAGTTCCGTAATGACGCAGGCGAACTCGAAGTTAAAGTGGGAGACGAGGTGAAGGTTGCACTCGAGTCTCTCGAAGATGGCTTCGGTGAAACTAAGCTCTCGCGCGAGAAAGCTAAGCGGGCAGAGGCTTGGCAGGTGCTTGAATCCGCCTACGAGAAGGGAGAGATAGTGACGGGACGCATCAGCGGTCGAGTTCGCGGTGGTCTGACGGTCGATATAAACGGAATAAATGCCTTTCTGCCCGGTTCTCTCGTGGATATGCGTCCACTGCGCGATACATCCCATCTCGAGAATCAGGATTTAGAGTTCAAGCTGGTTAAGCTAGATCAGCGAAGCAACAACATTGTCGTCTCTCGTCGCGCCGTGCTTGAAGAGGCTAACAGTGAAGATCGTGAAAAACTGCTGGAACAGATGGAAGAGGGTGCCGTACTCAAGGGTGTGGTGAAAAACCTTACTGACTACGGGGCCTTTATCGATCTTGGCGGTATCGACGGCCTACTACATATTACTGACATCGCTTGGAAACGTGTTAAACACCCAAGTGAAGTATTAACTGTCGGCGATGAGATCGACGTTAAAGTATTGAAGTACGACGCTGAACGTCAACGCGTATCTCTGGGCGTGAAGCAGTTACAGGATGATCCTTGGACTGCGATGACTAGCCAGTTTGCGGTGGGCTCGCGTATCAAAGCTCGCGTCACTAATTTGACCGACTATGGCTGTTTTGCAGAGATCGGTGAGGGTGTTGAAGGTCTGGTTCATGTCTCTGAAATGGATTGGACTAATCGTAATATTCACCCATCCAAGGTAGTGCAGGTAGGCGATGAAGTTGAAGTGCAGATTCTAGATATCGACCAACAGCGTCGTCGCATTTCTCTTGGCATTAAACAGTGCAAAGATAATCCTTGGAACACCTTCGCAGCGTCTCACAATAAAGGCGAGAAGGTGAGTGGCGCGATTCGCTCAATCACGGACTTCGGCATCTTCATCGGCCTGGACGGTGGTATAGATGGTCTGGTTCATCTCTCCGATATCTCCTGGGATGAGCCCGGTGAACAGGCAGTGAAAGCCTATTCGAAAGGTGATGTGATCGAAGCGGTTGTGCAGTCAGTGGATGCCGAGCGTGAGCGAATCTCTCTGAGTATCAAGGCACTAACGGGTGATAATTTCAGTAGTTACGCCGAGGCTCACGCCAAGGGCAGTGTGGTAACTGGAACAGTCACAGCAGTCGATCAGCGACAGGCGAGTATTGAACTGGCGGATGGAGTCGAAGGCTTGTTGAAAGTGGCTGAGTTCGCCATGGGACGTACCGAAGATCTCTCTGCTGAACTCAAGGTCGGGGATAGCGTAGAGGCGATGGTCGTCAACGTCGACCGACGCAACCGCAGCCTGATGCTATCGATCAAGCAGCTCGAGTCTAAGCAGCAGTCCGAAGCGCTACAGGCGGTTCAGCAGCAGGGTAGTGAAGAGGCGGGTCCTACCACCATCGGCGATCTGATAAAGCAACAGATGGACAAAAAAGATTCCTAATCGTAACGCGTGAGGCACCTTCAATGGTGCCTCTATTGCCTCTGGATCCTGGAGCGGGCATGACAAAGTCTGAGTTGATTGAACAGCTGATAGATAAGCACCCGGAGTTGTCGGTTAAAGATGTAGAGCTGGCCGTTAAGATTATGCTCGAGCATATGACTGAAACCTTGTCTCAGGGTGAGCGCATTGAGATTCGTGGTTTCGGAAGTTTCTCGCTGCACTACCGCGCACCGCGCGTTGGACGTAACCCCAAGACCGGCGAGTCTGTCTCATTACCGGCAAAGTACGTCCCGCACTTCAAACCGGGTAAAGAGCTGCGTGAGCAGGTTAACGACAGCCTAAAGCACGAGCGCTAGGCCAAATCTAAAGGTGTCACTTGCGTACGGTTAAACTTATTCTCACGCTGGCGGTCGGACTCCTCGTCCTGTTGCTGGGCGTGCTCTTCGCAATTCGCAATACAGCCAAAGTGAGCATCGATCTTATATGGGTTGAGTTGCCTGAAGCGAGTCTGTCGCTCTGGCTCATCGGTTTCTTTGTGGCTGGTACCTTGTTGGGTTCTCTAATGACCGGCGCCCGCTCCCTGTTGCTTTCTGCACGCCTCAGCCGCACCAGTCGCAAACAGCGAAAGGCAGAAGAGCAGCTTAAACGGCTACAGCAGTCTGGCTAAACCTGATCATGCAAAATGGACCACTGATACTGACGCTGCTGCTGATCGCTTTGGTGTTGGGCTGGGCTATTGCACGTTGGCAACAGAGGCGTGAGAGCCGAGCTAACCTGCCCGATGCCTACTTGACAGGTCTTGATCATCTGATCGATAACCGTACCGAAGAGGCGATTGAGAGCTTTATTAAAGCGCTTGAGGTCAACTCTGATACGTTATCCGCTCATATTGCCCTGGCTAAATTATTGCGCCGTAAGGGAGATGTGGAGCGTGCCGTAAGAATTCATGAAATGTTGCTAGCGCGGGAAGACCTTGCAGAGGAGGATCGTCAGCGAGTGAATCTGGCACTGGCGCGAGACTACTATGCACTGGGTTTGCTGGATCGCTCTGAAAGCTCCCTGCAAACCTTGCTGCAGCATACTCGAGTGCCGGAATTGAGAGCGCGAGCGACGCGTCTGCTGGTGCGACTCTATGAGCAGGAGGGGGAGTGGCAGCAGGCGCTGCAAGCGGCTGATCAACTAACCCCAACGCAGCGCCACGAGCTTCGAGTTGAGCTGTCCCATTACCTGTGTGAGCGCGCTGAAGCCTTAATTGAGCAGTCCGATACTGATGCGGCTCGTCAGCTGTTGGAGCAGGCTCTGCACGAGGATCCCCAGTGTGTACGTGCCAATTTGATGCTGGCGAGAATCTTGCAGCAGCAAGCACAGTGGCGTGCATCTATTCATGCGCTACAACAGGTGGCGCAGCAGGATCCCCAATTTATTCCAGAAACCTTACGTGGTTTGCGCCGTGCCTTCGAGGCCTGTGATGATGAGGCCGGTCTGCGCCACTATTTGCAGGAGCTGCAACAAAAATATCCTGCAACCAGTACCATGCTGGCGCTTGCAGAGCATAAGCGTGATAGGGAAGGTGTGTTGGCGGCGGGCCTTTATATTACGGAGGCGCTTAAAGTGCGCCCGTCAGTGAAGGGTTTTAATCGTCTTATAGATATGCACCTTGAGTACGGCTCATCCAGCGCACGTGAAAGCTTGATGAGCCTGCGTTCTTTAACTCAACAGTTAGAGCTCTCTAAACCGGTTTATCGCTGTGGGCATTGCGGTTTTGCCGGACGCAAGCTTGTGTGGCAGTGTCCAAGTTGTCGGCGATGGGGTAGTATTCGGCCGATTTTCGGACTGGAGGGTGAATAATGCAGGACAATAAGCGAATTCTGGTTGCACTGGACTATCCAACCGCTGAGCAGGCGCTGGCTATGGCCCAGCAACTGGATCCCGCGGTATGTCGAGTGAAAGTAGGAAAGGAGTTGTTCACACGCTGCGGCCCGGCGATTGTTGAGTCTATGCATCAACTCGGTTTTGAGCTCTTTCTTGATCTCAAATTCCACGATATCCCCAACACAGTCGCTAAGGCTTGTGCAGCGGCAGCTGAGATGGGTGTCTGGATGGTCAATGTTCACGCTAGCGGCGGACGTCGTATGATGGAAGCGGCGCGTGAAGCAGTTGAACTGAGTAGTCGAGGTCATCAACGTACCAAGTTAATTGCTGTGACGGTGTTAACCAGTATGGAACGCTCTGACCTGAGGGAGATTGGTCTGGATATTGAACCGGTCGATCAAGTGATGCGCCTGGCGGCACTGACACAGAGCTCAGGGCTGGACGGTGTGGTCTGCTCCGCTCAGGAGGCTGGCGCGTTGCGTGCTCAATCGGGGGCTGAGTTTGAGCTGATTACACCGGGAATACGGCCCGCAAATGCTGAGCAGGGCGATCAGCGCCGAATCATGACACCGTCTCAGGCTATATTGGCCGGCAGTACCTACCTGGTTGTTGGTCGGCCTATTACTGCCGCCGCTAACCCATCTGTGGCGGCAGCTGCGATTCAGGCCGAGGTCGATTCGGTCCTCTGAATCTTTCTGGCGCTGTCTCTAAAATGTTCTATAGTGAAAAAGCGACGTAAGGGATATGTCGCTTCACTAAGATGTTTCCAACAGCTACATGGAGGTAGTTATGAAACTTTTACCAACCTGTTCCGCTTTTATCTCTAGTCTGGCCTTGGCATTCTCAATGCAGGTTATTGCGGGCTTTCCTGTGGATATCAACTCAGCCCCTGCCAGTGAACTGGCTCAGGGCTTAGATGGTGTGGGACCAGCAAAAGCCGAAGCAATCGTTGCCTACCGAGATCAGTTTGGTCCTTTTATGACCGCAGACGAGCTGGTGGCGGTGCGTGGTATTGGTGCGGCTACGCTGGAGCGCAATCGGGATAATATTTTACTGACCAGCGATCCGGAGCTGAACGTAGAGTAGAAAACATCCCATTTGCGGATCGTCAGGAGGCGCGAAGCGCCTCCTTTTTGCTTGTTTCTCGTGTTCCAACGCTCTAGAGGATAAAGATCAAGGTTGTTGGGATTATCACTAGGCTCGCAATATTTCCAATCAGAACAATCGATGCGACGGCTTGAGGGTTGATCTGATATTGCTCTGCAACCAGATAGTTGAGTACAGCTGGAGGTAGCGCGGCGAAGAGTATCAGGTAGGCTGTAAACTCCTCGGATAGATCAAACAGGAGCACGAAGGGAATCGCGATAATCAGGCTCGAAAGAGGTGCAACAAACGCACCGTAAAGACCAACTCTCCACTGTGACAGATCAACGCCAACCATTCTCACCCCGAGAGCAACAAGCATCAGAGTAATGGCGATCTCGCCCAGCATCTCTAACGGCAAACGAAGGTGCTCAGGGAACGGAAGCTCTAGAGCGCTCCACAGTAGCCCTAGCACCGTTGCAACGATCATTGGGTTTAGCAGAGCTTTTTTCGCCGAAGCCGATCGACCAACGATGTAGGCTCCTAGTGTAAAATGTAGCGCATTGCTCACCAAGAACATGGCCATCGCGGCTGCCAGACCAAGCTCTCCAAAGGCAAGCAATGCTAGGGGAAGTCCCAGATTACCGCAGTTATTAAACATCATCGGTGGGACGAATGCCTTTGCAGTCACGCCAATGGCACGCCCTACAGGCCAAGCGATTAAACCGGATCCGATTACGATGACGAAAGCGCCGAGGCAGAGTATGGCAAATTTCGAGATGTCGAAGTCCTTTGATACCGTCACCGCAAAGATCAGTGCCGGTAAAAAGATATCCATGTTGAGTCGGTTTACGACACGCATATCCGTTTCAAACTTTTTTGCGTATAGAAAGCTAACTAAAACGATGGCGACAAGTGGAAATACAGTCTGAAAAACTCGCTGAAGGAGGTCTACCACTTGCACTGCTTCTTGCATGTTGAGTCTCAGTACAGTTTTTGTTGGATAATGATACTCAATATTTCACAGAGTGAAAAGGGAGTGGCATTTCACATTTCGCGAGTATAATTTACGGATGGCGAAAGAGCATGGATAAGGAACTTGATCTTCAAGCAGCATTAACTCAACTATTCACTCAATTGCAGGAGGGCGAGCGCGTCCCAAGCGAGCGCGCATTGGCAGAGCAATTCGGTGTTTCGCGAGCGACCATTAAACGTGCACTGCTGCAGTTAGGTGCGCAGGGTGTACTAGTACTCAATCCTGGACATTGTCCGCGTGTCGCAAAGCCGGTAGGCGTCCCTCTAGCGATTGAACGGTTATTGCAAATCGAGCCGGGCTTGGAGTCGGAACTCGGCAGGTTCGTGCGAGATTTGAAAGCTGACCAGAGCGGCACTTATCCTGACGCAGTTAACCGTGCTCTCAGTCGCCTAGTGAAGATGACCGAACATTAGTCCACTTGTTTTAATAAAACTCGTGACCTACGTCCAAAGGCGGGGTCGTAAAACTACAAGAATGGCGCTATTTTTACAGCATTGTCGTAATTCTTTCGCTTTTTTCTGGACTAAAGTGGCACGCGGGTGTAGTGTGCTTACTTCAAATTTCTATCAGAAGAAGTGCTTCAGCACTCAGATCATTTGATTCAACAAACTCAGATCCGCACTGACCAAAAGTCGGTGCCCAAGGGAGATTGCAGGTGCAAGACTTAACGAACGATATCGATCCGATTGAAACGGACGAGTGGTTGCAAGCGCTTGAATCTGTCGCCAAAAGCGATGGTAACGAGCGCGCTAAGTACATCCTGTCAAAACTCGGCCATAAAGCCGCTGAACTCGGAGTTGATAACAGCTCGGTTTTGACAACACCTTACAAGAACACTATTTCGCCAAAGGATGAACCGCCTCTGCCAGGTGACATCTTCATGGAGCGCCGTATTCGTTCTTTTGTCCGTTGGAACGCGATGGCGATGGTCATGCGGGCAAACGATAACGATGAGGGCCTTGGCGGTCATATCTCTTCGTTCTCCTCGTCTGCAACACTCTACGATATCGGTTTTAACCACTTCTTCCGCGGTCCAGAGGGTGAGCAGGATGCCGATATGGTGTTCTTTCAAGGCCACATCTCACCGGGTATCTACGCTCGCGCCTATCTAGAAGGTCGCCTGACAGAAGAGCAGCTCGATAACTTCCGTCGTGAGGTTGATGGCAACGGCCTCTCCTCATACCCACACCCCTGGCTGATGCCTGATTTCTGGCAGTTCCCAACCGTATCGATGGGCTTAGGTCCAATTCAGGCTATATACCAGGCACACGTCATGCGTTACCTCTCTGCACGTGACCTGGTGAAGCGCGGTGATCGCAAAGTCTGGGCCTTCTTGGGAGACGGCGAGTGTGATGAGCCAGAATCCTTGGGCGCTATCTCTCTTGCAGGTCGCGAGGGGCTTGAGAATCTAATCTTCGTTGTTAACTGTAACCTGCAGCGCCTTGATGGCCCGGTTCGCGGTAACGGCAAGATTGTACAAGAGCTCGAAGGCGTCTTCCGCGGTGCTGGCTGGAACGTCATCAAGTGTCTATGGGGCCGTCACTGGGATCCGTTGTTTGAGCGCGACACCTCAGGTCTGCTGCAGAAGCGCATGGATGAAGTGGTTGATGGCGAGTTGCAGAATATGAAGGCGAACGGTGGTGCTTACACCCGTGAGCACTTCTTCGGCAAGTACCCAGAGCTGCTTGAAATGGTTAAGGATATGTCTGATCAGGACATCATGAACCTTAACCGTGGCGGTCACGATCCATACAAGGTGTATGCGGCCTTCAAGGCAGCTGTCGAGCACAAAGGCAAACCTACCGTTATCTTGGCACAGACAGTTAAAGGGTACGGTACCGGTAAGTCGGGTGAAGCCAAGAACGACACCCACTCCATGAAGAAGGTAGGTGTGGATGATCTGAAGGATTTCCGCGACCGCTTCAATATTCCAGTGGAAGATGACAAGCTCAAAGAGGTACCGTACTACCGTCCGGCGCCTGACTCACCAGAGATGAAGTATATGTTCGAAGCGCGCAAGCGCCTCGGTGGCTTCTATCCGGTACGTCGCACTGAGTGCGAGAAGTTGGATACACCTGCACTCGAGGCTTTTGCGAGCCAGCTAAAATCGAGCGGTGAGCGCAGCCTATCTACGCAGATGGCGCTTAACCGCGTACTGAGCGTGATTGTCAAAGACAAACAGATGGGCGAGCGAGTTGTACCGATCGTTCCTGATGAAGCGCGTACTTTTGGTATGGAAGGTATGTTCCGTCAGCTCGGTATCTACTCTTCCGGTGGTCAGAAATACACCCCGGTAGACGCTGACCAGATCATGTTCTACAAAGAGTCCAAGAACGGCCAGATTCTCGAAGAGGGTATCAACGAATCGGGTGCATTCTCGGCTTGGTTGGCCTGTGCGACATCTTATTCAAACAACAACTGCACCATGGTGCCGTTCTACATCTTCTATTCAATGTTCGGCTTCCAGCGCGTAATGGACCTGACGTGGGCAGCAGGTGACTCCCAGGCTCGTGGATTCCTGATTGGTGCGACCTCAGGTCGAACTACACTTAACGGTGAAGGTCTGCAGCATCAGGATGGTCACAGCCATCTGATGGCGCAGATGATACCTAACTGTATCTCTTACGATCCTACTTACGGCTATGAAGTCGCTGTGATTGTGCAGGACGGTATGCGCCGCATGTACCAGGAGCAGGAGAACAAGTTCTACTACATCACGACGCTTAACGAAAACTATCAGCATCCGGAGATGCCAAAGGGAGCTGAAGAGGGTATCGTTAAAGGGATGTACCTCCTCAAAGAGGGTAAGAAAGCAGACCTCAAAGTGCAGCTCTTTGGTTGTGGTTCAATCCTTCGCGAAGTTGAAGCAGGTGCTGAGATTCTCCGCGAAGAGTTTGGCATCGAGTCGGATGTCTGGAGCACTACCTCGATCAATGAACTCAAGCGCGATGCGATGGAAGTGGCGCGTTGGAACATGCTGCACCCAGAAGATCAGCCTCGCGAGTCGTACCTGGAGCAGTGCCTGAAGGGTCGTGAGGGCCCGGTCATTGCATCGACCGACTACATGCGTATGTACGCCGATCAGCTGCGTGAGTACATTCCACGACGTTATAAAGTGCTGGGTACAGACGGTTTCGGTCGCTCTGATACACGCACTAAACTGCGTAACTTCTTCGAAGTTGATCGCCATTACGTCGCTGTTGCTGCACTCAAAGCCCTGCAGGAAGAGGGCAAGGTCAAGGCTTCAGTGGTTGCTCAGGCAATTGCTAAGTTTAATATCAACCCCGAAAAAGCAGCGCCTTGGACGCTCTGATTCGGCTAACTAATCACAACCCGAAAGGAGATAAATGTGAGCATTATCAAGGTTAGCATCCCGGATCTAAGCGGAGCTGAGAACGTCGATGTTATCGAAGTTCTGGTGAAGCCAGGCGACGTTGTAGCCGAGGGTGACAGCATTATTGCACTGGAGACCGACAAGGCCTCTATGGAAGTACCGGCTGAGCAAGCGGGTAAAATCGTGTCGATTGCCGTTAAAGAGGGTGATCAGGTAAACGAAGGCGATCTGTTGATGGAGCTAGAAGTGGTTGGTGCTGAAGCCCCTGCCGCAGCACCAGCTGCGGCGCCTTCGCCAGTAGCAGAAGCGCCAACACCAGCCCCCGCAGCTCCCGTAGCGGCTGCAGCGGCAGCTGTTGAGCAGGTACGGGTACCTGATCTGAGCGGCGCCGAAGATGTTGATGTAATCGAAGTCCTTGTAAAAGTCGGTGACACAATCGCAGAGGGCGACAGCCTGATCGCGCTTGAAACTGATAAGGCCTCGATGGAAGTACCCGCACCCAAGGGTGGGGTAATTAAGGCTATCCACATCTCTGAGGGCGGCAAGGTCAACGAAGGCGATCTGTTGTTGGATCTTGAAGTGGCTGGTTCGGCCCCGGCTGCGGCGCCTGCCGCTGCACCTACTCCGGTCGCTGAAGCGCCTGCAGCAGCACCGGCGCCTGCGGCACCAGTATCTGGTGGCGTAGAGTCGGTATTTGTACCCGACTTGAGCGGGGCGACTGATGTCGACGTTATTGAAGTATTGGTTAAAGAGGGCGATACCATTGCCGAAGGTGATGGTCTGATTGCACTCGAAACTGATAAGGCGTCTATGGAAGTGCCTGCGCCCAAAGCTGGCGTTATCAAGTCAATGAAGATTAAAGAGGGTGACAAGGTCAACGAAGGTGACCTGCTCCTTGAGCTCGAAGTTGTTGGCGCTGCTCCGGCGGCACCATCTGCCGCGGCTTCGGCACCAGCACCTGCGGCTGCACCAACGCCGGCACCAGCGGCTACAGCTCCAGCAAAAGCAGAGGCCACCACTGATCTTGTAGAGTTGGAGAAAAAGAACCGCTCTGTTCACGCTGGACCTGCCGTGCGTGCAATAGCCCGTGAGTTCGGAGTAGATCTGACTCTGGTAAGCGGTTCGGGACGCAAAGGACGTATCGTCAAAGAGGATGTACAGGCTTACGTCAAGGGCGCGCTGAAGAAACTCGCTTCTGCACCTGCGGCATCAGGTGTAACCGGTGGTTCTGGTATCCCTGCAATCCCAGCAGTAGATTTCAGCAAGTTCGGTGAGATCGAGAAGGTTAAGCTCAGTAAGATCGACAAAGTTACACGTGACAACATGTCGCGCTGCTGGCTCAACATACCGCATGTGACTCAGTTCGATGATGCTGATATCACGGAGCTAGAAGCCTTCCGTAAAGAGATGAAGGATGCCGCTGCCAAGCAGGGTGTGAAGCTTACGCCGCTGCCATTCTTGATCAAAGCTGCTGCTGTATGTCTCTCGCGTCACCAGAAGTTTAATGCTTCACTGGATGCGGATGGCGAGCACATTGTTTATAAGAAATATGTAAACATCGGTATCGCCGTGGATACTCCGAGCGGTCTTATGGTTCCTGTGATCAAGGATGCAGACAAGAAGAGCATCTATGAGCTCTCGACTGAAGCTAACGAGCTAGCTGCAAAAGCCAAGGATCGTAAACTTAAGCCGAATGAGATGCAGGGTGCTTGTTTCACTATCTCGAGCCTTGGTGGCATTGGTGGAACAGGCTTCACTCCGATCGTTAACGCACCTGAAGTGGCGATACTGGGTGTCTCTAAAGCGGATATTAAGCCGCGTTGGAACGGCAAAGAGTTTGAGCCTCGTCTGATGCTTCCTTTATGTCTCTCCTACGACCACCGCGCGATTAACGGTGGTGATGCCGGGCGCTTCCTGACCGAGATGAACGGATTATTAAGCGACGTACGTCGTCTGCTGCTCTGATTCCGTAAAATCAAACATCCAAAGGCTCCGTTATGGGGCCTTTTTTATCTCTTTACCCTCGCTTTTTATCGCTTAGATATTTCTATTCGCTTCTCGAAGAGACGCGTGATGCAAAGCTTGCCTGATCTGTGCGACGGGTATCCTACCGCTAGCCCTTAGTATTGATACCGGAAGGTAATTACTCCGCCGTCCTAGCGCGGTATAAGTCCGTTATTGTATGCAATAAATATTTTTCTTATCGTGAAAACAGTTAAAAACCTAACTAAATATGCTTTAACACCAATAAAAACAACATTTTAGTGGTTTTCAATAGAAGGAATAGTTTTATTCCGTGTTATTTTTTAATTTATTGTATGCAATTGGTGTTTTTTCTGTCGTATCATCGGTAATGTACATGACAATAAGAAGATTAACCGATGAATACATTACTAGCTGTCGATTCGGATTCTAGCTCCGAGATATTGAGTCAACTTACCTCTCATCAAGGTGCTACGCTGATGCGGGTCATTCAGGATGTTTTTCCGCAGAACGCAATGAGTGAGACGCAGTGTGCAATTGCTTTTGAAGCATACAGCTACAGATCAGCTCGTTTGATAAAGAGTGGACTTGCGGGTCTGGATGACCAGGCACAAAGAGCGGGATACGCCGACTACCGATCTGTAATGTGGGAGGTTGATCGCGTCGAGCTTTTACTTCGCATCGAATCAACACCATTCTTTAAGACCCTTATTGGGGCATTGTCCTCGGTATCTGGAGATTAATGAGGTTCTGGCGCTGTATCTGGTGTCTCACGTTCAAAGTTCAGAAGAGAGCAGAAAAGCGAGATTAATCAGGAGCGTTTTATTTGAACATCACCTTGCTGGGCAGCAAGGTGATGTTCGGGTTTGTGAAAAACGAGGCACGCTCAGAGTTACTTTATAAAGGTCTTAAACGGTCTCTAAATCGCCTGTTTGAGTTGAGGGAAGTGCTCTTGTCGTGAGCATAAATTCAGTTAGGCACTTAGCCAGTCGCTCTGGAGCTTCCAGCGCCAGGCTATGACCACACTCCTCAAACACCTCTGAGCGTTCAACTCCGTTCGAGACCATTACCATCTGATTCTCAACCAGTTCACCAAAAAACTCAGGAGCGCCAATTGTCATAATGGGTAGCTCAAGCTTTGTTTGAGCCAGTTCTTGGTTGATTCTGGCGTTCTTAAGCCCCGCTCGATAGGTCTCTAAGCAGCCTCGTAAACCACCCGGTGCTGACAGTCGAGCGACCCACTCGGTGATTGCCTCGTCAGAGATTGCATTTGGATTCCATGTTTCGGCCTTGATCCAAAATTCCCAGAACTCTCTTTCTCGACCGTTGATGAGCATTTCGGGAAGGTGTGGAATCCAGAAGAACGGAATGTGCCATAGCCAAACGCCACTCAGATTGAATTGAGACGCGACCTTCTCAGGTGTAAAGTTAGACCACTCCTCTAGTCCGAACCCAGATAGCAGCATCTCCGCAAACGAGAGTGTTTTGACTCTGTCGGGGGCTGTTGCTGCTAGAGCGTAAGCAAACTCCGCCCCCCGGTCTTCACCGTGCACATTAAATCTATCGTGTCCTAACAAGGACATGAGTGCACACATGTCTTGCGCATTTGTGATTGAGTCATATCCCTCTTCAGCGGGCGGCTTATCAGTATCACCGAAGCCTCTGAGGTCCGGGGCAACCACTGTGAAATGCGGTGTCAGCAGTGGTATTAGTCGATACCAGTAATAGTGTGTTTTTGGTGTGCCATGTAACAGCAGTAGCGGTTCCCCAGAACCTGCAGTCACGTAATGCATGCGGATGCCATTGACCCGTGCTCTGCCGTGCTTAACGGGTGAGCCGTTGTGATCATATATTTCTGCCATGGTGCTCTCCAGATCTTTTATTTTCTTCTCATGTGTTTAGGTTGTCAGGCGGCAGGTTTGCGTGCAAAAGCGACCGCCAAAATGATAATCGCACCGGCCACCATCATCTGGTCGCTGACATCCAGCCCCATGATGATCAGACCGTTGTTGATAGCGCCGATCATCAAAGCTCCGGTAAAGGTGCCCAGTATCGTGGCCTTTCCGCCGAATAAGCTAGTGCCGCCAAGAATGACGGCGGCAATCGCCATCAGCTCAGCTCCCTCTCCAAAATTGAAGCGTGCAGTTTGCATCATTCCGGAGTAGAGCATGCCAGCAATCGCGGCTGCCGCACCGCTCATTAAGAATGCGTAAAATTTGATTCTTCGCGTTTTGATTCCGGAGTACTCTGCAGCCATACGATTGCCTCCTGTCGCGAGAATCTGACGACCAAAGGAGGTATAGCGCAGAACAAAATGCCCGAGCAGCGTCGCAACGATCGACCAAATCAGTAACGAGGGGATGCCGAAAAGGTTGCCAGAACCGAATAGGTTATTGAATGTACTGTTAGAAATTGAGACTGGGTTTGTGTAGGTCAGGCGCATATCAAATCCGCGGATCAGTTGCATCATGCCCAAGGTGACCAGAAAGCTTGGAATGCGCACAACAGTAACGAAAAAACCGTTCATCGCACCGACAATTAAACCGGCGCCCAATCCGCCAAGAACGCCAAACCCCCAGCCGTAGCCGGCTTTCATGATCAGTGCTGCAGTCAGTGCTGACAGGGCGGCGGTTGCGCCAACTGAAAGGTCAAGCTCACCGGCCGCAATGACATAGGTCATTGCGACTGCAATAACGGTAATCATTGCAGTGGTTCTGGCAATGTTAAACAGATTGGTAACGGTCAAGAAGCCGCTATCGCCGATGGTGATGCCGAAATATATGAGCACCAGAGCGAAGATTACGTAAACGATATAATCTTGCAGGATGCGCGCCTTTTCTAGCAGATTAACTGGCGATCTGGTTAAGCTTGTGGCCTTGGATAGCATGATGTAGTTCCTCTTCGGAGCGGACTTCTTTTCGCTGCAGTTGTTGGATTATTTTTCCGCCGTGTAAAACCAGGATCCGGTCGCTGATGGCGAGTAACTCCTCCAGTTCGGAAGATATGACCAGTACCGCAACGCCTTGGTCCGCCATTTTGCGGATAATGCGGACAATCTCGGATTTGGCCCCAATGTCGACGCCAATGGTGGGTTCATCGAGGATCAGTAGGTTAGGTAATTGAGCCAGCCATTTGCCGAGTACTATTTTTTGTTGATTGCCTCCCGAGAGTAGTCTCGCGGTCTTGCGTCGGTTATCGGTCTTGATCGATAGTTGCTCAATGATCTTGTCGATCAGGCTGTTCGCCTTACGGTCGTCAACTCGGCCGACTTGTGAGACCAATCTGAGATTTGGCAATAACAGTTTTTCGCCTAGCGAGTGCTCGAGTACTAGCCCGAGGGTACGGCGAGCTTCTGGGACAAGAGCCACACCATTTTTCAGGGCGTCAGATTGGGATTTGATCGGCTGATTTAGCACGCTAATCTCACCCTCATCAATCTCACGGCGCCCAAATATTGCCTCTGCAATTTCGGTCCTGCCACTACCCATAAGGCCCGCCAAACCAACAATCTCCCCTGCATAAACGTCCAGGGAGACATCATTTAGTCGCGGGGGTATTGTCAGATTACGAACGCTTAATGTCGGTTCGCCAGTGGGAATGTGGCCTCGGTCATGCCACTCGAAAGATGAAGCTGGTGCTGCACCGAGCATATTCTCAACGAGGGTCTCTATCGAGACATCCCCGCAGGCTGAGGTTAGCGTTATGTTCCCGTCGCGCATAACCGTCACCCGGTCACACAGATCAAAGACTTCAGCCATACGATGGGAGATATATATGACCGAAATACCCTTGCGTTTTAGTTTGTGAACCAGTTTGAAAAGCGACTGAGCCTCTCTCTCCGAGAGCGACGCGGTGGGTTCATCCATTATAAGAATGCGAGCGTTTTGAGAAATGGCCTTGGCAATTTCTACCATCTGACAGTAGCCAACGCTCAGATTGGCAACTGTGGTGCTAGGGTCTATATCGACTTCGAGTTCCCGCAGGATCTCCCGTGACTGCTCAATAGCCAAAGAGTCACTGAGTAAACCGCCTTTGCGTGGTTCCCGATTAAGATAAATATTTTGCGCAACGGAGAGAGTATTCACCAAGCTAAACTCTTGAAAAATCATCGCAATGCCGTTTTCGCGGGCGCTTTTGGGGCTAGTGATGTCGACAGGGTTTCCATCAATGTGGATTGAGCCAGCATCTCGCGTGTACACACCTGTCAGGATTTTCATCAGCGTTGACTTGCCTGCGCCGTTTCCGCCCATCAATGCGTGAACTTCCCCTTTTTTGAGAGTGAAGTTGGCGCTTTTAAGTACGGTAACGCCCGCAAATGACTTCTCTATGTTGCGCATTTCTAAGAGTGTGTTTCTATCACTCATAGGCTGAACCTCTCTTCGGTTTCTCTAACAAAGGCGGGGCAGAGTGCTTCTGCCCCGCTGTTGTTTGAGTTATTAGCCGTTGTTCAACTCTTCCGTCATTTCGCCCGGGAGGTCGATGCGGTAAATGGTTTTGTATGAGTCGGCTAGATTGTCGCGGTTCACGGCCAGGGGTGGCACGACAACGTATGGGGGTGTCTCTTCGCCGATTAGTGCAAGTGCGCCGATCTTAGCTTCAGCAACACCCTGGTCGTATGGGCGCTGAGACGAAATGCCTGCGATAAAGTCGTTCTGAGCCATGTTCAGAGCTACGATCTGGTCGAAGTTCTCATTGACGATGCGGAACTCCTCTGGCGATTTACCTGCTACACGCGCGGCAGTGACTGCACCCATTGCAGGTATACTCCAACTTGCGTACAACCCTTTAAGGTTCGGGTAGCGAGCTAGAACGCCCTGGGCTACTTCCTGACCTTTGTTTGGATCGTTATGACCAGCAGCGACCACCAGATTCACTTCAGGGTACTTGGCGCGCAGACGTGCAATAAAGCCTTCGTAACGTAGGTTGGTGACATAAAAGTCGTTGGCGTAGTACATCGCACCAACATCACCTTTGTAGTCGATTGATCGTGCCAGCTCATCGGCTAAATACATACCGAGGGCTAGATTGTCAGACGAGATGATGGCGGCATAGTCTTTGCCTGGATCCATCCCTTCGACGGCCTGATCGATGAATACTACTTTTGTGCCCGCATCAGATATGCGCTTGTAGGCGCTTGCAGTTGTCTGGCCGTTCAGCGGAATGCTGACGAGTAGGTCAGGCTTAAGAACTGAGATTGCCTCGAGATCTGCGATCTGTTTTGCATCATTCCAGTTTGCATTTGTTTGCGCGACGACTTTGATCCCGAGGTTCTCGAAAGTTTCTGTTAGGCCTATCAGCTGCTGTGACGCCCAATCATCTCCGAGCCAGCCCATGGAGATAGCAACGGTAAAGTTACCCTCTTTGATTTTGGCGATTTGAGCGTCGGTAAGAGTGATGTCTTTAGCGGGGAACCCTGTCTCTCCTCTCTGTCCGTCACTGACGACTGTGTTGGTGAGGTCATCAATCTTGGCAAGTTCCATCGTCTTAGCTGTTGGCTCGTTGTACCAAAGAGGGTGTTTCACGCCGGCCGTATTATCTGCAAGAGCGCTGTGAGAGGTTGTTCCCACAATCGCAGCTAATATTGCTGACTGGATTATCTTGGAGCCGCTCAGGCGGTTGTTAGTATTGCTATGCGTTGTCATTATTTTTCTCCTGAAGCACAGGTTTCTATGTACTGGCTGAGTTTGTATGGCATGTCTCTGTGAAGCTCAAAGAACATGTGTAACTAAAAGTATATAAATGTTCATCTCAAATCAAGCCTAATTATTGCTCTAATATGCTTTGTGTGCGGCTGGTATTTTAAGATACTGATTTATATATGATTTTATTTTAAACAATAAGTAACAAAAAATTTCATAAGTTACATTTGGTTCTAAGGTGCTGGTTTAAAGAGACCGCAGTCAGTGCGAGGTGTGGCATAGATGGAGTTATTGTTGGTTTTAGAGGGATTAGATGCTGGGGCTAAGTTTTTGAGTTGGTGCATTGACGGTTGGCACTCAGGCCCGAGTACTAACGCCAAGATGCGTAGTAATTTGAGGAATTTGATGAACTGAGCAACGGTTGGCCGAGTTAAGCCAATATTGAAACCTGCCAGGTTCCGATTCCGCCTGATCCCAGTGGTATCTCTTGTAAAAAAGAGGGGAGAATTTCTCCCCTCAAGGGAGTTCAGATGACGCTCGCGTTCGTGTCACCTGTTGCTGCTTTAGTGGAGGTGTTGGTAATAAATCTAAGCGTGGTTTGAAGATCGCTTAACACTGCTTGGGAGCCAAGTCCCATGGCGTTTTGAGCTGATGATGCCTG
>Ga0102948_1000183_pt1 | contig 23219 bp, 21 predicted proteins | sample SalPonA_A_H2O_MG_FD_78211 | JGI IMG/M metagenome (GOLD analysis project Ga0102948, IMG submission 78211) | Water microbial communities from South San Francisco under conditions of wetland restoration - Salt Pond MetaG R2A_A_H2O_MG | ecosystem: Environmental > Aquatic > Non-marine Saline and... | reverse complement strand
GGTTCTGCAGTTAGCCACACCGGTGAAAGCTGATGGGCTCAATTACGCTGATAAGGAACAGCAGGTCCAAGCGGCCAGCTTGCAAAGCGATCTCAGTCTGCTGCTGGATAGTGGTTTTGTGCTCCAGAGTGCCTCTTTAGGTGCGAGTCAGTTAGATCAGCTTAGAGTGCTGGGGCCGCAATCTGTCGCATTACAACAGGCAAAGCTGCAGGGTTTTAGTCTGACAAAAGATCAACAATTTGATCTGCAGAACCTGGAGTTGACTGAGTTGCTGGTCGGTTCAAGTGAAACGCCGCTACTTGCACTGAATCGGTTCGAAGTTGATCGGGCTGCCTTCGCTGATAACTATCTGGAGTTGGGAACTCTGTTGACGATTGATCTGCTAGCTAACGTGCAGACAGAGCTGAAAGCTGGAGTTGGTGACTCTAATGCCAACAGTGCAGAGACCCCGGCAGAGACTGAGGATATAAGGGAAGCGACTGAGACAAGCGCGAAAGAGATGCACCTGCCATTTGACATCAGTTTAATGGGCTGGCTTGCACAGGGAGGCACTGAGCTCAACTACCGAGACACTAGTCTGGCTGCGCCACTGAACTTAAAGCTGGTCGCTTCTCAGGTAAGCGCTGGCGAATGGGACTCGCGCAGCGGGAAGGTTCTGCCTCTCAAACTCCGGGCCAAGCTAAACGACGCCGCGGATATCAGCCTGGATGCCAATATTACCCCCTTACGTACCAAGCCCAGTGGGGATTGGAATCTGAGTATCAGTTCACTACCAATGCCCATTTTGAGTCCTCTGGTGCAGAGTTTCGCCGGTTATCAGATTCGCAGTGGCGCACTCAACCTGGTTTCCACAGGTACGCTCAAAGACGGTCAGATCAATGGTAACAACGCCGTTCGTATTCAGCGTCTTGAGGTACAGCGTGCGCAGGATAGTGCTGCCAATGAGACCGATAAACTATTCACTATGCCGCTCCCCAGCGCGGTTTCAATACTGGAAAGTGATGAACGGGTAATCAAACTTGACCTGCCAGTCAGCGGCGACATCAACGATCCAAAATTTAATTATCAGGATGTTATTCAAATCGTAGTGACCAAAGGTGTGAAGGAGGGCGCAATGGCGTACCTAACTAACTCACTGCAGCCATTTGGGGCGATTTTTATGGTTTACAGTGCGGTGAAGGATGCCAATGAGTCAGGGCGATTTATCCAGTTGCAAGCGATGGAGTTTGATTCAGCCGAAGTGGGGCTCAACCAGATGGGGCGGGACTACGCAGCGAAGCTGGCGGGTATGATGCAGGAGCGGCCAACATTAACGCTGGAGATCTGTCCGGTGACCACCGTTGATGAGGAGCGATTACTCTGGGACCAGTTAGTCGAGGCGCAGCTCAAGGCAGAAGCTCCAGTCCCTGAGATGGAGTTGGGTAACCTCTGGAGTCAGAGAATCGCAGATCTTGCTGCCGGTCGGATTGAATCTTTGCGTTCAGCGTTGATTCGTGTCGGTATAGCGAATGAACGCATCTTTCCCTGTATAGCTCGGGCGGGTGCTACCGAGGGTATGCCACGGCTTGAGCTCGCCTTCTGATTAGCAAAATACGGATGTTCGTCTAATCTTTACGAGTTAACTATCTGATTTTTTATATAAGTATATTTAAAGAGTTTTAATGAGGCGTAGGACCCTAGAACAGATCATTGGTCCAATTCCGGCTGCACTGCAACTGGCATTGCATGCGCATGCGATTGTCAGTGTGGCTGATCGCCGTGGTGATATTGTCTATGCCAATGATCTTTTTTGTCAGATCAGTGGCTACAGCGAGGCTGAGTTACTCGGCCGCAACCATCGGATCGTCAGATCTGATGAGCACTCAGCAGAGTTTTACAAACATCTCTGGAAAACAATCACGGCAGGGGATGTGTGGAATGGCGAGATCCGTAACCGCCGTCGTGATGGCTCTAGCTATTGGGTAGCATCAACTATTGTTCCTGTTGAGGGTGCGCGAGGCGAGATCAGCCATTACATATCCATCCGAACTGATATTACTGAAACGAAGCGCCAGAGCCTGATGCTAGCCCGAATCAACCAGCAAATGGAGTTGGTGCTCAGGGAGTCAGGTACCGAGATCTGTCGATACGATATAGAGTCAGACCGCCTTGAGACGTTGGCGGGCCCCTCGGAAGCGACATCGCGATTCAAAAATATACCCTACTCAAAACTCATTAATCTGGCTCACGACCGTGAAGGCGTTTCAGCACTGATCGACGCGCGTAAGTTTCCCGGCCGATCTGTCGTAGTGGCGAGTCGGGATATCGACACGGGTACACTGTCCCGTTGGAATAGATTTGGCTTTTCCAGCCCCTATGTCGAAAACAATCGCCAATATCAACTGATGTACCGAATCCCTGTGGATGATCTCGTAAGAGTTCAGAAAACCCTTGAGTCAGCATTAAGCTTCGCTGATATGACGCTGTTCGAACGTAGTTTGGATACTGGTGAGGGGCACTTCATCTATAACCGCGACAAGCGGAAGCAGTTTATCCCCTATGAGCCTTGGCTTGAGATGATGTTACCTCAGTACAGGGACAAGTATCGCACTGAGATGACAGGCGAAGGCGCAACGCTTGAGTATGAAATACATCTGAGCCCCAATAGCCTGGAGAGCAGTTGGATACGGGAATCGATTATCGGTACCTATAAAGACTCCACCGGACAGACCCTGCAGTTGGGGTTGTCGCAAGATATCCAGGCCGAAAAAATCAAATCTTTAGCGCTTGAACATCAGAACCTGGAGCTTAGTCGACTCTCTGATGGTAATCGCCGAATGTTTGCTGTTATCGGACATGAGCTAAAAACGCCGCTAGTAGCCGCTTCCATGATGCTTGCCGATGATGCGATTGCCAGCGACCCTGTCCACCAAAGAGAGATAAAAGCGAGCATAGATCACGCGCTCTCTTTAATTGATCAGCTGCGAGAAATGATACAGCCTGAGCAGTTGGTTGAGCGTAAGTCTCTGCGTGATATCGACTTGTTGGAGCTGGTTGAAGGCATTATTGCCAGCCAACGAGCCACCTTTGGAGACGCTGTTAATATCCACCTCAAGGAGGGGTGGTTGCCCGCCAAAATGGTCCGAATCAACCAAGTCGCTGTTCGTCAAATCCTGCTTAATCTTATTCGTAACGCCGCTATCCATGCGAAGCCGACTGATATTTGGGTGACGCTCTATGCCAGTGAGAACGTTAGTATCCCAGGTAAGTATCAGATTGTACTGGTTGTTGAAGATAATGGTCCGGGCATCGCGACAGATAAACAGCACAGTCTGTTTGATGCTTTTGTGCAAGGCGGGGAGGGGCATGAAGGCACCGGCTTGGGGCTCTATATCTGCCGAGACAGTGCTCAGAGTATGAAGGGAGACCTGATCTATAGGGATCGCCGAGAGGGTGGTGCGCAGTTCATTTTCTCTTTTCAGGCGCGAGCGATCGACGCGTCGGTGCCGCTGGAAACCGTTCTCCAAGAGCAACAGGTGCTCAGGGGGCTGTCGATTCTCTTTGCTGAGGATGCGCCTACGCTGCAGCTGATCACTAAAAAAATGCTGGAACAGGCCGGCGCGCATGTGAGCGTTGCCGGCGATGGTTTGGAAGCGTTACAACTCGCGCAAGAACAACCATTTGACCTCATCCTGACGGACCTTCATATGCCTCAACTCGACGGCCTAGGGCTCACTGCAGCGCTGCGCGAGAGAGGCTTCAACCAGCCGATTTTTGCCGTAACGGCAGCGATGTCAGAAGCTGATCGCGTTGCACTGCTGAGTGCCGGGGCAAATGCTGTACTGACAAAGCCCCTCTCATCAGAAAAGCTACTCAGTGCGCTGAAATCCCGCTCATAGATCAGCTTTTGTTACGTAAAATGGCGTAACACTGTTCGATACGAAGCGGCGCGCGCAGTGCGAATCCAATACCCACAAATAGCATGACCGCTAGGGGCGGAAGGCTCAGCCAAAGTTCTGGATGCAAGCGTACATCCACGCGCAACAGATTCTGGTGCAAAGCTGCCAGTATGAGTTCCGCGCTCACCGCTGCAAGTGCTCCGCACACAGCTCCCAGCAAAGCAAACTCAAGGAGATCAAGCTTCTGTGTCTGTTTAGAGGTGCTGCCAAGTGTCTGCAGCAGTGCAGCTTCAAATCGTCTTTGCTCGAGGGCTTGGAGCAGGGTGACTGCGATTAGAATCAGGCCACAGGCGAGTGTCAGCCCCAACACCATTGCCGAGCTATCGGCCAAGCGTTCCAGCCAGCCGGCAAGTTGCTCCAGTAACTGGTCAATATCAATCAGCGTTAGGGACGGGAACTCTCGTAGCAGATCGGTGGCGGCCGTACGTTTGTCGTCATCGAGTTTGAAGCTAGTAATCCAGGTCCCTGGATAGCTCTCCAGTGCCGGACGCGAGAAGATCACGTAGAAATTCGGACGAAAGGACTCCCACTGCACCTCCCGAATACTGGTTATGGTGCCACTAACCGGCTGTCCGCCAACGTCAAAACCAAGTCGATCGCCGAGTTTAAGTCCAAGATCCTCCAGCATGTCACGCTCTATTGAGATCTCCGGCTCCGTGGAGTCTGGACTCCACCACTCGCCTGCAAGCAGTTGGTTGTGCCCGGGTAGCGTGTCGCGCCAGGTTAAATTGAGCTCGCGGCCTAACGAGTTATCTTTTAGTTGCTCTTCGTTTAGTTGCGGACGAATAGGTGCATCATTAAGTTCCATCAGGCGACCACGGATCATGGGATAGAGCTCAGTCTCTATCTGACGTTGATCAAGAAAGTCGTCAAGCGCTGGCTTCTGCCAGTCCTGAATGTTGATAACAAAGTAGTTTGGCACGTCGTCAGGGAACTGCGCCTGCCACTCCTGGATCAAATCCTGGCGGCTGACCCATACCACACTTAAAAGGGTCAACAGTAATATGACCACAGCAGATTGCAGCCGATGCCAACGGCGTTGCTGGCTGAGGCGGATCTTAAGCAGACGCCCAAGCGTCATGCGCTTGGCTAGTGGCTTCGCCAACCAGTGCAGCGTCTGTTGTGCGAGCCAACCAAAAAGCACGCCGCAGACAGCGAGTGCGAGCAGTAACAGGAATGCGGCCAGCGGCGCCTGTAAAAACAAAAGAATAGTCCCGCCCAACAGCCCCAGACTAATCGCGTAAAGTGAACGCCCAGAACCTGTTCGACCTTTAAGATCTTCACCGCGTAGGAGCTGAGCAACCGGTACCTGGGACTGTTCCAGCGTCGGGGGCAGGCCCAGCAGTATCAGCATGGCAAACCCCAAACCGGCACCACTGAGGTAGCTCCACCAGTTAGCGGTTGGAAGTGCTTGGGGGAGAAGGTCGGCAATCCAGTAGTCAGCAATACGCTCAAACAGGATTCCGCTGAGTGTTCCGAGCGCGCCAATAACGCCGGCGGCGATGAGAAGCTGCCATAGATAGAGTTGAATTACCTCTTTGGGCTGCAATCCTAAAGACATCAACAGCGCGCTACGGGTCTGCTGGCCGTTACTAAATCGGCGTAGAGCCAGCATGATGGTCAGAGCAGAGAGTAACAGAGCTGTAAGTGCGCTGAGACGCAGATAGGACATACCATTGCCCAGCGCGTTGCCAGTTACAGGCTGGTCACTGGTGAGTGACAGAATACGCTCATACTGCTCCAGCTCGGGAGTCAGTTGCCGCTCGAAGGCGGCAATTTGGTCGTCAGCGCCAGACATTAGCAGACGGAACTGCGCCCGACTCCCGGGCGCTAGCACTCCGCTCGCCTCAAGGTCCTGCTGATTGACTAATACGTGGGGGCTCAGACTGCGAAAACCGCTTCCCCTATCAGGCGATGTGAGTAAGCGCGCACTTACTACAAGATCTACGTAACCAAATTGGATCGAGTCGCCAACGTCAATCTGTAGCTGCTCCAGAATTCGCGGCTCGACCCAAGCTGTACCGGGCTCTGGGACAGGCGTTTGTTGCGCTGGCTGGGTGACTATTTCACCCCTTAGCGGGTAGGGGGAGCTGACGATTCGAGCGGAGCTCAGTACCAGATTATCCCCAGCGCCGACCATGGTGGGGAACTGAATAACTCTGGTCGTTGTTAGGCCCGCCTCCTTTGCCGCCAGTTCACGTAAATCGTCGATAGGGCGGCTGGAGCGAAGTACCAGATCGGCTCCCAGGACACTGGCGCTCTCTCGCAGTAAGCCCTGTTCAAGTCGGTCACTTAGCAGTGACAAAAATGTGGTCAGGGTAATCGCTAACCAAGTGGCGAGTACCAGAGCTCTCCACTCTACTGTGCGTAGCTGCGCCCAGAGCTGGCGCTGGGCCAGTCTCAGAACCACAGGATTCATCAGCTCTCCTCCAGGGTTCCGTTGGCCAACAGAATGCGGCGCTGGCAGCGTGCAGCAAGCTCGGGATCATGCGTGATCAGAATTAGTGTAGTGCCCTGCTGTTCATTGAATGCGAAGAGTTGGTCGATGATCTGATTACCGGTCTCTTCATCTAAGTTTCCAGTGGGCTCATCAGCAAATAGCACCTTGGGTTCGCCCGCAAAGGCCCGCGCAATTGCGACACGCTGCTGCTCGCCTCCTGAGAGCCGGGCCGGGGTGTGGTCTAGACGTTCACCCAGCCCAACTTTAGTGAGCCAATCAGCTGCTTTTTGCATTGCGTTTGGGTCGTTTCGGATCTCCAGCGGTAGTGCGACATTCGCCTGAGCATCAAGTTCCGGTAGCAGATGAAACGACTGAAAGATAAAGGCTATCTGTTCTGACCTCAGTTTCGCTCGGGTGGCATCATCAAGCGTATCGAGGCGTTGACCGTCAAGGCTGATTGAGCCGGAGGTGGGAACATCCAGACCGGCAAGTAAGCTTAGTAAGGTTGATTTGCCAGCGCCGGACTTGCCAACAATAGCGAGCGTCTCGCCCGCTTTGACACTCAGGTTGAGTGCTTTAAATAGTTCAAACTCTCGACCGGCGGAGCGAAAGGATTTTGCGAGATTTTGTGTTTCCAGAACGGTGTTTTGGGCATTCATTAATCTATAGCTCTGCACATTCAGGTGATCTAAAGAATAGAAGGTTAGTATATCTACTCTACGTGTTATCTTCTGGTTTAGCTCAGGATCTCAGGGGGAGTACCGTGCTCAGGCTCTTAACTAGCATAGTAATAGCAACATTAACTTTCACATCGCTGAACAGTCGTGCAGACGGCATTCTAGTGCTGGGCGATAGTCTGGCCGCTGGTTATGGACTTGAACGTGGCGAGGGCTGGGTTGATTTACTGCAACAGCGATTGGATGAGTCGGGTCGCACAATCGAGTTAATCAACGCCAGTGTCAGTGGTGAAACAACCTCTGGCGGACTCTCGCGCTTACCCGACTTGTTAGAACTTCATAAACCTGACATGGTGCTGCTCGAGTTGGGAGCGAATGATGGCTTGCGTGGTATTCCGCTGACGATCGTGGAAGCTAATCTCAATAAGTTAGTTGAGTTGGTAAATGCCACTGATGCGTCCACAATCATGCTGGGTAATCGCCTGCCTCCTAACTACGGCCCCAGATACACCCAGGAGTTCTTCGAACTTTTTCAGGAGGTGGCGGCTGTGCATGATCTTCCACTGGTCCCCTTTCTGTTGGATGGTGTGGCAACAGATTGGGATCTGATGCAGGCAGATGGGTTACACCCAAATGCCGAAGCGCAGCCCATTATCCTGGAGACAGTCTGGCAAGTGCTGGAACCGGAACTGGTGAGCGAGTAACTTTTGATCTTGCTGGTTGAGACACAAACAGGCTGAAATGCGACACTTAAAGGGCCGACTGTGCCAACGTTTTGGCATTAGGTGCTAACATTCCTCACCAGAGTAGAATGAATAATAACTCGGGAGATAAGATGAGAACTCGTGCCGCCGTCGCCCTAGCTCCGGGCAAACCTCTTGAAATAATGGACGTAAACCTCGAAGGCCCGAAAGCCGGCGAGGTGCTGATAGAAATTAAAGCTACGGGTGTATGTCACACCGATGAATTTACGCGCTCTGGTGATGATCCAGAGGGTCTGTTTCCGGCGATTCTGGGTCATGAGGGAGCGGGTGTTGTAGTCGAGGTTGGTGAGGGTGTCTCTACACTCAAACCGGGTGATCATGTTATCCCTCTCTACACGCCAGAGTGCCGCCAGTGCCATGCCTGTCTTAGTGGCAAGACCAATCTGTGTACCGCCATCCGCAATACCCAGGGTCAGGGCCTGATGCCAGATGGTACTACCCGTTTTTCAATGTTGGACGGTACACCAATCTACCATTACATGGGCTGTTCAACTTTTGCCAATCACACCGTGATGCCTGAAATTGCGCTGGCGAAAGTTCGCGACGATGCCCCCTTCGATAAGATCTGTTACATCGGGTGTGGTGTTACCACAGGAATAGGCTCTGTAATAAACACAGCAGGTGTTGAGATCGGTTCAACTGCTGCGGTATTCGGCCTCGGTGGAATAGGTCTGAACGTGATTCAGGGGCTGCGTATGGCGGGTGCGGACAAGATCATCGGTGTTGATCTAAACGACGACAAAGCTGAGATGGCGAAAAAGTTTGGGATGACTGATTTTATTAACCCGTCAAAAATTGAAGGCTCTGTGACTCAGGCGATCATTGAACTGACTAAAACTGAACAGGACCTGTTTGGTGGCGTCGATTACTCCTTCGATGCGACCGGTAATGTCAATGTTATGCGTGATGCTCTGGAGTGTTCGCACCGTGGTTGGGGGGTGTCCGTTATTATTGGTGTTGCCCCGGCCGGTGCAGAGATTAGCACGCGTCCGTTTCAATTAGTGACTGGCCGCGTCTGGAAAGGGACTGCTTTTGGCGGCGCTAAAGGTCGCACGGATGTGCCAAAATTTGTTGATTGGTACATGGATGGCAAGATCGAGATAGACCCAATGATCACCCATAAGCTGAAGCTTGAAGATATCAACAAAGCCTTTGATTTAATGCATTCGGGTGAGTCGATTCGTGCTGTAGTGGAGTTCTGATGGAAGTTTTATCGGAGAATAGAAGCTTTGGCGGTCGCCAATTAGTGATTCGTCACCCCTCGACGAGTACCCGGTGCGATATGACCTTTGCTCTCTTTCTGCCAGAGGGGGAGGGGCCATTCCCAGTTATCTGGTATCTGTCGGGTTTAACGTGTAGCCACGCTAATGTCATGGAGAAGGGCGAGTACCGCCGTATTGCCGCAGAGCTCGGTATTGCTGTGGTCTGCCCCGATACCAGTCCGCGTGGAGAAAATATAGCGGGGTTCGACCCATCTGACTGGCAGCTGGGGCAGGGTGCCGGATTTTATGTTGACGCGACGGAGCCCCCCTATGCCGACAACTATCAGATGTATACTTACGTGACGTCTGAACTGTCTGAACTGCTGTTTGCGAACTATCCGTTGGATGCGCAGCGTCAGAGTATCTTCGGCCACTCCATGGGCGGGCATGGTGCGCTAATATGTGCCCTGAAAAATCCGGGTCGTTATCGTAGTTGTTCTGCCTTTGCTCCTATCGTACAACCCTCTACAGCCGATTGGTCTAAGCGCGCGCTGGGTGAATATCTCGGTGTTGAGCCGGCTAGTTGGCGGGCTTGGGATACCCTGGCGTTAATCGAAGACGGCGCTCGAATTGATGAGCTCTTAGTTGATCAGGGTGACGCTGACAGTTTCCTAAATGATGGGCTGAGACCCTGGTTGCTGGCTGATGCTTGTCGCGAGGCTGGAATCGATTTGACGCTGCGTATGCAGCCAGGTTACGACCACTCTTACTTTTTTATCTCCACCTTCATGGAGGATCATCTGCGCTGGCATGCGGAGCGCCTCTCTTAAATCATGAGCTGGGGATTCAGTGTGCAGTCAGCGGCTGCACTCTGGAATTCCCTTGAGCTTTTCGCGCAGGTACTAATCGATGGCTGGGATCAGCCCTGATAAGTTCGGTAGTATCGCGTTATCGACCATTCGAGAATGACGCCGACAACCAGCGCTGTCATCAGTCCCGCCGTCAGACCGACCATAACCATGCCGGCAATAATCAGTTTGCACGAGGGTTTTACTCTGACTATCTGAAGCGGATCTGCGAGATGCCAACTGGCGAAAAGAAGTAGAACCAGTATGACCTCTGCCGGAACTGCCGCAATTATGGCGGTTACTTGAGAACCGAACATGGCGGCCAAAGCCAGACAAGTCGCCCCAAAAATCGCGATCGACCAGCCCGTTGCTGAACCCATCGCACGGTGAGCCGATAGTCCGCCAGCACCGTGACACATCGGGATAGCTCCAATCGGGGCCAACAGAAGGTTTGCCAGACCAGAGCTCAGTGCCAGTCGTTTCTCGGTAACCGGTTTTCGATCATCCGGGAAATAATCCTGAGCGATAACCGCCGTCAGAATCAGTGCATTAGTTAGAGTGAGAGCGAGTTGAGGTAAAAACGCCGTTTCCATTGCTGCAACAAAGGCTGTGGCTTCTGGAATGGCCAGCGTCGGGAGACTCATACTCTGCAGGCTCGCTGAGAGTGAAATGGTTTCTCCAAGAAGCACCCAGCCTGCGCTAAGCAGAATCAAGCAACTGATCGGGCGAAGGCCACTCAGTTGCATCACTAAGAATGACAGCAGTAGTGCTGCTGTGACTGGGATTGAAACACTGTTGAGATCGATGATGCTCAGTAAGAGTGTCAGTGCCAGCGCGACTCGCATACCGTGAAGAACTGTGCGTGGTATCAGGCGTTTCAAGCGCCCTGAAAGATCGGTTTGACTCAAAAGGATAAGAGTGAGCCCGAGTAGTATGCCAGTTGCAATCAAGACATCGGGGCCGATGACACCGGCAACACCCATAGCGGCGGTAGCCTTCATCGGTTGAATTGGAATCGGGCGACGGTAAATGAATGCCGTTGCGAGGGCAAACAACCCAAAACCAAAAAGTAATCCCACTGGGTCTACTCCCGCGAGCACAACCAATCCGAGGGTCAGAGGCAAGAACGTGCCTAGGTCAGCATAAGCTGCTGAAATCTCCGTCAACCATTTTCGTGCCGTCATATCGGGCTCATCTTTTTATTATTGATTAATACTAGTCACATTCCCTAGGCTTGCAATCGATCTGATTTCGTACAAGACTAGGCAAAAATTACGGAAACCGTAAAAATTGCAAAAATATGGTTATTGATGCATTTACCGAAGCCCTAAGCCTCATCACCTCCGGTGATAGTGATCTATACGAGATACTGGCACTTTCAGTGCAGGTCAGCTTGATGGCCCTGCTTATCTCGGTACTTCTGGCATTGCCTCTGGGCACTCTGCTCGCGATTAGCCATTTCCCCGGGCGTCGTCTGGTCATTACCTGTCTAAACGCACTCATGGCGTTACCACCCGTCGTTGTTGGCCTGCTTGTCTACCTTATGCTGTCTCGCTCCGGCCCCCTGGGTGTTCTGGGCTTGCTCTACACGCCGACGGCAATGGTAATCGCACAGGTCGTGCTTATTACGCCGATCATCGCATCTTTGGCACATCAGACAATGGAAGATCTGCATCTTGAATACCGTGAGCTGTTTCACAGTCTGAAAATTTCAAAATTCAGAGCGATCCCAACCTATTTGTGGGATGCACGCTATTCGTTGGTTACTGCGCTGCTTGCTGGTTTCGGTCGAGCAGTTTCAGAGGTTGGCGCTGTCATTATCGTCGGAGGCAATATCGATCACTTGACCCGTGTGATGACGACGGCCATTGCGCTAGAGACCGCGCGGGGCGAGCTTGGACTGGCATTGGCGCTTGGCGTAATTCTGGTAGGCATGGCGTTGCTGGTAAATGCGGCGGTTATGTTGGTCCGCACAATGGGTCGCAGGAGAGCCTATGTCTGATCTTGGGCAAGCGGCTCAAGTCAAACCTCGGGTGTTGAGTCTGAAAGGTCTGAGTCTTCGTTTGGGTGGCAAAGCCTTATTGAATGATATTACTTTGAGTTCTTGTGAGCCGGGAATCACTCTGGTTATGGGGGCAAATGGGGCGGGGAAAAGTCTCTTTTTGAGAACGCTGCATGGACTTTTGCCGGCAGAGGGACAGATCCATTTCTTCGATCGGACGGCTGATCAGTTTCAGGCACAGCAGGCGATGGTGTTTCAGCGACCCACACTTCTGAGGCGAACTGTTCTGCAAAACATGGAGTTTGCTGCGCCAAAGAACTGTGCCAGAGAAGAGATCGACAAATTGTTGCACGAAGTGCATCTGACACAGAAGGCGAATGAGCCGGCGCGAAGGCTCTCCGGTGGTGAACAGCAGCGCTTGGCTCTGGCTCGTGCGCTGCTCACACGACCACGCATTCTCTTGTTGGACGAGCCGACAGCCAGTCTTGATCCGGCATCGGTGATGATTATCGAAAAGATGATACTGCGTGCCGCAGAGGATGGCGTGAAGGCAATTTTTGTCTCTCATGATATAGGTCAGGCCAAGCGCCTCGCAGCAGAAGTCATCTTTTTGCATAAGGGAAGGATGACTGAGCACTGCAGTGCAACCACTTTCTTCGACGAACCGCGCTCAATGGAGGCTAAGGCCTACTTAGCTGGTGAGCTCTTGATCTAATACCGGTAGTGATAAGGAATTGTTTAAATGAAATTGCGGAACAGACTGTCTCTATCAACGCTAGCTCTATCCCTTCTTCTCTTGAGTGGCGCAGCCTCATCAGGTGACGCGATTATTGTCCAGTCGACAACCTCGACTAAAAACTCGGGTCTTTATGACTACCTCCTGCCGCTGATTGAGGCAGATACGGGCGTTAAAGCTAACGTGGTCGCGGTGGGCACCGGTCAAGCAATAAAAAATGCGGAGCGCTGTGATGCGGATGTTTTACTCGTTCATGCAAGATCGGCCGAAGAGCGGTTTGTGGCTGAAGGTTATGGCGTGAGTCGGTCCGACCTTATGTATAACGACTTTATCCTAGTGGGTCCCGCTTCTGATCCTGCCGGCGTGGCTGAAATCAAATCTGTTGCTGATTCACTCAAAACAATTGCGCTCAAACGAGCACGTTTTGTCTCTCGTGGCGATGATTCAGGCACTCATAAGGCAGAACTTAGGTTGTGGGAATTGACGGGGGTGGATCCTGTTGAGAGTTCGGGTACCTGGTATCGTGAGACGGGGTCAGGTATGGGGGCAACGCTCAATATCGCGGTGGGCATGGGGGCGTATGCGATGACGGATCGCGCTACCTGGACCAAATTTGGTAATAAAAGCGATTTTACTATTTTGGTTGAGGGCGATCAGCGTCTCTTCAATCAGTACGGCGTGATACTGGTAAATCAGGACAGGTGTCCAAATGTTAAGGCTGAGGCAGGGCAGAAGTTTATCGACTGGCTGACATCAGGCAAAGGACAGGCAGCAATCGCCAGCTACAAGGTTGACGGCAAACAGCTATTCTTTCCAAATGCAGATTGAGCTAAGCCCGCGGGCTATTGAATAGTATTTTACCGTTGTCAGTGATGTCATAGCCGACATAGCGCCTTACCTCAGTGGCGAACTCTCCGCTGTGGGTAAAATTGAGCAGTGCCTGAAACTCAGGTTCGAAGTAGGCGTGGCGATCAACAATTAAATCATAGGACTCGATACAGACCGGAATGAAGTCGAGTTGATAGCGATCGGCAAAACAGCGTAACCCAAAAGTGGCGTCAGCCTGACCTTCGAGTATGGTCAATGCTGCCTCGGTTTCAGTCTGTGCCTGGCGGCCGATTTCAAGGTCGCCTGAACTGATGCCGGCCTGTTGCAGACGGCGTTCAAACGCCTGCTGTGATCCTGCTGCCGCTTGGCGTACCACAATACGTCTGCCAACTATGTCTGCAAAACTGTGGATTCTCTCTCCGGGTTTGACCAATAGACCGCGTTCACGTTTTGCCCAGTGCAGTAAGACACAGGGACTCCCTTTCAACTCCTGCTGAACTACCTCGGTGTTCCAGCCGTCACTCTGCTGGTTTTCGATATGGATAGAGCAGACTACCCCCTCTCGTCTGTTGAAGCGAGTAATGCCATCGTAACTGCCGCTGAAAAGTGTTGGTAGCCCCGATCCCGAGGCACTAAGTGCCCACTCCAATACGGGGTCGTGTGAGCCGAGTACAACGGATTTTGGCAGGTTAGTTGAGTCAGAAACGACGCCCTTTTCCTGCATCCAGTGGCGTATTTCTGCTTTTGGAAATAGAAGTTTTCCGGTTGCCTTGGCGCAGGGGATAGCATTACGGGCCGCCAGATCATAGACTTTGCGCTCCTTGATCCGAAGTAACGCGGCAACCTCTTTGGTCGTTAAAAACTCTGACATCGTTTACTCTCTAAGCTGAAGATGAAAGGATACAACAGAGGAGCCCGGGAGCGAACGCTTGCTGATCAAACTCCTACTCATAAGCGTAATATTGCACGGTCAATGAGTACTTTAGACCCTGCGCATTCAACCACAGTTGCACCGGTAAAAATAAAATGAATAGCCAAAATCCCGTTCCAAATCCCGCAGATCCGCGGCTGTCCAGAGAGGTGGACGGAGTTGATGAAATGGGGCAACCTAAATCCATCAGTGTTATTGAAGAGCGTCCACTGACCATCTATCTCAACTCGCAGGAGATCGTCACTGCAATGACGATTGGTGACTATCCTGAATATCTCGCGCTCGGTTTTTTACTCAATCAAGGTATGTTGAAGTCCCAGGATCAGGTCACCGGGATCGATTACGATGAAGAGCTTGAAGTCGCCGTTGTGCGCACGGTTGCACCAACTAACGTCGAGGATAAACTGGAAAAGAAGACACGGACATCAGGGTGTGCAGTGGGTACCGTGTTTGGCGATATGATGGCCGGTCTTGAAGATCTACAGTTGGCTAATACCCCAGTTAGAACAAGCAGTTTTTATGAGCTCTCATATAAGATCAATCACACTCCCAGCCTCTACATGGAGACGGGTGCGATTCATGGCACTGCGCTCTGTCAGGGTACTGACGTGCTGGCTTACATGGAAGATGTAGGGCGACACAATGCTGTTGATAAAATTGCAGGCTGGATGCACTTAAACCAGATAGGCGCGTCGGATAAGGTGCTTTACACCACGGGTAGGCTTACCTCTGAAATGGTGATCAAGACCGCATTAATGGGAATCCCAACGTTAATAAGCCGCTCGGGTTTCACCGCCTGGGGTGTCGACATCGCGCGACAGGTTGGTTTAACGCTTATCGGGCGTATGCGAGGCAAGAAGTTTACCTGTCTGAGTGGGCAGCAACGTCTGATCTATGATCAGGATCTCAATTTGGTTGCAGAAGAGAGCGATAAGCTGCGACGTAAAGGAGCTCAAATTGGCTGAGTGTGCAGTAATACTGGCAGGTGGGCAGGCAACTCGCATGGGAGGCGTCGATAAAGGGCGACTGCAACTGAATGGAAGAACACTGATCGAACGTGTGGTGGATCGTATTTCACCTCAGGTAAGCGCTGTGGTGCTCAACGCGAATGGTGACCCAAAACGGTTTGAAGATCTGGGGCTGCCAGTTGTGGCGGACTCAATCGCGGACTTTCCAGGGCCGCTAGCAGGTGTGCTGGCGGGTATGGACTGGGCTGCCGATCAGGGGTATGACTGGTTGATTAGTGTTGCAGCTGACACACCTGATTTTCCGACTGATCTGGTGGAGCGGCTGCAGTCGTCACAGACTCCGGTTGTCTTGGCCGCCACGCCACACCCTGAACGTGGCCGCTTGCCTCAGCCGACCTTTGGTCGTTGGCGGGTCGATCTGCGAGAAGAGCTGCGCGATGCGCTTGGTCAGGGGGTTCGAAAAATACGCCAGTGGACTCAGGCGCAGGGTGAATCGCTGGTACTCTTTGATGAACATGACTTTTTCAATATTAACACGCCAGAGGATCTGGCCTGGGCGGAGCAGCACCTCAAGTGAATATCATCGGTATAGTCGGCTGGAAAAATTGCGGCAAGACAACGCTGGCCACGGCGATTATTGGTGAACTGTCCGCGCGCGGATATAAGGTTAATTCGGTAAAACATGCGCATCACAGTGTTGATGTCGATCAGCCAGGCACGGATAGTTATCGGCATCGCCAGGCAGGAGCCAATGAGGTCATTTTAGCGAGTGGACAGCGGTTCGCTGTCATGCACGAACTTCGGGGCGCGAAAGAGCCGACTTTGGATGAACTCTTGCCCCGTTTTGGTGCCTGTGATTGGGTGGTTGTTGAGGGGATGAAGTCTCACCCCTACCCCAAAATCGAAGTGCACCTGGAGACCTGTGATCAGCAGCCCCTCTATCATCGTGATTCCACGATAATCGCTGTGGCTACTGATCATGAGCTGAATTTTGATGGTCCGAAGTTTGATATCAATGATGTAAAGTCGATAGTGGACTTTATTCTACTGAGAGTGACTCATGAAGCCCTTACGTAACGACTGCTTCGCACTGCCCCCCGGCGTCAACTGGACGCCCGTTGACGAAGCACTTGATCGTTTAAAGCAGCGCCTGCATCCGGTTGTTGGTGTGGATTCTCAGGTTCCACTGGCACAGGCTAATGGTCGGATATTGGCGCGAGATGTGACGGCGCCGCGTGCGCATCCGCCGAGTACTAACTCTGCAGTTGATGGATACGCCTTTGCGGGGCCTGTGACAGAAGTGCCCACACGGATGCCGCTAGTGAACGGGCGTAGCGCGGCTGGGGTACCTTTTCAGGGCACGGTTCCAGCCGGCCATGCAATTCGCATCCTCACTGGAGCAGTGGTTCCAAAAGGGACGGATACCGTTGTATTGGATGAGGATTCTGAGGTTGTTGAGGGGCAGTTACATCTGCAGGGTAGTCTTAAACTTCATGCCAACACTCGTGCGGCGGGTGAGGATATAAGCGTAGGTGATCTAATCGTCTCGGCAGGAACTCGGCTCACACCTACTCAGATCTCTGTGTTGGCCAGTGTGGGTGTCACTGCGGTAGATCTATATAAAACCCTGAAGGTTGGCGTGCTCTCTACCGGTGATGAAGTCAAGCCTGTCGGTGCGCAGGTAACGGACTGGCAGATTTATGACGCTAATCGCCCTATGCTGATGGCATTGGTGACTCAACTTGGATACTCGGTCGTGGACCTAGGTCATGCGCTTGATCGTGCCGAGGATGTGCGTGCTGCACTTGATAAAGGCGCTCAGCAATGTGACCTTGTACTCACCAGCGGTGGTATTTCGGCGGGTGATGAAGATCACGTTTCAAAGACGCTGAAAACCGATGGCGAGATCAGTAACTGGCGCATAGCGCTTAAACCGGGACGCCCGTTGGCATTGGCGATGTACAAAGGCACGCCTGTAGTCGGATTGCCTGGCAACCCGGTTGCCGCTTGGGTGTGCACATTGAGATTTGCCACGCCCGCGATGGCGCTACTGGCTGGCGGTGAGTGGTTTGAACCCCAGGGCTACGACCTGCCTGCAAACTTTCACAAGAGCAAAAAACCCGGTCGAAGCGAACTTCTGCGCGCACGAGTGCGAGACGGAAAGGTAGAGGTATTTCGCTCGGAGGGTTCGGGTCGCGTTACTGGATTGGCTTGGTCCGAAGGGTTGGTTGAGCTGGATGAGTCGGCGCAGCAGATAGAGCCTGGTACGCCGGTTCGCTATATACCCTACGGAAGCTTTGGGCTTTAGCTATTCGTAGCTTCCGTGAACAGCAAAAGCTTCCAAGGAGGCGCTTTTGGGTGCCTGAGAACGATAGGTCTCCTCGACACCGAGTTCAGTGAGAGTTCGACTGACCATCAATAGTGTGTTGTCCTCGAAGTCCTCACACATTGCGCGCATCTGTTCAATCTCTTCGATTGCGACCGGTAGAGCAGCTTCTAAGCTTGGGGCGCCGTAGCACTCGACGAAAGTCTGCGCGAGCTGTTCTTGAACACGCTTCATCTCTGCCTCGGTTACCGTACATACGCTCACAAAGCTGGCTCGACCGCCGGACTCAACGCTATACCACCCATTACTGAATGCCTGCTTGGCTTTGCCTTGCAGGAATGTTTCGTCCCAGTTAGAGAACTCGAAACCACCCGATATTGCCCATTCACCACTTGCTGCAGGTCGCTCAAAGACGTTTTGGTCGGATATATCCAGTCTCACAGTTCGGGCTAGTTTCATTGTTGCTCCGCGTAGTTGATTAGACTCAGTGTTTCGGTCATAACGCCCTGTCGCAAAAGCATACGACCTTTCTCATCAAGACCAACGAATAGTCCAGCTATCGGGCTCTCTATCTCCTTACCCAGACTATCGCAGCGTGGTCGCCACTCGTTATGGACTCGTTCGAAGCCACTGTCTATGAAGTAGGTCAGCCAGAGCAGGGTATGCTTCGACCAACTCTCCAGTAATGCCATCGGATCGACATCCCCGCAACCCTCTTCAAATAGGCAGGTCTGCAGAGGGTTGGATCCTGGATCATCTGTTTCAGGAATAAACGCCACCTCTATACCAATAACCAGCCAACTCGGAGTCGCTTGAGGGTCGAGTGTATCGGTAGCGTAACGTACCTTACCGCACACTGCGCCGTTCACTTTAATACGGTCGGGCCACTCAAAATGAACCGGTACCTCTGGTGGCGCTAGCGCTCCGAGGCTCTCTGCCAATCCGATTTGTGCCACATAGACCACTTGAATTGCCTCTTCAAGCGGAGTTTCAGGCGCAAGTACCAGAGCCGCACGAAGCGTGTCGGCTGCTTCAGAGTAAAAAAGGGTGCCGGAATCTATGCCCGCGATTGCGCGACTGATGGCCTTCTCGAAGGGGTCAGTATGGTTGGCAACCTTCTCGCCCGTAAATAGCGGAGGAAACTGGGGTGTCTGTGTCATAGCACTGCCTGAGCGTATGCCTCTGAATGAATAAGCTGTTCTGCAATTCGCATGAACGCCTGTGCCTGAGGGCTATCGGGTTTTGATACGACAATAGGTACGCCGCCGTCTGCACCAATGCGGATATCAAGATCGAGTGGTATCTCTCCCAGGAAAGGCGCTCCAAGCTTTTCGGCCTCCTTACGGGCGCCACCTGAACCGAACGGATGATGCTCTTTGCCGCATCCGTCACATACGAACGAAGCCATGTTCTCAATCAGGCCGAAAAGCGGTACCTCCATACGTTTGAACATATCGATACCCTTACGCGCATCCATCAGTGCAATGTCCTGGGGGGTTGATACGACAACGGCTCCGGCTACAAAGAACTTCTGACTAAGAGTCATCTGCACATCACCTGTACCCGGTGGAAGATCAACCAGAAGCACGTCGAGCTTGCCCCACTCAACCTGGTTCATCATCTGCTCGAGTGCGCCCATCAGCATAGGACCACGCCAGATAATCGCCTCATCCTCGGGTGTCATGAGACCCAAGGACATGAGTGTGACCCCATGGTTACGCAGTGGCAGAATCGTATGTCCGTCTGGGCTTGAAGGGCGACCGGAGACGCCTAGCATGCGCGGTTGGCTCGGGCCGTATACGTCTGCATCCAGCAACCCTACTTTTAAACCCTTCGCTGCCAGTGAAACCGCAAGGTTGGCCGAAACTGTTGATTTGCCTACCCCGCCTTTGCCCGATGCAATAGCGATGATGCGATCGATCCCTTCGGGGTTTTTATCCTGTGGGCGAGGTGCATCCGTACCGATGATGTTACTTTTGCCAACTTCTACAAACTGTTCCATGATTTGGTCCATTATAATTCTTAACTATCCAGGTAATCGTCGCTGGTGCGTACCCGCGGCCGCTGGCCCATCGCCATGGGAGCGTCCTCTCCATGGTATTGCGCTTTGATGCGACAGTCATCACACATCTTAACTAACTGTAAATTGTCTGTGTTTGTGTACATCCAATGGTTGTTTTCAAGTTTCTCCACTATCCGTTTGATCGTGCTCGCAACTCCAAAAGGTGTTCCACAGCTGATGCACTCAAACGGATCCTCGCCATGAAGCGCTCGCTTCTCTAGCGCGCTCTTGCTCAATTCCAATTGTGGTATCAGTTGGATAGCAGTCTCTGGGCATGTGCTTTCGCACACGCCGCACTGTACACAGGCATTCTCAGTAAATTGCACCTCTGGACGGTCAGGGTGATCGCCGAGTGCGCCCGTGGGGCAGAGTGAAACGCATGCGAGACACAGTGTACATTTATCCGCATTGATCGAAATGGCACCGTATGGCGATCCTTCGGGCAGTGCTATCGGCTCCTCGATTGAGCGACCCTGAGACTGTGCAACGGCCGATACTGTTACTCGGGTAATATCTCGACGACCACCAACAAGAAGTACTGGATTACAGGCAGCCTTAGCGTGCTCGCCAGCTTGAGAGAGTTCGTCTGATTGAACCAGACGTATACGTTCAGCTTCTGATGAGGCTCCGCTCAGCAACGCTCTTGCCAGTTCGAGTTGGGGTTGGAGAACGGCGCCATCTTCAGGGTTGTCGGTTAGAAGCAACACCTCAGCAAAGCCCGCTCCAATCGCTGCTAACATCTCAGCGTGTCCGAAGCGATCAGTATGTTCTATTGCGAAGGGTATAAGATCGTCTGCCAGCCCTTCAGCATGTCGTGCATGGCGGGCGATTGTCTCATAACCAACCTGTGCCGTGTGCACCAGAAGGCGGGGAGCTTCTTTTGTCTGCTGAGTATAGGTACGGGCCATCAGAGACAGTGATTGTGATATCGCCTCAAACGGTGACTCATTCATATCAATGGCTGAAGTTGGACAGACTGAAGCACAGGTTCCGCAGCCTGCACATATATTCGAATCAATCTGAACGAAGTCCCCAGCTGAGAAAATTGCTTCAGTAGGACAAACATCAAGGCAACGTGTACAGCCGACCTTGCTGGCACGAGAGTGGGCGCACAGCGACGTATCTAATTTGTAATAGACACTTTTTTCAAACTCACCGACACGCTCACGAGCGACCAGTGCGATTCGTTCCAACTCGCCGTTTTTAGAGGGGTCGGCCCAAAAGTAACCATTGCGTTTTTTGTAACTCGGAAAAGCAGGCTCAGCGCCCCGCAAATCGATAAATACGTCGCATCGGCTGTTGGCTGTCGGTTTGACGGAACCGAATTTGATAGCGCCGCGACCACTCTGACTTTGGGTTTGCAAATCAGTGAACTCCAGTTCAAAGCACCCTAGTGCACCCTTTGCCGATTTGAGCTGTCCTTTGGCCAGATCGTAACGCGAGGACGGTAGCGTAATTGGGCCTGAGTCGGTGACAATGCAGGTAACACCCAGATCATCCTGTAACAACTCAGCCATGCGCAGGCAGAGCTCGGTTGGGCCGACAATACAGCAGACACCTTCGGAGATGATGTTTTTGAGGGGTACGATAGGCGACTTGAGCTGGCTTGCGGCAAGCAGTGCAGCCTGCTTGGCTGTTATGCGTTTAGGTTTTGCCGTTTTTGAACTCCAGCCTGCCCGATCCCGGAGGTCGATGAAATCCAAAGGCGCTACCTTGCCTGCCTCCGCTTCGATCTCATCAGCTAAGCGTTCAAAAAGAGCAACCTGTTGTCCGCACGCAATGAGTAGCTCGGCGTCGGAATTGAGATGCTGAACTGCAACACCCAATTCAGTACCGCAAAGTTGATCTACATGGAACGCTTCATCTGCTCCGGCTACTGATTTAAGTGTGTTGATATCGAGCGACTGGGTTTTGTCGCAACTGCACAAGATTAGCGTTTTCTGGGTCGCCATTGAGGTTTGACTCGTATTGTAGTTATTCTTTATTTCGCGATGCGAATATAGTGTTATTACCAAAGTGATCTACGTTGGACTATAACTAGTAGATTAGTGAGTATGCGCCAAAATGGAAGTGTGTGTTCCATTTTTACGTTTCACGTTACAGCAAACAAAAGAGTTTTTGGTTTCACGTTATAACAAAAAGAGAGAGCCATGAGCGGTCGCACTGAAAGTTGGAAACGCGAACTTCCCATCGGGGCCGTTGTCCGTCGAGTGCCCGGCGTAACTCGCTGGGCAAAGCACATATGGAAGCCGGTTGCAGTCATTCCAGGCGCTACGGAGGCGTATTGGAAAGAGCTGGTGCGTGAGGGTGAGGTGATCGATTATCACGCCGGTACAGTGACCCTTGAGTTGTTTCGTGCCGATGTTGAAGCTTACCTAGTGTCGCTCAATATGGCGGTACCGTCTTTATGGGTCGTTCTAGACCGCGACGAGAGCGGCAATTCCCCCTCAGACTATTTCGTTAGTGCCATCACCGCCAGCGCCTACGAGGCACAGGACGCCTTGGATAGTGGCGAAAGTATAGTCGAGGCTGTCCCAATGCCTGATTCCCTTGCGGCTTGGATTAAAGAGTTCATTGATCTGCATTACATTGAAGAGCCTTTCAAAAAGCGACGTCGCGACAAGCAGCGCACCGATGGTATCGAAGATGGAAAAGGTGATGTGCGCATTCGCCAGGAGAGTGATGTTTTTCGCGCACCTGGGAGCATTAAAAAGGTGAGAGTTCACTAATGGCTGAGTCACGTTTTGAGCGCTGGTCGCGACTAAAGGCGCAGGTACGTCAGGAAGAGGAGTTGCAGGCTCCAGATGTGGTGCCAGGTGAGAACGAGCAGTCAGAGGAAGAGTTGGAACTCGCTGCAAACGAAGAGCTCAGCGACGAAGAGATTCTGGCAAAGTACGAACTCCCCGATCCCGATGTTGTTGAGCTTGGTATGGATGTGAAGGGTTTCATGCGCAAGGAGATTCCAGAAGCGTTGCGTCGCCGCGCGTTACGTTCTTTGTGGCGGTCAAACCCGGTGCTTGCCGTACTTGATGGTCTTAATGACTATGACGAGGACTTCAACCTAGTCACTACCGGTGCCGAAGGGGTTCAGACGCTTTACCAGGTGGGTAAAGGAATGTTTGATAAGGTAAAGCGTGCAGAAGAGAAACTTCAAGAGTTGGCGGATGAGCAAGCAAGAGCAGAGATCCAGGGATTTGAGCCAAACGTAGAGATTCCGGTCAAACGATCGGAGAGTTCTGAAACTGCTGTAACGCTATCTGGCTCGGACTCTGGCGAAGGCGAGACTGTTGCACAATGGCAATTACCGGAGCATGATGAATCTGAAGCGGTAATTTCCCCGGTCGTCCGCTACAAGCCGAGAATGAGTTTTAACTAGGAATTTAAGTCGCAGCGCTATAAGCGAAGCGCAATATGAGTAAAGACAACAAGTCGCTGTACCAAGATAGAATTAAAAGGAAAATAACTTGGAAAACACCGCGGAAAAACAGTGCCCTCGT
>Ga0102948_1000182_pt1 | contig 23268 bp, 19 predicted proteins | sample SalPonA_A_H2O_MG_FD_78211 | JGI IMG/M metagenome (GOLD analysis project Ga0102948, IMG submission 78211) | Water microbial communities from South San Francisco under conditions of wetland restoration - Salt Pond MetaG R2A_A_H2O_MG | ecosystem: Environmental > Aquatic > Non-marine Saline and... | reverse complement strand
ACTTCATTCTCAGTGCAGCCATCACACCGACGAACTCGGACAGCGATGCCCGCGTCCTCTCAACCCCCCGGATCGTAGTCAGCCATAATGAGGAGGGCATCATCAACGTGAGCCGTTCCCAACCTATTATCACTTCCTCTTTGGCCTCAGGAGTGAGCGATAATCTGAACACGCGAAGCAGCATCGAGTTTCGCGATATCGGAATCCAACTCACCGTCACGCCGCTGATCGGGGCCGACGGCACTGTGCAAATGGTCATCGAGCAAACCGTCGAAAACGTCATCGAGACGGTGACGATCGATAACAATGCTCAGCCCGTGATCGGAAAGCGTGAGGCCACCTCCACCATCAGCGTAAAAGACGGCGAGATTATCGTGCTCGGCGGCCTGCAGGAAAACAGTGAGACCAAGGGCAATAACTACTTCCCCCTCTTTGGCCGATTGCCCGTCCTGAAAGAGATCTTCGGCGCTTCAAATAATGATTTCGACCGCTCGGAAATCATCATCTTCATCCGCCCGACGATTCTAACAAACCCGACCGACGCCAACCGACTTGCCACAGAGTATATCGAGGCAATCGATGAAACCGAAGAGGTAAAAGAGTATCTCGAAACGAATACCACCAGTGACACCTACTTGGAGGGGACGATCTTTGAAAAGGGAAAACCTAAAAGACGGCTAAAGGCGCCGATCCTGTAGTATGGGCATTATGAAACAGAAAGAGTGGTCTCTCTACCCAAGGCAAAGGGTTTTCCGCCGGGCACATTGCCATACGCAAGCCTTGTTGTTCGGCCGCGTAAGCTCCCTGTTCCTCATGCTGCTTTCCTTCAATCTCTCCGCGGAAGAGTCTCTCTCCGAGCGATCCCCTTTCCTTCCACCCGGCTACGGCGTGGAAAATATGGAGCCGAAAAAACCCGAAGTGCAGCAGCAGGGCCCGATCTCGCGGGAACTCGATTTTCGTGGTATTGTAGAGATCGACGGCCAGTTCCAATTCAGCATCTTCAATAAGAAGGAGCAAAAGAGCTACTGGCTGAGGGAGGATTCCTCCTCCGAGTCCGGGATTCTGGTAAGCAGCTATTCGCCGCAAAGTTCATCCATTATTGTCACATTGAATGGACGATCGGAACGGCTCACTCTGGCCAGTCCTACGGATACACCGCTCTCTGTGGGCAGCAGTGCGGCGTCGACGGGCGGAACAAAATCGGCTACCTCCGTCCTGCCTCCTCAACTGCAGAATCCGAACAACAACCGTAGCAAGGTGCCGCCGCGTAGCGGAAGACGTGTTGTCTTACCCACGCGGACAAACTAAAGCGAATTCAGTGCAGCGTTGAAGGTCGGGCTCGGACGCATCGCGGCCGAGACGAGCGCCTCGTCCGAACGGTAATAACCTCCAACATCCATGGCCACGCCCTGAACTGCGTTCAACTCATCGAGAATTGTCGCCTCCGCCGCCGACAACGTCTCGGCGAGCGGCGTAAATCGTGCCTTCAAGTCGGCATCCTCATTCTGCGCGGCGATCGCCTGCGCCCAGTAAAGTGCCAGATAAAAGTGACTGCCCCGGTTATCGAGCTCACCGCAGCTGCGGGAGGGCGACTTATTCTCCGCGAGAAATTTCGTATTGGCAGCTTCCAGCGTCTCGGCCAGCACCCCGGCTTTTTTATTGCCGTAAACAGTCGCCAGATGCTCAAGCGAAACACCAAGTGCGAGGAACTCGCCGAGCGAGTCCCAGCGCAGGTGATTTTCCTTCTCGAATTGCTGCACATGCTTCGGTGCCGACCCGCCGGCCCCCGTCTCGAAGAGGCCGCCGCCATTCATGAGGGGCACGATCGAGAGCATTTTTGCCGAAGTGCCGAGTTCAAGGATGGGGAATAGGTCGGTCAAATAGTCGCGCAACACGTTTCCGGTAACCGAGATCGTATCCTGACCCGCCTTCGCCCGTTCCAAAGTAACCTGAGTTGCCTCGATAGGATCCAGAATGCGGATGTCGAGGCCGTCCGTATCGTGATCTTTCAAATACATCTCCACCTTTTGAATCAGATTCGCGTCGTGAGCGCGCTCCTTATTCAGCCAGAAGATCGCAGGAGTTCCGGTTGCGCGGGCGCGGCCCACCGCAAGCTTCACCCAATCACGAATCGGCGCGTCCTTGACCTGACAAGCCCTCCAGATATCGCCTGCTTCCACGGTGTGCTCGAAAAGAACATTGCCTGCAGCATCGGTCACCCGAACCGTTCCCGCTGCCGGTATTTCAAAGGTCTTATCGTGAGAGCCATACTCCTCCGCCTTTTGGGCCATCAGCCCTACATTTGGAACCGTCCCCATCGTAGCCGGATCGAAGGCGCCATTCTGTTTACAGAAATCGACTGTTGCGGCATAAACTCCGGAATAACAGCGGTCGGGAATCACGAAATTCGCATCCTGGCGCTGACCCGCCTTGTTCCACATCTTCCCGGAGTCGCGGATTGCGGCAGGCATGGATGCATCGATAATGACATCGCTGGGAACGTGCAGATTGGTAATTCCACGGTCCGAGTCCACCATCGCGATCTCCGGAGTGCTTGCGTAGACTGTATCGATATCAGCCAGGATTTCCGTCTTTTTCTCATCCGGCAGCGACTCGATTTTAGCGTAAAGATCGCCAAGCCCGTTCTTCACATCAACGCCGAGTTCCCTGATCAGGGCCAGGTGTTTCTCGAAAACCGGAGCGAAGAAGACCTCTACGCAATGCCCGAATATAATCGGATCCGAGACCTTCATCATAGTGGCCTTCATGTGCAGCGAGAAAAGGGTGCCGCTCTCCTTCGTTGCGCAGATCTGCTCGGCGAGGAATTGCCGCAGTGAGCCCACGCTCATAAAGGTGCCATCCAAAACTTCGCCTGCCTGTAGCTCGAGATTCTCCTTAAGGACCTGCACGCCCGAGTCCGTTACCAGCTCAATTTTAGCCTTGGTGTTTTCCGGAAGGATGACTGATTTTTCGTTTCCGAAGAAATCACCACCAGCCATGCTCGAAACGGTCGACTTCGAATCGGAAGCCCACGCGCCCATACGGTGGGGATTATTCCGCGCGTATTCCTTGACAGCCGGAGCACAACGCCGGTCGGAGTTTCCCTCGCGCAGGACCGGGTTGACCGCGCTTCCCTTGATCTTGTCATAGCGGGCTTTGATCGATTGCTCCTCCCCGGTTTGCGGCTCTGCGGGATAGTCGGGCAAGGCAAACCCCTTCTCCTGAAGTTCGCGGATGCAGGCTTTCAGCTGAGGGATCGACGCGGAAATATTTGGAAGTTTGATGATGTTGGCATCCGGCGTCATGGCCAACTGGCCGAGTTCAGCCAACGCATCCGGAATTCTTTGCTCTTCCCTCAGATAATCCGGAAAGCTTGCCAGCACGCGTCCGGAGAGGGAAATGTCCCGCGTCTCAACCGAAACGCCGGCCGCCTTGGTATAAGCACTGATGATCGGCAGTAGTGAATAGGTCGCCAGCGCAGGCGCCTCGTCTGTGATGGTGTAGATAATCTTTTCTTTATCGCTCATGTTTAAATTTTGATCCGTATCCAGAGGCTTGGGCCGTTTGCCGGCCTCTATAGTTTAGCGCAGAAGCGGGCCAGGCGCTCCAGACCTTTTTCCAGCGTCTCGTCCGAGGTCGCGTAGCTGAGGCGCATATAGCCCGGTGCACCGAAGCCCTCTCCAGGAACGACCGCCACCTTTTCCTCCTCGAGGATTTTAGCGGCAAACTCATTGGCGGAAAGCCCGAAAGAATCCATCTTCGGAAAGAGATAGAATGCACCTTGTGCCCGGGCGCACTCGATCCCCGCGATCGCATTCAAGCCCTCATACAAGAAAAGCCGACGGCGGTCGAAGACCTTAAGCATCTGGCGAACAGCCGCCATCGAATCGTCCCATTTTTGCATCGCGGCGAGCGCACCATACTGGGCGAAAGTCGTGGCATTCGAACTTGTTTGGCTCTGAATGCTTGCCACTGCTTTGGCAATCGCCGGCGGCGCCATAAGCGTGCCAAGACGCCACCCGGTCATCGAGAAGGTCTTACTGAAGCCGGATACCGTAATCGTCAGATCCGCGACTTCTTCCGAGAACGATGCGGGGCTGACATGCTCCACACCATCATAGAGGAGATACTCATAGATCTCGTCCGACATGATGTAGATGCCTGCCTCTACCGCTACCCCGGCAAGAGCTTCCAGTTCTGAGCGGGAGTAGACCGCTCCCGTCGGGTTGGACGGGCTGTTGATGATCACCATCCGTGTCTTCGCCGTGATTGCCCGACGAAGCTGATCCGGCGTAATTTTGAAATCACACTCCTGCCCCGCAAATATCATTTTCGGCGTGCCGCCGACCAGTTTCACCATCTCCGGGTAACTGACCCAGAACGGCGCAGGTATAATGACCTCGTCGCCCGGACTGATCACCGACATGATTGCGAGATAGCAGGAATATTTGCCACCGGGGCTGACTACGATCTGCGCAGGCTCAACCCCGGGGATTCCGTTGCCACTACGATATTTTTCGGCAATTGCGGAACGCAGTTCGGGGATACCGGGCGCTGGCGCATACTTTGTTTTGCCCTCGGCAAGCGCCCTCGCACAGGCTTCCTTAATAAACTCCGGGGTATCAAAATCGGGCTCGCCGGCACCGAAACCGCAGACGTCTTCGCCCGCAGCTTTTAGTTCTTTTGCCTTCGCATCGACGGCAAGCGTTGGCGACGGAGCAATGTTCCGTGCCCAGGTAGAGATGGTATGGTTCGACATAGGTAGATAGAAAAGCGCCCTTGCGATAGAACTCAAAATTGAGGAATCGCAAGAGCGCTCGAGAAAAGACTTCTGCCGAAGCAAAAGCAAGCTCAGCCTAAGAGAGCAGAAAGACTACTTTTTCTTGGCTGCTTTTTTCTTGGCTGCTTTTTTCTTGGCTACCTTTTTAGCAGCGGTTTTTTTCGCGGCTTTCTTTTTAGCAGCGGTTTTTTTCGCGGCTTTCTTCACAGCCTTCTTCGCGACTTTTTTCTTTACCGCTTTCTTTACCGCCTTCTTCGCGACTTTTTTCTTGGCTGCTTTCTTTACCGCCTTCTTCGCGACTTTTTTCTTGGCCGCTTTTTTGACAGCCTTCTTCGCGACTTTTTTCTTGGCCGCTTTTTTCACGGTTTTCTTACTGGCTGCTTTTTTTGCGACTTTCTTCGCCGGCTTAGCCGCCACTTTCTTTTTCACAGCTTTTTTGGCTGGTGTTTTTTTCACAGCCTTTTTCGAGACTGCCTTTTTCTTTGTTGCTTTTTTCTTAGGCATAGTGGTTTCAGGGTTAAAATCGGGTATATTTGAGGGAAGCGCATCCAAAGCCGAACGGAGCAGTTCCCCAACGCTGACCTTCTTTTGCTTACTCAGACGAACCAATTCCTTACGGGTCTTTTCTGTTAGCCGAACGGATAGCTGCTGATGTTTGGGAGCAACGATTTCCAGCTCCGCCGGATTCAGCGTTTCTATCGCGTAACGTATGACTTGGCTTAATGAACGAGCTCCCACTCGTTGCTGAAGGAGCCTCAAGCGCTCAAGGAGATCTTGATGTAAGTCGAATGTTAATGGGCTCGTTTTCTCGCTACTCATACGCAGTCGCTTGGCGATCTTGTTGAAAAGTGCTTTTGAGTAACAATTAAGTCAACCTCAAATCGCCTCGTTTAAACAAGTATCACCACAGATAATTTTAATCCTTATTTCCTCTATCCAACCGTAAAAAAAACCTCACCTTTTTACGGTATTGCGATTAAAGCTGAACAAGTAGAATCTTCGTTATCCTGATCTGATTGGTTCACATCAAACATTGCCTCGTCGATCAGGAGACCAACTGAGGCTTCAATGACTCGAAAGGTTGTCGCATCCCGAGCAGGATACTCCGTCAGCGTGATCCGGTTTACAATATACTGTTCCTGAACCTTTTTGAAACTCCTCACGGCAAACTTCGAGCGAACTTCGTCCTCCTCCCCCAGAATCTCGACCCGCCAAAGCGCGTTATACGTATCATCCAACCCAATACGCACAGCCTTTATCCCCTGCCGTTCACTTTCGGACCCCTCGGGTGGCAACATAAGAAAATTTTGGGCAACGCGGCTGGCCCCGAACAGGTCCGGACCTTCATAGATGAATTTTTCCCAATATATAAATGGCATCAATAAATCAAAGACGGAGTAGACGACTTCCGGAAGAATCGGCTCGAAAAGCGCCTCCCCCTGCATCAACTCAAAGTTACCGCGATCGTTTTTTCTCCATGCGCGCGGCTGCACTCCGTTTTGAACAATGAGGTCAACCAGCGGTTCCGGGGTGGAGGTTTCATCCGCGCGGCGGGGCAAGATCTGAAGGCGCGTCAGCGGGCCTGACTCATTCCAAGTTCCCCACATAACGCCGTCATACCGAACGGTCGGCGCAGATCGGGGCTTATGCTCGAGTTGGAACTCGAACACATAATCTCCGTCCAACCGTTGCTCCCGAAAAGAGGCCAAACGCTGGGCTCCTTCTTCCTGATCAATGCGCTCCATACCCGGTCGAGCCAGCCGATCCGAAATCCGTTGCCCCGAGGAAACGGCTGCAGCACAAAAAAAACCAACCCCTACGAAAACGTAGAAAGTTGGCCTGAAAAAAATAGATCCGGTATGAAAAAAAAGTGCGGCCATCATTCGGTAGTCGGCGAAGAATCCTCAGCGGCGGCTTCCTCACCTGCTCCCTGCATAGACTCGACAGGGACCACACTTGTTCCATCAACCTCCAATCGCTCAGCAGCAACCGAAGCGTCTCCGGAGACGCCCGGAGCGATAAGTGTTTCCATAGTTCCGGTCGGGTCGCGGTCCGCGTGCGCGGATTGGTAGATCAGATACAGACCCAGGGAAACGACGAAGAAAGCGACAATCCCATAAACCGTTCCCTTCATGAGGATATTGTTCGTTTCGGAGCCAAAGGCCGACTCGGCGGCACCGCCACCAAGCGCAGCCCCCATGCCGCCACTCTGGCTCGTTCGCTGCATGAGCACGATCAGAACAATATATCCTGAGATAAATAGAAGAACGAGGGTGAGGAGACTGATGACTAAAGAGCCCATGATAATATGGAAAAGGAGGATTTCTGGAAAAACGGGAAATCATGCTCGCTGCCCCGGTGAGTTCAAGCGAGAAATTGATTTACAGCAGACTACCGCATCGTTGATGCTCCGACAAGAATGAGCACGATTCAATACGACTTCGACACAATCCCCGATCGCCGGAATACGGGCAGCCTCAAATGGGATAAATACCGGGATAGTGATATCCTCCCACTCTGGGTTGCGGACATGGATTTCAGGGCTGCGCCTGAAATAACTGCTGCTTTGCAAAAACGCCTCGATCATGGCATCTTCGGTTACACGATCCCGTATGAGGGTCCGGTCGAGGCGGTGGTCCGGTATCTCGAACAAACGCATCAGTATACCATCCGCGACTCTTGGTTGAACTTTTTGCCGGGGCTTGTGCCCGCGATCAACCTTTGCGTGCACGCGTTTACCAAAACCGGAGATTCTGTCATGACTGCGACTCCGGTTTACCCGCCATTTTTAACCGCACCGGACTACGCGGGGAGAGAATTAATCAAAGTCCCCCTGTGTCTCGATACGCAGGACCGGTGGACTTTCGATTTTGAGGCAATGGAGTCGGCTATTCAGCCGAATACCCGCCTGCTGATCCTTTGCAGCCCGCACAACCCGGTCGGTCGGGTCTTTTCTCAGGCGGAGCTCACCACCCTGGCTGATTTTTGTGAACGTCATGATCTCATTCTGATTTCGGACGAGATCCATTGCGATCTCGTTTTCGACCCGGCTGTGAGCCACATCGTCACGGCGACGCTTGACCCGTCAATCGCGCAGCGAACGATCACTCTCATGGCCCCGAGCAAAACATACAATCTGCCTGGCCTGGCCTGCGCCTTTTCCGTAATTGAGAATGCGCAACTGCGAAGCCGTTTTCGAAATGCGATCCGCGGGATCATTACCGAGGTCAACTGTTTCGGCTATGCAGGATGCGAAGCAGCTTACAAACTCGGCGAACCGTGGCGACAGCAACTGTTGGCCTACCTGAGGAAAAATTACGCACTCGTATTCGATTTTCTGAAAAGCGAGATCCCCGAAATTCGCTTTCGAAAGATGGACGCAACCTACCTCGCCTGGCTTGACGTCAGCGCCCTCGACCTGGAGAACCCGGCCAAGTTCTTTGAGGAACACGGAGTCGGGCTTTCCGACGGCCTGCCTTTTAACGGTTCGGGGCACGTGCGCTTGAATTTCGGTTGTCCGCGCGAACGTCTGCAGGAGGGTCTCGCGCGAATGAAAAAAGCAGTCGACCATCGTTAGTTGGCAATGGAATCGGTGCGAGTGGATAAGTGGCTCTGGGCAATGCGCGTTTACAAGACGCGCACGGATGCGTCGGAGGCTTGCCGGGGCTCGGCCGTCCGCATAAACGGGTCCATCGCCAAACCATCGGCAAAACTGCGTGTCGGCGACACCGTCGTTGCCCGAACGAAACAACTCTCGCGGACTCTCAGGGCTCTTGATCTTACCGAGAAGCGTGTAGCCGCGGCACGGGTGCCTGAGTTTGCGGCCGAAGAAACTCCCGAAAGCGAGTATGAAGCGGCACGCGAAAAACGAAACAACGCACGACTGTTTGCCCATCGCGGACATGAAGGTAAGGGCCGCCCAACCAAAAAAGACCGGCGCGACATAGAAAAGCTAATCAGCCCCGATTATTAAGATGGCGCTCTTCGAAATCGATTACGAACCCCACGTTGACGCTTTGCCTCCGGATGCGCAAGCGCTGGTCGATGCCGCAGAATCGCGCTTTGAGGAATTTTACGCCCGGCAGCTCAACAAGCGCTACCCACGCTACATTGCCAGTGACCCCGCTCAGGTTTACGCAGCCATTTCGTGGGTCAAGGAGCACGATCTCGTATTGGGAAACCGATTTATCGAATGGGGCAGCGGTTTTGGCATCGCCACAGGACTGGCCGCCCTGCTTGGCTTTGAGGCGAGCGGAATCGAGCTGCGCAGAGGCCTTGTCGAAATCGCACGTGAGCTTCTTGCAAGGCAGCAGATTGAAGCCGACTTTCTTTGCACAAGCTATATCCCGGATGGCTTTATCGAATACGAAACTGCCAGCGGCAGCGACCTCATCCCCGACGATAGTTTCGGCCAAACCAACGAGCGCACTCCGATTTATCTGGATGGCGAAAAAGAAATAGAAATTGGCGAGATTGATCTTTTCTACGCCTACCCTTGGCCCGGCGAGCAGGAAATGATGCTCAAACTTTTCGAACACGTAGCGACGGCCGACTCCATCCTCATTGCATATTTCGGAGACCGCGAGGTTTGCATCTATCGAAAGCTTTGATCAAAACCAACTTGTCTTGGGAGTCATTTAATTGAATAATCTCCGACTTTATGCCGACTCCTACAAATGTTATCCGATACTGCTACGAGATCGAAGACCAGCAGATGGACTTTGAGATAGGCACGTCCATCAATGACGTGGTCAAACCGGAAGACCTGCGCGCAGAAAATTTCCCTGAATGGACGCGACTTGAATGCAACCGTTGCGAATGCTGCCCCCTCTCAGCCGAGACCTACAGTCACTGTCCGGCGGCGGTCCGCATGCATGAGGTTCTGGAGCAGTTCCGTGATTTCGACTCCGTCGAGCGGGTGCGCCTCACCGTTGAGACAGAACGCCGCACCTACGTGCAATCCTGCGACCTCCAAAGCGGATTAAACTCCATGTTCGGCCTACAAATGGCGACCAGCGGATGTCCGGTAGTCGGAAAGCTCCGGGCGATGGCGACCTTCCATATGCCCTTCTGTTCTTTTGGTGAAACGCTCTACCGCACTGTCGGTGCTTATCTTACCAAGCAATACTTCGCCAAACAGGAGGGCCAGGAGCCGGACTGGGAACTCGTGGGGCTTCAAAAATTTTACGAAGACCTCGAGCGTCTGAATCAGGCATTTTCTCTACGCATCCGGAACATCGAACAAAGTGACGCGATTTCTAACGCCATGGTTATGTTCTTCGCCGCCTCAATCGTTGTTGCCTCTGCACTCGAAGAACATCTCGAGGAGTATAAAGACTATTTTACGGGCGAAGCCATTAATCCGCCCCAGGGTTGAGCTTTAATTCTTGTCAGTGCAGGAATCATTGTCCCGAGCATGGCTGCTGGGAATGTGAATCTCCTCAACCATAGCGACAATCTCCTCGGGAGGAGGCTCCGTAAAAGCACAAACCGCAAACGCTACTGTGAAGTTCAGCAACATCCCGATAAAGCCGATACCCTCCGGAGTGATGCCGAAAAGATACTGGTCCGGGGTGCCTCCCAAAAACTGGAAGTAAGTAATGTAGATAAAGGTAAAGAGGATGCCTGCCAACATCCCGCTGATCGCACCCTGCTTGTTCATGCGAGCGGAGAAAATACCCATAAGCAGTGTTGGAAAAAATGAAGACGCCGCCAGCCCAAAAGCGAAAGCCACTGTCTTCGCAATAAATTGGGACGGGGGATTGATACCAAAATAAACAGCCACCGCGAGCGCAACAAAGGATGCAAAGCGGGCATAGTTGACCTCTTCCCGATCGCTCAAATTCGGATTCAGGATATTCTTCATCAAGTCATGCGAGATCGAAGTCGAGAGCACGAGGAGAAGACCCGCTGCGGTCGAAAGTGCCGCCGCGATACACCCCGCCATCAGCAGCGCGATGACCCACATGGGGAGACCGGCCATATGGGGGTTCGCCATGACCATGATATCGTTTCCAAACCAAAGCTCGTTGGGATTCGAATCGTCGGCTTTATTGGCCAGCAACCGCTCACCATACTTGCCGATACGCTGCCGCTCCGGTGCGTCAAAAGCGGGGTATTCGGGACTCTTGCTCCCAAGAAATACAGTAAAGCTTCCCTCCTCCGACTTGCCGGGTCCAAAATATTGAATCCTCCCATCGTCGTTCTTGTCGACCCATGCCATCTGACCCGTCTCCTCAAATTCATGAAACCATGAGGGGACCCCGGAATACGGTGTGTTGTGCAGCTTCTCGATCAAGTTGACGCGGGAGAAGGCACCAATGGTCGGAGCTGTCAGGTAGATCACTGCGATAAAAGCGAGGGTCCAACAGGCCGATTTCCGAACGGCACGCACATCCTTCACCGTGAAGAAGCGAACGATGACATGCGGCAGGCCTGCCGTTCCACACATCAATGCCGCAGTGATGCAGAACATATTCAGCGTACTCATCTTGCCCGAGGTATATTCGCTGAATCCCAACTCGGTGTTGATGTTATTCAGCTTTTCGAGAAACGGGACCACCTCTGATCCCGCCGAATAGTTACCGATCAATCCGAGCTGCGGAATGACGTTTCCCGTCAAAGCCATCGCGATATAAATTGCCGGAATCGTATAGGCAAAAGCCATTACCGCGTATTGCGCGACCTGGGTGTAGGTGATGCCCTTCATGCCGCCGAGTCCGGCATAAAAAAATACGATCGCCCCACCAATGATGACTCCAGAGGTAATACTGATCCCGAAGAGCTGGGAAAAGACGACACCAACGCCCCGCATCTGACCCATAATATAGGTCATACAGATAAAGATCGCGCAGCCCACGGCAACGCCGCGCGCCAGCTTCGAGTAATAGCGATCGCCCACAAAGTCCGGCACGGTCGCCTTATTGAACTTCCTCAAATAAGGCACCATCAACACCGTCAGCAAAACAAAACCGCCCGTCCAACCCATTAGAAAACGCGACGCATCATAGCCCGAAATCGCCACTGTCCCCGCCATCGAAATAAAGGTCGCCGCGGACATCCAGTCGGCAGCCGTAGCCATTCCGTTGGCGAAGGGAGAAACCCCTCCGCCGGCAACATAATATTCCTTGGTCGATCCGGCCTTCGACCGAAAAGCAATCGCGATGTAGAGGGCAAACGAGAGGCCGATTAAAATAAAGTTTAGGGTATCCTGGGACATGGTTAGGGGTCGGGGTCAGGCCGGGAAAAACTTTGCCTACGGATGGCCAAGCAGCCGATCCCTGTAGATCTGCCTACTTGTCTTTCGTGTAGCCATGATTGTTATCCAGCCGGTTCATGAGAAAGGCGTAGGCGATCAACAGAAGAACAAAGCCAATGATCGACCCCTGTTGCGCCATCCAAAAGCCAAACGGCGCATTTCCCACCGCCGGCATCGTCGCGTCGAGCCAGTCGCGCAGCAATATACTGCATCCGAAACTGATAAAAAACCACACAGCAAGCAGCGCGAGAGTGATGCGCAAGCAAGCCCGGCGGTGAGCGCGGGGAATTTCTTTCTGCATTTTGGGGTAGAGGGTATGGAGCTACCGCTCGGGTAGATTCATCCATCCTGTGGAAAATTACTTAGGGAAGCGAGACTTCATTTGCCCAAATTTCCTCGTAGTTCTGACGCCGCCGAATCAAATGGACGCTTCCCCCGGTGTCGATCAGGACCTCAGCGGCCTCCGGAAAAGAATTGTAGTGCTTTGTTGCCATGGCCGAACAGTAAGCCCCGGCGCCATCCACCACACAAAGATCCCCGATCGCCGCCCTCGGCAACCGGCGGGTTGAGAGGAGTTCAGGATCGCCGGGAGCCGGGGTCAGAATGTCGCCCGACTCACAGCAATGGCCGACGACCATATAATCTCTGCCTTCCTTCGATGGCTCGGCTTGAAGGAGAGAGACCGGATGCTGGGCTCCGTAGAGCGAGGGGCGCAGCAATTCCGTCATGCCCATATCAAGCTTGATAAATTCGTAACCCTGCTCCCCTGTGGAAACGATATCCTGAACCGACGCAAGCACGGCGCAGACATTGGCCAGCAGGTAAGTACCCGGTTCGATCTCCATGTGGATTTCGCGCCCGGTCTCCTTTGCAAATGCCTCGAACATCTCCGCTACCGGAGCACCGCAGGCCTGGAGATTTGTGCCGACTTCATGTGGCATGCGGGCGACCTTGTAGCCGCCGCCAAGATTAAGGTGGGTCACTTCCGGAAACTGACGGACCAGCGCGAGACTTAAAGCAGCGACTTTTTGCCAGACATTCGGATCGCTTCCCGAGCCGATATGAGTATGAATACGGACCGCTTTCAGACCGCCTGAGTCGACGATCTCGCGGACATCGTCGACCCACTCATGCCAGATCCCGAAGCTCGAAGAGGGGCCGCCCACATTGGTCCGGTTATTGCCTCCCGAACCGGCTCCGGGGTTAAAGCGAAGGCCGATCTCGCGACCGGGGAAAGCACTCGCAAAGCGCTCCAACTGCCGCAGCGAGCAAGCGTTGATCGCAATACCCAACTCGTAAAGCTCAGCAAAATCCTCCGGCAACTCCTGCGAACTAAGGCTGATCTTGTGCGGGGCGATCCCCGCGGCAAGCGCGCGGCGGACCTCGTAACCGGAACTCGCATCGATCCAGAGACCGAGTTCGTCAAGGATCCGGAGGAGCGCGGCGTTTGGCGATGCCTTCATCGCGTAGCGCGCAGTCAGGCCGTAGGCGTTGGGAAAGCTGAGAACATCTCGTGCCGCAGCCTCAAGGGATTGCCGATTATAAACATAAACCGGCGTGCCAAAAGTATCAGCGATGTGCCGCGCCGAGTCGTAAGTCAGAAAATTAGCCTTGGGAAAGTCAGACATGAGCGTAGCAAAGCGGACTGTTGACCGCTGGCAAGTGCCTTGTCAGAAAATCCGGCGCTCCTTCGCTTCTGGATTGAAGCCCGCGGCGGCTGCACTTTATTTTCACGCTATGACGACTCCTGAATCACATAAATCCGCGCCGGAAAACAACGAAACGCAGACGGCTGACTCGCCGCAGGCATCCACTCCTGCAGGCAATCCGAACACTTTCGGCATGCTCTGCCACTTACTCGCGCTTTGTGGCCTCATCGGCATTCCCTTCGGTAATATCTTAGGACCACTCGTAATGTGGCTCATCAAACGGCATGAGTTTCCCTTCGTGGATGCTTGCGGGAAGGAAGCCCTCAACTTCCAGATCTCGATGACGATTTACACACTGATCGCGGGACTTTCCGTTCTGGTCTTCATCGGATTCATCCTGCTGCCAGCGATCATTATCCTTAATCTCGCCTACACGATCGTCGCTGCAGTCAAAGCCAATGAGGGTAAAGAATATGCCTACCCCCTCACCATTCGTTTTATCAAATAGTTATGTCGGAGCGGGTTGAAAGCGCTTTGCAGAGCGCTGCATTCGCAGGCTCTATCGAGGGCATCGCTCCGGAAGATTCCCACGCGCTCAGCTTCGCACTGGCACGCGCACGTGATTTCGCGGTCGCACCGATCTCGAATTTCAGAGTCGGTGCCCTCGCGGTCGGAGCTTCCGGAAGTTGTTACCTCGGGGCAAACATGGAATTCATCGGTGTGCCTCTTAACGCCAGCCTTCACGCGGAGCAATCCGCCCTTTGCAATGCGCGGGCACACGGCGAGCAGGCCGTCCGCTTACTGATTGTTTCCGAACTGCCCTGTGGCCATTGTCGACAATTCCTGCAGGAACTGTGGGATGCGCCGAATCTGGAGATCCGCGTTGGGGAACATGCCAAAACCCTGGCCGCTTTGATGCCAAATCCCTTCGCCCAGATCAGGACGGAGGGACAAAGCCTCCTCGACAGCCCTCTGCAAAAGCTGAAATTTTCAGAGGCTGGACCGGGTGGCTCTGAACAAAGTTTAATCGAGGCAGCTGCCATGAGCTACACCCCTTACAGCCAATCGCCGGAAGGCGTTCTACTCGAAACGACTACCGGAAAGCGCTTCACGGGCAACGCAATCGAGAGCATCGCCTTCAATCCAAGCATCCCTCCGGTAATTGCCGCCCTGAACCAGAAAAACCTGTCATTCAGCCGGAAAGAAACAGTGAACAGATGCCTTCACGCGCGGCTTGGCACTTCCCTCAACCATTCCTTCGCTCTTACCGAGGCGATCATGGGCGGCGTAGACGGGATCCCGGTGGAGCGCTTCCTCATGGAGTGCACAGAATAATCGTCGTTCGGTTTGATTTTCCGTAGACCTGAGGAAAAAACCTACAGCATCGCACCTCTATCGCCATCCGCTGCACCCGGGTCTCCCCCGGGCATATCCACCCTGTAGCGTTTACGCCCACGGAAGTAGTGCAGATCCTCGAAGCCTTTTTCCCGTAACATCGGCTGAACCCAGTTGAAAAACCGCCCCACCGCATTGGGTTGGTGCGAATCGGAGCCGATCGTAAGCTTTACACCCATTTCCGCCGCCCAGCCGAGGATTAGCGGATCCGGATGCACTTCGTAAGCGCCCTTCGTGAGACCGCTCGTATTCACCTCCATGCAGATATCCTCTTCCACCACGGCCTCAAGAAATTCACGGATCACCTCTTCATGCTCGGCCGGATTGAAGTCGCTGACGACACCATAGGTCCGAATTACGTCCGGATGCGACATGCTGTCATAGCGCCCCGACTGCGCACCGTCTTTCAAATGTCGGAAGTAACTGTCGATACGCAACGCATCCGATTTTACCTTATTATCCCCCAGCCACTTAAGGTAGCTTTGACATTGGGCATGCAGTGAACCGAGGACAAAATCCCATGAGTGCGCTGCCAATATTTCGTCCATCGGCTCCATGTGCGCCTCATCCGGAAAGACCTCGGCTTCGATCCCGCAAAGCACTTCGACTCCAAGTGATTGCGCCGCCTCGGCTGTCTCTCCGATCAAGCTGATGTATTGATCCAGTTGATCGCGTTGCATGCGGATACCCGTTTGCCCGAAGGCCTCCCACTCCATCGGGATATGGCAGGTAAAGGTAATCAAATCGATCCCGCGTTCCTTCGCGGCGACCGCATACTCAATCGGTTCTCCGATTGCGTGGCCGCAAAGGGGGGTGTGCATGTGTGAGTCGACTCGCATCTTTTGGGATGTAACCCCTCTGCATCCCGGCTTCAACCCAGAAGCTGAAAACTTTCCCGAAGAACCGGAATGCAGGGAATCAGCGATTTTTTCTCCGCCGATGGTTTGTAATCTCTCCTCGCCGCCCTATGCTTCAGACATGGCTAATTATGACTATCAGAAAACATTAAAGAAAATCTGGACGGATGCCGTCGCTACCTACGAAGCAGGTAATCGCGAACCTGAGACGTATTTCGACGAAGCTACCCTTGCGGCGCTCTCTGCCATCGGACTCAAACCGATGGATGTTTATGATTACGCCGAAGATTTCGTTTCGGGGGGCGAACCGGACTTTGAAACCTTTCTCATGATCTGCGAAGCGCGGCGCGACTATTTCCTGACAATTCAAGGAGGAAAGCTTTCCACTCAAAAAATCGACAGCTCAGCCCTGCCGCCCAAAGACGCCGAGGTAAAGGGTATTGTGTGGCTTCCGCGCATTATGCCAAAGGCGATTGCCAAGCTTCGTGGCGAGCTTCCGCCGGAAACAATGTATTGCTGCGGCGGCGACCGAAAATTCTTCAAGGAGAACGACATCCATCCGGCCGAGTTCCTCCGCGCTGCCTGGGCCTATGAACAAGATGAAAGCAAACTCATCGAGTGGGTGGTTGAACACAAAACGGCGACAGCCTCGTAGTTGACAAATAAACGCTTCTTTGCATCTCGATCCTATATGAAAATCATTGCATACTTGAAACCAACATGCGGTTGGAGCATGGGCGTCCGCGCTATCATGAAAAAATACGGCCTCGAATATGAGGACCGCGACATTATTAACAACCGGGACGAATACGCGGAAATGGTGGAGAAATCGGGCCAACCGCTTTCCCCTTGCGTTGAGATTGACGGAACGATGCTCGCCGATGTAAGCGGCGAAGAGGTCGAAAACTACTTGCTTAGCAACGGTTTGATCGAAGCAAAGAGTGACGCTCCGGAGGCGCCGATCAACGCTCCTTGCACCGACGAAGAGCATGAGATGATGCGCTCGAAGACGATCCGTTTCTTTTAAAGGCCGGTCATCGTCCCCCCGGCACCGGTTTTCATCGGCCTCAAATCGGCAGGAGGGAGAGACACCCGTGCTCCCTTCGGTTTTTTTTCGCCCGAAATTTGCCTCTGGGAAATTTTTGGACGAATTTATCTCTAGACAGTCACTGCTTGATGACTACTTTCTCCCGTTCCCCTCAGTGGGACGGTCCCTTTTGCAGGATGATGCCTCTTGGCACCTTGCCGCTTATCTACTAATCACCCATTCGACGTATGGAAAGAAAAACACTCCAACCAAAAGCTCAGGGGCTCTACGACCCTAACAACGAACACGAAAATTGTGGCATCGGTCTGATTGTCGACATGAAGGGACGCAAGTCGCATGACATTGTGAAGGGTGCCTTGGAAATCTGTGTCAACCTGGACCACCGTGGCGGCTGCGGCTGTGACCCGATTACCGGAGATGGCGCAGGTATCTTTATTCAACTTCCCCATAATTTCTTCAAAAAAGTTTGCCCGGAAGAGTGCGGGTTCGAAGTTCCCGAAGAAGGAAACTACGGAGTTGGTTTTGTTTTTCTTTCCAAAGATGAAGAGGAGCGGAAGCATGAAGAGCGCACGATTGAAACGATCGTAGCCGAGGAGGGACTCGAATTTATCGGCTGGAGAGACGTGCCGGTCCGCAGCGAGATTTTAGGCAAAGCTTCTGCAGCATGTGAACCAGCCATGCGGCAATTTTTCATCAACCGGGGTGAATCAGTCGCCCGCGGTCTCCCCTTTGAGAGAAAGCTCTACCTGATCCGGCGGATCGTGACCCACCGGATCCGCTATTCCGGGCAGGATGATGAAGCGCTCTTCTACATCAGCTCGCTTTCCAGCAGAACCATGACCTACAAGGGTATGCTTACAACCGAGCAGCTGGAACAATATTTCCCGGACCTCAGCGATGAAGCCATGGACTCCGCTCTCGCCCTGACCCACTCCCGCTTCTCGACAAACACTTTCCCGAGCTGGCCGCGCGCCCAACCCTTCCGCTACCTCTGCCACAATGGCGAGATCAACACCGTGCGCGGAAACGAAAACTGGCTGCACGCGCGTCAGATGGAAATTGCAAGTGAGGTTTTTGGAGACGATCTGAAAAAGATCCTCCCGATCATTCGCGAAGATGGCTCCGACTCGCAGAAATTCGACAATTGCCTTGAGTTTCTCGTCCTGTCGGGCCGCAGTCTCGCACATGCCATGATGATGATGATTCCCGAGCCTTGGGAACGTCACAAAAGCATGCCGCAATGGAAACGGGACTTTTATGAGTTCCACGCATGCCTGATGGAACCGTGGGATGGCCCTGCCTCCATGGCGATTTCAGATGGCGTCCAGGTCGGAGCAACGCTTGACCGGAATGGCTTGCGCCCCTCCCGTTACTACGTGACTTCAGACGATCGTGTCATTCTCGCTTCCGAGGTAGGTGTGTTGGAAGGCATCGAGCCCCGTAATGTCGTTAAAAAAGGCCGCCTCGAACCGGGCCGGATGTTCCTGATTGACATGGAGAAAGGCAGAATTGTCGGCGATGATGAGCTGAAAGAGCAAATTGCCTCGGAACATCCCTATGGCGAATGGTTAAAGGAAAATCTGATCGATTCGGTTCAGCTCCCGACCCCGGAGAGCGATCTTGTGCCAGCCGATGATTACGAATCATTGCAGACCCGGCAGAAGGCATTCGGATACACCTTCGAGGATATGCGTTTCCTCATCGGCCCGAGCGCGGAGTCCGGCAAACAGCCACTCGGTTCGATGGGCAACGACGCTCCTCTGGCTGTGCTCTCCGACCAGCCACAGCTGCTCTACAACTACTTCAAGCAATTGTTCGCTCAGGTCACAAATCCGCCTATCGATCCGATTCGCGAAGAACTGGTCACTGCCAGTGTTTCCTTTATCGGTTCTGAGGGTGATTTGACCCGTCCGGGTCCCGAGAGCTGCCGCATGATCAAATTTGAGTCTCCTCTGATCGATCGGTATCAGCTCGCTCAGCTACAGAACATCAATCAAAGCGGCTTTAAATCATCCCGTTTACCGATCACTTTTGAGGCAGAGCTGGGCGGTCTGGCCGAGGGGCATAATAGCATTGCCGAGCCGCGAATCTCAGGCAAGGGCCTCGAGGGCGCACTGGAGCAGCTTTTCGAAAATGCTGATGCTGCGATCCGCGACGGAGTTAATATCCTCATTCTCTCCGACCGGAAAGTCGGTCCGAAAAAAGCTCCGATCCCCGCACTGCTTGCTGTCGCGGGTCTCCATCATCACTTGGTTCGCCAAGGCACGCGCACGCGTGTCTCAATCGTCCTTGAGTCGGGCGAGCCGCGCGAGGTCATGCACTTTGCCCTGCTCATCGGCTACGGTGCGGATGTCATTAACCCTTATCTGGCACTTGAAACTGTGCGCCACATGGTAGCGGAAAAGGAGATCGATATCGACCCGGATAAAGCCTGCCAGAATTTCCTGAAAGCGAATCTCGGCGGTGTTATTAAGACGATGTCAAAGATGGGAATCTCCACGGTGGCTTCCTACCGGGGCGCTCAGATCTTCGAGGCAATCGGCCTGAATCAGTCCGTCATCGATAAGTATTTCACGAAGACGGCTTCGCGGATCGAGGGTATCGGCCTCTCCACTATCGCAAAAGAAACGGATGCGCGCCACCTGAAGGCCTACGGTTTGCGGGATGATGAGCGGGCTCGTGAGCTGGATCCCGGCGGTGTCTACCAGTGGCGCGCCGGCGGTGAACGGCACCTCTTCAACCCGGTTACGATTCATAAATTGCAAAAAGCGACCCGTCTTGGAGACTTCGCTGTCTTTCGCGAGTATTCCGAAGCGATAAATAACCAGTCGAAGGAGATGTTCACCCTCCGTGGTTTGATGGACTTCAAAACCGATGGTTCGAAAGCGATCCCGGTCGAGGAGGTAGAACCGGCATCCGAAATTGTAAAGCGCTTCAAGACAGGTGCCATGTCCTATGGCTCAATCTCGAAGGAAGCGCACGAGTCACTCGCTATCGCGATGAACCGGCTCGGCGGAAAATCCAATACCGGCGAAGGAGGCGAGGATTCCGATCGCTTCGCCCCCGATCCCAATGGAGATAGCCGCCGGTCGGCCATCAAACAGGTGGCTTCGGGCCGTTTCGGAGTTACCAGCTATTATCTGGTCAATTCTGACGAGATCCAGATTAAGATCGTTCAGGGCGCCAAGCCTGGTGAGGGTGGCGAGCTTCCGGGACACAAAGTGCTTCCACAGATCGCGAAGACCCGTGGCACAACCCCGGGCGTCGGCCTGATCTCCCCGCCCCCGCACCACGATATTTACTCCATCGAAGACCTTGCGGAACTCATCCACGACCTCAAAAACTCCAACGTCAACGCCCGGATAAACGTCAAGCTCGTCTCTGAGGTCGGCGTGGGTACGATCGCCGCCGGGGTAGCTAAGGCGAAGGCAGATGTGATCCTCGTTTCAGGCTACGACGGTGGCACCGGCGCGTCCCCCCGCTCCTCAATCCAGCACGCGGGCGCGCCATGGGAGTTAGGCTTGGCCGAGACCAATCAAACACTTCTTTTGAATGATCTGCGCTCACGCGTAGTCGTCGAGACTGACGGCCAGCTCAAAACGGGCCGTGATGTCGCTATCGCCTGTTTGCTGGGAGCCGAAGAGTTCGGCTTTGCAACAGCACCGCTTGTAACCCTTGGTTGCTTGATGATGCGCGTTTGCCACAAGAACACCTGCCCTGTCGGTGTCGCGACCCAAAACCCGGAGCTGCGGAAAAAGTTCATGGGCGGCGCCGATGCCGTCGTGCATTTCATGAACTACGTGGCAGAAGAAATGCGCGAGCTGATGGCTCAACTTGGCTTCCGCACGGTCAACGAGATGGTCGGGCGCGTCGATAAACTCGAAATGCGCAACGCAATCGATCACTGGAAAGCGAAAGGTCTCGACTACAGCAAGATTCTCTACCGTCCAAAGGTAGAACCGGAAGTCGGCACCTACTGCCAGATGAAACAGGATCACCTACTCGAGCGCTCGCTCGACATGACGAAAATCCTGCAACTGGCCCAACCTGCGATCGAGTCTGGCAAAGCGGTCGAAATCAATCTGCCGGTGGTAAATACCAATCGCGTGGTCGGTACGATCACGGGCGCTGAAATCTCACGCCGATACGGCGCCGAGGGCCTCCCCGAAGACACAGTGAAGATCAATCTGACGGGCTCCGCCGGGCAGTCACTCGGTGCCTTTTGTCCGAAGGGTATGACCTTCACTGTGACCGGCGACACAAACGATTACCTCGGCAAAGGCCTTTCCGGCGGAAAGATCATCGTCCGCCCGCCTGAGGATTCCCCCTTTGTCGCCCACGAAAATATCATCACGGGCAACGTCTGCTTCTACGGAGCAACCAAGGGCGAGGCCTATATCGCCGGAATGGCCGGTGAGCGTTTCTGCGTGCGGAATTCCGGCGTCGAGGCAATCATCGAAGGCGTCGGTGACCACGCGCTCGAATACATGACTGGTGGCATGGTGATCAATCTTGGCACGACCGGACGCAATTTCGGCGCAGGTATGTCGGGCGGCGTCGCTTACGTGTTTGATGAACACGGAGACTTTGCTGAAAAGCGTCTGAATCCGGATATGGTCAACGTCTACCAACTCATTGAGTGTGGCGACGATGAGATGAATCTCGTCAAATCGAAGATTGAGAAACACGTCATGCTGACCGGATCCGCCCGCGGACGTGACATCCTCGCGGACTGGCCCGCTGTTGCCGGGAAGTTCCTCAAGATAATGCCTCAGGACTATGAGCGTGTGCTCCAAGCCCAAGCCCGCGCCGAAGAACGCGGCCTTAAAGGTGAAGAAGCTGTTTTGGCTGCCTTCGAAGAAAACGTTAAAGCGGGCCACTAAAGCCCGCCGATCCACTATCACTGACCTTTCAATTTGACTCTAATTAAAATGGGTAAAGCAACTGGATTTATTGAATATCAACGCGCACCAATCGCAGACCGCGATCCGATCGAGCGGATCAAGGACTGGGAAGAAACTCATGTCCATCCGGACATGGAAAAGGTGCAAACTCAGGGTGCCCGCTGCATGGACTGCGGGACTCCCTACTGTCACACCGGCATCACGCTGAGCAACATGGCCAGCGGTTGCCCCATTAACAACCTGATCCCCGAGTTCAACGATCTCGTCTATCGCGGTCGCTGGCACGATGCTTATCTGCGTCTTTCCAAGACGAACAACTTCCCCGAATTCACCGGGCGCGTTTGCCCCGCTCCCTGCGAGGGGTCCTGCGTCCTTGGAGTGATCGAGCCGCCTGTTACGATTAAGAATATCGAGCAATCCATTATCGACCGCGCCTGGGATGAGGGCTGGGTCAAACCGACGGCTCCGGAGGAACTAACCGGTAAAAAGGTTGCTGTTGTTGGCTCCGGACCTGCCGGACTCGCGGCCGCCGATCAGCTGAATCAAGCCGGTCACCTCGTCACTGTTTATGAGCGGGCCGACCGCATTGGGGGCCTGCTCATGTATGGCATTCCAAATATGAAGTTGCAGAAGGAGATCGTGACCCGACGCGTCAATCTCATGCGCGATGAAGGGATCACTTTCGTCACGGGAACCGAAATCGGCAAGGACCTCTCAGCGAAACAACTGTTGGACGAATTTGACGCGGTCATCCTATGCTGCGGTGCTACCAAGCCACGGGATCTTCCGATCGAAGGCCGCCAAATTGGGAATATCCGCTTTGCCATGGAGTTCCTCACCCCGAATACGAAAGAGCTTTGGGATGTGCGTGAGGGCAAATCCAAGGAATTCACGGAACTGGCCAAGGGTAAGAACGTGGTCATTATCGGTGGTGGCGATACCGGGACCGACTGTGTAGGCACCTCTCTCCGCCATGGCTGTAAAAGTGTAACCCAGCTCGAAATCATGCCGAAGCCTCCGGAAGAGCGGGCGCCCGACAATCCCTGGCCGGAATGGCCGAAAACTTACAAGGTCGACTACGGCCAGGAAGAAGCGGCAGCCATTCAAGGCGCCGACCCTCGTCAGTATCTCGTATCCTCCAGCAAGTTCGAGGGCGACGAACACGGCAACGTGAAAGCCGTTCACGTGCACGATATCGAGTGGGTCAACGAAAATGGCCGCTTCATTCCGAAAAAGGTAGAAGGCTCCGACCGGGTGATCGAAGCGGAGCTCGTCCTGCTGGCGATGGGCTTCCTTGGCCCGGAAAACACGATTATCGAAGATCTTGGGCTTGAGCAAGATGCGCGGACAAACGTGAAGTCGGAATACGGGAAGTTT
>Ga0102948_1000181_pt1 | contig 23300 bp, 27 predicted proteins | sample SalPonA_A_H2O_MG_FD_78211 | JGI IMG/M metagenome (GOLD analysis project Ga0102948, IMG submission 78211) | Water microbial communities from South San Francisco under conditions of wetland restoration - Salt Pond MetaG R2A_A_H2O_MG | ecosystem: Environmental > Aquatic > Non-marine Saline and... | reverse complement strand
TCTGGATATTCGCGCAGTGGGAGATTTAGCCAAGCTAGGCTACCAAACACCAGAAGCAATAGACTAATAACACCCGCAAAGACAGGGCGGCGAACGGAAATTTCACTTAGGATCATGATTTGGAGCCTTTATTGCCAAGCACTCTAACCGGTCTGTTTGGTTTGGCTTTCAGACGACCACGATCAACAATTTTATCGCCAATATTGAGCCCTTGTGTGACCTCAATCCACTCCTCAAGCTCAGCGCCGATTGAGACAGTAACGGGCCTAGCTTTGCCCTCTGTATCTATTCGCATTACGGTTGCTCTATCGCCCTGATAAGTGACGCTTCTGGCAGGCACAAGCAGTGCGTTTTCATTTTTCGAGAGGGCCAGTGAGACGTTTACACTCATACCCGGACGAAGCATCTGTTCTGTGTTGTCGATTGTAGCCTCGACATCGATGGTGCCCCGATCCTGATTTACTCGCGTTGCAATGTAATTGATGATGCCTGTAAATGTTTTGCCTGGCCAAGCCACGCTTGATAATGATACTTCAGATCCCGGTTGAATGACCTCAAGGTGCTTTTCGGGAACTGCAAAGCTAAGGGTTAGCAAATCCGTAGCATCAAGTGTCGCAATATTTGAATTGGCATTTAACCATTCACCAACAACGATGGTGTTTGAACCTATGTACCCAGTGAAAGGTGCTTTGATATCGAGTTTTCCTAAGTCGAGCTTGGCAATAGCGATGGAAGCTTCTAACCCTGCAACGTCGGCCAGACGGATATCTAGCTGTTCTTTCGGGGCCGCTCGATTTTTGATCAACTGTTCTTGACGTTGAAGTTGCTGTTTGGCGAGGGTGAGTTGGGCTTCCAGTTTAGCGAGTAATGCGGAGGCTTCGCGTTTATCTAAAGTAGCAACGGTCTCTCCTTTGGAGACCTTTTGGCCAGGGGAGAAGAGAATATCAATCACTTTCCCAGCAACCTCAGTTCTAATCTGTGTCGCCTTGTCTGACTTGAGCGTGCCAATTGTATAATAGTGAGAGTCAAGTTCCTTTGCCTTCACTTCGTAAGTTGTGACGGCTGGGGCGGGTCTGCCAGCGGCAATGCTTTCACAGCTTATTAACGCTGAACTTAGAGTCAATATTGCGATTGCAAACTTCTGCATTTGGATCGTCCAAACTCAATTTATTTAGAGAGTAATATCCTCCAAACTTAAGTCTTTGCATAGATCTAATGATTAAGTTTTTCCATTTTAAAAAGCGTGTAAAAATCAGTATCAGAACGTGAGATCAAACGAGTGTTCAGGCTATAATGAGCGGCTTAGTTTTGAATAGAGTTATAGCGACATGAATGTAGCTGAATACATGCAAAAAATGGGTGCGAACGCACGCCAGGCATCACGCGTTATGGCGCGTGCTAATACAGAACAGAAAAACAGTGCTCTGCTTGCTATGGCAGAGCTCATCGATGCCGATCGCGCGGCGATCACTCAAGCAAATCAGAAAGATCTAGACGCTGGCAAGGTTCGTGGTCTTGATGATGCGATGTTGGATCGTCTTGCGCTGACGCCAGAGCGCATCGACGGAATGGTTGAAGGCCTTCGTCAAGTCGCCGCTTTACCAGACCCTGTTGGTGATGTCTCAGACATGCGTTTTCTTCCATCAGGTATTCAGCTTGGTAAGATGCGTGTTCCTTTAGGTGTTATCGGCATCATTTATGAATCACGCCCCAATGTCACAATGGAAGCGGCTAGTCTCTGTTTGAAATCTGGTAATGCGACAATTCTGCGTGGCGGTTCTGAGGCGATTCACTCTAACCAGGCGATTGCTAAATCTATTATGGCTGGCCTGAAACAGTTGGGTCTTCCTGAAACGGCGGTCCAAGTGGTTGAGACAACCGATCGTGAAGCTGTTGGTCAGCTGATTACAATGCCTGAGTTTGTGGATGTTATTGTGCCACGAGGCGGTAAGGGGTTAATTGAACGTATATCCAACGATGCACGAGTGCCTGTGATAAAACACCTCGATGGTATTTGTCATGTCTACATTGATGCAGAAGCGGATCTAGTTAAGGCTGTCAACATTGCGATTAATGCTAAGATCCATCGGTACGGTACTTGTAACACAATGGAGACACTGCTTGTTCATGAATCGGTTGCTGATAACGTTTTAAAAGAGCTTGCAGAGGCTTACGCCGAGGCGGGTGTTGAACTGCGTGGTTGTGACAAGACGCGTGCGATTATTCAAGCTGGCGAAGCCACTGAAGAAGATTGGATGACAGAATACCTGGCACCCATACTTTCAATTAAAATTGTGGACGGGATTGATAGTGCTATTGAACACATCAATCACTACGGTTCTCATCATACAGACGCGATCGTTACTGAAAATTACACGTTATCGCGTCAATTTTTGCGTGAGGTTGATTCCAGTTCTGTCATGATTAATGCCTCGACGCGATTCGCTGATGGTTTTGAATACGGTTTAGGCGCAGAAATTGGCATATCCACGGACAAGATTCACGCTCGTGGACCGGTCGGTCTTGAGGGGCTAACGTCTCAGAAATACATAGTCTTCGGAGAAGGGCAGGTTCGTAAGTAATGCAGAAACCTCCTCTGGTTCTTTTTGGTGGTACCTTTGATCCCATTCACTTTGGGCATCTAAGAACGGCATTAGAACTTCAGGAGGTGCTTAAAGTACCTCAGATTAACCTAGTCCCCGCGGGTGAACCTGTTCATAAAGTATCCACCGGTGCATCTGCTGCACAACGTTTTGAGATGGTCCGCCTAGCGATTGATTCAGAACCCGCACTCGTTGCAGATGATTGTGAATTGATCAGTGATGAGCGGTGCTACACCATCAACACGTTGATGAATAAACGTGCTGAAGTGGGTGAGGCTTTACCGATTATATTGGTGATGGGGATGGACTCTCTGTTAGGCATTAAACGTTGGTTTCAATGGCAGCAGTTAACGGATTACTGTCACCTATTAATTGTCGCAAGGCCCAGTTATGAGCCTGAATTTGATTCAGAGATTCAGAGCTTTATAGATCAACGAAAGGTTGAAGATTTAACAGAGTTAAGTACTCGCCCTTCCGGTTATCTGGTGATGCACCAATTGACTCCAATGAATGTGTCTGCGACTAAGGTTAGAGAGATTATTAAACAGGGCTCAAACCCCAGATTTTTAATTCCAGACGTCGTTTGGGATTTTATTAAAACTGAGCGTCTTTATGACGCCAACGAAAGGTAATTTAATTTACATGCAAGATGATCAATTGATCGCTCTAGTGCAAGACGCACTTGAGGGAATGAAAGCAAAAGATATTAACCTAATTGATGTTCGTGGCCGCTCCACTGTTACTGACTACATGATGGTTGCTAGTGGTACATCAAAGCGTCAAGTGGCCGCTGCTGCACAAGAAGTAATCGATAAGGTTAAAGAGCAGGGTCTTTTGCCAATGGGCATTGAAGGCCAAACGGTTGGTGACTGGGTGTTGGTTGATTTGGGGAGCATCATTGTTCACGTCATGATGCCAGATGCACGAGATTTCTACGATATCGAACGTCTCTGGTCAGTTGGTGAAGCCTAAGCATTATGCGCATTCGATTGCTTGCAGTGGGTACCAAGATGCCCAAGTGGGTTACGGATGGTTATCAAGAGTTCAGTAAGCGACTCCCCTCTGATTTTCAACTAGAGCTGGTTGAGTTGCCCCCGGGCCATCGAGGCAAAGGTGCCGATATTCAAAGGGCCATACGCTCTGAGGGTGACGCCATGTTGGCTGCGATCCCGAAGGGAGATCGTGTGATCGCTCTCTGTGTCGATGGTAAAAACTGGTCTACTGAAAGGCTCGCAGAATATGCTGAACTTTGGCGTATGGAGGGAGATAACATTTCGCTTTTAGTCGGTGGTCCTGATGGTCTGGATCCTCGCTGTATAGCGGCTGCCGATCAAAAATGGTCACTGTCAGCACTCACTTTACCGCACCCACTGGTTCGCATTATTCTTGCTGAGCAGATATATCGAGCATGGACCTTGTTGCAAGGCCACCCTTACCATAAGTGAGCTAAATGGATCAGAGACGCTTTAACGACTACCAAAAAGAGAATCGGTTCTTTCTAAACCGAGCAGTCGTTGCGTTTCTTTTTGTTTTAGTGCTCATGGCTATATTGGTCAGTCGCATCTATTTCTTACAAGTTGTTGAGCACGAACGATTCTCTCTTCTATCGGAAAATAACCGAATTAAACTCCAGCCCGTTGCACCTAGGCGAGGTCTTATTTACGACCGTAATGGCGAACTCTTGGCTGAAAATCGCCCCAGTTTCAGTTTAACTCTCCTTAAAGAGGAAGTGGATGATGTGGATTCTCTATTAGAGGATGTTGCCACCTTAGTTGAACTCTCTGCGACAGAGGTGGACAGTTTTAAAAAACGACTTAAACACCGCCGCCGCCCTCACTCTACCGTTCCGCTTAAATCTCGTTTGACCGAAGAGGAGATCGCGAAACTCTCGGTAAATTTCTATCGTCTTCCCGGTTTGCAGATAGAGGCTGATCTAGTTCGTTACTATCCTCACCCTGATTCACTCGTACATGCTATTGGGTATGTGGGGCGAATTAATGAGCGCGAGCTTAAAGCGCTGGACCCTAATAAATATGCGGCTACACACTATATTGGCAAACTTGGAGTGGAGAAATACTACGAGCCCCTTCTTCATGGTCAGGTCGGACTGCAACGGGTAGAGACCAATGTGCGTGGTCGCGTCATGCGTGTTTTGGAGCAAGAAGATCCAACCCCGGGTTTGGATATCCAGTTAAGTCTTGATCTTAAGTTGCAGCAATTTACCGCTAAGTTATTGGAGGGTAAACGAGCAGCAGTGGTTGCGATTGAACCCAAAACCGGTGAGATACTGTCCTTGGTTAGCAACCCCTCCTACGACCCCAATGAGTTTGTAACGGGTATATCCTTCGACGACTATAATTCACTCCGTGATGATAAAGATCAGCCCCTATATAACCGTGCCATTCGTGGTGCTTACCCGCCAGGATCTACACTAAAACCTTTCACTGCCCTTGCTTCGATCGATTCAAATTCGGTCCCAGTTGATCACAAAGTATGGGATCCAGGGTTTTATCAGCTCTCTGAAAACGGTCGAAAATGGCGTGACTGGAAGAAAACGGGACACGGTCGGGTCGATCTAAACCGTGCGTTGGCTGAATCTTGTGACGTCTGGTTTTATGATACGGCCTCTAAAACACCGATTGATGTTTACAGCGACTACCTGGGACGTTTCGGTTTCGGTCAGGTCACGAGTCTTGATCTGCCGGAAGCGGGGCGAGCCATTCTTCCTTCTAATGAGTGGAAACAACGTCGTGAGAAACAGCCTTGGTACCCCGGTGACTCCCTTAATCTAAGTATTGGGCAGGGATATATGATTGCGACGCCACTGCAGCTGGCGACGGCCACTGCGGTGTTAGCTAATCGTGGTAAATGGGTGCGTCCACAGATGATCAAAAGCTTCATTGCCGAAAATGAATTAACGGACGAGCAGAGAGAGATTATTCAACAGTTGCAACAGAAACCGACTCCTCCCGATATAGAGCTGAACCATCCTGAATATTTTGAGAGTGTCATCGAGGGGATGGTAAATGTGGTTAATGCTCCCTACGGTACGGCTCGAAAATCCGGTGTGGGTGCCTCATACACTATGGCGGGTAAAACAGGTACAGCTCAAGTGGTCGGTATTGCTCAGGATGCCGAATATGATTCAGAAGCCCTTCTTGAGCGTCAACGAGATCATGCTCTGTTTGTGGCCTTTGCACCGGCAGATGATCCAAAGATAGCAGTGGCTGTCGTCGTTGAAAACGGCGAGGGCGGTTCTAAAGCGGCAGCGCCGGTTGCGCGTGAAGTGATCGATGCTTGGTTGCTGGGCGATTACACCAGTGAGTTGGGAGATGATTAATGTCTAAAGATTTTCACCGCTCAGTATCACCAGATCAATCAGGGCTTCGCAAACAGCGCTCGTTGTGGAGCTATACTCATCTCGATTTACCCCTTCTTCTGCTATTGCTGGCGCTCTGTGTGACTGGTTTGGTCATTCTTTACAGCGCCTCAGGTCAAGACTGGGCCTATGTCGAGCGTCAGGCTATCCGAATGGCAGCGGGATTTGTTGCGCTGGTTTTTCTCGCTCAGGTGCCACCTAGAGTGATTATGAGGGTAGGTCCCTGGCTCTACCTGTTAGGCGTAGCGTTGTTGGTCGGAGTGATTCTATTTGGTGTTGGTGCCAAAGGTGCTCAGCGTTGGTTGGCGCTACCCGGGTTTCGTTTTCAACCCTCAGAGTTAATGAAACTGGTTCTACCGATTGTGGTGGCGGGTTATATCGCGCGCTACTCACTGCCGCCTAACGTTAAGGCGATCTTTGTCAGTTTGGTCCTTATAGCGATCCCTTTTGCTCTGATCATGAAGCAGCCAGACCTTGGAACCTCGCTTCTGATCGGCGCGTCTGGTGTATTTATTTTGCTCTTTTCGGGAATCTATTGGCGCTGGATATTTCTGAGTGCAGGGGTCTTAGCGGCTTCGCTGCCTGGGCTTTGGATGATCATGAAAGATTATCAGAAACAGAGGGTACTGACATTTTTGGATCCAGAGAGCGACCCTCTTGGCTCGGGCTGGAATATCATTCAGTCGAAAACGGCCATCGGTTCGGGTGGGCTCTCAGGTAAGGGTTTTTTGAGTGGTACTCAGTCTCAACTGGATTTTCTTCCTGAGTCTCATACTGACTTTATTATTGCTGTGATTGGCGAAGAGCTGGGTATGAAAGGGGTGTTGGTGCTCCTTGCTCTATACCTTTTGATTGTTGGTCGAGGCTTAATGATCGCTGTTAAGGCACCTGACAGCTTTTCCCGTATGCTGGCTGCTAGTATTACGCTCACTTTCTTTGTCTATGTGTTTGTAAACATCGGTATGGTCAGTGGTATTTTGCCGGTTGTAGGGGTACCTCTACCCATGGTTAGCTATGGTGGAACCTCTATCGTGACGCTGATGATTGGGTTTGGAATTCTGATGTCGATTCATACCCATAAATCGATGTTGCGGCGCTAGAATAATAAGATAATTGCTTGGAGATAAGCATGCTTAAAGGTTTTAAAACGATCGTATTAGGTGGTTGTTTAGCGATATCAACAGCCTCTTTTGCTGGATATGAGTCACATCCTCGAGCACAAATATTAATTGATGACCTCAAAGTCGACGGCTTCGAAGAGAGCTACATTCGTGATGTCTTAGGTCGTGCTAAGTATCAGCAGAGCATTATTGATGCGATCAGCCGCCCTGCAGAGCGTCGTCTAAATTGGGGTGAGTACCGTGCGATATTCATTGAACAGCGTCGTATTAACCAAGCCATCCAGTTTTGGACGGAGCATAAAGAGACCTTGCTAAGAGCGGAAGACGTGTATGGAGTGCCCCCTGAAATAGTTTTAGCAATTATGGGGGTTGAAACACGTTTTGGTCGTATCACAGGCAGTTATCGAGTGTTGGATGCGTTGTCGACCTTAGGTTTTGATTACCCGAAACGGGCGGATTTTTTTATTGGGCAGTTAGGTGATTATTTTCGCCTAGCACGACAAGAGGGGGTAGAACCCGGCGTTCTTAAAGGTTCTTATGCTGGCGCAATGGGTTATGGTCAATTCATCCCTTCAAGTTTCTTAGCCTACGCAGTTGATTTTGATGGCGATCAACACCGCGACATCTGGGGCAACCCAGTGGATGCCATAGGGAGTGTTGCGAACTACTTTGCGCGTCATGGTTGGCGCTCAGGTGAGCCAATCATCAGTGAAGTCCTATTAAATGGAAATATTGACCCAGATTGGTTTAATCAGAATCTTAAACCTGAACTGACACTCGGTGAGTGGCGAGCGCGTGGTGTCCTAGCTAAAAGCCAGGTTGCAGACGATCAACTTGCGACGCTGATGCGCATGAGCAGTGAGCAGGGTGATCAATACCTGCTCGGGCTTCATAATTTTTATGTCATTACACGCTACAACCACAGTCGTCTCTATGCCAATGCCGTTCGTGAACTGAGTGAGGCCATTCGTTTAGAGATCAATAAGGGTTAACTGGTGAAAAGAATTAACCGGAAGGCTATTGTAACTCTTTTTGCTTTGGCTCTTGTGGGCTGCAGCTCACCCCCTACCTTCGATCGAGAAACGGCTGGTGGTCGATACAAAGTGCGAAAAGACTTTGCTCCCGAGAACCCGCCTGATGTGTCAAATGTCGCCGATGCGGTTCCTGTCGATATACCCTACAGTCGCGGTGGGAATCGTTCTACCTATGAGGTCTGGGGTAAACGCTATTATGTACTCCCTTCGCACATTGGCTATAAAGCGGAGGGTATCGCGTCCTGGTATGGCTTGAAGTTTCATGGCCACAAAACCTCTAACGGTGAAATCTACGACATCTATAAAATGTCTGCTGCACACAAAAGCTTGCCGATTCCCAGTTTTGCAAGGGTGACTAATTTGGACAATGGCCAATCGGTTGTGGTTCGTGTCAATGATCGAGGCCCTTTTCATGAAGATCGGTTGATTGATCTGAGTTACTCGGCCGCAGCGAAATTGGACATTCTTCAACAGGGTACGGGGCGAGTTAGAGTGGAGGCCATTGATGCTCGTACTCTCGCTGCTAGCATTGATGATTCAGAGAAACACTCTCAAACGGCTACGGCGGAGCTTGATCAGCAAAAGTCTGATGTAACGGGTTTTTTCTTGCAGGTCGGCGCGTTTGGTAAAGAGCGTTCGGCACAATCCGTTAAAAACCAATTGTTATCAACGCTAGACGCTGCAGATGTCGTCATTAAAAGCGTTCGTCAGGGTGACTCCCAGTTTCATCGAGTTCTTCTTGGGCCACTGACTGATAAACGATCGATTGACTCTATGATTCAACGTTTGGAGGCGATGGGCTATTCCTCTCCATTGCTGATAAACTCCCCCTAAACTGATGTAATTCAAATAAAGTTGTGAAGATGCTCTTAAAGATTCGTTCCCTAGTTCTATTTTTTGTTGCGACTGTTTCCATTCACATTCAAGCAGCCGTTTTGCCTCCACCTCCTCAATTAGCGGCGACCGCTTATGTATTAATGGATGCCTCGACGGGCGACATCATTGCGGAGTCGGGTGCCGATGGTCAGTTTGCGCCTGCCAGTCTGACTAAAATGATGACCAGCTACATTGTTGAGCACGAAATATCTGAGGGTAACATCAGTTTTAACGACCTTGTTCCAATCAGTGTGAAAGCATGGAAAACTGAAGGATCTCGGATGTTTGTTCGCGAAGGGACCCAAGTGCGTTTAGAAGATCTTCTTCGTGGCGTCATTATTCAGTCTGGGAACGATGCTTCGGTTGCATTGGCTGAATATGTAGCCGGTAGTGAGGAGGCTTTTGCTGAATTGATGAATCAGCATGCGGAGCGGTTGGGTTTAACAAATACTCACTTTAAAAATGCAACCGGTCTGCCTGCAGACGGTCATTACTCATCACCTCGAGATCTAGCGCTGATAGGTCGAGCCTTAATTCAAGATTTCCCTGAACAGTACGCCATTTATAAAGAGAAGTACTTTACGTACAACGATATCAAACAACCGAATCGCAACCGCTTGTTGTGGCGCGATCCCACTGTAGATGGGATTAAGACTGGCCACACGGAAGAGGCGGGTTACTGTTTAGTTTCCTCAGCCGTGCGAGATGATATGCGCCTAATCTCTGTTGTTTTAGGCACAACCTCTGATCAAGCACGTGCCCAAGAGAGTCAGAAACTGTTGGCTTATGGTTTTCGTTTCTTCAGAAATTACCCACTTTATAAGGCCGGACAAGAGCTCAACCAGCTCAAGGTTTGGAAGGGGGTAAGCGATTCGGTCTCCCTAGGTTTGGGGTCTGATTTATCGTTAACCATTCCTCGCGGCAGTGAACATCAGCTAGCAGCGACTTTAGACCTTCCAGAGGTCATTGAGGCTCCTGTGTCTGCAGGTGACGTGATTGGGCATCTTCTAGTCACACTGGAGGGCGAGGAGGTCGCACGCGAGCCATTGTTAGCGCTTCAAGCGGTTCCAGAAGCGGGCTTTGTTAAAGCGATCTGGCACAGCATCGTTCTATTTTTCCAAGGGTTGTTCGGTTAGTCCTGACAGAACACTCAGTCGTTCAATATTGAGGTACCTATGAGCGAACCTACACCACCAAAAATTGAGTTCCCTTGTCCTGACTACAAAATCATGGTGGTTGGTGACAGTGCACCGGACTATAAAGAGTTTGTTGTTAATACAATGAAACTTTACGACCCTGATTTAGATGAGTCTAAAGTTGAGATTAATGCCAGTAGCAAAGGGCGATTCACGTCGGTTCGTGTGTTGATTACTGCAACCAGTGAAGAGCAGCTGGCGCAGATTCATACGGACTTGAAGGCGTCTGGTCGCGTCAAAATGGTGCTTTAGTGGCTCCTGATTTACCTTTAAACGTTCGCTATTTAGGCTGTCAGTCTTACCTTGAAGCGTTTGAAAAGATGCAGACCTTTACGAATGAGCGAACAGCTGACACACCCGATGAGCTCTGGGTGTTAGAGCATGAGCCAGTGTTTACACAGGGTCAGGCGGGTAAAGCTGAACACTTATTGGGTACTGGTGAGATTCCTGTCGTCCAAGTCGATCGAGGTGGGCAAGTCACCTATCATGGCCCAGGTCAACTTGTGGTCTATCTGCTGCTGGATCTAAAACGTAATAAGTTAGGTGTTAGAGATCTAGTGACATTGATGGAAGAGTCGGTTGTCTCTCTGTTAGCTGATTATCGAGTGACCGCTGCAGCAAAGCCAGATGCTCCCGGTGTCTACGTCGATGGAGACAAGATCTGTTCATTGGGGCTTCGCGTACGCAAGAGTCGCAGCTTTCATGGTTTAGCGCTCAATATCGACATGGATCTTGAACCATTCCTGCGCATTAATCCCTGTGGTTATGCAGGGCTTCAGATGACCCAGCTGTCAAACTTTGCCCCTTCTGCGACTAAAGTAGAAAAGATTGGGGCTGAACTAGTACAATACTTAGCAAACGCAATTGGCTACACAACGTGGCACACTATTCATGGATGGGATAGCGAATGAGTAATGAGACGATTAAACCTAAAGGTGTAGCGGAGCAGGGAGTTAAGCTGCGTGGTGCTGAAAAGTTGGCGCGTATACCGGTTAAGGTGATACCCACTGAAAAAGAGGATATGCCGCGTAAGCCTGATTGGCTTCGTGTCCGCATGGGCTCTAATGCCGAAGTTAAACGCATCAAAGATACCCTACGCAAACACAAACTGGCCTCCGTGTGTGAAGAGGCGAGCTGTCCGAATCTAGGCGAGTGTTTCACACATGGCACCGCGACCTTCATGATCATGGGGGATATTTGTACTCGCCGTTGTCCGTTCTGCGATGTCGCTCACGGCCGTCCAAATGCGCTTTCGCCAGAAGAGCCAATTGAATTAGCCACTGCAATTGCCGATATGCGTCTTCGTTACGTAGTGATTACCTCGGTAGACCGCGACGACCTTCGTGATGGTGGGGCACAGCATTTTGCCGACTGTATTCGTGAAACACGTGAGCGTCTGCCCTCTATTGAGATAGAGACACTGGTGCCTGACTTCCGGGGCCGAATGGATATTGCATTGGAGATCTTGAAAGATACCCCGCCCGATGTCTTTAATCACAATTTGGAAACGGTCCCTCGTCTTTACAAACAGGTTCGTCCAGGTGCTGATTATGCTTGGTCACTGGAACTTCTGAAACGTTATAAAGCATTGCGTCCGGAAGTGCGCACCAAATCAGGTTTGATGGTGGGGGTCGGTGAGACGAACGAAGAGATTATCGAGGTGATGAAGGACCTGCGTGCTCATGACGTCAACATGATTACGATTGGGCAATACTTACAGCCAAGTCGTGATCACCTGCCGGTTGATCGATTTGTAACGCCCGATGAGTTTGCAGAGTTTGAAGCGTTGGCGAAAGGGATGGGCTTCAGTCATGTTGCCAGCGGACCATTGGTTCGCTCTTCCTACCATGCCGATCTGCAAGCGAAAGGTGAAAAGGTCGGTTAGTCGAATTTACTGAGTGCTGGCTATTAGTCTTTTAGCCTGAGCCAGCATAACCCCTTTGATGCTCTAACAGAGTGTCCATTGCATCGGGCATGATGGTTGAAGCCTTTTGGAGTCCTTGCATTTAATTTAGAGAAATCTAATTTAAATGATCCATCTCAATACCTCTCTCAGCCATTTCTCTATTCTGCTTCTAATTGAATATAGGAGCAGACTATGAGTCATAACTACCCTGAATATCGCGACCACCTCAATGAATTTGCCGCTAAGTTGCCGACAGGTGCGCGAAAAGGATTTTCTGCATTACATCAAGGTACTATGAAAGAAGGTGCCTTGGATATTAAAACGAAAGAGCTAATAGCACTCGGTATTGCGATTGCAATCCGTTGCGATGGCTGTATCGCCTATCATATGAATGCAGCAACGAATGCGGGTATCTCTCGAGAAGAGCTAGAGGATATGATTGGGGTTGCGATGTTAATGGGCGGCGGACCTTCAATGGTCTACGGTGCACAAGCGATCGAGGCATTCGAACAGTATCAAGCTCAAAAATAATCCGTTCATTACCTAGGAGGCTTTTAGTCTCTTAGGTAATGCTATTTGAAAAAGACGATCCTATCGAAGAAGAAGGACAGGCGTCGGTGTTCTTCTCAGTAGTGATGTAGTGGTACTGCCCACCAACATCTGACGAATTCGCGAGTGGCCGTAGGCTCCCATCACCAGCAGCTCTGAACCCGTTGTTGACTCATGCTCCAGAATAACTTCTTCAGCTTCACCTGCAGCTAATGTGGCATTCACAGTAAAGCCAGCATCCGCCAACACTTTTTCGGCGATCTCCAACTCTTGTTTAAAATCGAAGGTCGCAGGCCCAACCATCAACAGTTCACACTCAGCCTCTTTCAAAAGCGGGCTTTTGGCTACCATATCCAGTGCTTTACGAGCAGTTTTACTGCCATCGTAAGCGAGCATGAAACGTTTGGGTTCGACCAGTGCAGTATCGGTAATGAGAATGGGTCGATGCAATGTGCGAATAATCGGTTCGATGTGAACACCCATAGCGTCACCGTGCGAACCTTTTCCAAGTACGAGCAACCGGGTATCGGACTGTTCCTCTTCAAGCGTTTGCTGCAGATCACCATGACGTTGTGAGGTAGTGGGTTCGAATGCACGGTCTTGATTAGCCCTCTCTAACGCGGCATTCAACATGACTCGACCCTGTTCACGGGCTATTCGTCCACGTTGTTCGTCAAGAGAGGCTAGCTCTTCAAGCAGAGACTCGCGGGCACCAAGGCCTATGGTGCCACTGAGTTGGCTCTTCTCTTGCATTGGAAATTCACGTTTATCTAAAACGTGCAGAAGTTTGAGCGGTGCTTGCAGAACTCGGCTTGCCCAAGCCGCCGTATCACACACGGCTTCTGAACGTTCACCGATGCCATCAATACAGGCTATAACGTGAGTCATAACTACTCCTTAGTGTCCCATCAGCTCATCGATCTGATCAGGCTTGTCGTGTACGGCAAACTTGTCAACTATGGTAGCGCTCGCTTCATTCAATCCCACGGTATCAACCGCGATGCCTTCACGACGGAATTTAAGAATAACTTTATCCAGTGCCCCGACGGCGGTTAAATCCCAAAAGTGTGCTCGTGATAGATCAATCGTGACACGATCCGTGTCCTCTTTGAAATCAAAGGCCGCTGTGAATTTATCACTAGAGCTGAAAAATACCTGACCGACCACACGATAGACGCGATGGTTTTCGCCTTCGCCATCCTCTTTACCGATGTAGAGAAACTGACCGATTTTGTTGGCAAAAAAGAGTGCCGCCAGAAGTACACCCGCGAACACACCAAAGGCTAGGTTGTGAGTAGCAACGACAACAGCAACGGTTGTTAGCATCACGATATTGGTCGACATTGGGTGTTTGCGTAAGTTAACGATCGACTCCCAAGAGAATGTTCCAATAGAGACCATGATCATGACCGCAACAAGAGCCGCCATTGGAATTTGAGAGACCCACTCATCTAGGAAAACCACCAGTATCAGCAAAACGACACCCGCTATCAGTGTTGATAGACGAGTTCGACCACCAGACTTCACGTTGATCACTGATTGGCCGATCATTGCACAGCCTGCCATACCGCCAAACAGACCCGCACCGATATTGGCAAGTCCTTGGCCCTTACACTCACGGTTTTTATCACTGGAGGTGTCTGTAAGATCATCTACGATTGTAGCGGTCATCAGCGACTCCAATAGACCTACGACCGCTAGAGGTAGCGAGTAGGGTAGGATGATCCACAGTGTTTCAAGCGTCAAAGGCACGTCTGGCCATAGGAAAATAGGCAGTGTGTCAGGCAGTTCACCCATATCACCCACCGTACGTATATCCAGCCCAAGCGCCATAGAGACCGCGGTTAGCACCAAGATGCAGACCAGTGGCGATGGGATTTTAGTGGTTAGATAGGGGAAGGTGTAGATGATGATTAAGCCAGCAGCCGTCATGGCATAGACGTGCCAAGTAACATCAATCAGTTCGGGCAATTGAGCCATAAAAATTAAGATGGCTAAAGCGTTTACAAAGCCGGTGACCACTGAGCGGGAGACGAAGCGCATTAATGAGCCTAAGCGCAGATAACCGGCACCAATCTGAATGACACCGGTTAACAGGGTGGCCGCTAAAAGATACTCAAGACCGTGCTCTTTGACCAAGGTGACCATCAAAAGGGCCATGGCGCCAGTAGCGGCCGAGATCATACCAGGGCGTCCACCGGCAAAAGCAGTAATAACGGCAATACAGAAAGAGGCGTAGAGACCGACTTTAGGATCAACGCCAGCGATGATCGAGAAGGCGATCGCTTCTGGAATCAAAGCCAAGGCAACCACCAAACCAGAGAGGATGTCGCCGCGTATATTTGAAAACCAGTTGTAGTGTAGTGATGGACTCATTGGGACCTTCAGAGTATTAAAAACGAAAGCGCACAATATTATCAGCTTTAAAGCCGTTTGTCGGTGGTCGGTCAGTTTGAATTATTGATCGGATTTTTTGGCGATATAGTTCTGAAAAAAGCTGATGTGAGTGTTGAATCCCCGTGACAGAGCGAGGGCTCTTTTGTGGTTCATTGGCAGCTCACCGGCTAGAATAGCGCTAAACTCTTTCGTATCTAGACCGCATAACTCAGCAGCTTCCTCTGCAGTCATTCCGGTTGGCTTTAAATAGAGTTCCTCTATAAGGGTTCCAAGCTGTGCGTTTGAATCGAGAATTAACATGGTAATGGATGAGTAAAAATGAACGAAGGCCTAGTATACACCTTGATCTCAATCGGCGTGATAGCCATAGCACTCTTGGCTTGGTTTATTGTCAAACAGCTGCGTGAACAGCGAGAGGCTGCGCGTCGTCTAGCTGAACAACAGGAGAAATTGGCCGTAGAGGCGGCGGCTAATCGCCGTTACCTTACTGAGAGTATTCGTATCATATCCAATGCCATACTGCATGATGACAAAATCACTTTGACAGAGGGGTGTATGCGCCTAAAAGTGATGATTGATAATTATGATGCAACGCTTCATCAAGACCCAGATTATCAAGTCATTGAAGAGGTCTATGGTAAAACGGCCCACATTCCCATCCTTAAGGACTGGAAAGCCCTGGATAAGAAGTCACAGCGAACATTTCAGATGGAGATGTTCAAAGTGGAGGCTGAGTGCCAAGAGCGAATCCGCGCTGCTGCTCAACGTCTGATTGATCATGAGATGCATAGGGTGCATTGATGTCTATTTTGCCAGTATTTATCTTCACACTGCTGGCAACGCTACTGCTGGTCGCAGCGCTGACGTTTGGTCGAACCCCCAGCTACCGTCCAACAAGGTTATCTGTGATTAACCTTCTGGAGCGAGTTGTCTCTGGCCATGCCAAAACAACAGAGTGGGATCTTTTTTTAGGGTTGCCAATTCAGTCAGATCCGCTGCTTGAAGAGGCCAGGATTCATTGCCTCTCAATACATGAAGGTCTGGATGGCGAACTAAAAGCAAGTGAAGGACTTGCAAATTATCTATATGATCGACAAGGTCGAGAGCGCATTGCAGAGGTTCTCGATCGGTTAAAAAAAGCGATAAAAAAAGAACCTACAATACGAGAGTTTTAGGAGCCAAGCGTGTTGAACTATCCGAAAACTAAACTGCCCTCTGTTGGAGAGACCATTTTTACCACGATGTCTGCGTTAGCGGCTGAAAAACAGGCGATCAACCTGTCACAAGGCTTTCCAGACTACTTTGGCCCTCAAAAACTATTAGACGGTGTTGGTCGAGCAATCACCTCAGGTAATAATCAATATGCTCCTTTGGCGGGTGTTCCTAAACTGTTGGAGCAGATTAGACTTAAAGTGAAAAACTACTACGGTCGTGATCTGGATGTCGCGAATGAAGTGACCGTGACACCGGGTGCTACTGAGGCTATCTATTCGGCAATGACTTCTGTTATTCAGCCGGGTGATGAAGTGATCGTTTTCGATCCAGCTTATGATAGTTACCAGCCTGCGATAGAGATTAATGGTGGGGTGCCTGTCCACATTAAGTTACTGCCGCCCAACTTTTCGGTTCAGTGGGAAGAGGTAAACGCGGCCATCACCCCTAAAACACGTATGATCATTATCAACACGCCGCATAATCCAACGGGCTCTATCTGGCAGCGATCTGATTTAGATGCGTTGGCTGACATTGTCAGAAACACCGATATATTGATTATCAGTGATGAGGTCTACGAGCATCTCGTTTACGACGGACAAGTGCACCAGAGTGTTAACACTCATCCTGAGCTGGTTGAACGATCATTCATCGTCTCTTCGTTCGGCAAAACGTATCATGTAACAGGATGGCGCACTGGTTATTGTGTGGCGCCGGAGCCTCTAACCAAAGAGTTGCGAAAGGTCCATCAGTACGTCACGTTTACCAGCCATACTCCGATTCAGCACGCGATAGCAGATTTTATGGTTGAAGAGCCAGACTATCCTCGAACACTGCCCAATTTCTTTACACAAAAACGTGATCGATTAGTTAAAGGTCTTCAAGACAGCCGTTTTAAACTGTTGAACTCAAGCGGTACCTATTTTCAGCTGGTGGACTATACTGCGATCAGTGATGAACCAGATGACCAATTTGTGCTGCGTCTGATCGACGAGGTCGGTGTTGCAGCCATACCGTTATCCCCCTTCTATTCAAATGGTGAGCAGACAGGTTGCATTCGCCTCTGTTTTGCAAAAGCGGATGAGACCCTCGATAAAGCGATTGAACGCCTATGTCGAATTTAACACTGAGCTATCTTCAGATCGACCTCGCTTGGGAGGACTCACAGGCAAATCGTCAAGCGATTGAGGCAGCAGTCTTAGAACTGGATATCTGTGATATTGTGGTACTGCCAGAGATGTTTTTGACGGGTTTTACAATGTCGCCCGAAACCTGTGCGGAACCGATTGATGGAGATAATGTCCAATGGCTTATCGATCTAGCTTCTCGAAGTGGAAAAGCCCTGGCAGGAAGCCTCTCTGTGTCTGTGGCAGGGGAGCATCGAAATCGTTTCCTTTTTATCACCCCCGAAGGACGAATAGCCAAGTACGATAAACGTCATCTGTTTACGATGGGTGATGAGCCAAAACACTACACAGCGGGTGATGAGCGAGTCATTATTCACTACAAAGGTTGGCGAATTATGCCTCTGGTCTGCTATGACCTTCGTTTCCCGGTGTGGTCAAGAAATTGTGATGAATATGACCTGCTCATTTATGTCGCTAACTGGCCGGCCGCAAGACGAGTCGCTTGGCGCTCACTTCTTCAGGCTCGAGCCGTTGAAAATCTTACTTATGTAGTAGGGGTCAACCGAGTCGGTTTAGACGGCTATGAACTTGAGTATGCAGGTGATAGTCAAGTGATCTCGTTTGATGGTGAGCTATTAAAAGATACAGAGCCTTTTAAAGCAGCTATCGAATCTGTAACGATCAGTAAAGACGACCTCAACATGTATCGATCTCGCTTTCCAGCAGCAGCTGATCGTGATGCGTTCTCTTTGAGTGGCGTGAAACGCCGAGTTGTTGAACTCTAGCGAAGTCTCAGTGGACGCATGCAGCGATACTCAGGCAGACCCTCTTTGGTAGGAACGATCGCACTCAATCGCAGTGCACTTTCAAGGTGGCCCGCCAACTCCTTAGGGAGTGGTTCTTCAAACGGATCAAACGTTTGGAAGTAATCGATTAAAGGGTTTCTAAAGAAGTAGAGCGCCAATTCAGCGGTAATCTTATCGCACAGTGCCTTCGCTTTTCGGTTGCTTCGAGAGTCATCAAACGCGCCTTTAAGGCGAGTTTCAACGATTAAAATAATATCGGTTTCAGGGGATGACGACAGGTAAGATCGCATGCCGATTTGTTCATTTCGAGTATTCAGAAGGTCAGCCACATTAGGGATTAACTGTTTATCTATATCGAGATTGAGTCGATAAAATCCCATATCAATCAGTGTGACCGGTCTCTCAGCCAGTTGATAAAAAGCCCTAGCGGAATCGTCAGCTTTGAGTGCCCCGCTAATTGCTATAAGGGTTGTGAGAAGTAGCGCTTTTAAAGTGTAGGTTTTCAATTCAAATACCTGAACAAAATTTAGCCTATTCTATTCATTGATCAAGAATAAAAAAAGAGGCTGTAAGGCCTCTTCAGAATATTTAGGAGGTCACTCTGTCAATTAGAGTTCACCCTCTACAGTGGTTAGACCATGAATGGTCCAATCTTGGTAACCACCACGGTAGTAATAGATAAGCTCTGCTGGGTAACCTTCACGGATCATTGCGCGAATACCGCTTGGGCTTTGCGGACAAGTACTTGAGTTACAGAATGCATAGATCTTAGTGGTAACGTCTGCACAGCTCCAATCTTCGCCCTTTTTTTCACAACCGAACTGATCCATGTTCATGGCAACTTCAGTGTAAGGGATGTTAATAGATCCTGGGATTGTGCCAAGCTGAAGAACGTGATCTTTCATTCGCATATCAACGATCATGCTGTTCTCTTTACCGATCGCTTCAATGATATCGATCTCACCGACAGGCGTTACACCCTCAGCTGGAAACATAGGCTGTAGGTAGCCTTTGATCAACGCAGGTGGAGTCTTAACTCGAGTGATCTCCATCGGACCATCCTCAAGTTCCACCGTGTAAGCGTTCATTTTATCCCATAGCTGGATGTTCTCTTCACTAGCAATAGCCGTCAAAGTAGTGCCAGCAAATACCGCGGCTGTCGCGATGTTTAAAAGCTTTTTCATGATCTTTCCTCAGTGTTTAAAGAGACTCTTAATCTTTATAACCATAGATTAGAGTCTTATACCTATTATCCTCTTCTACCGCAAAAAAGTCTTATGATTTTTAAATGTCTGATATTATTCTTTGATCGCATAATGATTTTTTAGGTACGCTTATGAAAAACAGGACACCACGCTTTGTAGCAGCGTTCATGATTGCTGTATCTAGTGTTACCACGGCAGAAATGCCCACTGATCACAGTAAGATGACTCAACACGATCACGAGATGATGATGAAGCACCTTGGTATGGCTGAGGATGAGGCTACGCCTATCGTCAATGATCAAAGAGAGCTTGTTTTGTTTCCAGAAGCAGAATACCGCCTCACTTTGCAAAACATGCGTGACCACCTAAGGGGCCTAAACCTAGCACTTATGAATGTTGCATCTGGAGATTATGTTCAAGCTGCCGAAGCGATTGAGCAGCACCTAGGGTTTGGTAATAGTCATGGCGCTAATGGTCTTCATTCAGCTAGAGAGTACATGCCACCCGGAATGCAGATGTTGGGTCACGGCATGCACACAAAAGCCAATGCATTGGCAACGACCTTAAGGGATGCTGAGATAACAGACGATAGCCAGAAGATATTTCTGAAGATGGCGGATCTGACTTCACAGTGTGTAGCTTGCCACGATGCTTATCGATTAGGGGCAGAATGAAATTGAGATCTGAGTTAGTTTGCGGCGTTTGAACTGACAGGTGCTAGCACACCACCGACATCAACCGCGCCCAAAGCCACATTAACTACTGCGTTAGTGCCTACATCGGCAAGGATCTGCTCTTCATTAAGTGGACTCTTGCCACAACTTTCTAGCATATTTGATGCATTCTTTCGATCGACATAATCTAAGGCAGCATTAGCCCCTATGATTATGGGAGCCAGTCCAACGGTCGCTACCGTCAAAATGGGCGTTGCAATGTTGCGCCCCCACTTTAACGTCTCATGCTCATTAACGGTCGACATTGAGGATTCACATTGTGCAGTGACAACATCGCCATTAATCCGAAGCTTATGAGCGGTGTCGTAACTCACACTGGAACATCCACTGATCAGCAGTGTTGAGCAGATTAAAAAGGTAGTGATCATTCTCATTGAACGTTGCCGTCGTACCATTAGTGAAACGTGGGACACTTATAAATATAGAGACAGTAATACCTGAAAAGTTCCCCAAATGATTAATTTATTTTTACAGTGACTCAATATTTACACCCATGCGTATTCTGCTTTAATAGTGTTAATGCATCTGGTCCACCCTGGGAGTTTGTCTATGCGCCTATCTATCCGCCCTTTAGTGCTTACATTATCAATCTCGATACTCACCTCTTTCGCCCATGCACAAAGAGTCCCCGATCTTGAGCGAGAACAGAGGATGGTGGATGAAATTGTTGATGTCATATTTGATGGCGATCCCATAGAACTCAGTGACGGAGATCGTGAATTTCTTGCTATTTTTATGGAGGCTGACGAGCCAAAGGGTACTGTGATCATTGCTCATGGTCGTGGCTATCATGCCGATTGGGAGAGCGTTGTGAACCCTCTTCGAGTGGGTTTGGTTGAAGAGGGTTGGAATACCTTAAGTATTCAACTACCTGTTCTGGAAAAAAGTGCTAAATACTTTGACTACGTCGATGTGTTTGATGCTGCTGCACCCCGTTTTGAGGCAGCCACCGCGTTTGCTAAAGAGCAGGGTGGAAAAGTTGTGTTGCTGGCTCATAGTTGTGGCTCTCACATGGCGCAACGCTGGATTAAGAACCAACCCGATTCGAGTTTAACGGCCTTTGATGCATACGTCGGGATCGGAATGGGTGCAACGGATTACAAGCAACCGATGGTAGAACCTTTTCAGCTCGATAAAATGCCTATGCCCCTCCTAGATCTCTATGGCAGTGAAGATTTTCCGGCTGTCATTAGAAAAGCGCCTGAGCGTTTAGGCATGCTAGAAAAAGCGGGTAATCCAAAGTCGTCACAGATCGTTGTAAAAGGTGCAGAGCATTACTTTAAAACGCATAAAACGGAATTGGTTGAGGCTGTTTCTGGCTGGCTAGAGACGCTCTAGAGTTTAATGTCGATAGAGTGTCTTAATCAGATGGTAGCCAAAACGCGTTTTGATGGGGCCGTGCACCTTTAAGACAGGGCGTTTAAAGACGACGTCATCAAACGCTTTTACCATATCGCCACGATGAAACTCGCCAAGGCTTCCTCCTTTTTTGCCTGAGGGGCAGATCGAGTGTTTTTTGGCGAGCTGATCGAATTTCTTACCTTTTTTCAGCTCAGCTAAAATTGCCAAAGCTTCCTCTTTGGTCTTGACCAAAATGTGTACTGCAGATGCGGTGGCCATAGTTATCTCTCTAGCGGTTAATCTAATTATTTTAACAGATCTACTTCAAAGCCTCTGACAGAGTCGCTGTGAAACTCAGTCGATTTTTCAGAGGTATTAAGTCAGAACGAGAAATGGTCTTTAACGGTTGGAACTGCAAGTCAGCCAAAACGATTTCACAGCCATCCTGAATACGACGCTCAGTAAAACGCTCAAGCGCCGACAGTCCACCGGCATCCAAAATCGATACACCATCCAGGTACACTATGATTTTCTGTTTCCCCTGACTCAGGTGCTCCAGTTCATCAAAAACTCTATCAGCTGCGGCAAAGAAAAGCGGTCCATTAATTTTGTAGACTGCTGTCCCCTCAGAGAGAGGGACTGGTACGTGTTTACGAACACCACTGATATCTTTCACTTGAGTCATCTTTGCAATATCTCGCATGAAGAGCAGTGCCGCTAAAACAACCCCTGTGCAAATGGCGATGACCATGTCAAAGATGACGGTCAGCGAGAAGCAGCTTAGCAACACCAGCACGTCACTCATGTTGGCTTGTCGTATTAACTTTATCGCTTTGGGTGCTTCACTCATGTTCCAAGCGACCATTAGAAGCATTGCGGCCATGGTTGCCATAGGAATCTTTGCTAGCCACGGGGCTAGTAAGAGGATTGCTGCTAATACGACCAATGAGTGGATGATCGCGGCAATAGGTGAGGTGGCCCCGACTCGAAAGTTAGTGGCTGAACGGGCCAGCGCCGCTGTTGCTGTAATGCCACCAAACCAAGGGGTCACTAGGTTCCCTATACCTTGGCCTAGCAGTTCACCGTTGGAGTGGTGTCGTTTTTGACTCATGCCATCCAATACAACAGCACAGAGTAGTGACTCAATGGCGCCCAACATGGCAATAGAGAACGCAGCAGGTAGTAGTTCAATGACCAGTGATAGGTTCCAATCTAAAGGGTCACCATTCGGACCTGGCTGCTGCCAAGGAAACACGAGGCTAGGCAAAACAGGTGGTACTCCCGTTCCAGAGGTACCATCGGGCAGTAAATAGTGAAAACGGGTACCAATTGTCTCTATATCGTTAAAGCCCCAAAGAAAAGCCGTTAGGGTTCCGATAATCGCTGCAGGAAGATAAGTTGGTATCGGCGTTTTAAGTTTTGGCCAGATAATTAAGGAGGCCAGTGTTATTAATCCGACAACGAGTTCTCCTGTATGAATGGCGTCAAGTTGGTTAAACAACGTGACAAGTTTGGCAAAGAAAAGCTCAGGCATCTCAGTTATATGGAGGCCTAAGAAATCGTTGAGTTGAAGTGTGGCTATAACGACGGCGATACCACTGGTGAAGCCGAGAGTAACGGGTTCCGGTATATACTCAATCAATCGCCCCAATCGTGCAAAAGCAAGGGTCAGCATAATCAAGCCTGCTAACAGCGTAGCCAATAAAAGTCCGCTCAAGCCATAACCTTGAGCTACAGGGTAAAGAATCACAACGAAAGCAGCGTTTGGACCAGAAACGCTGTACCTTGATCCACCTGTCAAAGGTATCAAAATA
>Ga0102948_1000180_pt1 | contig 23330 bp, 16 predicted proteins | sample SalPonA_A_H2O_MG_FD_78211 | JGI IMG/M metagenome (GOLD analysis project Ga0102948, IMG submission 78211) | Water microbial communities from South San Francisco under conditions of wetland restoration - Salt Pond MetaG R2A_A_H2O_MG | ecosystem: Environmental > Aquatic > Non-marine Saline and... | reverse complement strand
TTTACATGCTCTATTACGCCTTGATGCTCCTTGCAGATTAAAGCACCGGTATTCTGAACAGTAATTTAAGCCTAGGTCATTCAACAAGTTCGCGCTAAACAGTGAATACGGGATCTCGAATATTTTCCGACAAACACAGTTATGTCGAATCCGCGAGGCAGATAGAAATTTTAACTCATCAATTGAACACGGATGGCATATCTCTTGCAGAGGCAGCAGAAAACCTAATTTGAACAATGGAAACAGCCTGTTATGCCCTCTTTGAAGACTAAGCTATTTGCGATGACTTGCTCGCTCGGCATATCCATCGTGCTAAACGGCTGCTCAAATATTCAAGCCAAAGGGCCGAAGATGGATAGAATCTACTTTTCACACTCGCTTCCCGCCCTACAACTACCGACATCACCAGCAGCAGTCGAGAGCAGTTCAGCGGCGTTGGACCGAACGGTTGTCTACTCAGGTTCACCTGAGCTTGTAATCTACTTTGATAACGACAGCTCAAATTTGCGTGCACAGGACATAGAGCGGCTCCAAAGCTTTGTACTTAGTTTTTCTGCAGAACTTTATCCGCTCTTCCTGATTACCGGTCATACCGATAGCAATCACACAGATCAGTATAACCATTATCTATCCGAGCGCCGCGCCCTCTCCACCCGTTCAGAAATGTTAAAGATGGGTGTGCCATCTGAGAAAACCGCTTTACGAGGGTTAGGCGAGAGTCAACCCATAGCATCAAATGAGAATGCAACCGGACGACAGACAAACCGACGGGTCACTGTAAGTGTTCTTAACCCGAATATGAAAAGCACAGAAGAGAGCCAAACCAAATGACAGGCAAACTGCTATACACCCCCTACCCGACTCTCGGTGTTGAGAATGGCTATACTCAGAAAAACATAGATATCCTGAGCAGTCTAGGCTTTGATGTGCAAGGCGAGCCTCTTGGAACCAAGGCTCGAACTCAATTCGTCTTAAGAATGCTGCTAAAACGGGACTACGAGGTCATCGTCCTGAATTGGCACGAACATCTCTTTTGCAATCGTCATACTGGAAGCATCTCCCTTTCCGGCATAATAGTTTACCTGTTTACTCTGACTATATTCAGGCTGAGCTGCAGAAAAGTCATATATATCCGTCACAACGTCGTTCCTCACGCGCTCAAACACCCGTTCGGGCGCTGGCTTGCAAAGATCTTAATGTCAATCGGTCAGAGTATCGCAGATACCAAAGTCTCGCACTCGGGCCATATGGCCGCTAAGGGCTATAAATACTTGCCGCATCCGCTCTACGACACGATCAGCCCGGATAAGCGCACCACGAAGGAGGAACTGCCAAATGACTACTACGCTATTTTCGGTCGTATTGAACGCTATAAAAATATTCTCCCAGTTATCCAGCAATGGAATCATGCTAGCTGGCTTGTGATCGCGGGCAATTGCAAAGACACAGAGTATCTCCAAGCGCTACACTCAGCAGCCGAAGGTAAGCAGGTAAAGTTCATTACCCGATTTATAGAAGAGAACGATGCACAGGCAATTTTGAGTGGCTCTAAGGGGCTTATACTTTCCCACTCTGATGAGGATATGATTGTCTCCGGCAGCTTCTTCTACGGCCTCTCATGTGGCATTCCCGTATATGCAGTAACAACACCCTTCTTAAGCTGGCTTCAGGAAGAGGATTTGAACGCGCCGATTAAGGTGTTTGAGAGTTGTGAGGCGCTACTACACCACATTAGCTCTCAGAAAACCCAGCAGACCCAGGCGGATATCGCACAGTACCGCACCGCAAACTTTGGTGACCAAAAGGTAATTGAGTGTTGGACCGAGATTCTTAATTAAGCTGTTTCAGATTCAACGATAACAGTGTCCAGCCCCACAGGCAGGCGTTTTGAGATGAAGAATTCTAGAACTCCTAGAATCGCCATCACAACGGTGACGCCGAGGTATACGGGTAAGACATACACATCTTCAAGATTTTGGTTGCCATCCAAATATTCAAACATTAAATACACCCCTGCCGCAGCGATACCAGGTACTGGTGCATAACAGAGGTTTCTAACCAATCGGTATATCCTGAAACAGGTTGTACGATGCTGTCGTTTACATCTAACCAACAACAGATAATACGCTGAAATATGTACTGCACCCGATACAATCAGCACTAGCAGTGCCGTATCCCCTCGAAACATCTCGTAGAGCAGGTTACCAACCAAGTAGTCAACGGTCACCGCCAAAATCAGCAGAAGCGACAAGCGAATACTCGACTCCAGAGCGAGAATTAGGTACACGGGAACGCGTGCCAGCTCACCATTCGTCTGAACCTGGGCCAATTTAATATCGAGCGCCTGGGAGGGACTTATGAGCAGCGGGTATCCAGAGTAGTATAGTAGTTTTCCGAATCCTGACATCGTTGGATATCTCCTGATTCCACAACACTGAAGTACGAATTGTGGCATTGGTGGTATTGAACTTGCATAACGAAAGTGACCTTTTATGCACGCAAGAAGCAAATAACGGGCCAATCATAGATCGAACTACAACTACGAGTTAGGTGAAACAGGATGGTACAGCCAAAAGTTCATATCGTGATCCTCAACTGGAACGGATGGGAGGATACGATAGAGTGCCTCGAGTCGCTACTTCGCATGGACTACAAGAACTTTCAGATCGTCGTCTGCGACAACGCTTCTTCAGACGATTCTGTATCAAAGATACTCAGTTGGTCACTAAGCGATGAGTCTATTGAGGATTACGGTGTCGCGGCGATGAAACGATTTAGTCAGCCACCAATAGAGAAACCGATAAGCGTGCGACAACTGACTCGCGCAGAGGCTATCTCACCTCAGTTAAGTTTAGGCGGCGAGCAAGTGGTATTAATCCACAATGGAGGTAATCTTGGTTTTGCCGGTGGAAACAATCCAGGGCTTACCTTAGCACTTAATGCCGGCGCCGATTACTGCTGGCTACTCAACAACGATACTGTAGTTGAAGCTGATACCTTAACTCAGATGATTAACCACAGTGAGTCCCTGCGCAAAAGCGGTATTAAAAACACCTGTGGGTCTGTTCAATGTTTCTATGACGACCCCAATGTGATTCAGGCCCTAGGAGGAATGAGTTTTGACTCTAAGTCTGCAATCACCTCCCCCACGTTTGGACGTTACATGATCCGGGAACAGTATAAAGAGATCGATCACGAGGACTTTGAACGGCAGCTAGCAGCAATCCACGGTTGCTCATGGTTGCTACCTCGGGACTATTTAAATGAAATCGGTCTTATGGATGAGCGCTACTTTCTCTACTACGAGGAGATCGATTGGGCCATACGCGCCAAGGGGAAGTTTAAACTTACCTATGCACCTCAGGCATTCGTATATCACAAAGAGGGAGCTAGTATTGGCTCAACAAGTTTCAAGCGCCCGAGATCTGCATTCGCTGAGTACCATCTGATAAGGAGTCGAATGCTGTTCTGCCGTAAGCACTTACCCTCGCGTGTATGGCCCGTTGCTTTTATTGCCTTGCTTCAAGCTTTAAACAGGCTACGTCAGCGTCGTTGGGGTAACGCCAAATCCATACTGAAGGCAGTTTTTAATTTGTGATGGCGCTAAGGGTTAGTGCAAGGTCACTCGTACTGACCGCAATTTGGTTGATTGTCTATTTGGGTCTTCAAGGTGCCATTTACTTTTTAGCCAATAGACTTCAGGAAATTGGCATTCTTCTGTGCCTGATCCTGTTTTTCTACAGCGGGATTCTCAGTGCCTATAATGTCAAAGAGAAGGACTTTAACTGGAATCTATGGTTTATTGGCCCACTTGCCTTTCTAATCTACATAATGGTGATTCCAAGCGTATTTTGGGGGTTGAATGCCAAGGTCGCTATCTTGCCCAGCGTTGCAGCATCACGTGCCTGGATCTTCGTACTCTTCGGTCCCGCGCTCTATATGCTCTATCGGTCTGGCCTAGAAATAAAACATATAGAAAAGGTGGTAATTAGCGCTCTTGTTGCATTAGTACTAAGTTACCTTTTCCACTACTTACGAATGGATCTTCGAGCGGCGTACTACTCGACGGACTACACGGTGAACTCGCTAATCACGTTTGACCCATGGCGTGGTTACCGACTTAAGGCTCCTCTCGCCGCTATCTTTCTACTCAGCATTCTAGCCCCCGCTATGCTTGTTAAAGCTAAAAGCGCAAGCCAACGACTTGGGTGGGCAGTTTTGGTGGGTATCTTAGTGTATATATGGATGTTGTTGCAGGCACGGAGCGCCGCTGCAACACTCATTCTTGGTACTTTCCTCTACCATTTCTGTTTTGCTCGCAAGATTCGGTTAGGGGTATTCTTTATGATACTACCACTAGCGATAGTAGGTGCGTGGTATGGCACTGTAACAGCAATGGAGAGTCTATCGAAGCTCGACCCCGAATTCGACGGAGTGCGCTATAAGTCCTTCGGAATTGCCTGGGAGGTCCTTATGGAGCACCCGTTTTTCGGGTATGGACAACAGAGTTATTCGACCGTTACCGAGCAAGATCTGTTTTGGTACAAGTTCTTCTCAGCGGATATCGGGTTACACGGCGTCGGTTTTAAATATGGCTTTATCGGTATCGGGCTCTACCTCTACTACAGCGTAGCATCACTCTCACGACTCATAACCGCAAACTGGAGATACAAAGAGACCTTCGGAACGATCAACCCAATTTTTGTTACGATAATCATTGTTTTTCTTAGCTATACGGTAAATATCGCAATCGGAGCGTTTCTGTCTAAGCAACAAGGGTTTATTATCCTCTCGTACGCCTATGGCGCCACGGCGGCTTGGCAGCACTATATTAGTTCTCATCCAAGCCCATCATCTTCTTACTAAAAGCGACGATCGCTTTCCTGTGCTTCAGAGCTCGTTGCTCCAAAAGATGCCAGCTTAAAAACGCGATAAAGAAGGAGGCTAAAGTGGATAAAACCAACAATGTCATTTCATCTATAGCGACGATGTAAAAAACCATCGACTGCTGAATCACGAAAGAGTAAATATAAATGCCGTAGGAGTAGTCGCCAAGTTTATTGAACCAGCGCATAAACCTACTTGGAAAATAGGCGCAAAACAGCAAAAGATAGGGTATCGCCAAAACGTACAAAATATAAAACAGGTTACTAACGCCGGTTATCGCCAGAATCACGAGTGTGAGGATAAACCCCAAAGCAAAAATACCACTTAGCGGAACGTAAGAGGCGTAATAACGAAATAGACCACCACTAACAAACAGTAGTATTAAAACCGCTTTAGTCGAGTGTTCACTAACAACCATTGGCTCGTCGAGAATTGTCACAAAACACACTAGCGCAACGGTAATTAACAGATGATTGAGACGAATCCCTAATCGAGAAACGGTGCTTAGTGATGTGATCAGCCAAAAAAAAGCCAACATTAAATAGAGTCTCAACTCGTGAGGCAAAGTCCAAAGCGAACCATTAACGATTGATGCATAGGGGTTAGACTCAAAAACGCCCGGAAGTTCGTAGTAAGCTCCGAATACCAGGAGGCTATTTTGAACTAGATACCTGTAGGTTTCAAAACTACTCAGATACTCTGGAACCTCCTGAGTTGTAACTAAAGGCCCAACTAAGAAGATTGAAAGCGTCAAAACAACCAGCAGGGCTGGCATTATCCTAAGAATACGCGACCAAATAAAGTCGGTAAGGCACCCGCGCGTTATCAGACTACCCGTAACTAAAAATCCGCTAATGACGAAAAATACTTGTACTGCGACTGCAGAAAATTCAATATGCATAAAAGAGAATTTGTCGTGCAGGTCATAGTTAGCACTGGCTAGAAATATAGCGTGCTGAAATACCACTAAATAGGCGCAAATTAACCGAATGAAGGCGTAATTATTATCGTGACCTTTCAGGACATCGCTTAATCGTCTAGTCATGCGTCTCTCCCGACGGCTGATCTCCAGCATCTAAATTCAATTGTTCGACTAAAAAGCGCGCTCCAATATCAGTTAAATGACCGTAGTCCCAAGCAGTAGGTATGAGCTCAGAGCCGGCTACGGTAGCTAAGCAATTAGAGCCTCCCTCCGGGCAAAGCACATCTAGTGATGACTTGAAAGTCACATGTGGGTACCCGTCGAACAGTTCAGCAATGAACTGATCTTGGGCGCGCACCTTGTTCACCTCCGCCGCGATGGACATATTAGTGACTACCTCGGTCTTCTGTTGAGCCAAGCGGACTAGACGTGTTGGAAGCCCAGAGAGCCCCCAGTGCGGTACTCCACCGACAATAACCACAGACTTACCGGGCAACTGCTCTTGAATAGCTGCAACTGTAGCCAACAGTCCAGCCCTGACTTGCTCCGGCGCGTACATACTCCAGTTAGCATGCAGCATCACTATCGCTGGATCTGCTTCGATCAGACTTGCAAGGGTGGAATCATTCGCGTTTCGGCAGTTGTGCCGCCCAGCAAATTCCTGATTCAATAGTGGCGGACAACCACTGGCGGTGAACTGCGTTAAATTGGAGTGAGCGAAACCACTGCTCAGGGCAGCGCCATGTGAGTCCCCCCAAAGCAGCGGTGCCCCTCGTGCCAAACACTCCTGCGCAAAAGCATCGCCCGCCTGTTCCGGCTCCAGAAAGCAGCGGGTCATGCGGTAACCTTCGTTATAGAGATCTTCGGTGTAATCAGCGGACGCAAAACGAATCAGCGTGCGTTCAGTTCCTTCAAAACGCCAGGGTGCACCGTCAGCTTGTGAACCCACGACTCCGATAGCAATAAACAGAGCTGTTCCTACTCCCCCAAAGGCGAAGACCTGCTTGCGACTAAACCGTCCTTTCTCCCGAAACGGTCCCTCTATATAGCGCCAACTAAAATAGGCCAAGACAAACGAGACGAACCCCTGACCTACAAGCAGTAAAACGCTGGTCTCCGATACGGACAGGTGACGTGCGAATGTGAAAAGCGGTTGATGCCAAAGATAAGCGCTATAGCTAAGAAGCCCTATGCCGACACATAAGCGATTAGCTAGTAGTTTTCCGACCAAGTTGTGTGGGTTGGCGTACAAAATGACCAAAGCTGCGCCTACAGTTGGTATCAAGCCATAAACACTAGGGAAAGGTATATTGGCATCAAAGCCTAAAATGGCCACAAACATAAGCAGCATACCGAGCAACGACCCACCACCGGAAATCAGCCTATGCGGGGTGCGTGGAGTAGTAGTAACTCGATGAAGAGCAACGAGAGCACCGATCATTAACTCCCACGCACGTGTCGGTATCAGATAGAAAGTAGCATCTGGGTGGCTAGTACTACCAATCTGAGCCAGGAGCAGGCTTACGGTGGCTATAGCAACTACAACCCATAGGATGGCTGCACGACCAAACCTCCATATCAGCAGAAGCAGAGCCGGAAACCCCAGATAAAACTGCTCTTCAACGGCAAGACTCCAAGTATGAAGCAGTGGTTTAAGTTCAGAGGCCGTGTCAAAGTAACCGCTAGTTTTCCAAAAAAACATGTTGGAAATAGATAGCGATACTGCGATTAAACTGTCAAAAAAATCATCCAACTCTACAGGCAGGAGAATAAACCATGCCGATAGAACCGTGAGAGCCAAAACGAAGAAGAGTGCAGGAAGAATACGCCGTACGCGGCGCTCCCAGAAGTTTACGATTGAGAATTCGCCCGTTGAGACCTCTTTGGCGATGATAGCCGTGATGAGATACCCGCTAATTACAAAGAAAATATCGACGCCAACATAACCGCCGGAAACCCCGTAGACACCTGCATGAAATAGGATTACCGAAAGGATCGCGATTGCTCGTAAACCGTCAACTTCTGGGCGGTAGGCTAGCATAAGTTAAACATCTCCCGAAGCACCGAAAAAGACTCAATTACTTAGCATCTTGCAACAAGTAACCATCCAGAAAAGTACATAGCGAGGCAAGATTGCCGTTCTCGGACAGCGCGCCACTTGTAACCTTTTTGCCCTGCTTATAGTCGTCAAGCTTTGCCAACAACTCCTCCTCGCACCAGGCTACTTCGGCTCCGCCAAGCTCACCTATACGCTCGGCAGTCGCCATCTGATGGTCATTTCGATGCTCTCCTAAAGAGAAACGTCGGGGCATTACGATTACCGACTTTCCACTCTCCAATGCTGAAATGATTGTCCCCATGCCCGCATGTGAAATAATAAGGTCGCTCTCTTCGAAGATCTGCTGATACTGATCAGCCCCTACATACTTTTGGACCACACCATTCTTGGGTTGATATTCACCCTCAGCTATCTGGAAAAAAGCTTCCTCTTCAGCGTGTGATGAGAGCCAGCTATCTACTGTTTTCGTCAACCGATCAAAACTAAGCTGGGTACCGACCGAAATAAAAATCACAGAACTCTACCTCTATAGTGCGGCCCCTGCTCTGTCGCTAGATTAGGCCATTGGGTAAGCCATTGATGCGCAACCTTCCCTGCCAGCTTGCCTGACATTGAGAGTTCCTCACCATTCGCAATACTGTCTATCCAAACTGTTTTGCAGCCCATCAGACGCCCTAAAGTTAGCGCGATCACACCCGGCAGAGCTCCTGTTGAAACGATCAGGTGGGGCCGAAAGATCAGCAATTGCCAAATCAATTGCAAACTACAAATCAAAATACTCAGCTTAGTATTGCGATTTGCATCCCGAACAATACGGACCTGCGGACGCAGCTTCTGAACACTCGACTCTGTGGTAATGAAACGAGTTTCATATTTATCGAAAAAAGGCATCAGTCGATTAAGTTGGGTCCAGTGACCCCCGAAAGAGGCGACTGCCAAGACTTTTTTAACGTCACTTTTCATTTTTACCACTCAGCACATAATATAGAGACGCATTGCGTCGACACATAAGCTCGATTTCCAGCAAGCCCTTAGAGTCACTATTAGACTCACCACACGGGGTTGAAGCAAAACATGTGCCAGGTAAATACAAGGTAAGTAACATTAAGTGAGCTACACGACCCGCGATTCGCGACGCAAGAAAAGAAGGGTCGCAATATATGCGAAGCCCTGCTTACAAGCTATCGAGATTGCTACGGCAATCGCACAACCAATCAGGCCCAAATTTCCACTTAAAAACCAGCAAAGCACCAGCATTAGGAAAGTACAGCCTAGGTTGATTTTAAGGTAAAGCTTCTCTTGGTGAGCCATGTTGAGTACGAAATCACCAAGGCCACAGGCCGCATAGAGGAGTTGTCCTAGTGCTAAGATTCGAAGTAAGTCTGCTCCAACTTTAAACTCCTCTCCGAACAGCCCCATTACAAATTCGGGAGCAAACATGAAGAGTAGAAACATCGGTGCGTAAAGTATCATCGAGATCATCTGAGTCTCTCTGATATCACTAGAGAGGCCCTTAAAGTCCCGCTTCTGGAATTTTTGAGCAAATTTTGGCCCATACACACTTGAGAGAACAACCAAGACCGCTTGCACGATCAATATCAGTTTTAGTGCTATGGCGAAAACACCTAACTCAACTAACGAGACAAACTGCGGAAGAAGTAGCAGCGGAATATTCATAAACCAGACTACAGCTAATTCCCCTCCCCATAGGGGTGACAACTTTTTAAGGCCAAACGAGGTTTGCGATGTGGTTCTAGCTAATAACGCTTCAGCAGAGCTGTTTACGATCAATCGTAGCATAATGGCCACCAAGAGAATCGCAACAACATGCACATAAAGAACAATCTCCATCTTCACCAACCCACCTGTTGCAGCCAAGATACCGGCTGTAATTATTACAACAGAGGGCAATACCGCCCACTCCAGCACTAAGCCAACATTTATGCGCCCCATGCCTTTAAGTGATTCTGCGCCAATTTTAAGAATGTTCGTAAAGACCCCACCAATGCCAGCGGCAATTACTACGTAACTTAACTCCGCAGCACCTAGAAATTTTTCTGCTAGCAACGATGAGGCAAAGATATAAACCAACGCTAAGCCACCGCCACAGAGGATCAACAGCTTAGACATCTGGTTTTGATAGCTTTGGATAGCGGCCCCCTCTTCGCGATCCGCCAAGACAGAAACAGTCCTTAGGCTATGCGTCGTGGAACCTAGCCCCGTAAGGCGTGAAAAGATAGCCATCCAGGCTTGGTAGAGCGCATAAATACCTGCACCCATAGCACCAGCAACCCAAACCAGTACAATCTGCATGATGAACTGCAAGCACATAACGATTCCACGTATTAAAAGCGCCGTTAGGGTTCTCCGGTTCTTTTGCAATACGGTTTTTACTTTCGTAATCAAAATAGAAGGTCCATTACTGGGGTGAAGGGCTAAAGCTGAATGATAAAAGGCACTTAAGGCTTATCAATCCACTCACTTAGCTCATCGAGTTTAGGTGTAGCGTTGATTTCCTTAGTTTTCGCCTTTGCTGGTTCTTCTTCAATTGGCGAAGCTGAACTCGTCGTCGCTGTCTCAGGCTCGCGCTCGATTAACAATGCTGATTGCATCTCAGCCGGATGCTCGCCATTCTGTTTACCACTCGGTGCATGGTAGCTCTTAAGCGCCTTTGTCAGTTTTCTTAACACCACAGAGGCTAGTACTACAAATACTCCTAGAAACAACGTTAGCACCAATGTGACGATCGTCCAGACTTTGCGTTTGGGATAGGATTTGAAGAAAGGCACCTGAGCAACCTCGATAACCTCTAACGGGTAGTCAGTCTTGGCTAACAGAAAAGTCTCTTCTGCCAAGTGCATCTCCTGCATACGATAGATGGAGCGCTTAATCTCTAAACTCGCCTCATCAACCAAGCGATTATCAAGGACCTTAGCACGTTCACGAAGTTCGCTAAGCGATCTGGTGAGCATGTATTCATTAAACGTAGTATAGAAGTTATTGACGATGTCAGCTGCAATCCGCGGATGTGGTGCAGTTGCACTTATCAAAAGCATTCCTGTCTTCTGATCCAACTCCACAGAGATGATCCCTTTGCGGAAACCATCTATCGCCTCCGCTTTATTTGGCTCAAAACCATCCTTCCAAGCTTTCGTCTCAGTGTTCCAGTTCTTATAGAATATAACCGGTAACAGGTCGTATTTTGAAATGAAGTGATCAAGGTAGTGTGTGCTGCCCATCCGCGCAATCAAGCGCTCTCGCTCATTGTCCGCAGCATACTGCACGACCAGATCGTGTTCCATAAGTGCCAACAGATCGCTACCGCGATAATCGCCCGCTTTCAAACCACCCGTCTCTTGTTGAATATTCAACGCTACCAAAGCGGTCGCAGTATACTTTTCATCCAACATTTTCGAGTAACCGAATACCGCGGCCGCCGCCAGCATCGCCACGATAACCAGTCGATATTTGGCCCTAAGCACCGCATTCAGATATTCAAGAAGGTCAACTTCCTGTTCTAAATTGAGGGCTTGGTTGTCAGCTCCTTTTTCCGCCGCTACGTCTGTCATCGTCACTAATCAAACAAGAAGTCTACGCTGGCTGCAGATAGCGTCAGCTTATAGATAAGATCAACCCAAGATTGGGTGAATTCTCGACCATTAATACGATCAACACTCAGCGGCACGTAGATCGTTGAGCCCGGTGTAACCTTCAGATTTGAAGGTTGACCGAGCCATCCCCAAGTGCTCACGTTCGAACGGCCTGTCATTACCTCACCATTTGCCTGAACAATATACATATGCTCATGCTGGGCAAGTTCTTTGGTACCGCCACTTAGGTTAATGTAATCCAGAGCACTCCGATCAGAACGGAACTGATGAGATGCCGGGAAGTACACCTGACCTGCAACACTCACCTCCTCTTGGTATGCCGGCACAAAAATACGATCGCCATCCTCAAGAACAACATCGTAGGTCTCATCACAGTTTGTTACGGCTCTCTCCATATCAATCACCATTCGACCGACGGCCTGCTCGGGCTTAAGCTGCTGAATTACACGGAACGTATCGAATGTGCTCTGATTAACGGGCATCTTAGTATCTTTGTCATAGCCAGGAGACAGGTGAACCTCCGCTAGAAGATCATCTATCTGACGGTGTAGACGATCAATCGCTGCCTGTTCACGTTGCCTTACAGACTCACGTGTGAACACGGTTCCGAAGAGATAAGCATTTTCGAGAAACCCACCGGACTTCTGCACTAAACCGCAGAGCGTTTCTCGCTTGTCCACTTCGAAAGTCCCAGGATGCAACACCTCTCCAGCGATTGTGACGCGTTTGGGCTTCGTCACCCACTCGGGTTTTTGGCGTATCACCAGATGGTCTGCCGGTTTAAGAACTATATTGAGTCCGTTTACCATCAGATCGTTAGAGGTTAACGTTACGGGGAGATGTTGTGTGCGGCTGAACTCGCCATCCAACTCTTTCTGTCTCGCCAGGGTCGCCGCCAGTCCAAAGCTATCCTCCGCTAACCCTCCAGCAGCGTCAATCAGATCCTCTAATCGCGCCCCCGGTATCAGAGGATAAAGCCCTGGGGATAGGACCCGTCCACTCACTTCGACAAGCCGCGCTCGCTCGCCATACCTAGCCTGCCTACGAAGCAGCTCCAGATCAGCGGAGATTAAATCGGAGCGCTGCGAAGTACTGTCAAAAAGATAGACCCGGTCATTTGGCTTTATTAAGGGGTTGTGATCCCCGCTAGGGTTCTGTAGAGCTGTTGAAAGACTAATCGCTATGAATTCAATCTCGTTTGAATGGGGGTCGCTGCGCACAATTAGAGAGTAGTCGCGATCCACACCCTTATCGATACCACCACCAACACTAATTGCATCCAGAAGACGCTGACCTCTAGCTAGGGGGAACTCACCCCCATGTTTTATCGCGCCAACTAGCTTGAAGAGCTCGGGATACTGACCCGCAGCCGTTTGAGACTGAATTTTCTTCACCAGATTGCTTAAACGCGCTGAACGATTCGACGCGATATCAAACACAACTACTCGATCGCGTGGCTGTAGTTCAGGATCGGCTGCACTTCCTGGGTTTTTTAAAGCTGCACCGAGATTGAAGTAGAGTGTTTCTATGCGCTTAGTTTCGGAGTTCTCTCGTTGGATATTTGCCAAATTAAAATCTGTACCCTGCTGCAAGCTTGAGAGATCATTAATCAACCCGGATACACGCATCCCTGGGCGCCACTCATAACCGCCTGGTGTCAACGTATTACCCTCGAGCAACACCACGCTGTCCATTTTATTAAGCACGGGAAATACACGCACCAAATCGCCCGATTTGATGGGAAGAAGCGCATTGTCAGTGTCGCTTCCGGCCTGAAGTAAAGTGTAAGTACCTGAGGATTGCACGCGCTCAACCTGCGTCTTGCGAGGATCTGCTGTAGGTAGCAAACCACCCGCTAGCGTTAGAACCTCAGCAACTGTCTCTTCCTCTTCAATCTCATAAATTGCGGGGCGTACAACCTCACCGGCGACACTGACGACTCGGCCGATCGGGGGTACGAACACCACATCACCTTGCCTCAGGTAGACGTTGTCCGCATTGTCCCCGCGTAGAAGAAGATCATAGAGATCAAAACTCGCTATAAGTTCACCAGCACGTTTAACTTGAATATCGCGAAGTGTGCCGGTTCTGCGTATACCACCAGCTGTAATCAACGTGTTTAACAGTGACGAGAGCCCACTGACAGTGTAGGCGCCAGGCTGAATAACTTCACCAACCAGCATGACCTGAATGCTCTGCAGATCGGAGAGAGTTACAACCACTTGCACACCGACCCGAGCCTGCTCAATGCTCTCGGTGATGAGGAGTTTTGCCTCTTTGAAGGTCAAACCCGCTAACTGCAGTGCACCGATTTCGGGCACTAGCAGTTTACCTTCGCGAGTCACCACCAAAGTATACTGAATATCGGTCGCACTGAATATCTGTACAACGAAAGAGTCACCCGGACCGATAATATAGTCCAGCGGAACTGGTATACCCTCTACGGGTGCAAATGTTGACGGTAACCCCGTAAAAATATTAAACCCAAAGAGTTCGAGCTCAGTATCAATCCGCTGGTCAAGTATCTGCTCTTCCAGTGTCACGGGCGCTAGACTCTCTTCGGCCTTTTTTTCCAGGGCTGAGGGCTCCTCGATAGGTACATAGAGAGTCTCTTTTTCAACCGCAAGCGGCAATTCTGGTTTTGCCAGTGGTTCGGAAGCTCCAATTTCCGATGCAGCGAGGACCGCTTGTTGACGCTGCAAGATTTCAGGGAAGGGTACACCGGCCCGACTTTCGCGTGCAATTACAGAGCGCACGGAGAAGAAGTCAGTAAGCAGCGATAAGCCTAGGAATCCAACGAAGAAAAAACGACTAAAGGTACGAAATTTCATGAACTCTCTCCACCAAACCTCAAGCACCCGTACTGATCGATCAATCGACCTTCTGCCGTATCGGCGCACTTGTCCATGTAATCAAAAATACCATCGCCATCCGAATCAGCTGGGCCGATGAAGAGCATTTCTTCGACGAAATGCGCCATATCACGCGGCTGAGCAATCTGATCGGCAGAAACGGAAACTCCACAACTATCCACTTGATCAAGCAAAGTGCGAGAGTAAGCGTTCCCCAGACCAATAGCGAAGACGCAAGTACGGGCTGCTTCGCTCTGCCAGTGATTTACCTCGGGGACAACTTCAAACCCGCGCCCGTATTCACCACGCTGCCTAAACCGAGCGATTGCATCGATAACACTTCTGTCTATTTGCCCCCAATCCAGCAGCAGAAGAAGCCCTGTCCGACCTCGAAGAGCCGATGCGTGATCACTCAGCCGGTCTATCGCACCGGCAATACTCTCAGCGCCTATCTGAGGCAGCAGAAACTCTTTATCCAATTCGTGTTGTAAGTGAAGCGACTGGTAGGCCCGTTTGGGTGTCCCTTCTTCGTTTGGACCCAGAGTCCAGGCACCGCCCTGCAACGGCGTGCGAGGAATAGTCAGATTGAAGCGCCGAAAAATCTCCTGCGCGTAAACCTTTTTAGGGATACCGCGATATTCTGCTTCGACCTCCGGATCTATGTAAAGAACCAACAAGTTCTCGATGCGCGGCTGTAGCATCAACTCATGAACTCGCTCGTTTACAGAGACAGGCTCAAAGCGATGTATAGATCGCTGATGAGTATCTAGGGAGTAAGGCTGAACCTTGCTCAACGTCAAATCCTTTGGCACATCAGGAAGACGCTCAATCCCCCCGCACCCAGTGAGCAAAACGAAACCGGCAACCATTAACAGCCGTAAACCTGTCATAAAACCCCTAAGCTAATTTCACAGTCCCAATCTTACTCGACGCTAAACAGCCCCTGCAGCAAGTCACTCAGATGGACCCCAGGAAATATATCTATACCCAAAGAAGATTTGAGATTATAGAGTCCCCAGAATGCAGCAATCGCTACGCTAAAGGAAAGCAAAACTAATGCCAATATTGAAAAAAATCGCAAGATGCTTCGCGAAGTGCGAATCCAGCGTATCTGATGCAGCTCTATTGATGAACGCCGCCGATCCCTGCCGGCGAAGAGGGTGATGTAATAATTTCTGAAAAATAAAGGGATCACAAGCCTTAAATCAATGCTGTGCTTCTGTTCCTTTTGTTCTGCAAGCAGGACTTCAATTATCTGCCGGCGCTGAAAGTCACTTAGCGGCTGTTCGGTCGCTAGAGCACGAACAATCCGGCTTGTTGTAAACTCTGCGTATATTTTGCCACCATCTTTCATTCGCTGATCTCGCTCCCCGCTTGGCAAGCGGGAAGCAAGTTTGGTGCCACTTTGCTATCAAGCAACTGTTTTTACTAGACTGTAAAGTCGAAGTCAGTCTCATCGAGATCAATTGCTGATATCCCTCGTAGCTCTACGCTCGTTTCTTGAATCCGGACAACAGTCCCATGAGCAGCCTGTTGTAACGAAACATCCTGATAGCCAAACTCGCCGGCATTCAAAAAATGCATCACATCTTCTCCTTTGACATAGTCGAGAACAACGTCATATCCACTATCACCGCCCAGAATCCAGCTAAAACGATCTAAACCGCTTCCACCATGAAGATGGTCATCGCCTTGACCGCCAATAATCACATCATCACCTTCACCACCGCTAAGCGTATCCGCGCCCCTGCCTCCGTGTAAGTAATCATCCCCTGTACCGGCACTCAGGTAATCCTCTCCATCACCCCCGAAAAGGCTATCGGCACCCTGATCCGCAAAGATCTGGTCATTCTGACTACCGCCATCCAAGAGATCATTTCCATCCCCCCCGACTAATGTATCCCTGTCAGCGCCACCATACAGCTGATCCTTACCTATACCTCCGCTAAGGTAGTCATCACCATTGTTACCCAATAGGACATCGGATCCTTCAGCTCCGATAAGACTATCCCGCCCTGCACCGCCAGTCATGGAGTCATCATGAGCACCGCCGGATATAAGATCATCGCCATCTCCACCGAGAAGCGTGTCCTGCCCTGAACCACCAGATATGTAGTCGTTGCCCTCACCAGCATCTACGTGGTCATCTCCCGCACCGGCAAAAACAGAATCCTCTCCGGCGCCGGCAAATACAGTGTCACCATCACCTCCAGCATCAACCAAATCATCGCCATCTCCTGCATCAATGGTATTGGCACCAAATGAACCACTAATGTAGTCAGAGCCAGTACCGCCAGAGACTGAATCGGCTCCGAGGCCCGCATGGATAGCATCTTCGCCTTCACCACCATCGATTGTATCCATACCATCACCGCCGAGCAGCGTATCGCTGTCTGCTCCTCCGGTGAGTAAGTCGTTCCCGCGACCGCCGCTAACATAATCGAAGCCATCTGAACCGGTGACGGTGTCATTACCCGTACCGCCTATCAGGCTGTCATCACCGCTACCTCCATCAACAAGGTCATCGCCGGTATCACCTAGAATCGTATCTTGTCCAGATTCGCCGTAAAGACTGTCGTCACGCGAACCGCCACGAAGCAGGTCATCGCCTTCACTTCCATACACCAGGTCATCACCCAATGAACTCGCGACCCAATCATTACCTGTACCGGCGTAGATCGTATCATTCCAAATCGACTGATCAGCCGGTTCGTCAGCCGGTTCTGAATCGGCTACCGCATCACCCTCGGTCGCTGTCTGCGCTGCGGTCATGGCCTCTTGTGACAACGTAGGTGTGTAATCATCACCAAAGATTACATCGTCCCCCGCACCGGTCTCGATGTAGTCACGTCCCTCGTTACCTTCAACGTAGTCATAGACGGCTTCGGCTTCGCTACCCGCCAGAAGCAGGTCATCACCGACGCCACCATAAAGCGAATCTGAGCCTTGAGCATCCGTGATCGAATCGTTACCGGAGCCACCCAGAAGTAGGTCATTATCACTACCCCCTTCAATACTGTCGTTTCCAGCACCACCCTGCACATAATCGGCACCTTCACCCGCCAGGATAAGATCATCTCCGTGCTCGCCGTAGACAAGATCATCACCAATACCCGCATCGACACTATCCGATCCAGTACCGGCAAATACCGTATCGGATCCTGCTCCGCCCGATACTGTGTCATCACCAATACCCGCTTCAATTCGATCAGCACCGGCGTCACCTGAGATTAGATCAGCACCCGCTCCGCCAGATATCAGGTCGTCCCCATCATTGCCAACCAGAGTATCGGCACCCTCACCACCAAAGAGTGAGTCAACGCCCAAACCGCCAGCAACACTGTCGTCGCCATCACCCGCATTAACGAAATCGTCACCCTCGCCTGCAAGGACAACATCGTCATCAGTACCCGCGTTAACAAAGTCGTTACCCACACCGGCATCTACGTAATCAGCTCCGTCACCACTGTAGACGGTGTCGTCGCCCAAGCCAGCATCGATACTGTCATTACCAGCAGTATCCCAAACGACATCGACACCATCTCCTGCCTGAATTGTATCGCTACCTTCACCGCCACTGAGGTAATCGTCACCCAAACCGGCCAACATCGAGTCATCGCCTGAGTCCGCATAGAGGCTATCCGCTCCCTCGCCGCCATCAAGCGTATCGGCTCCAGCACCGGCGACCAGCGTATCTGCTTCGCTACCACCTGCAAGACTATCGTTATCAGAACTACCGCTTAGGAAGTCAGCGCCCTCGGCGCCAACGAGCGTATCCGCACCAACACCACCAATCAGCGAGTCATTATCCAAACCACCATCGAGCAGGTCATCACCGGAGCCTCCGGCCAGTATATCCGCACCAACACCACCTTCTAGCAGGTCATCACCCTCACCGCCGGTCAGCATATCAGAGCCATCACCACCCATAAGCGTGTCTGCCTCACTACCGCCGGCCAACTGGTCATCGCCGGCTCCACCAATCAACGTATCCTGACCAACACCACCGGCAAGGATATCGGCTCCTGCACCACCATCCACAAAGTCATTACCAGTACCGGCCACTAGCGTATCTGAATCTGCACCACCACTGAGTGTATCAGCCCCCTCACCACCACTCAGATAATCATTACCTGCATCGCCCAGAAGACTGTCGTCTCCCGAATCGGCATAGAGTGTATCGCTGCCCTCGCCACCCGATAAAAGGTCACTGCCTTCGCCTGCTACCAGCAAGTCATCACCCAAGCCACCAACGAGCGTATCGAAGCCCTCGCCACCACTAACATAGTCATTTCCATCGCCGCCAGTAACTAAGTCATTACCCAGACCACCGATTACTGAGTCATCTCCAGCATCACCCGCTAACTGATCATCACCAAGATCACCGTAGATCAGATCGCTACCTGCATCGCCTACGAGGTTATCATTATCGCCTCCGCCGACGAGCAGGTCATCACCCAACCCGCCAGAGAGTTGGTCAGCACCCGTACCACCTGTAAGGGTGTCGTTGCCGGTACCACCCGATAGCGTATCGTCACCGGACAGTCCAACGATCGCATTGTCGGCATCATCACCGACAACCACATCGTCAAACTGCGTCGCCCTAACATTCTCGACCTCCGCAAGCGTGTCCTGCTCTCCAGCAGCGCTGGTCATGGACTGAGCCGCGAGATCGATGTTGACCGCTTCGTTTGTACTCGAGTAATCAGCTGTATCTACACCCTCTCCGCCAATCAGGGTGTCGTTGCCCGCACCGCCGATCAGCACATCATCACCCGTGCCAGCTTCTAGCAGATCGTTACCAGCGTCACCGTATAATTTATCGGCTTCGCTACCCCCCAGCAGCTGATCATTACCACTACCACCAAAGAGCGTATCGGCGTCGGTACCCCCAGTAAGAAGGTCATCACCGGTCCAGCCAGCCAGATAATCGGCTCCCTCTCCACCGCCCAAGGTATCTGCCCCAGAGTCACCGTAAAGCGAATCAGAACCTTCACCACCGAGCAGGCTGTCATTATCATTTCCGCCGACCAGACGATCATCCCCAAGCTCGCCGATCAAAATATCCTCGTCATCACCCCCGATAAGAAGGTCATTGCCTGTACCTCCGTCGATAAGATCGCTACCGGTTCCGCCGAAGAGAGTGTCCTGACCCTCACCACCACTGAGAGTATCTGCGCCACTGCCACCGCCTACAGAGTCGGCACCGGCGCCCGCATCAACGCTATCGGCATCACTACCAGCGGAAATGCTATCGGACCCCTCACCGCCCAGAATTACATCCGCACCAGCACCCCCGAACACTGTATCGTCTCCAGCAGCGCCATCGATGGTATCTGCACCGGACTCTCCCAGAATCAGGTTATCCGCCGTATCACCGGTAAGCTGATCACCATAAGCGCTACCTTGCAGGTTTTCGATACTATCAAGTTGATCCTGACTACCCGAGCCGTCAATCACTGTCTGCGTGGCAAGGTTTGCGTCAACACCAGAAGCGTCGGCCGCATAGCTTGCCATATCAATACCCTCACCGCCGGTAAGCGCATCAGCTCCAGATCCTCCTATGAGGGTATCGTTATCCAAACCGCCATCGATGATATCGTCACCCGACTCACCAACTAGGTAGTCAGTACCAGCATCACCATTAATCGTGTCCGCGTCTGAGCCTCCATAGACTCGGTCCGCACCCTCGCCGCCGGCTAAAGAGTCGTTGCCACTGCCTCCAGCCAGATAGTCGTTACCAACTCCACCATCAATAGTGTCTGCACCCGCTGCACCCAACAGCGTGTCATTACCTGCATCACCGACCACCAGATCATCTCCAGTGCCGGCCTGAACGCGGTCGTCACCGTCACCACCGAGAATAATATCGTTGTCTGCACCGGCATTGAGGTAGTCGTTGCCACTGCCACCAGACAGAGTATCAGCCCCCGCATCACCGTATAAAGAGTCGTTCGCCAGGCCACCGTTCAAACTGTCATCACCGGCCTCACCGTAAAGTCGATCAGCATCTGCACCGCCAAAGAGAGAGTCGTTTCCATCACCGCCATAGAGGGTATCTCGGCCGGCTTCACCCGCAAGCAAATCGTCACCATCGCCTCCACTTAGACTGTCATTCCCATCACCACCAGCAAGGCTATCCGCCCCCGTGTCGCCAACTAGTGTGTCGTTTCCAGCATCGCCCATTAGGCTATCTGCTCCACCCCCGCCGCTCAGGAGGTCATCACCAAATCCGCCTGAAACTGTGTCATCGCCGTAACCACCATAAACAGTATCGGCTCCGTTTCCAGCTTCGATGCTGTCTGCTGACAGTGCCGGATCTCCGACCTCACCGAGACTCATCTCCGACGAGCCATCAGCCGCCAAGGCTGTTTGCATCTCAGTCTCAAGCTCGGCTTCGCTAGTGAGCAGCGAATCTAGACTTTCTGAGTAGTTCTGAATCAGCTGGTCATTAGCTGCAATTTGATTCTCTAGGCTATCAACGGTAGCTTGTTCATTTGCGACGTTTTGCTGAGCAGATTCGGTTTGTGCGGCATAAGCATCAGCTGCATAGCTCAGCTCGGCTACCTCAAGATTTAATTCGTCGATGCTCTGAAGCCCAAGCGATTCAGCGTCGCTCAGAATGGATATCTGAGTTTGGGATTCGCTAACCTGGGCGTTTAGGTTTTGAATCTCGGACTCCACTGCCACAACTTGACCTTCGATATCCGCGTATGTCTGCGCCGCGCTTGCGAGCGAAGACTGCGTATCTACCAGATCCATCTCGGCAACGACCATTTGAGACTCCGCATCACCAAGTTGTGCTCGCAAGGTCGACAGCGATTCTGTTGCAGCATCTAAATCTAATTGAGCTTGTTCAATTTCGCTGTCGATGGTCTTCAACTGGCTGCGGATCTCGCTCGCAGAGAGATCGCTCTCGGAAACCGCGGACCGCTGTGCAATAAGAGAATCGAGGGTAGACTGAGTTGATTCGATAGATATTTGCGAATCAGCTATCTCATTTTCCAGCGTGTTTACACTTAACTGGAATTCAGCAATATCGGCTACGAGTTGAGCTTCAAACTGAGACAACGAGCTGACCTGCGTCTGAGTGGACTCCTGCAAACCTAAAAGCTCTGCAAGCTCACTCTCTGTATCAATCAACTCTTCTTCGAAACCAGCCAACTGAGTTTGCGCTCCCAATAGCTCTGACTGCACCGAAACTAATCCAGCCTCGGCAGCCTGCAACTGCCCTTGAGAAACGGTTAAAGCGTCGTCTGCAACTGCCTGCTCATCGAGTGCATCGTTTAGCAAGGCCTGTGATGAGTTAAGTTCTTGTACTGCCTGACTGTACTCGGTTACCAGAGTACTTTGCAGGGTCTGAGCTTCGGCAAGTTGCACCTCAGTTTCGGCAATCGCTCCGCGTGTCACGGCTAGGGTGTCTGCCGTAGCACTCAGATCGGCGCCATCTCCGTAGATAAGGTCTGAGCCATCGCCCGCGAGAATTGTGTCTGCGCCTTCACCACCTGCTACGATATCGGAAACGGAGTCTCCACCCAGAGCAATTAAATCATCACCAGCGCCGGCGTATACACTATCCGAGCCGGCACCAGCCTGGACCGTATCGTCTTGTGCACCGCCACTGAGAAACTCACTACCACCAGTGCCTAAAAGGACATCTGAAGAATCGGTACCGTTGATAAGATCTGGTGAAATTGTTTCGGCCATTTTCTAGCTCCTTAAAATCGCTAAGATAAACAAAGCCATTTTCATGCCAAAAACTATTTATACTTTAAAAACAATTACATATAAAAATTCCATACGGGAATTTATCGTTGCAAAATGCGTATCCGCAACCTGATTCGCATTTTGCAATTACCGGGATAGAAGAAGCTCGGCCTCTTTTGAGTCACTGCAGAGTAGGAAGATTTGATCCATACGGGTAAGTTTAAATAGATCCAGTAGCGTCGGATCACTAATACCCTCGAGAACGACTTTTTGGGGCGGTAGCATGTTCTTTCTAAGCCCCACCAGAAATCCGAGCCCAGAGGAGTCAATAAAGGTGAGCTGGTTTAAACGCAGAACTAAGATCGACTGGCCGACGACTTGCGGGAAATAGTGCTCCCGTAAGCTCTCCACATTAGCGGCGCTTAGGCGAGACTCGTCAATAGAGAGTCGTAATATCTCATCATTATGAGGAGCCACCTTGGAGCGAGACCGAAATAGATTAAGCTTCACGCATCGCCCTCCCAAAGGAGTCCACAAGCGGGCCAAACAGATAACGCCATACTGGTTGCTCGTCGCCTTTGATCGTCAACTGCGCCTGCATACCTGGGTACAGTTTCAGCTGACTGGCTAGCAATGAAGTCGGATCCATCTCTACTTCAATTTCATAGAAACCACCGCCGTCGGGCGATTGCACTAGATCAGCAGAGACCAGCCGCAGCTTACCCTTTATCGGAATCTGCCCCCTGAGCGAGTAGGCACTAAACCTCACATCGACCGGACTTCCAGGCAACATGAGCTCAATATCGTCCGGCTTGATTCTGCCCTTAATAATCAGCTCGTCACCCTCCGGCACTAGGCGCATCACCGCCTGCCCAGGGGCAATAACTTCGCCACGACCACTCACGGCAAGATCGGTCACAAGCCCACCATGCTTAGCGTAGAGTACTGAATCCCTACGACGTATTTCAGCGAGCTTGATTTGATCGATCAACTCCTCGACAACCAGTTGCTGCTCACTCATCTGCAGGGACAATGCCTCGATACGGTCCTTCGCCTGCATATCCAATCGCAACTCTGCTTCAGCACTACGCTGATCGACCCTAGCCATAGCCGCTTTGAGCGTACCGATACGCGCAATCAATTCTGCCTCTCGACCACTTAAGTTGAGCTGATCTGCCTGACTAACCAGCCGTTTACGGGCCAGACCTTCGATTTTACGCAGTCGCTCGGATACGATCGCTGTCTGAGCCTCCAACCCAACCAACTCTCTCTCGAGTCCAAGCCGCTCCTCG
>Ga0102948_1000178_pt1 | contig 23453 bp, 19 predicted proteins | sample SalPonA_A_H2O_MG_FD_78211 | JGI IMG/M metagenome (GOLD analysis project Ga0102948, IMG submission 78211) | Water microbial communities from South San Francisco under conditions of wetland restoration - Salt Pond MetaG R2A_A_H2O_MG | ecosystem: Environmental > Aquatic > Non-marine Saline and... | reverse complement strand
CTTTCTTTTTATCGTTGTTGAAATCCTCCGCCTTGAGGCGGCGATTCTCGTATCCAATAAGCCGATACGCCTGAACGTGCTCCGGATTGAACTCGATTTGAATCTTAACATCCTTCGCAATTTTGAAGCTATTACTGGCAAGGTCTTGCAGAAAGACCTTCCGCGCCTCGGCGCGTGAGTCGATATAAGCGTAGCTGCCCTTACCCTTATTGGAGAGATCCTCCAGCAAGTCATCTTTGAAGTTTCCCATGCCGAATCCGAGGATGGTGAGTGAGATGCCCGCCTCAGCTTGCTCGGCCGCAACATCCGTCAAACCACCACGATTGGTTTGGCCGACATTAAAGTCGCCATCCGTGCAGAGAATCACCCGGTTATTGCCGCCTTCAATGAAGTGCTCGCGGGCCACCTGATAAGCCAGCTGGATACCGGCCCCGCCATTGGTCGAGCCACCGGCCTGAAGATTTTTAAGGGCGTGCTCAATCGTCTCTGTGTTATTGGCCGTGGTCGAAGGCAGAACGAGGCCCGAGGACCCGGCATAGACGACGATGGCCACGCGGTCGCGCTCGTCGAGCCGGCGGGTCAGGAGAGTCAGGGCCTCCTTGACGAGCGGCAGCTTGTTCGCCGCATTCATCGAACCGGACGCATCGAGCTGGAAGACGAGGTTGGAGGCCGGGCGCTCCGCCCACGGCATTTCGTAGCCCTTGAGGGCCACCCGGAGCAGGCGGTGCTTTTCGTTCCACGGCGCAGAGGCCTGAGCGAGATGCACGGCGAAGGGGTCGCCCCCGTCTTCCAGCGACTGGGTGGGCGGCGCATCACTGTAGCTGAAATAATTGATCAGCTCTTCAATGCGCACCGCATCGGGGGGTGGCAATTGCCCCTGATGCAGAAAGCGCCGCACGTTGGCATAGCTGGCGGTATCGACATCGATGGAAAAGGTCGAAAGCGGAGCGATTCGTGGCGAACGAAAGTCCGAGTCCTCGATCGGGTCATAGGTCTCGGTGTTCCATTCTTTCGCTGGCTCGCGGAGTGCGGGCGGTGCAGCGGCTACTCTGACCTCATCACTCGCAAAACTTTCAGTAACACTGCCTCCATCAAGACCGTAAGCGGCACTTGTTTGAACGTTTACGTCCATATTTAAAGCAGGGATCTCCAATTCGCTCGGATTCGTCACCACGATGGCCGGAGGCTGTGGAGGCGGTGTCGGTTGATTTCGCTGACTCATTTTTGTGGCATAGGGCACTTGGCCAGGCTGGACGAGACGTTCGCGTGCGACGTCGACCGGAGCCGCAATATTCCCGCCAACTGTCCGGTCACCCTCAATCTGGAAGGCCTTGGCCGGAGCAGCTGACTCCCGTAATGGCTCCTCATCCGGCGAGCCCTCCGCTTGCTCTATCGGCCGGACCTCAAAACCGCCTTCGACGTATCGATCTCCTTCGAAATCGAATTTCACGATGCCGACCTGTGGCAGAAAGAGCAGGGCCAATCCCGCCGCCGCAGCGGTCGAAACGACGGGCCAGGAAATCAGGATGCGGGTCCACGAGCGTGCAGGCTTCGAAGCCGCGCTTCGCTCCATACCCGCTTTCTCAAACTCCGACAGCTGCGGGCCGGCTTCAGCCTCCAAGCCGCCCTGCAACAGGTCGCCCATAGAACGAATGCCTTCAACCTCAGCTTGAAGCTCAGGTTCTGCCGCTAGGGCCGCTTCGATCGCGGCGCGCTCTTTTGGATCGTTGATTTCGCCGAGCGCATAGGCGGTCAACCGGGGATCTTCTTTGGAAATTTTCATAGTATGCGTTCCTTTCAGCTTATTCTCCGGCGGCCACAGCCTGGGCGCGGAGGGTTCGTAGTGCGGTATGCAGGAGGAAACCGACGTTACTCACTGAAAGCTCGGTAATGCTGGCGATTTCCTTGTAGCTGAGATCGTTTTGAAATTTAAGCCGAACGACCTCTCGCTGGTTCTCGGGCAGCTGCCGGATGAGTGCGAGCACCTGCACATGGCTGTCCTGTTGCTCGGCTGCCTCTCCCGGTCCCTGACCCTCTGCCGGACGGGTCGCTGTATCAATTTCGTCGAGTGCCCTCATCCGAGTGCCTTTCCGCCGGAGATCGAGCGCGCGGCTGCGGCAAACCCGAAAGAGCCACGGCCGCGCATGGTCTTCGATATTCTGGCGTGGTTCACGCCAGAGACGGATGAAACTGTCCTGCACGACATCCTTGGCGGCATCAGGATCGCCGAGGATGGATGCGGCGTATCGGGTGAGGTCCGCCGCGTGCTGCTCCACGAGGGAGTGCACCCATTCTGAATCGGGGCTTGCTTGTTCATTTTTCATTTCGGTTTGAGTTCGAGCCCGGCAGCGCTGACGGGCGGCTTCTTATGAACAACGCATGACCTGCATCCTTTATTAGGAATTTCCTTCTTCTTTTTCTGGGGTCCCGGGCCGCCCGCTACCAGAAGAAAATACACGGTCTCTCCCAGGCACCAAAAACCCGAGTGTTAAATGGACTCAAGCCATTTGATTCGTTTTTATCGAACGATTTTTAATAAATGTTCTATTTTTAATATGTTTCAAAAAGCCCTATTCTCGTCGCGATTCACAAAATGGATCGACTAACCCATAACCAACTTCACTAACTTAGACCCGCATGGAGCTCATCTTCGACTTCCTCTCTCAATTTGCACGGCAGCTGCAGTCGCCCACGCTGACGTTTCTCATCGGTGGCTTTCTCATCGGAGCCACCGGCAGCAAGCTTAGCATACCCAGCCCGATCTATCAGTTCGTCGTCTTCGTGCTCCTGATGAAGATCGGAATGAAGGGAGGCGTCGAGATCCGCAGTGCGAACCTGGCCGATATGTTTCTTCCGGCGGTCATTACAGTGGTTATCGGCATCCTTATTGTCCTTATCGGTGCCTTCGTCTTTCGGCGCCTGCCGGGAATCAACGCGGCCGATGGCTATGCTACGGCAGGTCTCTTCGGCGCGGTCAGTGCATCCACACTCGCCGCTGCCATCGTCATGATGGAGCAGGAGTCACTTCAATTCGAGGCCTGGGTCCCGGCGCTTTACCCCTTTATGGACATACCGGCCCTCGTCCTGGCGATTGTGCTGGCCAACGTCCACCGCGAGAAGTCAAAGAACGGCGCCGCCCACAAGGTCGATACCCTCGCTATCGTGAAAGAGAGCCTGCAGGGCTCGGCCCTCTCAGCCCTTATTCTCGGATTAATGATCGGCCTGCTGGGGCGCCCCGAGCCGGTCCTGCAAAGTTTTTACGAACCGCTCTTCCGCGGACTCCTCTCTATCCTCATGCTTGTGCTTGGGATGGAGGCCTGGTCACGAATCCGCGAATTGAAGGAAGTCGCACACTGGTTCGCGATCTATGCCCTCATTGGCCCGATCCTGCACGGGCTCATTGCCTTCGGTCTCGGCTACCTCGCTCACCTCGCGACGGGCTTCAGCCCCGGAGGTGTGGTGCTCCTCGCAGTCATTGCCTCGTCCAACTCCGATATTTCGGGTCCGCCCACCATCCGCGGCGGCATCCCCTGGGCCAACCCTTCGGCCTACATCGGTGCTTCGACGAGTGTCGGCACGCCGGTAGCGATTGCCGTGTGCATTCCTCTCTTCATCTCGCTTGCGAATATCGTCTTCCCCAACTAAAACCCCAATCGATTCAAGCCATGTTTCACCCTGCCACAAAACTCGTCGTTATCACCGAACACTTCGTCAGCAAAAAAGTCTGCAAGATCATCGAAGCCGAAGGTGGTAAGGGCTACACCATGGTCCCGGCCGGCGGCAAAGGCCTGCACCACTGGCATCCGACTCTGGAGAAGGCGACCGTCATCGAGGGGTTCGATAACTTGAAATTCGAAGTCATCCTGGTCGACCGCAAAAAAGGTGAAGCGATCGCCGAGCGTATCCTTAAAGAATGCTTCGGCGAGTATCCGGGCGTCATGTATCTCGAAGACATCCAAGTCTGCCGGCCGGAGCGCTTCTAGGCACTGCCTAATCCAGCAACTTCGGCAGCTTTGTTTGCGGATCGATCGTCACGCTGCCCTGTCCTTGCAAGAGACCCTGTAGCGCACGCCCACAGAACTCAACCCGCCAGCCGGATAGCAGTCGGTGCCGGGTCGGGCACGCGTCGCCGATCTCCAAAATAAAGTTCGTGATCTCCGCCCGATTGCCAATGAGTCCGGGGTCGATCTTAGCCGCCAGGCAACTGCCCTTGACGAAGGCCAGCGCAAGATCGACCCGAGCCTCATAGCCCTCGTCCGGTTGTGGCCCAATATGGCGACCATTGGGCAGTTCCGGCATTTCACCGTTTCGACCGCGCTCGATAGCTGCCCAAATGGCGCCGCGGTTTCGGTCGGCCGATCGCTCACTAAGTCCCTTGCAGGGCTTGATCTCCGCAGCACTGGCCGGTGCACGCTTCACCAGCGAAAGAATTGCATCATCAGAGAGCACAAAATTTCTGGGTAAGTTGCGCGTCCGCGCCTTCAGCTCACGCCACGAGCCGAGCGCGCGCAGGACATCCCTCTGCTGGTGGGTCAGCGAGCCGCTGCCGCGGACACGCGGCATTTCCATGTCAGGATCTTTCTCCGCGTAGAGCGACTCGTCTTCATGAATCAGCATCTCGTCGCGAATCCATTCCTCGCGGCCCAGCGCCTCAGCTTTTTTCATAATTTTCAGCATGAGATCAACCGAATGGGCCACATCGTCCTTCGCGTAGCCCTCCTGCGCCTCGGTCAGAGGACGGGCCGTCCAATCAGACCGGGTCTCGGTCTTGGCAAGACGGATCCGCAGCAGAGTCTTCAGAAGCTCACTGAGCGAGATGGTCGAGGAAAGCCCGACAAAGCCGGAGGAGCGCTGCGTATCAAAAATATTTTTCGGCAAGCCACCACAGGCGCGATGGAGGATATTCAAATCCTGCTGGGCATCATGCAGTATCTTGACCGTTTCCGGAGCCGACATCAACTCGGCCAGCGGCGACCAATCCTCGATTTCCAACGCGTCGATAAGAACCGCCTCCCCGTCCGGGTAGCCGATCTGCACGACGCCCAGCGTCGGATAATAGGTGCGATCCCAAACAAATTCTGTGTCAATGCCAACGGCCTTCGCCTCGCGGGCACGTTGCACCGCCTGGGCAAGAGCATCCGTAGTCGTAATCATAAGTGAGCAGGCTCGCGGAAACCGATCTAGTTGGAAAGGAGAATTTTCAATCTTCTGAATAACTCTTTGTCTCGCCCCCCACCGGATTCAAAACGGGCCGCATAAACGCTGCTCCTCTCGCTGTCGAGCACGACGGACAGAAGCGATTAGAACCCAGCGGCTTTCAGTCGAATCCTCAGGGAAGGATAGGGGCAGTCAATTCAGGAAAGGGCTACTCTTCAGAAGGAGAGAGCAGCCTCGCTACGCTGAAACAGTCCTTCCCATATTTGCGGGAAACAGCATTGTAGAGGCAGACAGCTTTCCCATCCACAACCAGCACCGAAGGCCTTTCGACTCTGGCGAAAGGTGTGGATGTGCCATCAGCCCAATCAATCTTCCGCTCATGGGCGAGCACCGGATCAGATAGTTTCCAAGTCATCGCATCTTCAGATTCGAGCAGGACACCAGCTCCCTTTACCCCCGAGGCCTCACCCTTCATATCCTTGGCAATTATCCAATATTTACCGTTCTCCTTCCAAACATCAGGGTCCTCGAGATGGTAGTCAGAGATAATGTTGTTTTTACCACGAACGAACGGCCCCTCGGGATGATCGGCAAGGGCGATTCCAAGCTTGCGCTTCGTTTTCTTGCTCCCGTCACCATCCCATGCGCGGTAGACCATGACAATTTTACCATCTTCTCTCTCTACCGCAGTGGGATTTGTGGGTAGCGCGTCCCAATCGTTAGTTGAGCTGCTGGATATGAGGGGGTTATGTTTGCTGGGCACCCATGGCCCACTTGCGCGATCAGCCACAGCGACACTGATCGTGTGCGTTCGCTTCTCATCGAAGCTAGCATAATACAGGTAGTATTTACCCTGAAGCTTCTTGACCATGGGGTTATGCACCGAGGCAAAAGCCCATGGCTGGTCCAGCAACTGGGAGAGCTCTTCCCTGACCTCAAAAGGCCCCTCGGGATTCTCAGATACGGCGTGATAGATTCTAGAATCGTCCCGCCACCTCATAAGGTTATTGGGCTGCCACCGCGAAGTGTAGGCGTGATACAATCCGTCCTCACCTTTCACCACAGAAAAACCCCAGTTTATCCAGCCGGCGTCCTCAAAGACCTGACCAGCCGTGGGCTCCTGAATTCTCGACGCGAAGTTATTTTGGGCAAATCCCATCTGCGCGGCGAGCGTGAAACATAGCCATAAGGCGGAGTGGTGAAGAATTTTTTTTGTCATAAAAATAGAAAATGTTCGAGTGGGATTTAGATTTTTCTCGGGGACTTGGTATGGACGGAATAAAACAGGCTTAAGTTCCAATAATTCATTCATTTACGATCTGCACTTTCAGGCGGCGAAAACTTTCAGTGCCCTAGTTTAGCTCACCCCGCCCATCCTTAGGGTCAAACGTGAAATGCAACTACCAACCACCACGGTTGAATGAGTGCTTCGACCCGGGACAGGAACAACAAGCAAACTTGCACGACACAATCGCTGATAACAAAGGACTCCATCCGGTCGGAAGGGATGGGAGGACAAAGCCGCGACGCCAACAAAGCCCGTTCTATTCTTACGATAAACTTTCTTGGAGTTTGACCAAACAGCCGATAATCGAAGATAACTTTACGAGAACAAAATTTCGTTAAAAATCACCGAAGGGAAGCCTCGTTCTCATTAATGCCTGTAAAATCCAAAAAGAAAAGCCGCTGGCGAAAGTCCCGGCACTGGCTGCAGTATATTCTAATCCGGTTAGTGACCGCGAGCGTCTGCCTGCTTCCCAGAAAATGGGCGCTTTTCTTCGCGGGGACTCTGGGTCGCCTGGCTTTTGGAGTCTTGAAAAAAGACCGTGAGCGAACCCTCGCCAACCTGACTAAAGTTTTCGCTAAAGAGAAAACTCAGCAGGAAATTCGTTCTCTTGGCCGCTCGTGTTTCATTCAACTTGCCAAGAACACCATTGATTTCGCGCGATTAAAGAAAACCTCCGATGCTGAGCTAAACGCCCTGGTCACCTGCGATGGGGCTGAACATTTGGGTCGCGTGCTGGAGAGGGGAAAGGGAGTCATCGGACTGACCGGGCACATTGGCAACTGGGAGATGATGGGGGCTTGGCTCTGCCTCCAGGGTTATCCGCTGACCGCATTGGCCCGCCAAATTCCCAACAAACACCTCAATTCTCTGCTGATCGCGACTCGGAAGAAAAGAGGCGTCAACACCATCGACCGCAATAACTCTGCCCGCCGCATACTGGAGATTCTCAGGAACGGCGGCTCGTTGGGTGTTTTGCTCGACCAGGACACCAAAGTAAACAGCACGACGGTCAGTTTTTTCGGCTATCCCGCCAAGACGCCGATCGGGCTGGCCAAACTGGTCCTCAAAACCGGCGCAAGCGTGGTTCCCCTCGCCATGCACCGCAGGAGTGACGATACCTATCATTTGACAGTTCACCCGCCAATCGAGATAAAGACTGCCGAAGGAAAACCAAGCCCGGAAGAACTTACCCAGACGTTCAATCACGCATTGGAACGCCTCATCATGATAGACCCCGCCCAGTGGGTGTGGATGCACAGGCGGTGGAAAACTCGAAAATGATGGCTGTGCGGCTTGCCCTGATGCCGGTCAGGTCTGGAAACCTCCACAGCCTGCCGTTCCCGCTGGATCCGGCGTGCTCCCGTGCACGATGGGAGTTGAAGCTTTTCTCTTAGTGAAATTTTCGCTTTAGATGCCTACCAGCGAAATCCTCCAAAGAAATATTTTTCGAACTTCTACCTAATGCCTCTCCTCAACCTTTTGATTATTTTCCTGGCGACCGCTGCTCTGGCGTCCGGGACGGTTCGCCCCAACATCGTCATCATTTATGTCGACGATCTGGCGCGCGGCGATGTTGGGGCATTCGGATGTCCGGACCCCGGAACAGCCAACATTGATCGACTTGCTGCCCAGGGCGTAAAATTGACGAATGCCTACACAAACAACGCGCCCTGCTGCCCCAGCCGAACCGCCCTCATGGTGGGGATGTATACCCAACGCTTCGGAAAATACGGGCTTTCACGTGGCGTGCCGATTCCGGAGGATAAACCAACCTTAGCCGAAGCATTGCGCGATGCCGGCTACGTGACCGGAATCGTTGGTCTCGAGAAATGGGATATCGGGCGCTGGGATCAGGGAGCTTTGGACCGGGGATTCATGGAAGCGGCAATGCAACCGCCGCGCGTGCCGGATTTGAACGAACGCGGGTTTGGCCACCGATCCTGGCAGATCGATCTTTACGGAGGCTATGGAACAGAGGTAGAGGGCGATTATTGTGTCGATTTCATTAAGCGACACGCACACGGAGAACGCCCCTTCTTTTTATACTACGTGCCACTCGCAGTGCACACACCCCTGCATGAGGTGCCAAAAAAATATCTGGAGGAGCTCTACCCCGGACATCAGGGCGCCTATCGACCCCGCCAATACTTACGGGCGAACTTGCTCTGCCTCGACCTGCAGGTCGGGCGGATTCTTGATACCCTTGAGGCCACCGGGGAAATTCAAAATACCCTGATCATCTTTGGCAGCGATAACGGGGGCGACCCAGCCGCGCAACACCGTCCACTTCCCTACCGCGGAGGAAAGCGGGGCGAAAACCGATCCAATCTCCAGTGGGAAGGAAACTACCGGATGCCGATCCTCTTCTCCTTTCCGGGAAAACTGCCGGAGGGTTCGGTCTTTGAAGGGATGGCGGGGACACTTGACTTCTTCCCTACCGCCCTCGCTGCCGCCGGAGCCGAGCATTTGAAGCATTTGGATGGGATTAACCTCCTGCCACTTTTCTCCGGCCAGGAAAAGCCCGATCCGGACAGGATCTTCTTTTGGAATACCCACGGCTCGGAGATCGTGCGCTGGCGGGACTGGAGGCTCGTTCGGTTTCGAGGGGGGCCCTGGCGATTGTATGCGATCGAAGTGGATCCAGCTGAGACTACGGACCGCGCCGGTGAGCAAGCGGAGGTCGCTGACCTGCTAAAAAGAAAATACACCGACTGGTTGTCACAAATGGAGCCTGCCCGGGATCCAGTCGTTCCGCCGCCGGAACTGATCCCCCATACGAATGGGGGACAACACGCACGCCGCCCCTTCGGTCGGGGCTGGATGACAGTGGAGCGCTGGCAAGCGATTAAAAACGATCCGTCGGCCTGGAGCGAGAGTGCCGCCCGGCAGCGGTTCTATACGGGTGCCGCTGCTAAAACGGAGAATCCGAGCCAAGCTCAAAAAGATCCCTCACCCCGGCTGATTTCTCCCTGAAAATACTTTTCCTGGCCCGTGCAGGCGAGCACCGAGCGCCACAACGAACCATTGATGTCGATCTTTTGGCGCTCGAAGGTCGCCACCGGAATCGGGACATTGACGAAGCTTTGGTTCCAGAGTCCGGTCACCATATTGGTCTTGCCTGCCATCGCAGCATGGACCGCATATTCAGCCAGCCGGTGGCAGAGTATCTGATCGGTGCCCGATGCCGGCACGCTTCGAATCGAATAGCTTGGATCGAAGTATTTGAGCGTCATGGGAACACCGATTGTCGAAAAGTGCTGACGGAATCTTTCGCACAAATAGGTGCCGATATCGTGCTTTAGGATATTGCCGGAGGCGTCTTTGCGCTCAGGCAACCCATCGAAAAGAGCCTGCCCCGCCCCCTCCGCAACCGCGATAACTGCGTGGGCTTTGCGGCGGAAGCGGCGCTCAACTGCTTCGAGCAGACCATTTCGGCCCTCCAGCTTCCAGTCGTCCTCGGGTATCAGGCAAAAGTTCACCACCGGATTCGCGAGTGTCGCATAAGCCGAAATGAATCCAGAATCGCGGCCCATGAGTTTTACGATGCCCAGACCGTTAAAAACCGACCGGGCCTCAGCATGAGCAGCCGTTATGACCGGAGTTGACTGATAGACTGCGGTCTCGAAACCGAAGGTGTTCCCGATAAATTGGAGATCGTTATCGACGGTTTTCGGCACCCCCACGACAGATATCTCCAGCCCGCGTCTTTTCACTTCGCGCGCGATCTCCGAAGCCCCCTTCAGCGTGCCGTCGCCACCGATCGTGAAGAGCATATTGATCCGCATATTGACCAAATGCTGCACCATGGTGGAAACATCCTGCATCCCTCTCGAGGTGCCCAGGATGGAACCCCCTTCGAGGTGGATGGTATCAACCTTATCGGAATCCAATCGAATAGGTGGGTGCCTCTGCGGATCGGCAAGTCCTGCGTATCCGAAGGGAATACCGACAACGTCTTTTATCCCGTATTCCTGGTTGAGCGTCTCGACAACTCCCTTGATTACTGAATTTAGCCCCGGGCATAGACCACCACAAGTGACCACCGCCGCACGTGAAAGGTGGTGAGGGTGAAAAACCAACTCTCTTGGGCCCGCCGTCTCCATCGCGGGGAAAGATCCATGTTCTTTTTCGTAAGCCCCCAGTTCCGCCAGATCACTAACGACGACGATGCGTTCTTTCTCGCTTACATACCGTTGCTGCTTCCCGCGTAGCGGGCTCGGTATGCGACCGACACCCAAAGCCTCAACAGTGAAATCAAACGCTGACAAATCGATCTTCATAAAAAATCTGGCTAACAAAGACTGTTCTCCGAGAAATTCCAAGTCAATGTTGAGTGTAGTCGATGCGAACCCAGCGGATCAATCGTGCGAGTGGTTCTCGAACAAAGACGCAACGATACCCGCATCGACCACCGCGACAGCATGAAATCCTTTGATCCGTGCAACCTGGTGCAGTAGCACGAGGGCTAGAGCACACGCTTCTATCTATCGCTCTTCTCACCCTAACGCAGATCGACAATTATTTGACACAAAGCGAACTGGCTGACGCATTTCGAAGCCGAATTGCGATCCTTACCCTCACGAAGGACCCGCTTTACCCGGGCTCAGATAAGCTATAATTGAAGCGTCACGCACGCTCCTCTCAGGGGAGAAACTTTTGCTTCAACCGCTTTAACCAGCTACGAAGGCCCAACCTGATCTCCCTCAACTCCTGTGAAGTTATCAATACGTTGAGCAGTTTTTTAGCCAAAGACGACGGATCGAGCCGGAGGATGACTTTACTGAAAATTCCACTGCGAAGAAAAGAGCCCTCAAGCCACAGGGTGTATTTTCCGCGCTTTGAGGGCCGCGTGCCAATAAACTTCAAGGCAGTCCAGGGATTGATCGCAGGGGCCATTCGCCTCCGGCCGCTTTCTTCCTGATTCACACCGTAACTAAGGTCGCCCAAGGCTTCGGCGATTTCCTTGTCTCCTTGTTCGACCCTTTCGATCAACAGGTTGGTTATCGCGCGATAGTGGCCCGAACAAATTTTGTGGCTACTATTTTCGGTCAGGATCCTCGAAAAATGGACGATACCGCGGCAGTAAGCCGAAAGATCCCAATCGCATTGTTCCGGAGCGATTTCCTCAAGCACCGGTTCTGCGGTTTTCGCACGCGTTTCCCTGTAATCAATGGTTCTTCCGTGGTCCGCCTGTAACAGGTGTTCGAAAACCGGAGCCGCAGACGGTTGGTTGGACACGTAGCGCACGTAAGCCAGCTTCTGATTATTTGGCCCCGACAAATGACTGTAGTGGCTGACGCCAAGATAGTGCTCCCTGACTTTGATTGCTGGGTTCGATTCTCTAAGGACACGGAATATGGCATCCTGCGCGGTTCCTCGCCAACCAATATCGATCAGTGTGACGGCATCGCTCAGCAGCAGTCCCTTACCCCTGAGATACTCGGTGAGAAGCTCCCTTGATCTTCGCGATTTAGCTAAGATACGGTCACGCAGGTCTGGACTATCCTGTATATAGGTGATCATTCGATTGACCTGATCTTCACCTAATCGTTTTTTCGGATTGCTTACTCCCAAGCGACGGCGTGTCGATTCATCGAAGTATTCGGCACGCTCGCCCGAGCTTAGTCGAAGTCGCTCGAGAGCGAGTTCAAACGTCCGCTCGTTACCCATTTCCTCAAAGACCCACCAGAATTCCTCGTGCTGCAAACGGTAGAAGCATGCCGGATATAAGGACTTCCTTGAGACATAGATGTATTCGACCTCAATCTCATAATGGCAAACCGCGACGATAGTATCAGCAATCGCTTTGAGAAGGTGACCATCCCGGGCGAGGAAGAAGACCCGTTTTTCGCCCCGTTCCAGTGCCGACTCTACCGCTTCGCGAACAAAGCCATAAAAAAGAGGCCCCGTAAAACCGGAACCTAATCTGTATTCTTTACCGCATTCGAGGGGCTGGAGACGCGCCTGGCGACTGGCTCCGACAAAGAGTTGCAAAGACAGATTGTTTGCCTCGAACAAGCACAATCGCTCATGGTGATTGAGGCAGGCATCGGAGTAACGGCTCGCCTTGATACCTACCCGCTTCGCTTGCCGGATATCCGTATCGGGATTGTCTCCAAAGTGTTCGAGTTCGGCAGGGCCAATCGCCTCCATCTCAAGGACGTGTGCAAACAAATCTCCATCTGCCTTTCTCAGGCCAACTTCCGAGGAGAGATAGAGCGGGAGCTCCGCCAATCGCAGATCCGCTTTTTCAAGAATGGAACGAACGGTCGCCCCATTCAGATACATATCTGAAATCAAAATGACACGCTCACCCTGATCGAGGAGGGCAAGGGCCTTCGCAATGTTTTTGGAAATGCCAAAGGAGTATTCGACCTCCATCCGGATCTCCAAAGCCTTTAAGGCATCAATCGACTCTTTTTTTTCACTCGAAAAACGCTCTCCGATAATCGAATAGATTTCATCGAGTGTAATTTCTCCAGCCTTACGACGTCCGTTGGCTCTGCGATGCGCGTCTTTTCGAATATAAGGGAAATCATCCAAAAACGACGGACTTAAAGCTTGCCCCAGAGTTTCGTAAGCCGCTTCTCGAACCAGCAACCAGATCCCAACATCGCTCGCAGTTTTTCGAGTGACGAGCGTCTCAAAAATATCAAAAGAATAGACCATACTAAGGTTCGAAGCGCAGCAATTCGTGATATGGATGAATTAATGCCGCCGGTCAATGAGTCATTGTTGGGACAGATGCGTGAGCACATCCGGAATCAGAAGGGTGCTGGCCTGCAGATTAGCTCCCTTCACAGGCTTATGGTTCACGCTGCCGATCCAAAGATCATGGTCTGTGTCCTCACCCGCGCCGCGGAAATTGGAATAGCTCAATCCGCGATGGATCGCCGAATCGTCCTGATTAGCCCAACTCTCACCACTGCTGTCTCTAAAGGTAATTACATCATGCGCTTCGGTGTGATCACGGAGTTTTTGTCGGTCGAACCAGGCTCCGCGTAGGGTTGTCTTCTTGTTGACAGTCCACTGCCAGGAGACGCCGTCAAAGGTGTTCGGAATCATCTTGGTATCATTTGAAGCGGTGAAGGCAGACTCATAAAGCTGGCGGCCAATCCGAAACGCATGATTCTCGATCTCGTAATCGAGGTGCGCCTCGCCTAAAACGATATAGTGAAACGAGTTTCCCTGCTTCACTTCGTAACGTGAAAAGGTATCCTTTCCCGCGCGGATGGTATTCACCTCGTCACGGTCGGGCCTCCAGAGTGGCACGCTCGTTCCGTAGACACCCAAACGCACGCTCAAGCCATTCCAAACGCCGGTTTGGTAAATCATACTTCCCCCGAGACCGAGAATCGAGTGATCCCTACGCCGCGCGACTTCGTTTTCATCATCCCATTCCCATCGAAAGAAATTGGTGCGGATCCTGCCGTAGAAAATACCTTCGGTGAAAGCATCTCCGAGACTTTCAACCGTCGGCGGTGTTTGCAAATAGGTGAGCGTGCGGTTCCCCGCCAAGCTGCGCTTTTGCCCTTCACTATTTGCGTAGGCGGGGGCGATCAACAAGAGGCCCGTGAAGATTACAATCCATTTCATTTTACACTGAGTTCTGTCGTTTCATTTTTTTTGCGGGCCCCAAGAATGATCAAAGCCAGTTCTTGCGATATTTCACTCAGGCGCTGAGACTGCGCATTCAGCTCCTCAGAAGACGCAGCCGCTTCTTCGGCCGAGGCCGCGCTGGACTGTGTCACATCGCTGATCTGCGTCATCGAATCCGAGATTTCCATGATCCGCCTACTTTGAGATGAAACCGAACTTTCCAGGTGGCTCATCTCGGAGCCGACCACACCGACCTGTTCGGTGATGTCGGACAACTCGGTCGCCACATCCTCCACGCAGGACAAGGACCTCAGAAATATGGCCGGCAACATCCTGGTTGGACCGCAGGCCATCAGCACTGCGTTCCTGAGCTGTTTCGATGATTGTAGTGGTCTCGCCCGCCGCCTCAGCCGCCCGCTGCGCAAGGTTCCTCACTTCGTCGGCAACCACTGCGAATCCTGCGCCAGCCTCGCCGGCGCGGGCCGCTTCGACTGCAGCGTTGAGGGCCAGAATGTTCGTCTGGAAAGCAATCTCATCAATCGTGCGGACAATTTTCGATATCGCATCGCTGGATTGGATGATGGCCTGCATGGCCTGCTCCATCTCGCCTGTCGACCCTTCCATCAAATCCACGCGCTGTTTCAATTTTGACATCGCGGACTCGCCTCGATTCACGGACTCAATTGCGCGGAGTGAGCCAGCCTGGGTCCGCTTTGCCAGGGCCACTTCTTCCTCCATCTCGCCGTTGATATCCTGCAGGCTCGCGCTTGACTCTTCAACCGACGAAGCCTGCTGGCTGGAGCCCTCGGCCAAAAGCTGACTCGTATTGGAAACCTCGACCGATGCGTTGTTGATTTCGCGCGCGCCGATCGCCAACTCGTCTGAGAAATCAGCGACGGCTAAAAGCGGCTTCGAAATCCGCCAGATCAGGAAGCCGATGAAAAGGGTGCTCAGCAGAAAAGCCAAAGCCAACTGCACCAGAAGACTCTTTTGTAGCGCGGACAAATTGTCCTTCGACGCGGCAACCGCCAGCACGCCGATCGGTTGATCGGAGAAATCAAAGATCGGCGAAAGCGCAATTAAGTAGTCTGGGGTAGAGAGAATCTCCTCTCCAACCACTTCGGAAAGCCGGCTACCACTGATGCCTTCGACAAACAGATCGTCGTTGGTTGAGGTAACGAGGATGTAACGCTCTCCGATCGGTGGATGCTTTTCGGAATCTTGCAACGATGTAGCAATCGGAAGGTAGGCCTTGTCCATGTAGAGACCGGCTTCTTTGCCTTCGCCGGCAGAAAGCGACGCGTAAATGGTATCGAAATCACCCAAATACTCGACACTACCAAGGTGACGACCCTCGCCGGTTCCAATCGGAGCAATACCACGAATCGCAAAACCACCCCTTCCAATCTCGATGCCTTGAACTGGCCGGTGCGGAACTTGGTTGACTTGCACAACCGTGCTTCGGAAATCGCTTAAGTCGTCGCTCTCACTTTGCTGGTCTCGCCAAACCCGCAACAAACTGCGCACGTTCGGCAGGTGAAAATGGTAGGCCAGACGCCCCATTTCATTTTCCTGATAAGCTGACCTCGGACCTTCGAAAATCCGGTTGATAGACGCTCTCGCCCCAGCCCAGCTTCTCTCATCACCCTCGTCCTTACCGAGGGCCGTTTTCTAAATCTCGATAATCCGTGCATCGTGCGCGTAAAGCAAAGCTGACTGGTAGGCACGCTCGGCTTGTTGCTTGATGCCCGCCTTAAACTGCGTCACATCCGAGTCCAGCTGCGCTTGCATTTGTTTGATGAAGTCACCCTCCACCTTCCCGTATAAAAAGAACCCCAACACAATCAGCGTCGTCCAGAACCCACCCAGAACCATAAAAATGATTTTGGAGAGAAGCGAAAATTGCATTACCTTATCGAACCATTTCATAGTTATTATTAAGGTTCTCGAGAATCCTCGCTCTCAGCGCGTGATTTGGACGTTGTTCTGATACGCCTCCTGCGCTTGGAGCAGCATCGCCTTGGTTCGCTCCTCCGAGAAGCCCGACTCTTCCCAAAAGTCGGGATACTGATCGCGATAGGACTCAATGATCAGTTCTGGTTCAAACGGCGGTTCAAGTATCTCGATGGCCGCAAAAACCGAAAAATTCAGAGCAAGCGTCGAGGCCCGGTGCTCCGTCAGTTCAACAAGTGGAGCAAATTGCTCCTCGATCGGCGTCCATACCGATTCCGAAAAACGCCATTTTTTTAACAGTGCCGCCCCGGCCTGTGCATGGTCAAACCCGAGAAACTTGCGTTGTTCTTCACGACTCTTAAACTCGTTGCCATTGCCATAAAAGACGAGGCCGGATCTTGAGAAATAATCATCGACGACGATTTTCCCGATCCCCTGAAAAAGTCCGACCGTGTAGGCAACTTCCTGATCCAGAAAACCTTCGCCCGAAGCGAGGCTGCTCATAATCTCGCCACAGGACAGCGAAATTTCAAAGAGGCTGTAGCCCCCGGTCTCAAACAAAGCCAATTTCCGGGACAGGGCGCTTTTCGCCGATGCGAGGAGCACCAGTTTCTGAACCTGACGGAAGCCGAACCGCTGCACAGCATAGTCCAGACTGTCGACCGGATCACCGACACGGAAGAGGCTACTGTTGGCATACTTCAAGATACGTCCTGAAAGTGCCACGTCCATTTTCATCAGTGCCACCGCTTCATGAAGTTCACTATCGGGATCATCCAATATCCGCCTCAGCTTGGGCAGAATTTGCGGTGCCGGGGAGATGTCTTTTGTCTCCGAGATAATCGTATCCAGATCTGGGAAAGGAGGCGGCATGATAAAAAACCTGTTTTATGGTTTCACGGCCGAAGCCGGAGAAAGCGGGGGAAACGGAGGGAGGGGACACAACGAAAAGCTGTCGAGAGCAGTCGTAGGGAGAAACGAGAGCGGGATGGAGCCAAAAATATGCCTTTGGCACCAAAACGAAAGACACCTCGACTCAGGCCCACGGTGGTCGAGCAGCGTCTGTTGGATTGAAATGGGATCCAGAATGGAATTGGCACTTTGCATGGATAAAAACCAATCACAGAAGTAAGACTGCCGATATCCTAACCCGCAATGAAAAAGTGATCCATCAACACCATCATACGCCTTGGTTTTGCTAGCCCTATTAATTATACAAGTTCTTGTGATCCTGTGAATCAGCACGCCTAATTGGTGCCCTGGCGCCCTCCTGCAAGCATCTGCTTGCAGGACGGGCGCCGAACCAAAGCAGCCGTTTCTAGTTCATAAGCTGGGCAAGCGCACCTGCGAATGCCAAGCCGATCCGGCCGTAGATTTTTGCCGAGCCAAGATAGTGGTAGGATTGCGCTGCCCGCCCCGCTCGATGGATCTTGATTTCTTCCTCTGTCAGCCGCTCTTCGGTCAGCTTTTCCCGGAGTTCATTCAACTCTGAGCGGGTCAGCTCATCCTTTTTCTTGGCCCGCGCGATCTCACGGTTGATCTCGCGAAATTTTTTATCAATCGCATCCAACTCATAATCCCAGAATTGGTCGGTATGGACAACGGAAACCGTGCCTTGAAACTCGCGCAAGTCTCCGACCGCAGCCTGGGCTTTACGAAAATTCGGAACGATGCCACGGGATCGCGGCGATTTTTCGGCTTCCGTTTCCGGAGTGGCCGCGCCATCCATGCCAATGACGCCGACAACGAAGGGAAGGTCCGGCACATTCAAATCGGAGCGCACATCCCGAATGAATGCAGCAAGCAGTTCGGTATAAAGATCAAAGCCACCCTCCTTGTTGCGGCCGGGATAGGCTTTGCTATCTACCATATCGTTGAATCCCTGAAACCAGACAAAACCGGCGACCTCAACACCATCGCGTTCATTGTAGGCGGGATGGAAGGCCCCCGGATCGGCAAGCACCGCCTTCACTTGATCCATCATAAGATGGTAAAACCGGCCCGTTTCGATCCTATCATACCGCAGGTTGTCATCCTCAATTGTTGCGGGATCTTTTCCCTTTAGGTCGGCCGGAATCGTGCTTGGCGGGCGAAAATCACGATTGAGGCTCCGTCCTCCCCAGGCGGTCTTGATAATCAGAAACGGCTCCTTCAGATGCTTGTGCATGAAAATCCCGAAATTGTATTCCGGACCAATCCCCGGCCCCCTGTGGTTTGCCGCAAATCCTGCAGTTAAGGGGCCACGTTTTTCGCGTGATTCGTAATCACTACCCTTCCCATTACGGGTTCCGCCGCTGCCGGACATGTAGGTGATATGGACCTCCTCCAATACAAGTGGGTTACCGTCACGATCAACCATTTCGTCAAGCATGGGTGCGAGTTGAGAGTCCATGCCGATATGCGGGAAAGTGGCTACCGCTCCGTAGCCTTCCATGTTGGATTGTCCGGCTAGGATGAAAACCTTCAGGGGAGCCGCTGCGACGACTGCAACGCCCGTCAAAAGAGGTAAAATCACTGAAACAAAAACTCGCTTAAGCATGGTCATGAGGAGAAAACTAAACCCAACGCTCAGGCATAGCAATCGGAAATAATCCGCAGCCCACGTTGGTTAAAATAAGTAGGCAGCTTAAAGCGTAGCTGCTTAAGGAGCTCCCGAACAATTCTTCTCAGGCAAAATTCCCCTGGCGTTGTCTACCCGACGGCCGGAGTAGGAAGCACCCGAATCGCGCGCACGAACGGGAAAGTGCATCCGCACCCGTGTGCCCACCCAAGGCGCGTATTGATTACCGGACGGGTAGGACTCGATTTCAATGCTACCACCACAGCCCTCGACATAATGTTTGACCAGAGGCATGCCGAATCCCGTCCCAAGCTCATTATCCGTTCCCGCACGGGAATTATTCTGATGCGGCTGGAAGATGTTTTCGAGGATTCTGGACGGAATCCCGATACCTTCGTCCTCGACCGAGACTCGTATCGATTCCTCACCATTCAAAAATTCCGGTTGCCCAACGAGGCGCACAACGCTTTTCCTATGACTAAACTTAATACCGTTTGTCAAAAGGTTGTTTAATATGTTATGAACGAAAACCACTTCGTTAATGTAGATGACCGACCCATTCTCAATCTCCGTCAAGAGACTAACGCCCTTCCTCTCAGCCATGGGACGGACGATAGCAATCGACGCCTCAACGACTTGCCTCAGGTCCAGTTCACTACATTCAAATTCCTGATTGGTATCGGCCAGACTTCGGTAATTACGCACATGCTCAATCAGCCGAAGGGCACTCTGGTTTGCCTCTTTAGCCGCTTCGAGAGCCTCTTCATTCTCGGGCGTCGCCTCAACCAGGCTGAGAGCCGACTCAACCGCTGCCACCGGGTTCAGCAGATCGTGGCAAAGCACCCGCATGAGAGCTTGTTGCTCTTTCAACTGTTCAACCACACGCTCTTTGGAGTTTTTCAAATTGATGTGGGATTGAATACGGGTCACCAACTCGTGCGGAAAAAAAGGCTTTTTGATATACTCGACGGCCCCTGAACGGATCGCAGCCGCGCGCAGCAATGCGTCACCGTCGTCAGAAAAGAAAACAACCGGCACCTGAGTCATTGAATCCATTTTTTTAAAGCACTCACATACCTCGAGGCCTTTCGCTTCATCGATGTAAAAATCGAGAAGAAAAAGGTCAGGCGGATCCGCTTTTACCAGCGAAGGCACATCCGCGTGTGATTCCGCTATGGTAACCCGGCACTGTAGTTTCTTCCGCAAAGACAGGGCGACAAGTTGAGCTGTCTTTGCCGTATCCTCGAGCAGGAGGACGTGAAAATCGGGTCTGAGTTGTTCTCTCCTCATTCTCAGTTCCCCTGAATGGTCCGTCGCACGTCTGCCAGGTCCTCTCGACAGCGTATAATTTCCGAGGCGAGGATGCTTTCGGATATTCGGCAACTCACGTAAAAATCGTGGCTCTCGGGGAGTTCCCAGGTTTCACGGTCAAAGTCATAATCGTTGAAGGCGATTAACTCTCTGGTAAACGCAAGCGATCCCAGAATCCGGTCTTTCCTTTGCGCTGAAATATCCAACTGATCCCCGACTCGTTTGTAAATCTCCTCCGGAAACTTCCAGGCTTCAAGAAGTACCGAGCCCGCTTCATCGTAGTGAACCCCAAACATGACCTCCTCCCATTCCTCTGCCTTAAGCGTCGGATCCCAGTAGACCTCAACCTGTTCCGGGTCGACCAATTCGTTCAGAACAACTTTTCCAATCGCATGCAGAAGCCCCACCATATAGGCGTCATTGGGATCCAAACCAAGTTGCCGACCGATCGCTTCCAGAAAAAGTCCGGTAAAATAACTTTCACTCCAATAAACGTCAGCGGTCACCCCGTAGACTTCAAGGTCCCGCATGAAGACTTGCTTCGAGAGTGCCATCCCGACAAGCCGAAGTGCTTCATTGAATCCGACTTTTCCCAGCGCGGAAGGAACGTCACCCACCTTGGCGCCGCTCGCGTAAAACGCACTGTTGCTGATTCGAATGATTGAGGCTGCCAGTGCACTATCGCTCGAAACGAGACGGGCGACATTCTCGATATCCGAGTTCGGATCCTTTAGCATCGGACTTAAGCGAGAGAGCACCGCCATATTTCCATGAAGCGTCTCGATCGATGCGACCGCTTTTTTAAAGTCTTGTTTCTGCATTTTTAGCATCGTGAACACGGAGGTAACGTTCGAGGCGCTCGAGCTTTTGGGACCTGCTTGCCTACAGCTTGTGATTTGAGAATCTCAGAAAATATACCAACAAGCAAGCCGGATCGGTGGGATCAGCGTCCTGATCGGCCTAAAAAAACGCAGTCAGAGTGGTAGCAGTTGGCCGGGATCGACCTCCTCTCAACCCGCTCGCAACATCTGCCACAGAATTGTAACAAAAACTATTTTGCCAAGTTGTTTGAAGCAGGAGAATGAAGGAGCAAACGAATGAAAAAAATGAAACTATTTGCAAGCTTCATCACCTGTATCCTTGCTGCTCAAACACTCGTCGCTTCTCCGGAAAGTATTCTCAGCTTTGCCGTTCTTGGCGATGCCGAGCCAAAACCTGAGGCGAAGTTTCCCAATCTGAGTGACGCGGTCGACGACATCAATCGACTGGCCGACGCGCAGATTGTGCAATTCGCGATCGGCGTGGGCGACCTGCCACACAAGGGCAAGCTGGAGCAGTATGTCGCACTGACCCCGCATCTGCAGCGCCTGAAAATCCCCTTCTACCCAATCATGGGTAATGAGGAACATGGCGCATCGGTCGAGCGTTTCGTCGAATTCGCGCAGCTTTGGACTGCCGGTAAGGCAACGATCGACTCGCACCGCTACGTGATCGAGCAGGACCAGCTCGCCCTCGTCTTCGCCTCGCCCGATTACAGCCGCCAGTTCAGCGACGGGGGGATCGACTGGATCGTCCGGACGGTCGACGCTCTCGCCCCGAAGCCCGTATTTCTGGTCGTGCATGCGGCGCAGGCCGGCGTCTATCCGGAAGACCCCGAGAAGGGAGTGACCCACCCGCGCTTCGTCGAGGACGTGGTCTCGCGCCCGAACCTGGCAGCCGTCATCTCCGGCGACCTGCATCTGGACCTCGACCGCGTCGAGCACTCGAAACAAATCGGCCGGGTGCACTACCTCCATATGCCGGCCCTCGAACGCACCAAGCTCCCGGATGCGACGCGCCATACGCCAATGTTTCGCGTGATTCACGTCCTGTCCAACGGCATGGTCAAGGTCGATACCTATGCCACCGGGGAGCGCAGCCCGCGCGATGCGCACGCCTACAGCTTTCAAATCGACCTGCCAGAGCCCTCAGCCGCAGACGCTTCGGACGGCTGATGCCTGATCCACCTCTATGACCGCAACCGGGCCGCGGTCATGCGCGCAAACGCCGAACCGGGCGACTTAGTCTACGGCCCGGTAAGCCATCCCGGCGCCAACGAGATCGCTGAGTGCCATTCCGATCGATTTAAACATGGTGATCTCCTCGCGGCTTTTGCGCAGGGTGGCAGAACCGCGGCACATCTCGGCAAGCTCCGCCACGATCGCTTCTTTTTGAAAAACGCCCTCACTGATCGGAACAAGAAGCTCTCCCGCTTCCTTCATCGCATTCACATAGGAGTCCACGAAGACGCATGATTTCAGAACCAACGACGTGTCGCACTCGCGTTTGGTAGCATGATGGTTGCCGATAAAGTCTGTGTGCGTGCCCGGCCGTATCCAATCGCCCAGCACGAGGGGCTCATGAGACCCGGTAGCCGCGACGACGATATCCGATTCCCCGCAGGCAGCCTTTCGATCTTCGACCGGTTGGAGCTCGATTCCGGGGAATTCGGCCCGGGCTGACGCGCAGACGGCCTCCGCTTTTTCGAAGTTCCGGCCCCAGACCATGATTTTCTTGAGCGGCCTCACGCTCGCATTCGCGCGGATCAGGTAGGGCGCAAGATTGCCGGTGCCGAGGAGGAGCATCGTTTCCGAATCCTCACGCGAGAGCAGCCGCGTGGCCAGGCCGGAGATGCCAGCCGTCCGCCAGAAGGTCACGCTGGTTCCATCGACCAGCGCGATGGGCTCACCGTGCTGCCGGTCAAAGAGTAGGATATTTGAATAAAGCGACTTGTGAGGAGCTTCCGCCCCGGGAAAATACGTGAACGCTTTTACCGCAATAAACGCCTCACCCCAGGAGGGGAGCACGGCCAGCGCGTCATGATTGGCCTCGTCGTCATCAAGCAAGAAGACCTGACGCGGCGGCATTTTGAAGGTTCCGGCATAGGCCTCGCCCAGAGCATCGATGAGTGCGGGGTAGCTCAGGGCGGCATGAACTTGGTCGGCGGAGATGATCTTCATAAGAATTTTTGGATGGGTCCGGATCGTCGGGTGGTTTACAAATTTCCGCCTGAGAGGGATAAGGACTCGGGGCCCACTGACAAGGATCGAAGCGAAAGAAAGGCCGGGACCGCACCCCTTGTCGCAAGGCGCGGACACGGGGAAAGCGGAGGAAGGTTTGAAATATCCAGAGAGGCCGGTTTTCTTGTTGGTATGAAAAAATGGATTCTCTCCCTCGCAGCTTTCTCTTGCTTACTTGCCGGCACGGCTCTGGCGAAACCGATCCTCATCGTTGTCACCAACGAGGGCGACATGGGCGACCCCTCAAAACCGACGGGCTATTTTCTTTCTGAGGTGGCCCACCCCTGGCACGTTTTCACGGAAGCGGGCTACGTGGTTGAGTTCGCCAGCCCGCAGGGTGGCTTCGCCCCGATGGATCCGAAGAGCTTCGATCTGGACGATCCGATCAATAAAAAGTTCTGGCACAATCTGGATGTGGTTCAAAACCTTGCCCGGACACAAGCCTTGTCGGAAATCAACCCGCTCGATTACGCTGCAATCTTCTTCGCCGGGGGTCATGGCACGATGTGGGACTTCCCCGAATCGG
>Ga0102948_1000177_pt1 | contig 23473 bp, 20 predicted proteins | sample SalPonA_A_H2O_MG_FD_78211 | JGI IMG/M metagenome (GOLD analysis project Ga0102948, IMG submission 78211) | Water microbial communities from South San Francisco under conditions of wetland restoration - Salt Pond MetaG R2A_A_H2O_MG | ecosystem: Environmental > Aquatic > Non-marine Saline and... | reverse complement strand
CTCTGTAGAAACTTCCCCTGGGCCGGCGACCACGATTTCGGAGACAAACAGATTCTTACTGGCGAGGGCGGGAGGCACCCAGGGGCCCCCGGCATTCCAGCCGCTCGATGTGATCATGCCCAGCACGAGATCCAGCCGCTTCGCTTCGCTGATGGTGTGCCGGATGGCCGCCAGAGATTCCGGCCCCATGAAAGGTGGGCCTGCCGGCACGAAGTCACCCGGGTTGCGCATGGCCTCGGAGTCCCAGATCTCGAGGCCGCCCATGCCCTTATCCTTTGCTTCTTCGAGGTCGCGGGTCAGCCCTTCGTGGGTAACATCGCCGTTGAGCCAGTTCCAGTAGGCGCGCGGTCGAGCTTCGTTACCCGGATCGAAGAATTCGGACTCAAGCGTGTCGGCGGCATCAGCTGCACCCAAGATCAGGCCGCTGAGGGCGAGGGGGGTGCAGTGCCGCCGGATGGCTGCGATGAAGCGGCTCTTAAATGGGCAAGTGTGGCGGGAGCTTGATTTTAACATGGATGCGTTTGGTAGGATTCAGGAACGTGAGCACAAAAGCATGCTGCAGCTCGTCTGAAAAGTTCCGAGTTGGTTTAACCGAGTGAAATCGAGGTCTCAGGTTTTAGTTAAGAAGGCTGAATCGATCCGGATGATGTCATAACATGGAGATGCTTGAACAGTTGACCGCGAAAGAATCAGCGTTCAGCCTCTTCCTATGGAGAGGAAACAGCTACGACTGACACGGCTTCGATCGATGAAGCGAGCACACGCTTTCTTAGCCCTGGCCCTGGTCGCGCTAACTTTTCCGGTCGGCCTTCCTTTTCTGGGTGCTGAGCCCATTAAGGTCTTTCTCCTTGGCGGGCAGTCGAATATGGTCGGACAGACGAAAACAAAATCGCTAACCGGCGATTTCGCCAATTTCAAAAAGGTCAAAAGAGAGGTGAGGATTTTTTCCGGTGCGGATAAAGTGCTGGGCACGTCCCTGGAATACCTGCAGCCGAGCCTCAACTCGAGGCCGAATAATTTCGGTCCGGAACTCAGCTTCGGACATGCGCTCTCGCACTTTTTCCCTGATACGAAAATCGCACTGATAAAATACGCACAGGGTGGCTCATTTCTGGCAACCTCCAGCAAGTCGGCCAACGCCTGGCTTTACCCAACAGTGGCCGATCCGAGTGTGAACAACAATGCGTATTCAAGATTTCAAAAAACCGTGGCCGACGGACTGAGGGCGCTTGAAGCGGCAGGATTCGAACCGGAAATCGTCGGTATGATGTGGCACCAGGGAGAGAGCAACGCCCGCACTTCGGACACGATCGGGAAGGCCGGCTTAGAGGCTGATCAAGCGCGGTATGAAAAGCATTTGTCCGACTTCATCGCAGACATTCGGTCGCTCTACGGCTCAAATCTGCCTTTCCTGATCGGTGAAATCACGATTCCTGACGACCGGCCCGGAGCGGCTGCGGTCATTGCCGCGCAAAAGGCAGTGGCCGATGCTGATTCAAATGCGGTCTTTGTTCCGGGAGATGACCTTGTAACGGTGGACCGCTGGCACTTCGATACCGAGAGCATCATCAAACTCGGTGCCCGCTTCGCTTCCGCCTATGCAAGAAACTTTGGGTCGCGCATGGAGTAGCCTTGTTGGGTTCTGTTCGCTAAGGGAAAAAGAAAATCCATCGCGACGGATTCAAAAGTAAGAGAAAAACAGAATTCCCCACTGATCCGATCCCGGCTCGGCCTCTGAAAAAGAAAAATGAAACTTACTCTGATGGAACGAATCTCCCTCGTAATCCAAAGCACTCACACCAGTCTGGAGCGAACCAGACGTATTGGGCAACGCCAGAGGTGCGCCCATACTTGACGATGTTAGACATGATAAAAACAATTCGAATAATCCTGTTAATAACCACCATCCTATTGCAATCGTTTAGCTTTGGCAGGACATGGACAGATCGGACCGGAAGACAGTTTGAAGGGGATTTTCAGTCCGTCGGCGTAAATGATGTTACGATTCGACGCATCAGTGACGGCAGGGTTTTTACCATTGATCGGTCTCTGCTTTCGGACGAAGACCAACAATACTTGAAGAACATTGAGAATGAAAAAGAAGTCTCTGAATTCATAGAGAAGTATCCTTCTACGCTTAACGAGGCTATTAAATTGTCGAAAAGAAAGAATCTTCCAGCTATTATATTCTACAGAGCTGGAAGCTCGAGGGCGGATTACATTTTGTTTACTAAGAAATACCTCATGGAAGAACAGTTTTTGGATTTAATTAAAAGAAGAGCTATTCTCGCCTTTGTTGCGGAGAGGGATGATCGCTTTCATGAAATGGTAAACCCGGAAGAGACCGTTTTCGCAAAAGAACCCTGGTTCTATGCATATTACCACGAGCAAAATACGAGTGGCTGGAATAGTTCATCTCAGCCTCCTGGAGTGCAGCAACCAATATTGAGCAAGGAAAGGTTTCTAGAAAATTTCGAGAGCCGTTTAGCAAATGCAGAAAATATGAAACGGTAAGGTCTAACCAATCACTTCTGGACAACGGCTAACGCTGCGCCAGAGCTCATCGTTGGTCCGGAGCGGCCTGACGCATCTTTGTAGCTTCCAGCGCTAGCCTCACCAGCTACTGCAGGCCGGCTTCGATCGCGGCTTCCTGCAGCTGGTTGATCTCGGCGATCCCCTTTACCCCAAGCTCCAGCAGCGCGTCCAGATCCTGGCGGCTGAAGGTCGCTTCCTCGCCCGAACCCTGCACCTCGACATAGCGGCCCGATCCGGTCATGACCAGGTTTGAGTCCACGCTGGCGTCTTTATCCTCGAGGTAATTGAGGTCGAGCACGGGGGTGCCTTGATAGACGCCAACCGATACGGCGGCGACGGAATCGGTAAATGGATTCTCGGCGAGGTCTTTATTTTGGATCAATTTCCGGATCGCGATTTGGGCAGCCACGTAGGCACCGGTTATCGAGGCCGTGCGGGTGCCCCCGTCTGCCTGCAGCACATCGCAGTCGATCCAGATCGTCTTACCGGTCAGTTTTTTCAGATCGAAGACGGCACGAAGCGAGCGGCCGATCAGGCGCTGGATTTCGATGGTGCGTCCGTCTGCCTTCCCTCGGCTGATATCGCGCTGCTTGCGGTCGAGCGTGGAATAGGGGAGCATGGAATATTCGGCCGTCATCCAACCGCCCTCGACGTTTTGGGCACGCATCCACCCTGGAACGCGGTGGTCGATCGAGGCAGCGCAAATAACACGCGTCTGGCCGAATGAGACGAGCACGGAACCGAGCGCATGCGGTGCGATGCCGGTCTGGAAATCGATCTTCCGGAGCTGGTCGACGGCCCGGCCGTCGGGTCGGGCGAAGGGAGTTTTTTCGGCGGGTGTGTTTTCGTTTTCAGTCATGAGTTTTGTTTTTGTGCCTCCTTTGCGACAAGTGCAGGCAGGTATTTCTCGCGGGCGAGTCGCCAGAACACGAGGAAGAAGGCCGTCAGGGGGATGGCCAGAATCATACCGAGCAATCCGCCGAGGGCGGTGCCCCAGAAGAAGACGGAAAAGATGATGAGCATGGGGCTCATACCGGTCTTGTCGCCCATAATGCGTGGGGTAAAGACATAGTCGGTCAGCAACTGGCCGATCACAAAGACGAGAGCGCAGAGCCCGATCAAGGCCGCGCCGCCCCCTTCCTGGAGGTAGGCGATCGGCAGCACGGTGACGATGCCAAGCATGGTTCCGAGATAGGGAATGATATTAAGCAGGCCCAGCACGAATCCGATGGCGATGCCGAACTTCAGTCCGACCACCCCGAAGCCGACCGCGAGAACCAGACCGAGGAGCAGCCCGATGATGATCTGGCCGCGAAAGAAAGAGGTGAGGATCCCGCTGAATTGCTGGATGAGGAAGATAAGGTCTTCGCGGCGGTCATCAGGCAGGAAGTTGAGCTGCTTATCAATGTCCTTCCAGATATTGCGATCGCCGTTCAGAATGAAGAAGAGGTAGACCGGGATGATGGAATAAGCGGCCGCTTTTCCGAAAACACCACCGAAGATTCCGAAAACAGTGCCGGAAGAAGCCGATAGCTTGCTCAGGGTGTTTTGGACTAGAGTGGAGTTCTCCTTGAGAAATTCCTGGAGATAAGCATCCGGCGACTGCCCGAGCTGCTGGGTCAGCCAGGCCCAGATCGAGGGGGCCAAACCGCTCAGGTAGTCCAGGCTCCGGTCGAGTAGTCCCGGCAGCACTTTTAGAAACTGACCTGCCTGCTCCAGTGCCGGCGGGATAACAAATGCGGCGATAGCCAGAAGCACGAGGACGATCAGAGTGAAGAGCAGCACGATACCGCCGGTCCGGTTCAGCCGGGTGCGCGTCTCGCAAAAAGTGATGACGGGGCGCAGAAGAGTCGCAAGGATGGCCGCGATGGCCAGGGGGAGAAGGACGTCCTGAAAGGCTGAGACAAAATCCCGCAGCAGGACAAAGAGCAGGTAGAACGAAGCGGCGAGGAAGAGTGCGGCCAGCGCCGTGCAGCCCGTCGCGACGATTCGTTTCTGCGACGGGGAGAGGAAAGGTTGATTCACTCCAGGATCGGACACGCTGCAATCAAGGTCAGCCTCGTCTGCAAAAGCAACTGGAAAGCGGTGCGCAATCCGGTCGGCAACCTGGCAACCGCATCCGTTTACCCGCACGGGATTTCCTTAAATCTCTTGCCTCGGAGGCGGATGCTCAACCGAAGGTCATTTTGGAATCTTGAAGCGGCGCTCGGGCGCCCCGGCCTCCGCGGTATTTCGAGCGGAGAACTTCTTTTTCTTCTTTTTCACTTTGGCACCGGCGATCTCGCTTTTGTTTTTAAAGGGGGCCTTGGGTTGGTTCGTGCCCGGGTCTCCCTGCCGGTTCCGGGCTTTGGAAAAACCGCCTTTTTTCTTCCCTCCGAAGCCTGCCTTTTTCCCTTTGGCGCCTTTTTTACCGCCGCGGGCGGGGCTTGGGTCGAAGTGTTCGCGGTCCTCCACGATCTCTTCGCCGAGGCTGTTTTCATTTTGACGCAGAAGCTCGAAGAGCGCGCTCGCGATGTCGGTCGGCAAGTGCCCGGCATCAAGCAACCGCTCGATCCAATCGTCGTAGCGCTTAAAGTCGCCTGACTCCAGCCGCTCGCGCACGAGGTTGAAGATATTACTCGTTCGGCGGCCCTCGACCTCCTCCAGCGAGGGGATGCGCATGCGGCGGACGGTCTGGCGCGTGTAGCGCTCGATTGCCTCCAGCCGGTAGATGTCGCGCCCGTAAACAAATGTAATGGATTTTCCACTACGCCCGGCACGTCCGGTCCGGCCGATCCGGTGCACGTAGTCCTCAGGGTCGTAGGGCAGGTCGTAGTTGAAGACAATATCGATGTCTTCTATGTCCAACCCCCGTGCTGCTACATCGGTCGCCACGAGGAGCTCGACCGAGCCGTCTTTGAACTTCTTAATGACGCGTTCGCGCGCATTTTGCTGGATGTCGCCGTGGATGCGGTCTGCGATGTAGCCGCGTGCGGCCAGAGCCTCGGTCGCATCCTCCACCATCTGCTTGGTGTTACAAAAAACGATGCCTCGCGGCTTCGTCTCCAGATCGAGCAGACGGCACATAACCTCAATCTTCGAGCGGTTGCGCACTTCGTAGTATTCCTGATCGATCGTATCCACCGTCAGTGCTTTTCGCTCAATGCTGATCTGCCGCGCGTCGCGGCTGAAAGCGCGGATCAGGCCCTCGACTCCCTTATTCATGGTAGCCGAGAAAAAGAGGGTCTGGCGCTCGTCCGGCAGGGCGTCGAGGATGACCTCCATGTCCTCGCGGAAGCCCATGTCCAGCATGCGGTCGGCTTCGTCGAGGATGCAGAGTCCGATCGCATCGGTCCGCAGGGTCTTGCGACGAAGGTGATCCATGACGCGTCCGGGCGTGCCCACGACGATATGGGCTCCTTTGCGCAGCGCCCGCATCTGCCGGTCGAGCGGTGCACCACCATAGACGGCAATCGCGGAGAGGCCCTTGAGGCAAGAGCCGAGCCGGAGGATTTCCTCGCAAACCTGCACCGCAAGTTCACGGGTCGGGCAGAGCACGAGCACCTGCGTTTCCTGGAGCGAAACATCGAGTCGTTCGAGGGCCGGCAGTCCGAAAGCGGCGGTCTTGCCCGATCCGGTTTGCGAGAGGCCCACGATGTCGTGCCCCTCAAGGGCGACCGGGATCGTCTTCGCCTGAATCGGAGAGGGTGACTCGAACCCGAGCTTGTTTATGCCGGCGAGAAGTTCCTCGCGAAGCCCGAGGTCTGAGAAGGTGGTAATCATATAAAAAATGGAACGGGTCTTAACGGTGGTGAGCGTTAATCCGTCTGGTTCTGGTTTAGGTAATGGGTTGAAATAGTTCGCAAAGCTTCGGTGGCGTATGGATACGCCAGGATGCTCGAACGAATGCGCGGAGCGGATACCGATGATCCTTTAGATAGTCACAAAGACTACAATTAGGCTACAATTATAATTAACGGCCATTAACGTTAAATTAACGGGTCAAAAAAAAATAGTCTGCCTCCGGCAAGCTGAGATGACTGTTGAGCGAGTGACAGGTTCACCTGCTGTGCACAAGCATGAAAAAGAAAAGCTTCTCAGTTCCCCGTTCCCTGTTTTAGATTGGAAGACATGTCAGACAGTTGGAAAATTGCCGCCTTTTACCACTTCGCCGACCTGCCCGACCGCGACGCGTGGGCCGAGCGGATGGTGGATCATGGCTTGAAGCATGGCCTGCGGGGGACATTGATCTTCGCTCCTGAAGGGGTGAACTCGACCTGCGCCGGTTCGCATGAGGCGGTTGATGCCACCATTCGCCTGCTGAAATCGGACCATCGGTTTGAAGCGATGGAAGTGAAGTACTCGTATGCCGATTTTTGTCCTTTCCCAAAATTCAAAGTCAAGAAGAAGCCCGAGATCGTGACCTTTCGTCAGCCGGATGCGGACCCGCGGCAGGAAGTCGGCACTTACCTCGAACCCGAGGAGTGGAACGACCTGATCCAGGATCCGGAGGTGATTACGATCGACACGCGCAACGACTACGAGGTTGAGGTCGGCCGCTTCAAGGGTGCTACGAATCCGGATACGGAGGACTTTGTTTCCTTCGCCCGATTCGTCGATGAGGAGCTCAAGGGGCAGGAAAATAAGAAAATCGCCATGTATTGCACCGGCGGGATCCGTTGCGAACGCTCGACGGCCTATCTCAAGCAAAAGGGCTTCAAGCACGTCTACCATCTCAAGGGTGGCATCCTTCGGTATCTGGAGCTGATGCCGAAAGACAGGAGCCTGTGGGAAGGGGACTGCTTCGTCTTCGACTATCGCGTCGCGCTTGATCATGATCTCAAGCCGGCGATGTGGAAGATCGATCCCGAGAGCAGTGACCCCGTGCCGATGACCGAGGATGAAAAGGAGCGTATCGCCGAGCGGCGCCGGAGCGGAGCCATCTTTAAGAAGCCCTACACCGCGTAAGTTATAGAACGAAGAGGATGAAGGAGGGATACTGTTCCCGGCATTCGCGCGCGCCCTGTGGTCTCAATGATGCAAAAAGTCGCGTCGATGTGTATGAATGGATGTTTATCGGCGTTGAAAATTTTGTTTTTAAGATCCGGGTTGCCGGCCGTTCGGCATTCGCGGCTCGTGGGGACACTCGCCCTCCCGGTGTGTTTTCATGGCGTTGACCTTTTGCCTGAAGCTGTGTTTGTCTGGGAGTGAATGGCAGGTTTTGATGAGAATATTGTGCGTGAGTATTTCGAGCTCAACGGGTTCTTTGTGCGTCAGTTGCGTAAGTATCAGGTTCAATCCCGCAAAAAGCGTGAGGATGGGGAGATCGACCTGATCGTGCTCAATCCGAGCGCGCCGGCTGAGATGCCGGAGATGGGATTTCAACTCTTCTCAGCCGACATGCTGAAAATCCGCCACGCTATTGTTGTCGTAAAGGCGTGGCATACCTCGCGTTTCACGCCAGCTATGCTGAAGAGTAGCTCGCGAATTTTCGATTTTTTGAAAAAGGACGTCTTAAATAAAGCGGAACAGTATTTCAGTTTCGATGAGTCGGTCGAGGACGAGGATTTGTTTTCTGATCAGACGCCGTTTAAGAAGATTTTGATCCTGCCCGGGATTCCGGCGAGTGACCCGCAGAGAAGCGAGTCGATCGAGCTTCTGCAGGCGGGTGGGGTTGACGGCATCATTACCTTCAGCACGATTCTTGAAAATCTGTTGCGAAATGTGGAGGTGAACCACAGTTACCAAAAGTCGGACCTGCTCCAATTGATGCGGATCCTTAAGATATACGACATGGTAAAAGAGCCGCAGATGCATCTTTTCAACTGATGGCCTTTAAAGCAAAAAGTCGACCAATCGCTGTCACCTGCGGTGATCCGGCGGGGATCGGGCCGGAAATCATCGCAGCGATTGTTCAGTCCGACGCCGTGATTGCGTCGGATGTCGTGCTCGTGGGCCCGCAGGCGTGGCTACACGAAGTCTCCTCAAGATGCGGCGTGCAAACACATCCGGTAGGAGAAGACGGGTTCCAGATAACGCCCGGCGAGCCGACGGTGGAGGGTGCTGCGCTCGCCCTCGACGCGATGCAGGCGGCTGCAGCGGGTTGTCGGGAGGGGCGTTTCCGTGGCGTCGTCAGCGGTCCTGTCAATAAGTATTGGATGCAGCAAGCCGGCTTTCGTTTTCCAGGGCAGACGGAGTTCTTCGCGGATGTCTGGGGCGGTGAGCCGACTATGGCTTTTGTTGGGCGTCAGCTGCGCGTTGTCTTGGCGACCTGGCATCTGTCGCTCCGGGAGGTTCCGCTCGCGCTCGATGCGTCCTGTCTTGAAAAAGCGGTTCTGCGCGCGCACGAGCTTGGGCGGCGGTTCGGAGTCGATGAGCCGCGCATCGGTGTCTGTGGTTTGAATCCGCATGCGGGCGAGGCGGGGATATTTGGAAGAGAAGAGCTGGAGGTCCTTGATCCACAGCTGGACCGGATGCGCGCAACGATGCCCGGGCTTTCCCGCTGCCTGCCGGGAGATACGGTCTTTAACCGACAGCTGAAGGGCGAGTTCGATGTGGTGGTGGCAGCCTACCATGACCAGGGGCTGGCGGCCCTCAAGACGCTGGAGTTTGACGCGGCGGTCAACTTGACGATGGGGCTGCCTTTTTTACGCACGAGCCCCGATCATGGCACTGCTTACGAGATCGCCGGGCAGGGGCGGGCGGAGATCGGGAGTTTTTTATCCGCGGTTCGCCTGCTGCGGCAATTAACCGCTTGAGAGTTGCGGCGTTTCCGCTTTTGAGTAGCGATTATTCTATGGTTAAGTCTTTGGAAATACCTGAAGGCGTGCGCGAAGGAAACGAGAAGCTTCTCCTGATCACGCCTGCCGCAGGAAAAAAGCTGAACGCACTCTCCGCCCGCGAGCAGAAGGGGGGCTTTTTGCGCGTGAAAATAACCGGCGGTGGCTGTAATGGTCTCAGTTATAAGATGAAGTTCGTCGAAGCACCGAAACGCGGCGATATTCTTGTGCGTTCAGCAGATGCTGTAGCGGTGGTCGATACCAAAAGCGCCCTCTACCTCAAAGGCACCGAGCTCGACTATTCCGATAAAATGGTCGGCGGCGGATTCAAGTTCAGTAATCCGAATGCAAAGTCCAGCTGTAGCTGCGGTGAGAGCTTTAGCATTTAGGGTTGAAAGCAGGTAAGAGATACGTAAACCATTGAGATCTCCGTATGGTCAATCAATCAAAACAATGACAACAAGGGCCTTCCCAGAAGGGCAGCACACGGCTGCTTTGGCTTTTTGTTTCGGTTCCGGATCACTGGTGCATCCGCCCGTCTGCGGAATCAGCGAAGCCTAATTCTTAATGCCAAAGTATCCGAACTCACGCGGTAAATACAACCGCAACCGTGGGCCCAGAGGCCCGAGACGTAACGATCGAATCCGTGCATCCGAGATTCGAGTAATTGGCCCTGAGGGAACCAACCTCGGTGTCATGACGCCAGCCAAGGCGCTCGAACTGGCTCAAAAGGTCGGTCTTGATCTGATTGAGGTCTCTCCAACCGCACGGCCTCCGGTCTGCCGCATTCTCGACTATGGGAAGTTTAAATACGAGGAGAGCAAGAAGCAGAAAGACAGCAAGAGTCACACGACGAAGCTGAAAGAAGTAAAATTTCGCGTTTCCATCGATCAGCACGATTTCGTCACCAAGCTCCGCCGCGCAGAGAGCTTCCTCGACCATGGCAATAAGGTGAAGCTGACGCTCCAGTTTCGCGGACGGGAAAACGAGCACAAGCAGCTCGGTGTCGAGCGTGTCCAATTGGCTGCTAACGAATTGGCCGGTGTCTCGACTCCTGATTCCGAGCCAAAACTGGTGGGCCGTCAGGTTACTCAGATTCTCTCGCCTCTGCCAGCAAGTCGTCGCAAACTGAAATTCAATGCGCCGGATCACGAGATGGACGATGGCGACGATCACGACGACGATCACGATGATCAGGATGAAGAGGACGAAACCTGAGTCTTCCTCAGGCACAACTCACTTTTTCGGTCCGACAGTGAACTAATCGCCGCCGCTGCTGACGAAGCAAGTCTTATGATGAAGCGGTTAGGTCTCCAAATTCTAATTTTCTTTTCCGTTTTCGGCTCCCAACTACAGGGGGTTGACACTGCCTCGGTTGTTATCGTCGTTAATGAAAATGACGCCGATTCGATTGTCATCGGTAAGCATTACGCAGCCGCCCGTGGTATTCCGGAGGAGAATATCATTCGGCTGAAAATGAGCCGGGATGAGACAGTAAGTTTGAGCGAATTTGTCGAGACGGTTAATAACCCCCTTTTGGATGCGCTCATGGAGGGTGGTTGGATCTCCGGCGTGAAGGCTGCGCAAAAAGATAAATACGGACGGGAGCGTCTTGCTGTTGCCGTCCACCGGATCGGTTTTCTCGTAACGACCCGCGGTGTGCCCCTCCGATTTGCAAACGATCCCAAGATGATACGTGAAGGGGCTTCCTCATTACCGAAGCAATTCCAAGTCAACCAGGGCTCGGTTGATTCCGAGCTGATGTTGTTGTCCGGTCCGCCGGATGTCTCAATGGAGGCGTTGATTCCAAACCCTTTTTTTGAAGGAAAGCCTGTTTCTCCAACCGATGCCAATCGGGTCATCAAGGTTTCGCGGTTGGACGGGCCGACCAGATCCGACGTTATTCGCCTGATTGACCGGACAATTGAGGCCGAGAAAACCGGCTTAATTGGACGCGCATACATGGATATGGGTGGACCTCACAAGAAAGGAGATGAGTGGATCAATGCAGCTGCCGAACGGGTGCAAGCGGCCTATTTTGATACCGAAATGGAGACTTCAAAGCGGCCCCGCGGGTATGAGGATCGGCTTGATGCTCCGGCTATCTACATAGGGTGGTATCAGAACCACGCCTACGGTCCCTGGCGGGAACCGCGCTGGTCCGTGCCTCCCGGAGCGATCGGCTACCACTTGCACAGTTATTCGGCTACGACCGTGCGCTCAGCCACTTCGGCGTGGGTGGGGCCTTTTGTGGCACAGGGCTACTGCGCGACCTTCGGCTACGTTTATGAGCCCTATCTCGAGTTTACTGTGCGGCCGCATCTCTTCCTCAAATATTTGTTGGCAGGCCGTAATTTCGGCGATGCAATTTTACTAAGTAATCCGTCTCTAAGTTGGCAAACCGTGGCGATCGGCGATCCCCTCTATCGCCCCTTCGGCAAAGATCTTGATGCACAACTTGCTGAATCGATGGAGGGTCCTTATGCTGCTTATTTGGGTCTGCGACAGCTGAACCGTATCGAAGCTCAAGTCAGTGCGGAGGAAGCATTAAACTACGCACGGACGCTTTTCGTAAACAATCCTTCGCTGGCGGTCGTTTACCGTCTCGCCCAAATGTATGAGAAACGGGGAGAGCAGAAGAAGGCCATCGAGGTCCTGAAAGTCATTCGCTTCATCGACTCTTTTAGTCGGGATGAAGCCGTGCTGGTTCAGCAAATGGCCAACCTTTTGCATGAACTCGGAGATTCGCGGCTCGCATTTCAAGTTTATGAAAGGCTGCTCGCTGCTCGCAACCAGCCCCGGGCTTTAAGGATCGTTCTTCTTGAAGGAGGATCCCCCGTGGCAAGTGCCGCAGGAGAGCGTGTGCTCGCTTCACGCTGGTCGCTTGAGGCCCGAACTTTGAAGACCCCCGAGCAGTGAAAGCCGGGGAGGAATCCAATTGTGTAGACGAGACCTCGCAAGCTGAACCTCTCGTTTCGGCTGGTGGGGACCTTGGATCCTAAAATGGATTGCATGATCAAAGTCCGGGCCACCGGTTTGATTTTTCTTTGATCGGGGTGTTGACAGCCAGCCCACTGTTTATCTTTATGTCGCGTTTTATTAGTGCTCAGTAGCTCAGCGGTAGAGCAGGTGACTGTTAATCACTTGGTCGCTGGTTCGATCCCAGCCTGAGCAGCCATTTACAAACCCATTGGTATCAACCTTCTGATGCCAATGGGTTTGTTTTGTTTTTGGGATGCTGGCAGTGCGATTCGTTTTCACGGTCAGGCTTTAACTCTTGACGTGGTTAACGCGCGTGTTAACTTTTCAAGCGCTCTGATGGCAGTAGCCCTGTTGAGGAGTTCATTGCCGGGTTGACAGATAAGCAGGCGCAGAAAGTCGCTTGGGTGCTTAATCTGATTGAAGACATGGACATAATACCAGCTCAATACTGGAAGAAGTTGACGAACACCGACGATATTTGGGAGGCCAGAATACAGTTTGGCGGCAACATCTTCCGGATCTTGGGCTTTGAAAATGGCGGTGAGTTCGTCGTGCTGACGAATGGTTTTGCTAAGAAAACGCAAAAGACACCGAAGCGCGAAATCGAGTTAGCTGAGCAACGTAAGAAAATCTATCTGGAGGAAATGAAATGAGTGATCTAAAGAAATATATCGAGAAGCGAAAAGCATCGGACCCCGGGTTTGCTGAGGGTTTTGATGAGGGCTATGAGAATTTTCGCATTGGCGTTATGCTGAAACAAGCCCGCCTTGATGCCGGCCTGACTCAGGACGACATTGCCAATGCCATTGGCACCCGAAAGACCGCCATTTCCCGCCTGGAGAATCATGTTCAGGACGTGAAGCTTTCCACGCTTGAGAAGTATGCCAAGGCGCTCGGGAAACATATCGAAATCCGGATTGCCTAAAGTTTTGAGCGAAGTGAGCGAAGTTATGCAGCCAGAGTAGCCTGATCAGGATACACCTCTAGTCGACGAAAATTCGGTCAAATCGAACTTCGCTCAGGCCGATCACGGGCTGGTTGCTCCGAAGTCCCTTGTTTAAGGCCTTAGCGCCTTAATCACTTCATCCAACTTCGCTCAAGGTTCTCATTTCCAGAGGACAAGGCCAGCCATTTTACCGCTTCGCGCCCTGTCAGATTCTGACAGGGCGCGAAGCGTTTAGGGGATCGAAAATCAACGGCTTCCGGAACTGGTTGAATCTCTTTAAACGTGACAGGGAAAGTCGGCGTTTGTCCCCGTGGGGGCGAAAGTGGTGTGCAATACGGTGTGCACTTTTTTGAGGCGAGTTGCTTGTTCGGGTCGTTGTGATTTCAAAGGACGGGAATGCGGCTTACATCGGCGGATCCTGCAGTTGCCCGGATGAGACTCATGGGACGGGGCGTCAACGATATGGACAGAGTGCACAGCATTGCCTCTCGCTTCGAAAGCAGGGCCTTAGCATTTTTCCGGATCGCTTGAACTAACAATTTCGAAGTTAAACTACCGACTAAAATGAATGTTGTAATTTTCAGTCGCGAAGCGTTTTTCGCTGCTGCGGTCATCATGGGCACTTGGCAGCAGGCCTCGGCCAATATCCAGATAGAGATCGATATCTCCAATTTGAATGCAGCCACTCTAACTGCAACCAACGGACTATCTTTGATTAACAGCAACTCATCGACTTTCGCAGATGGGCTGACGTTGAAAGACGTTTTCTCGGTAGATGCATCCGGGTTCCTTTTCTCATTCTCAGGATCGACGCTTTCAACCTCTCTCGACGCGGAAGTCTACTCGAATTATGATGTATTCGGTAAAGATCTGAATATTTTTAATCTATATATCGAAGGTCCGGAAAGCCCTCTTCCGTCACTACAAAATTTCTCGGTCAACTCAGCTGCTTTCGGGGGATCGGCGACAGCCGACCTGTCCGCTTTTTTTCTGACCCCGGGAACGACTGGAGATATTTTAACCGGAGGTCTGGGTGGAGGTGATCTGGTCGGTCAGTGGCAGGTTGTTCCGGAGCCGGGACACTATGGACTTTTACTTGGCTTCGTCGGCGTTGCATTCGCGGCTCGTCGCCAGCTGTTGAGATCATAAAGCCCGCGCGAGGTGAGCGAATATGGCGAATCTTTCCCAGCACTTGCCCGCTACTTCGATTTTCGATCAGAACTGAACGTGAGTTTATTTGACTCGAGCACAGGATCGAATTCTTAAATCCTCAAATTTTGGATATTGAATTTTATAGTATCTTCAGCGCATACGTAGATCCATGAAGTTAGGGCTGCTACCTCGACTGTTTGCGATTGTATTGGCCTTGTGCAGTTCCATTCCACTTTTTGGCGAACAAACGTCCGGTGTGATCCGCTACAAAGGGAAAGCGGTCGATGCCACGCAGTTGATCGTTAAATTCAAAAAGTCACCGGGAATTGTTGCGCGTAGCCGCCAGGGCGGGTTGGGCGAGGTTCTTTCGGAGGCTGGTATGGAAATCGATCAACGTCGCTTCCGTGGTATGCCTGAAGTTCGTGTCCTTAGACTCTCGGAGAATACGGGCGCTCAGACCAGCGCCAGAACTGTGCCGAGCCCGAAATCTGCTGTGCCCGGCTAGACGGGAAACGCGCGGAAGCGAACCGTTACCGTGCCGCGTTGTGTGTGTGTGAAGGTTGCGTATCGCCCGGCCGAAGCGCGGCGGGTGGGGACACCCGCCCTCCCGACGGCGGAACGGGGGGTGGGGGCGACGGTCCCCGAGCAAAAGTAGGAAATGGGTAAGACTAATCGCGATCATCAGTCGGAGTTCTATCTTCTGTGAGGTCTTTTTTCAGCTTTCAGTCGGGCTCGATTACAAATAAAACTCTCACTCTAAAAGCGCTTAAAAATATGAAAAAACCAGTCCGGAGCCTACTGATCGTCTGCTGCGTGATTTTTCTATTATTCCAATTCGTTCCAGTCGACCGAAGCAATCCGCCAGTGGTGGCGGACCTTCAGGCGCCCGTCGATGTCAAGTCGGTCCTGCAGCGCAGTTGTTACGATTGCCACTCCAACGAGGTCAAATGGCCCTGGTATAGCTACGTGGCGCCGGTCTCCTGGCTCGTGGCGCATGATGTAAAGGAGGGGCGTGAGGAATTGAATTTTTCTGAATGGGACCGCTACGCGAACGATCCGGAGATGAAGGAGGAAATCGTTGAGGAGGTCGCAGAAGGGTAGATGCCGATTGGCATCTACACCGCGATTCACCGCGAAGCAGTGGTGAGTGGAGCGGAACTGGCGACCCTGAGGCAATGGGCTGGTTTCGGCAACGGTTCGCAGGGTCGCGGTTACCACGATGAAGACGATGACTGAGGGGCAGGCGTGCCCTGAGGAGAACTGCCCGCGTTACGAAACGTGTCCCCGGCGAAAGGCACGGGGCTGCCTTGATTGCCCTGTCGATGCGGGCCGTGGGGACCTCCGGCGCTTACTTGGATGGTCTACCCTGAGCAGCGAGCGCAGGGAGCTCATACTCATGCTGGCGGCGGCGGTGACGCTCGTGCTCGGGGGGTTGGCCAGCTTGCAAGGATGGGGCAGGGTGGCGGTGATGGCATATGTGCTCACCTACCTGTCGGGCGGCTGGTATGGCGCACGCAATGGCATCCAATCGCTAAGGGAGTGCCATTTGGATGTGGATTTACTAATGGTCCTGGCTGCGCTCGGTGCGGCGGTGGTAGGAGCGCCCTTTGAGGGCGGGATGCTTTTGTTTCTTTTTTCGCTTTCCAATGTTCTGCAAAATCATGCTCTGAGTCGCTCGCGTTCGGCCATCCGCTCGCTAATGAAGCTCCGCCCCTCTGAGGTGCGTTGCGTGGTCGATGGCGAAACGATGATGGTGGGGGTGGATTCGGTCGCAGTGGGTGTAGTGGTGCACCTTCGACCCGGTGAGCGGATCGCACTCGACGGGGAAGTCCTGGATGGGGAAAGTTCGATCGATGAGTCCTCTTTGAGCGGAGAGTCGATGCCGGTTTACAAGGTGGTGGGTAGCGAGGTCTTTGCCGGCACGATCAATCAGCATGGCAGCCTGACTTACCGCGTGACTAAAGCGGCCAAGGATTCGACGCTGGCCCGTATCATTAAACTCGTCGAAGAGGCGCAGGAGGAAAAGGCGCACAGTCAGCGTTTTTTGGAGAAGGCGGAGGGTTACTACGCCGGCGTTGTCATCCTCTTTACGATTGGGCTGATGGTGGTGCCGCCACTCATCTTGGCGGCCGATTTTTCTGCGAGTTTCTATCGCGCCATGACGGTTCTGGTAGTGGCTTCGCCCTGTGCGCTGGTCATCAGCACGCCGGCCGCTTTCTGGGCAGCCATCGCCGGGGCCGCAAGCCGCGGGGTGCTTTTCAAGGGGGGTGTGCATTTGGAGCAATTGGCGTCCGTCGATATAGTGGCTCTGGACAAAACCGGCACGTTGACGACCGGGCAGCCGGAAGTGACGGATTTTGCCGACAGTTCTCTCCTTACTGAAGGCGCAGCCCCCGAGCAGGCGCAACTTGATTTGCTTCAGATCGCCGCTACCCTGGAGGCGGATTCCGAGCATCCGATCGCCCGTGCAATTGAACGGAAGGCCGCCGAGAAGCGTTGTATCCGCTTGCCGGTTGAAGGCTTTCAATCCATTGCCGGAAGGGGAGTGGTGGCGCGGGTGTCCGGTCTGCATATTCTGGTGGGGAGCCCGAAGTTTTTTCAACAGCGAGGGGGATGTTTCGATGCGGGTCAAAAGGACTCCATCGATCGACTCCAGGAGGAAGGTAAGACGGTCGTGCTTGTTGCGGAGCTCGACCCGAATGGCAGGGTAGAGCATTTACGCGGCTGGATCGCGGTGGCTGATCAGCTGCGTGAGGATGCCCGGGCTACGGTTTCGCGCTTAAAGAAAATGGGTATCCGCCGTGTGGTTATGCTGACGGGTGACAACGAAAAGGTGGCGCACCGGGTCGCCCGTGAAACCGGGATCGACGAAGTCCATGCGGAGCTTCTCCCAGAGGCCAAACTGGAGAGGATTAAGTCGCTCACCGCGGAGGGTGTTGTTGCGATGGTCGGTGACGGCGTGAATGACGCACCGGCTCTTGCGCGGGCGCATGTGGGTATCGCAATGGGGGCGGCAGGAACCGACGTAGCTATGGATACGGCTGATGTTGTGCTGATGAGCAGCCGGTTATCCCATCTAGCCAACGCTTTCGCCCTGGCCCGGAAGAGCCGGCAGGTTGTAGCTCAAAACCTGATCTTCGCGCTCAGCGTGATCCTTGTTCTCGTCGCATTCACACTGTTGGGTCAGGTGCCACTTCCACTCGGTGTGGTTGGGCATGAGGGTTCTACCGTCCTGGTCTGCTTGAATGGCCTGCGGCTACTGTCCTTCCGATCCGAGGTTTGAGAATAGTTTGTTGCGTGCCGATTTTCTTGGTGGGGCGATTTCTTCGATTTCAAATTTATCGGGGAGCTGGCGCAGCTACAGCCAGGATGAGGTTCCGGACCGCGATAAGGGCGGCCTCAAAATTCTTTTGGCTGAAAGACAAGAGCCTCAACGAGGAAGACAATCTCCCGAAGTCCGAAGGTTCGACTGACGAATCTCGACATGATGGAAGCGAGCCTGAGTTGTTCCCCGTGGAGGGGCAGAGTTCTTAAACACAAAGAAGGAAGCGTGCTTTGCGGAGGGGTGTATTGCTGCAATCCTCCCGTGTTACATTGAGGTGAAAGGTAAAGCTCCCGTAATACTCGAGCGGCTTTCGCTCTTGCGGCTTGAACGAATGGAAGCTTACTGCCCGAGTTTATCTATGCGGGTGCTCCTAACATCACACGGATCCACGGGTGACATCTATCCGGTCATCCGGCTTGGGCGTGCGCTGGTGGAAGCGGGGCACGAGGTGCGTTTCGCCACCGTATCGTTGTTTCGCGAGGAGATCGAGTCGGCGGGGATCCAATACGTCTACCTTCCACCCGATTGGGACCAGTCCGGCTTCGCGGAGGCAATGCGCGATCTGACAAAGGCGAAGAACCCGCTCGATCTGATACGTATCATCTTTACGGAGACGCTCCCTTATCTCGACGAAATTTTCCAGACGTTGGAGCGCGAGCTGAAGACGGCGGATGTTTTTGTTTCGAGTTACGTTTACTCCAGTTTGTGCCAGTTGGCGCGAAAGGCGCGTGTGCCCTGTGCGGTGACGACCTTCGCCCACAACATCGTGCCCTCTGCGGGGTATCCGCCGGATGGCTTGCCGCGCCTCGCCCTGCCGGCCTTTTTCCGGCGTCGATGGAACTCGATACTGTGGGAGCTGACCGACCGCGTGCTTTGCTGGCAGATCAACAAGGTCGTGGGTGAACGGATGGAGGCTTTCGGTATCGGACGGACGGAGAGTTATGTTCTGGAGCCGGCCGATAAGGTGATCGTGACGGTGTCGCCAAAACTTTTTCTACCGAAGCACCTCTGGAGCGAACGCTTCAAATTTACCGGATACCTCCGCTGGCAGTCGCCCGAAGATCCGAATCTGAATGCCGAGCTCGATGCCTTTACCGAAGGTGAGAAGGTGCCGATCCTGAATTTCGGCAGTGTGACATTTGACGAGGCGCGCAAGGTAATGACTCGTTTTATGCGCAACTGGCCCGAGGGTAAGAAGATCATCATTCAGGCCGGTTGGGCCGGGCTCACGATCGAGCGACCCCGCGCGGAAATGAAATGTATCGGGCGTGTCTCGCACGATCAGCTCTTTCAGTATGCCTCCTGCGTGATCCACCACGGTGGGGCCGGAACGACTGCGAGCGTGCTGCATGCGGGCGTCCCACAGGTCATCATTCCGCACATTGGCGACCAGTGGTTTTTCGCAGAGGAGATCAAGCGGCTTCGTGTCGGTCTGGAGGTGAAGCGCAAGAAATGGCCGGAGCAGTTGCCGAAAGCGGTGAAGATTGCAGAGCGGTCGGCGCTCTTGAATCGCCGTGCCAAGGAAGTGGCGAAGCAACTCGCAGATGAGGATGGACCCGCGAGTGCCGTGTGTGAGCTGGAGCAAATGGTCCGTGGGGATCCGGCTGTCTGACGGCCGGAAGATCAGGAGAGCGAGAGATAAAGCCGATTGTTTTTCGAGGGGGTCAAAGCCCTTCTCCCGTGACCGGCGCTACGATCTCTCGTCTTTGGGATACCAGGCGCTGGCGAGGTCGGGGCGTTGCTGCTTGAAGACTTGGTAAACGTGATTGGCAAAGCCGTTGCCAGCCTCGTTGTAGAGGTTGAAGGCCGTGTCCAGACCAAGCTCGCGGAGTTCCTTGACTTCGTCGTCGAAAAGACCGGTCGAGGCGACGACACCTTTGAAGCCCTGCCGTTTAAGCGATTCAGCTGCGTGAACGTTCGCGCTGTGCTTCGGCATAGCGAGGACGGCGAGATCGATACAACCGGCGATGGAGACGCGTTTCCAGAAGTCGGAGTCGGCGGCATCGGCCAGCAGCACCCTGCGTCCCTGGTCGCAATGCAGCTGGACGGAATCCGGATCGCGGTCGAAGCCGATGACCTTTTCCGGGAAACGATCGTGGAGGTAGCGGTAGGCGGCGACGCCGACGCGGCCCATGCCGAAGATAGCGATGCGGTGCGGCCCAATGTCGATCGGCAGATCATCGGGGTGGGTGCCCTCGGTTTCAAATTTCTTCAGCCGCTGACGGCGCCGCTCGTAAAGTTCCTCACTTTTCCGGCTGAGAGGAGCGACGATCAGGATACTGATCGATAGGGCCAGAGCCATAGCGACGAGCCATTCGCTACCGAGCCAGCCCTTGGCAACGGCGAGGGCCAGCACGATCAAACCGAACTCGCTATAGGTCGAGAGGGTCAGCGCCGACATCCATGAAGTGCGTGCGCGCAGATGGAAGCGGGTGAGAAGGAGGAAAAAGCCGATGCTCTTCAAGGGCAGTAAAACGATGAAGAGGAGCGCCCAAAGCAAGGCTTGGATCGAGAGCGCGCCCTGCAGGCCGATCTGTAAGAAGAAGCCGATCAGGAGAAGGTCGGTTACTCCGGAGAGTGACTTGCTGAGTTCTTTTGCTTTCGGGTGGGAGCCGACCAGTATGCCAATAAACAGTGCGCCCAGATCCGCCTTGAGCCCAACCACAGTAAAGCCTTCCGCGCCGACAAAGAGAGCCAGAAATAGGCCGCAAAGTGCGATCATTTCGCCGTGACCGGAACGTCCAATCAGCCCCCGTATCCACTTCCGGCCAAAGAGGAGCGCCGCGAGCAGTGGAATCGCCCAAAGCGAAGGAATTTTTCCGGTGCTGAAGGTGAGGAAGAGCACGGCCAGAATGTCCTGCATGATGAGCACGCCGATGGCGATCCGCCCGTGCATGGCCCCCATATCGCCGCTTTCGTTGAGACTTTTGACCGCAAAGACCGTGCTGGAGAAACTCAGTGCAAATGCGATGAGCAGAGCGGTCTTCCAATCCGCTCCGACGGCCTGCCCCGTGAGAAAACCGATCCCGAGAATGACCGGCGTGAAAATCAGGAGCACCAGAAAAGCATGGATCGAAGTGCCGGCCCAGATCTCGGGCCGAGCAAGCGTCCGGAGCCGCAGTTTTACGCCGATGCTGAAGAGCATTAAGGTGACGCCGACATTTGCCATGGTATCCAGCATCGGGCCGCCTTCTTTATCCATGGCCTGCAGCACGAAGCCCGAAATCAGAAAACCGACCAGAGGCGGTAGTTTGAACTGTTGGGCGATCAGGCCGAAGCCGAAAGCGATGGCGATAAGAAGGGCATCCATGGATGGGGACAGTGAGCTAGTTTCGTGCCGCGCGGAAAACGAATGGGCTTATGCCTCTTGCTATTTCTATTGGGTTACTGTGTTGCACCGTTTGTTTTCGATTATGAAAAAACTACCTGGGCGGAAGCGGCTCGGTTAACCCAGCAGGTTTTTCAGATCTTCAAGACTCACTTTCGCATTGGCGGCTTTGGACTCCTCGAAGAGCTCGTTGAGCAGTTCCGCTTTCTTGGCTTGGAGTTCGAGGACCTTTTCTTCGACCGTGTTGGTGGCGATGAGCTTGATGCTAGTGACGACTTTCTCCTGGCCGATGCGGTGGGCGCGGTCGGTGGCCTGCGCCTCGGCGGCCGGGTTCCACCACGGGTCGTAGTGGAGCACGGTATCGGCACCGGTCAGGTTAAGGCCCGTGCCGCCCGCTTTTAGGGAGATGAGGAAGACGGGGATGTCTGCGTCGTTGTTGAATTCGTCGCAGATCGCGAGGCGGTTCTTGGTCGAGCCGTCGAGGTAGCAGAAGCGGTGGCCTTTAGCGGTGAGGTGTTCGGCCAGTAGCTTCAGCGCGCTGACGAAGCTGGAGAAGACGAGGATGCGGCTGCCATTGTCGAGGCATTCATCGAGGACTTCGTCGAAAGCGGCCAGCTTGGCGGATTCCCTGGCGGCGAAGGTCTCGTCGAGAATCCGGGGGTCGACGCAGGCCTGGCGCAGGCGGAGCAACTCGGTAAAGGCGGCGAACTTAAGGCGGCCCTCGTTCGCGCCGGACATTTCCAGGTTGAAGATTTCTTTGCGGGTCCGCTCGAGCGTTTCCTGATAGAACCTCTGCTGCTTGCTGCCGAACTCGCAGAAGAAGGTTTTTTCGATCTTGTCGGGAAGTTCGGGGGCGACCTCTTTCTTCGTGCGGCGCAGGATGTAGGCAGCGGCCCGGCTGGTCTGCCGGTTGCTGTGCCAGGCGCGGTCTTCCTGAGAGAGTTTGGGCGGGGCCTTTTCGAGGTAGCCCGGCATAAGGAAGGCGAAGAGGGAGAGCAGATCATCGAGCGAGTTCTCGACCGGGGTGCCGGTAAGGAGGAAGCGGCCTTCGCTGTGGAGGCGGGTGAGCGTCTTCGCGTTTTGGCTGCGGCGATTTTTGATGTGCTGGGCCTCGTCGCCGATGACCACGCACCAGTCCAAGGTGGTGAGAAGCTCGGCATCCTGGCGCAGAGTGCCGTAAGAGGTGATGACGAGATCCGCATCTTCCAGCGTAACGGGCTCCTTCGGACGCTTCGGGCCGTGGTGTTTGACCAGTCGGAGACCCGGCGTGAAGCGGTTCGACTCGCGCATCCAGTTTTCCACCAGGCTGGCCGGGCAGACCACGAGGGCGGGGCGGGTCTCTCCCTCCTGAGCGCGGATGCATTCAATAAGAGCGAGGGCCTGAAGCGTTTTACCGAGGCCCATTTCGTCGGCGAGAATACCGCCAAGATCGTGGCGATAGAGGTGCCACAGCCAAGCCACGCCGATACGCTGATACGTTCGTAAAATCGCATCAAACCCGGGGCGGATTGGGGCAGGCTCGAGGGCAGCGACCTGTTTGAGCGCTCGGCTGCGGGACTGCCAGGCCTGCGGCGGCTGCCAGCCTTCGCAAGCTTCTTCGAGCAGATCTTCGATATCGACCAGTTCAGCGGTGCCCAGGCGCTTAGTGAAAGTCGGAGTGAAGGGGCGGTCGGCCTGCCCGCTCACGGCGCGCTCGATCTCGTGTAATCGATCGACGGAGGATTTATCGAGCAGGGTGATCGGTCCGTCCTCTGAATCGACATAGCTCTTACCACTGGCAAGGGCCTTACGCAGTTCGAGCTCATCGGTTTTCTCGCTCAGAGTGATCTCAAGGGAGAACTTGCCGGACTCCTCTTTGGTGGCGACGTGGAGGGAGGCTTGGTCGACCTGCTTGAACTTCTCCTCAAAATTCTCGGTGAATTCGGCGCGCCAACGCTCGCGGAGGCTCGGCCAGTGTTCGGATAAAAAATTCAAGGTCTTATGCCGGTCGCGCAGCCACCACTTGCGGTTCGAGGGTTCGAGCATGAAGCCCGCGCGCTTCAGGATCTCGCGCAGGGGCTGAATCGAGTCATCATGGGCGGGCAGGCGGATCGCGAGGAAGTTTGGCGAGCCATCAACCACAATTTTGCTTTTCGAATAACCTTCCATCGAGTCAGCGACGGCGGCCGCTGCGGGGAAGTCGCCTGCTCGGGTTTGAAAGAGTGTTTTCCCCTTCGATTCGGCGAGGCGGCGCGGGTTAGGCCGGGAGGGTTCGCGCAGGCTGACAGAGCCGCGCAGTGTAGGCCGGGAAGGTTCGGCCACAGCGGTGGCTGCTTCATCGCTTTCTTCGGTTTCTTCATCGTTGGCCGGCTTGAGGAAATCGTGCACTCCGGGGAGTTCGGTGCCTTGCCAGGCAATCGGCTCGTTCGGTTTTTTTACCCAGTAGACGACCGGTTCGTCGACAAGCG
>Ga0102948_1000173_pt1 | contig 23608 bp, 21 predicted proteins | sample SalPonA_A_H2O_MG_FD_78211 | JGI IMG/M metagenome (GOLD analysis project Ga0102948, IMG submission 78211) | Water microbial communities from South San Francisco under conditions of wetland restoration - Salt Pond MetaG R2A_A_H2O_MG | ecosystem: Environmental > Aquatic > Non-marine Saline and... | reverse complement strand
CTATGATATTGTAGTCAATGATGTAGCGGTGGATACCACCCAACAGAAGATGTACGATATCAAACCGATCATCCAGGTTGAGAAATCATTTCAAATGCCTTGGAATTGGATTGTTTTGGCGCTCATTCTCTGCGGAATAGCTTATGGTTTTTACCTCTATTACAAAAAGGGAATCGAAAAATTTGAAAGGAAAGAAGAGGCTTTAATCCCTGCATTTGACAAGGCCCTAAACGCCCTGGAAGAACTTGAAAAATCACAATACCTCATCAAAGAAGAATACAAGGAATATTATTCTCAGCTCACTAATATTGTTCGATCGTATTTAGAAGAGGAGATTCACATCTCAGCTTTGGAGAGTACGACTGAGCAGTTAATCGATCACTTAGAACTTTTAAAAGATTCAGGGGCATTGGATTTGGATCAACAGACCATCGATCGCTTTGATCAAATTCTCAAGACGGCAGATCTTGTAAAGTTTGCCCGATCGAAACCAGAACTCTCAAAGGCAGAATTGGATCGAGAACAGCTCAAAGAAGTTGTTGTTAAAACCAAGGAAGCAATTCCAGAGCCTACTGAGGAAGAACTCATGCAGCAAGAAGAATTTAAACAGGCTCTTTTAGAAGCTGAGAAAAAAAGAAAAATGAGGCATATTAAATGGGCAGTTGCAACACTGGTAGTGGCTCTAATAAGTACAGGAGTATTCTATGCAGGACCTAAAAAAGTATGGGACACCTTGACTTTTAATTCTTCAAAGCAGCTATTAGAATCCAATTGGGTCAACTCTTCTTACGGAGCTCCACCGATACAATTGAGTACGCCCAAGGTGTTGATTAGAGATTTAAAAGCAGTTCCTGCAAGTGGAGAAGCACAACGCCAACTGTTTAGTTTAGAGCAAGAGGAGTTTTCAATTTATTTGACCACCTTAAAACTTCAAAGCGAAGAGGAACCTAATTTTGATCAAATAGCAGAGAGTAGTATTGCCTACTTAGAAACCCTCGGAGGGAAAAACATCATCACTAGACAAGAAGCCTATACTACAGTAGATGGTGTGCAGGGTGTTAAAGTATTTGGTCGTTTTACAATTGACCAAGAATCAAATGAAGAAAAAATGGTGTACGAACTCTACATCTTTGGAGGTAAAGGTTTTGCTCAACAACTATTGTTAGTACACCAAGAAAACCAGTACAACGATCAAATCAAACAACAGCTTTTGGGATCGATACGACTAAAAGAAATAGACACAGATGAATAATGTAACCTTTGCAAACCCTGAGTTTTTCTGGCTGCTTTTGGTACTGCCACTCATTCTTCTGTGGTACTACTTCAAAAGGTATTCTCAAAAGGCGCGTTTGAGTATGTCGACTCTTGAAGGGATTCGATCAAAAACCTATCATCATTGGATATTGATTGGTTCTAAAGGATTAAAAGTTGCGGCCTTTGCTGCGCTCATTGTCGCACTTGCTCGACCTCAAATTGTCTCTGTGGATGCGAAGACTCAAACGACTAAGGGGATTGATATTGTCATGGCAATCGATGTTTCATCGAGTATGTTGGCAAAGGATTTAAAACCCAATCGATTGATCGCCCTTAAAGATGTAGCCTCAGAATTTATAAAAGATCGCTCCTCTGATCGAATCGGACTGGTAGTCTATGCAGGAGAGAGTTATACCAAAACACCGATTACCTCTGATAAAAACATCGTATTGCAATCGCTAAGAGAAATCGACAACGGAATTCTTGAAGATGGAACAGCCATTGGTATGGGATTGGCCACCTCTGTGAATCGATTAAAAGATTCAAAGGCACTTTCAAAAGTGATCATCCTTCTAACTGATGGGATCAACAACGCTGGTTTTATCGAACCTAAAACAGCTTCAGATCTGGCATTGGAATACAATATTAAGGTGTATACGATTGGTCTTGGGACCAATGGAAATGCGATATCTCCAATAGGATATAATCCCGACGGCTCCTATCGATACGGAATGCGTCAAGTTGAAATTGACGAAGAACTTTTAAAAGAAATCGCAGCCCTAACAGGAGGAAAGTATTTTAGAGCGACGGATAATCAAAAACTAGAATCTATTTATCAGGAAATTAACAAACTAGAAAAAACAGAAATCGAAGAGTTTAAATTTTATTCTTACGAAGAAAAATACCGTTTGTGGGCACTTATAGCATTTGCTTTATTGAGCCTCGAATTCTTGTTGAACAAAACACTATTGAGAAGCTTTATTTAGATGATACAATTAGACGAGCACATATACTTATACCTCTTGGGAATTCTTCCCTTGTTTGTGCTATTGCAATTGGCACTATCGATATGGAAGAAAAAAGCTCAAAAGCGATTTGCTTCAGCTACTAGACTCAAATTGTTAGCCCCAGAAGTGTCTCCTTCTAAATCGAATCTGAAGCTGATTATTCAACTTTTAGGATTTACAGCATTGATTTTTGCCCTAGTCAATCCCAAGGCTGGAACTCGAATGGAAACCATCAAACGCGAAGGAGTGGATATCGTTTTTGCTGTGGATGTTTCAAAGAGTATGCTCGTAGAAGATATGGCTCCAAACCGATTGGAGAAGGCCAAACGTATCGTCTCTGAAATCATCAATCAATTAGCGAGTGATCGAATCGGAATCATTGCTTATGCTGCAGGGGCCTATCCTCAGCTGCCGATCACAACAGATTTTGGAGCAGCTAAAATGTTCCTTCAATCGCTCAATACTGATATGCTTTCATCCCAGGGAACCAACTTGGGAGAGGCCATCAAATTAGCGACTACCTATTACAACAACGAGGCGCAGACCAACAGAATACTGTTTATTATTTCTGATGGAGAAGATCACTCTGAAAGCGGAATAGAATCCGTGATTGAAGAGGCTCTCGACCAGGGAATAAAGATATTTACAATAGGGGTTGGAACCTCTAAAGGAGGACCAATTCCCATCAAGGAAAAAGGAATCGTTCAGGAGCTTAAAAAGGATGAAAACGGAGAGGTGGTGATATCTAAACTCAGAGCGGAACTCTTAGAACAAATTGCCGACTTAGGAAAAGGAACCTATCTTTACGGACAACAGACTGAAGCGACCGTTAATTCGATCAAAGAAGAATTGGATCAACTAGACAAGACAGAGTTTGAAACCCAGCAGTTTTCTGATTACAAGGATCAGTTTCAGTGGTTTATCGCTTTTGCTTTGCTGTTGTTTGTTATCGATATCGTTATATTGGATCGCAAGACCCATTGGTTTACGCGTTTAAACTTATTTAAAGAGCATCAAGATGAAAATTAAGGGAAGACATATCAGTGTGATGATTGGGCTTTGCTTTTTTATGGGGGTCAGCGCTCAAGAAGAAGAGCCGATTAGCAAAAAGCAACAAAAAGAGGCCAACAATCTTACTTATGAAGGAAATGAGCGCATAGCTGAGAATGATTTCGTGAGCGCAGAAGCGAAGTATCGAGAATCAATTTCAATGAATCCCAAAGCCTTGAGTTCTAAATTTAACTTGGGGAATGCTTACTACAATCAGCAAGCTTTGGACGAAGCGGCATTGACCTTTGTAAAATCTGGGAAAACTGCAGAGACTGAATCAGAACGTCATCAATCCCTTCACAATTTAGGTAATACCATGATGCTCAAAAAGGATTATGCCAAGGCTGTTGAAGCCTATAAAGACGCCCTTCGAAACAATCCTACTGACGATGAGACACGATACAATCTAGCACTTGCCAAGAAGCTTTTAGAAAATCAAAAAGAGCAAGAAAAGCAAGATAAAAACAAGGATAAAGAACAAGACAAGCAGGATCAGAACGATCAAAATCAAGATAAAAAGGAGAACGAGGATAAGGGGGATCAACAGAAAGACGATCAAGGTCAGCAGCAAAAGGGAGACGACAAGGAAGATGAAAACGGAGATCCAAAGGAAGACCAGGGCGGTGAAAAAGAAGAACAAAAAAAGGGCGATGGAGATCAGAAAAAAGAACAGCCTCAGCAACCTCAAAACCAACAACCTCCTAGAAAGAGTCAACTGTCACCACAGCAGATTAAAAATTTGTTAGAGGCCGTTCAAAATGAAGAGAAGAAGTCCAAAGAGAAAATGGACGCTCAAAAAGTTAAAAAAGTACCTGTAAAAAAGAAAAAGGATTGGTAATGAAAACAATGAAGTTCTATCATTTCTTAGTACTGTTCGGTCTTTTGATCAGCCTTCAGGGGTTCGCTCAAGAGACGGTTGAGTTTGCGGTAAATTTATCCAAGAGCAAATTGGGAATTAATGAGCGAATTCGTGTAGACTTTAGTATGAATCAAGATGGCGATCAGTTTACTCCTCCAGATTTCAAAGGATTCAGGGTAGTGATGGGACCTTCTCAGTCTACTAGTTCCTCTTGGATTAACGGAGTGAGGAGTTTTAAAAGAACCTTTTCCTATACCATTGCACCTATTCAAAAGGGAACTTTTACAATCAGTCAAGCTTCGGTAGTGATTGACGGTAAAACCTATAAGACCCAATCTAAAGAGGTGATTGTAACCGATGCGGTAAAAAAGCCAAGTGATCAATTAACGGCTTATGATATTGCCGAAGAAAAGCTTCATTTGGTGGCTGAGGTATCGAAGAACAGTCCTTATTTAAATGAACCCATCACCGTGGTTTATAAACTCTATGTGGGGGGAAATATTAACGTTTCCAATTTTAGACCATTAGAAAATCCAACTTATGAAAATTTTTGGTCTTCTGAAATTCCAATCAACAAATACAGTTTTAGCAGCGGGACCTACAAAGGGGAACCCTATAATGTAGTCGATCTAAAAAGAGTCGTCCTCTATCCTCAAATGACAGGAGAATTAGTTTTAGAACCACTTTCATTAGAGATTACTGCTGATGTTCCAACGAACAGAAGAGACTTCTTTGGAGGAGTTATCTATTCTTCGACTAATAAAGTTGTAACCGCTGGAAAGAGAACAATCGATGTAAAATCCCTTCCTGAAGAAGGAAAACCTGCAAACTTTAGCGGTGCCGTAGGGGATTATAATTTCTTTGTAGAAGCTTCAAAAAACATACTTAATGCAGGAGAGTCTCTGCAACTTAAGGTGAGAGTAAAAGGAACGGGGAATCTCAAACTTTTCCAAATACCAGAAGTAAAGGTCCCTGCTTCGATTGAACGCTATGACCCTGAATTTTCTGAAGATATTAAAACGACATTTGGAGGAATGCAAGGAGAAGTTTCCAACTCCTACACCTTGGTGCCAGGATATAAGGGAAAGTATCCAATTCCATCCATCAGCTTTTCTTATTTCAACCCTAAAACCAAACGCTATCACAGTATTGATTCAGAGGAGGTTTTACTTCAAATTCTAGAAGGACCAGAACTGGGACAAGAGGATCAACCTAATCAAGTACAGAAATTAGAGGTCGTTGCAGATGATCAATTTAAGTTTATCGAATTACAGACCAAATTGAGTCCCATTGAGAAGAAAAATTTCTTTGGAACTTTAAATTATTATTTAAGCTGGCTACTTCCTTTACTACTTATTCCACTGGCCATTATTTACGGCAAGAATAGACAAAAGCGCAGGGGGGATGTCGAAGGAAACAGATCTAGAAGAGCCAATCAACTTGCCAAAAAATACCTCTCTGCAGCTAAAAAAGCAATTGCTGACAAGGAGGAATTCTATGTGGCACTTGAGAGAGCGTTACACCATTTCTTAAAGGCAAAACTCAAAATTGAAACCTCAGAACTCAATAAGGATAAAATTGCTGAAATTCTTCTTGAAAGAGGAATTGAAAAAGATGATATCAAAGAATTGATTCAGCTTTTAGAGCACTGTGATATGGCTCGTTATAGTCCTATATCTGCAGGTGAAATACAAACGGATTACCAGCAGTCAATAGCTACGATTACCAAACTCGATAAAAAGATATAATTATGGAATGGAGAAAAAGATTTATGATCTCACTGCTGTTTTTATGTTCTTTTAGCCTTGCCTTAGCACAGGGGATGAATTCTTTTGAGGCGGCAAACAAGGCTTATAACCAAGGAGATTATTCGCAGGCTGTAAATGAATATCAAAATATTATTGAAGCTGGCGAGGAGTCCTTTGAGGTCTATTTTAATTTAGGGAACTCCTTTTACAAGTTAAACGATGTTGCTAACAGTATCTACTATTACGAAAAGGCCGCATTAATTGATGAAAATCACCCTGCACTTCAAGTTAATTTATCCTATGCCAGAGGGATGACCATTGACTCTATAAATCAAAAGAGCGAAAGTGGAATATCTAAGGTGTTCAATGAATTTATTCTCTCGGTAGAACTCAGTATCTGGACTTATTTAAGTATCGTTTTGATGCTTTTATTTGTAACCTTCTATCTCATTTTTCTGTTGTGGAATTCAACTAAAATAAAACGTTTGGCGTTTATCTTAAGTATCATTTCGCTTCTATTTAGTTTGAGTAGCTATGGATTGGCTAGTAGACATCAATCTTTAGAGGCCAAAGATCGTCCTGCAATTATTTTCTCAAATACGGTTGTAAAAGCTGAACCTAATGATCGAGGAGCTGTTTTATTTGAACTTCATTTAGGAACCAAGGTTCAAATTGTAGATCAAATGGGAAATTGGGCTCAGATACAATTAGCCGATGGACAAGAGGGTTGGCTTTTGATCGATACCTTGAAAAGCTTAAAAGAATAAAGGCTGAATTCAATTCAGCCTTTTGGTATCCGATGGGAGCTTGTGGTACTAATCGAAAAAGGTCACCGAACCATCACTTAAATCATACATTCCTCCTACTATTTGAATAGCTCCCTGTTCCTCCATCTCCACAAGAACGGGACTGTTTTTTCGAATATTTTCAATCGCCAAGAAGACATTGTTTTTGCTGACTTGATCAACGAATTCAGTATTGGAAGAATTTCTTTTTTCAGGATCTGAGGGCTCTTCAGTCATAGCAACTGCAGGGGTGATCTTCGCAATTAACTTAGTTAAATTCCCTAGTTTTGCATCGTCACAAGCACCTTTAATGGCACCACAAGAGGTGTGACCTAGAACTACAATTAGCTTTGTTCCAGCAAGTTTACAAGCAAATTCCATACTTCCTAAAATATCTTCATTGATAAAGTTACCGGCGATACGAATACTGAAAATATCTCCAATTCCTTGGTCAAATACCAATTCAGCAGGAACCCGGGAATCAATACAACTCAAAATAGTAGCAAATGGAAATTGTCCCGAGGAAGTCGCATTGACTTGATCTGCAAAGTTGCGATTCGCTTTTAAATTATTTTGAAATCGAATATTTCCTTCTTTTAAAAATTGCAGGGATTTTTCAGGAGTCATCGACTGTTGGGTTTCTTTAGTATGTGTTTTCATGATTTCTTGGGTGCTAGTTTAAAAAAGTCTATGAGGCTGTTGGGGTTTTCAATAATTCCTCTTTCTGAAATTAATTTTAAATGGATGTTGTGATCTGGGTATTTTTTTACAAAATCATCTAAGATTTCAACAATATCATGGTCTAAATACCGTGTTTTGCGAATATCTAATTCAAGAAATGAATTGTCATTTAGAGAATTTAATTCTCTTAATATGGCTCCTTTGTTAAAGAAGGTTACTTCTTCGGCTAGGGTCATTTTTACTTTGTCAATACCATTTTCAGCTTCTTCTCTGTGTAAGAAATGGGAGTTTTGATAACTCTTGTACAAGACCACAATGATCCCCACTAATAATCCAAAACTAATCCCTATCAGTAAATCAGTAAAGATGATTCCAACAACCGTAACAATGAAAGGAACAAATTGTTTCCAACCCAATGAATACATCGATTTAAATAAAGAGGGTTTTGCCAATTTGTAGCCAACCACTAACAAAATAGAAGCCAATACAGAAAGTGGAATGAGATTCAATAATCGCGGAATTAAAATCACTGAAATCAGCAGTAGAAATCCATGAATGATCGCGGAAAGTTTTGATCGTCCTCCAGATTGAATATTGGCAGAACTTCGAACAATAACTTGCGTAATTGGGAGTCCTCCTACGAGTCCTGAGAGAATATTTCCAGTTCCTTGAGCTAGTAACTCACGATTGGTTGGGGTTACATTTTTTTCAGGATCAAGTTTATCAGTAGCTTCCACACACAAGAGTGTTTCTAAACTTGCAACAAGTGCAATAGTAAAGGCTGTGATCCAAATCCCAGAATCCGTAATCATTGAAAAATTTGGAAAACTAAATTGACCGATAAAGCTGTCAATCGAATCAGGAATTGGCACAGACACCAAGTGATTGCTTTTGATAGAAAGAGTAGCTCCTTTTGAGGTTATTATCACGTAGAGAATACCTACAATCACAGCCACTAAAGGGCCCTGAATGATTTTAAAGAATCGACCTTTATGCGTGAGTACATTATCCCACAACAAGATGATTCCAAGTCCAATAAGAGCGATGATGGTACTACCTAAGCTAATGTGGTCGAGTGTCATTAAAATTTCACTAAAGGTATTTGCGCCATCGATCTGCTGAAAGGCCAAATCGCCTTCTGGATCGCTGTCATAACCAAAAAAGTGTGGTATTTGTTTTAAAAATATAATAATTCCGATTCCGGTAAGCATTCCTTTGATCACGGATGAGGGAAAGTAATATCCAATGACTCCTGCTTTTAAAATTCCAAATACTATTTGAATGGCACCGCCTAATACTACGGCGACTAAAAAGTTCTCATAGCTTCCCAGATCTGAAATAGCGACTAAAACAATAGCTGCTAAACCTGCAGCAGGACCACTAACGCCAATCTTAGAGCCACTGAGGGCTCCTACAACGACACCTCCAATAATTCCGGAAATGAGACCTGCAAAAAGAGGTGCTCCAGAAGCTAAGGCGATTCCTAAACAGAGCGGTAACGCAACGAAAAACACGACGATACTCGCAGGAATGTCATTTTTTAAAGTTGAAAAATAGGATGTATGATTCATTTGAAATAAATATTGTAATTGATATTAGAGTTAAATTAAAAAATTGGGAACGGAGTTTCCGCATTCTGGAGGAGGAACAAATTCTTTTTTAGGCTCACTTATTTTGATTTGATTTCGGGAAGTTACTTTTAAAACCGCTTGTTCTTTAAAACCTAAGAAGGGATGCTGCAAATGTAAAATGAAGTCCATATCAGCATCTTCAAAATCAAAATCATGACTGGCCTCAATAGAATCTTCCAATGTTAAAGAGATTTGTGATAAAGGCTTTGAATCTTCTTCAAAAACCTCCATAATACATTGCCCTATGGAGAGCCATGAGCTGATCAATAACAGATACACAGCAAGAATGTTCCGAGTCGATGTGATCATAATTCTAAAGTTTTTAAAACCAGTGTTTTATAAAATTCAGACAACTCGTTTTTGGAATTTGTATATTGGTTTGTTAAATCAGGAAGATGATCTTTAAAGTAATGTTGGTGATGGGCTCCCTCAATTATAGTACTAGTCAGCATATTGGGATACTGATAGTCTGGTTTTAACTCGTGTATGAGTTGTGAGATCATCTCTACCACCGATTTGTAGGAGCTGTAATATCCCTTTTCATTTTCTTTGTCAATATTGATGTTGTGGTAGGCTTTTGAAGATTCTATAATGATAATTTGATTTAGCTTTTCCTCATCGATCTCATCAAAATAGTCATCTTTCGTGATTTTTGAGGTGACAATTTCAATGGCAAGTTCCAATTTTTTTTGAGGAGTGTTGAGGTATAAACACTCTTTTGTAATTCGATGATTAATCCAGCTCCAATACCAATTGATTAAATACAGCAGTAAAAAATGTTTGTTTTTAAAATAACGGTATACCGAACTTTCATTCGAACCAATGGCATCTCCTAGTTTTTTGAAATTAAATTTTTCAAAACCCAACTCAAAAATTAAATCAATGCTTTTAGAGATGATCGCACGTCCCAATTTTTTAGAACTAGGTTCTTTAAGATATAAATCCTCATGAATTAAAAACAGGGTACTTCGTTTCATTTTTAATAGTATTGCTATTAAATTTTAACAATTATACAATTATTTTTTAATATGGTTGCTATTATTGAGTTAAAATTACTCTAATTTCAAATGGTTACGATTCTGATCAGTTGTTATTTCACGAAAAGAACAAGCGATAATCATCGCTATACAGTTGTTTTTATTAAATTTGCATGCGCTATCATTCAACTTTGTAACGCATCAATTTTTTAAGTTATGCTCGACCAATTAGAAAAACATTTAGAAGAAGTTGCTTCATTCCACAGTTCTAACGCTGATGAAATTGAGGCGTTTAGAATCAAATACTTGGGTAAAAAAGGAATTTTAAACGACTTATTTGCTTCTTTTAAAAGTGTTCCAAATGAACAAAAGAAGGAGTTTGGAAGCCAGCTCAACAACTTAAAAAATGCTGCGACTGATAAAGTTAACAGTCTTAAGGCTGATATAGATACTCAGAGTGATACAAAGGGCGTATACGGTGATTTGAGTAGACCAGGGGAGCCTATTCCACTTGGAGCAAGACATCCGATATCTATTGTTAAGAATCGAATTATTGAAATCTTCTCAAATATAGGTTTTAACGTTTCTGAAGGACCAGAAATGGAAGATGATTGGCATAATTTTACGGCCTTAAATTTACCTGAACACCACCCTGCTAGAGATATGCAGGACACCTTTTTTATTCAAACAGATCCGGATATCTTACTGAGAACTCACACCTCTTCGGTACAGGTTCGCTATATGGAAAACAACAAACCTCCTATCCGAACTATATCTCCGGGTAGAGTATACAGAAATGAAGCGATATCTGCTCGTTCACACTGTTTCTTTCATCAGGTAGAAGGATTGTATATCGATAAGGATGTTTCGTTTGCAGACTTAAAGCAAACGCTTCAGTATTTTACGGAATCCCTATTCGGAAAATCAAAGATTCGATTAAGACCTTCGTATTTCCCTTTTACGGAGCCCAGTGCTGAGGTTGATGTCTATTGGGGATTGGAAACGGAAACCGACTATAAAATGACTAAAGGAACCGGTTGGTTAGAAATTATGGGATGTGGTATGGTGGATCCAAATGTACTTCGAAACTGTGGAATTGATCCCAAAGAGTACTCAGGATTTGCTTTCGGTATGGGAATTGACCGTATTGCACTTTTACTACATCAGATCTCTGATATTCGTCTCTTGAGTGAAAACGATATTCGCTTCTTAGAGCAGTTTAAAAGCGCTCTCTAATCAGCCCCACTGATTATAGGGATTCTTACTCAAATACAAATTGTAATAACGAGGATCTGAAGTCACTTCAGCACCTAGCCATTCTGGCTTTTCGAAGGATTCCTCTTCATCATCTAATTCTATTTCAGCAAGAATAAGTCCTTTGTTAGCTCCTTTAAACACATCCACTTCAAAGACTTTACCTTTAAAAGGCACTAGATAGCGATCTTTGATGATGGTCCCTTCTTCACATAGGGGGAGTAGTGCATCAACTTCTTTAGTACTTAGAGGTTTTTCCCACTCAAAACGAGACATTCCATTTTCACTTGAGGTTCCTTTTACGGTAATAAATCCCCCCTCAGAGGTCTTTCTGATGCGTACAGAGCGATCGGGGTCTGAATTTAAATATCCCTGTGCTATTACATAAGAGGAGCTAGCCTCAGAGATGAAGTCTAAATTTTCTACCAGGTATTTTCGTTCAATTTCTCTCATAAAAAAAGGCCCGATAAACGAGCCTTTAATTAGTTATTCTTCTATTTGTGAAACACGTACAGTGTTGACCATTCCTCTAGCATTAAGCGGCATGGAAGTCAAACTGAGAATATAATCTCCTGCTTCAACAAATCCTTTTTCTACAGCAACAGCATTCAAGTCATCTACCAGTTTGTCAGTCGATTCTCTATTCTCGTAAAAGAAAGCCTTAACCCCCCAAAGAAGGTTGAGCTGAGATAATATTTTTCTATTTCTAGTAAACACTAAGATGTGGGCTTCTGGTCTGTAGGCAGAAATTTGAAAAGCAGTATATCCACTATTTGTTAGGGTGCAAATTGCTTTTGCTTTCATATCATTAGCCATCACAGCTGCGTGGTAACAAACAGATTTTGTCAAGTATCGTTTTGTTTTCGCTTGAGGAGCGAGTAATGGAACACGAATCAAATCAGAATGCTCTACTGTACTCAAAATACTAGCCATTTTTTCGATTACTTGTACCGGGTATTTCCCTACTGAAGTTTCTCCTGAAAGCATTACGGCATCAGCTCCATCCATTACTGAGTTGGCAACGTCATTTACTTCTGCACGTGTTGGAGTCAAGCTGTCAATCATCGTCTCCATCATCTGAGTAGCGATAATTACAGGAATACGAGCATCTTTAGCTTTAGAAACTAATTTCTTTTGAATAAGAGGTACTTCGTGAGCAGGAATTTCAACTCCAAGATCTCCACGAGCAACCATTAAACCATCTGTAAACGCGATAATTTCATCGATATTTTCAATTGCCTCAGGTTTTTCAATCTTAGCAACGATTGGAATTTTGTGATCCGAATGTTCTTTGATGAGGTTTTGTAAGTCGACGATGTCTTCTTTAAAACGAACAAACGACAAGGCGATCCAGTCCACATTTTGACTAATTGCAAAAATAGCATCATTGATGTCTTTCTCAGTCAATGCAGGAAGTGAAATCTTCGTATTTGGAAGGTTAACCCCTTTCTTAGATTTGAAAGGTCCTCCTTGAATTACTTTAGTAACTACCTCATCTTTTCTGTTGGTCGATACCACTTCAAACATTAATTTTCCATCGTCAACCAAGATGCGTTCACCTGCTTGTACGTCTTGTGGAAATTGAGAATAAGTCATATAAGCTTTTGAAGCATTTCCAACGAAAGGTTCACCGGTGTAAAATTTAACCTCATCTCCAGGGTTTACTTCAGAACCTTCTTCCATGACACCAACTCTGAGTTTAGGACCTTGTAAGTCAGCTAAAATAGAAATGTGATACCCTAATTCTTCGCTGAGTTGTCGAATATATCCAATTCTTCTCTTAACATCTTCGTAATCGGCATGTGAAAAATTAATTCTAAACACATTGGCACCAGCAAGAATCATATCCTTAAGGATTTCTTTAGTATCAGTTGCCGGTCCTAAAGTTGCAACAATTTTGGTTTTCTTATCAATAGCCATATTAAAATATTAAATTTTGTTTTGATTTTAATCCAGTATAATCAAGCTTGTATGCCGTAACTATATCAGGTATCTTTTTTATTTTCTGTATTATATCTTTTAAACAAGATGGGTCATGGTCTTCTATTTTTACAAAATAATCAACCTCTTTTCGTTCAGGAATTAAATAGGAGCTGGTCTTGATCGGTTGGTGTTGAAACAAATCAGCTTCAATAGCTTCCTGTTCTACTAAGGCTTTATTAGCAATGAGAAACCAGTTGGACTGATCTTTCTCATTGTCAAAATTATAAACGGCTACACAGGAATTCTCGTCAATGACAAGATCGTTCTGTAGTCGTTTAAAACTCATCTTGAGTACTTTATTGAGATGATAGGCCAAAGTGTAATCTTCAACACCTGTATGTAAGGCTAATAGCGTATAGTCTATTTCAAACTCTTGAGCTGATAATTTATACTTAGCAACCATATATTCATTAAAGTTTGACAAAGATAAGATTATTCGACAATCTCATCGTGATTCATTGGCCTTTTTAGAACAAATTGCATTTTTTGTTAAAAATGACACAATTTGTTTGTAAATCGATAGTTCAATCTCATTTAAGAGCGATCAATATGATTTTGAAGTGCAAAATAAGCGCGTTTTGAAGCGATTTCTTCAGCTTTTTTCTTTGAAGTTGCTCTAGATTTTGCAACGAGTTTATTCTCTATATAGAGTTTCACTGCAAAATGTTTAGTTTCTTCATTACCAGTATCTTCATAACTGTTGAACTTAAAGTGCTTTTTCTTTTTCTGACACCATTCAATCAAAAGACTTTTGTAGGAAATGATTTTGCCTTCAAGACGATCGATATCGACATAGGGTTCAATGATCCGACGTTCGATGAATCGATGACAATAGGAGAATCCTCTATCGATGAAGATGGCTCCTATGAATGCCTCAAATAAGTTTCCGTGAATGTTTTCACCAAAATTAGAAAATTGGGTTTTGGATTGAAAAAATGAGATCAAATTAAGTTCTTTCCCCAATTCATTGAGGTGTTCCCTACTGACAATTTTAGAGCGCATCTTGGTTAGATAGCCCTCATCTCCTTCTGGGGCTTTTTCAAAGAGATAATTACTGATAATGGTTCCTAGAACAGAATCTCCTAAAAATTCAAGACGTTCATAATTGATTGCTTTACCTTCTTCATCTTTTAAGTTAAGTGAAGAATGGATGAATGCCTTTTTGTAGTACTCTAGGTTGCGAGGTTTAAATCCTAAAATGGTTTTTATTTTAAAATAAAAATCCCCATCCGAATCGGTAGGGGATTTTCTTATTTTTAAAATACGCTTCATAGAGGCTTATTCTTCATACTTTTTAAGTACAACACAAGCATTGTGCCCACCAAAACCAAAAGTGTTACTCATGGCGATTTTAACATCGCGCTCTTGAGGTTTATTAAGGGTGAGGTTTAATGATGGATCGATAGTTGAATCGACATTGGCATGGTTGATCGTCGGAGGTACAATTCCTTTTTGAATCGACATAATGGAGGCAATAGCTTCAATTGCTCCAGCAGCACCTAGTAGGTGACCGGTCATTGATTTAGTGGAATTGATATTGATGTTTTTAGCGTGATCTCCAAAAACTTGACTAATTGCTTTTAATTCAGCAACATCTCCAAGTGGAGTAGAAGTCCCATGGGTATTGATCGCGTCGACATCTTCAGGTTTAATTCCTGCATCTCTCAAACAGTTTTCCATGACCTTGATAACCCCAATTCCCTCTGGATGTGGTGCAGTCATATGATAGGCATCAGAAGAAAGTCCTCCACCGATGACCTCAGCGTATATTTTAGCTCCACGAGCTTTAGCGTGTTCGTATTCTTCTAAGATCAGTGCTCCAGCACCTTCTCCAAGAACAAAGCCGTCGCGCTCTGCATCAAATGGTCTTGAAGCAGATTGTGGATCGTCATTTCTTGTAGAAAGAGCATGCATGGCGTTAAAACCACCAACTCCTGCAATAGTTACAGCAGCTTCACTACCTCCAGTAACAATCACATCACAGTGACCTAATCGGATGTAGTTAAGGGCATCTATGATGGCATTTGCTGAAGAAGCACAAGCTGATACAGTTGTATAATTTGGCCCCATATATCCATTTCTGATCGAAATATTACCTGGAGCAATATCAGCGATCATTTTAGGGATAAAGAAGGGATTAAAACGAGGTGTTCCATCTCCAGAAGCAAAGTTCAACACTTCGTTTTGGAAGGTTTCTAAACCACCAATTCCAGCTCCCCATATAACCCCTACTCGGTATTTGTCGAGGCTGTCGTCAAAATTGGCATCTGCAATCGCTTCTTCTGAAGCTACAATAGCGTATTGGGTAAAGCGATCTAGCTTTCTAGCCTCTTTGCGATCTAAAAAGTCTAAAACATTAAAGTCCTTGAGTTCGCAAGCAAATTTTGTCTTAAATTTTTCAGTGTCAAAATAGGTAATTGGAGCAGCTCCACTCTTTCCAGAGATCAAGCCTTCCCAGTATTCATCAAGGGTATTTCCAATGGGAGTCAATGCTCCTAATCCTGTTACTACAACTCTTTTTAATTGCATAGTCTTTGTAATTATATTTCAAAGATAAAATAAAAAAAATTATCCATGTAACACGAAGCTACATGGATAAAAATGTTTTTTTAATGTACTAGGTCAAAGACTATTTAGCGTCTTCGATATAGCTGATTGCTTGACCTACAGTTGCGATGTTTTCTGCTTGATCATCAGGGATTTGAATATCAAATTCCTTTTCAAATTCCATTATCAACTCAACAGTGTCCAATGAATCGGCTCCTAGGTCGTTAGTAAAGCTAGCTTCAGCTACAACTTCGTTTTCATCTACACCTAATTTATCTACGATAATAGCCTTTACTCTTGATGCAATGTCTGACATAATTTTTTTGGTTTTTATTAATCTATATGGGGACAAAAGTAAAAAAACTTTAGTTAATAGCACTTTTAATCTTTTAAAAAGTGATTTTATTTTAGTCATTTGTTAGAGAATCCTGCTAAAAATGGATAATTTCGCAAGACTTATAGTTTTGAATAAACAGCTAAAAAATGAAACGAATTTCTCTTTTTGCCTCTGGTTCTGGATCAAATGTTGAAAATATTGCAGCCTATTTTGAGCAAAACAAAAACGTTGAAATAGTTTCTGTATTGACTAATAATATAAATGCAGGGGTTATAGAGCGGTGTAAACGATTGGGAATACCGTTGATTTATTTAAGTCCCCAAGCACTACAAACACCTGGTTTTATAAGAGATATTCTCTTAGGTCAAAAGCTTGATTTAATAGTTTTAGCGGGATACCTCAAGAAAATCCCCGATGATTTGATCGAAGTATTTAGACAAAAAATTGTCAATATACATCCAGCATTACTACCTAATTACGGAGGAAAAGGAATGTATGGTATGAATGTACATCGAGCTGTTAAAGAGGCCGGTGAACAACAGTCCGGAATTAGTATCCACTTTGTTGACGAACACTATGACAATGGAGATTTGATCGAACAACACGCTGTTCAAATCAGTGAAACAGATACTCCAGAAGACATTGCTCAAAAAGTTCACCTATTAGAATACGAGCACTTCCCTAAAGCCATCGCGAACTTATTAGATGTCTAAAGCTCAGGTACATATTTATACCGATGGAGCGGCTAGTGGGAACCCAGGCCCTGGAGGCTATGGTATTGTAATGGAGTGGGTTGGAAAACCTTACAAAAAAGAATTTGCTCAAGGATTTAGACACACTACCAACAATCGTATGGAACTTCTCGCTGTGATTGAAGCGCTCAAGAAGCTCAAAAAACCAAACCTCATTGTTGAAGTCTATACCGATTCAAAATACGTGGTCGATGCTATTGAAAAAAAATGGTTGGATCGATGGCAGCGAACAGCTTTTAAGGACAAAAAAAATGTGGATTTATGGAAAGAGTACCTCAAAGTGTCCAAGAATCATCAAATTTCATTTCACTGGATTAAGGGACATAATGATCACCCTCAAAACGAACGTTGTGATGCCTTAGCAGTAAATGCTTACAAGAAAGGCGAGCTCCTTATCGACAGTGGTTTTGAAGCGAGTTTACAAAGCGATCTTTTTTGAGATTAGTTCCTAAGGAAGCCCTATATTTGCAAAAAAATAATTCATGGGAAAATTAGTAGTCGTTGGAACCCTTGCCTTTGATGCAATTGAATCTCCATTTGGTCAAACAGATAAAATTTTAGGAGGAGCAGCAACCTATATAGGTTTGGCGGCTTCCAATTTTAATAACGACATCGCCTTAGTATCGGTAGTTGGGGAAGATTTCCCTCAAGAAGATCTCGATATGTTGGCTTCGAAGGGGATGAACTTAGATGGAGTAGAAATTGTAGCAGGTGGAAAGACCTTCTTTTGGAGCGGTAAGTATCACAACGATCTTAATTCAAGAGATACTCTAGTAACAGAGCTTAATGTACTTGCAGATTTTAAACCTGTAGTACCTCAAGAATACAGAGATGCGGAGTTTTTGATGTTGGGAAATTTAGCTCCAGCTGTTCAACTTTCTGTCATCGATCAGATGGAAACCAAACCAAAAATGATCGTATTGGACACTATGAACTTTTGGATGGATCATACCTTGGAGGAATTGCATCAGGTTATTGCAAAAGTTGATGTGATCACCATCAATGACGAAGAGGCACGACAGTTATCTGGGGAGTATTCACTTGTAAAAGCTGCTCAGAAAATTCATCAGATGGGACCTGAGTATGTAGTGATTAAAAAAGGAGAACACGGCGCTTTGCTATTTCACAACGGGAATGCTTTCTTTGCCCCAGCCTTACCACTTGAAGAAGTATTTGATCCTACGGGAGCAGGAGATAGTTTTGCAGGAGGATTCATCGGTTATTTAGCTCAGACCAAAAACATTTCATTTGAAAACTTAAAGAACGCTGTGGTACACGGTTCAAATATGGGATCATTCTGTGTTGAAAAATTTGGAACCCTTAGAATTGAAAATGTCGGAAAAGAAGAAATAGCACGAAGATTGGATCAATTTAAATCGTTGACTCAATTTGATATCGATATTAAATAGTTTAATTTCTAAAGGAATTCATACCTTTGCCCTATGAGTGATGCCATCAAACACGAGTGTGGAATTGCACACATTCGATTACTAAAACCGCTTTCCTACTACCAAGAAAAATACGGTTCAGCCTTTTACGGAGTTAATAAAATGTACCTCATGTTGGAGAAACAACACAACAGAGGACAAGACGGCGCTGGATTTGCGAGTATCAAACTCGATACAAAGCCAGGCCAACGTTTTATGAGTCGTGTGCGATCGGCAAAACAACAACCGATTCAAGATATCTTCGAGCAGATCAATTCAAGAATTAATTCGGCATTTGAAGAACACCCTGAATACAAGAATGACATTCAATTACAGAAAGAAAATATTCCTTATATAGGAGAGGTGCTCTTAGGTCACGTTCGCTACGGAACTTTTGGTAAAAACTCAATAGAATCTGTACATCCCTTCATTAGACAAAACAATTGGATGCATCGTAACTTGATCGTTGCCGGGAACTTTAATATGACCAATGTTAAAGAACTCTTTGAAGGTTTAGTGGAACTTGGACAGCACCCAAAAGAGATGGCCGACACCGTGACTGTGATGGAGAAAATCGGTCACTTTTTAGACGATGCGGTTTTAAAACTCTACAAAAAACTCAAGAAAGAAGGGGTGTCTAAGAAGGAGGCATCGGTAATTATTGCAGAGCGCTTAAAAGTTCACAAAATATTAAAGAAAGCTGCAAAAAATTGGGATGGAGGATATGCGATGGCCGGTATGATTGGTCATGGAGACTCCTTTGTTTTAAGAGATCCTTCTGGAATTAGACCTGCCTTTTACTATGCTGATGATGAAGTAGTAGTGGTAGCCTCAGAGCGAGCAGTGATTCAAACGGTATTTAATACTTCATTCGAATCTGTTCATGAGATCGATCCAGGTCATGCACTTATTATCAAAAAGGACGGTAGTTTTGCACAGCATCAAATTTTAGAACCAAGAGAACGCAAATCATGTTCATTTGAACGCATTTACTTTTCAAGAGGATCGGATATGGAAATTTACCAAGAGCGCAAAACTCTTGGAAAACTGGTCTTTCCTCAGATCTTAGATTCTATCGATCACGATTTAAAAAACACCGTATTTTCATACATTCCTAATACTGCTGAAACTTCATTCTTTGGAATGGTTAGGGCTGCACAGCGCTACCTCAATAAAAAGAAAGAGGAGATGATTCTTCAAGGAGGTAGAAATCTCACAAGTGAACAGGTTCATGAAATTTTAGACATTCGTCCGCGAATCGAAAAAGTGGCCATCAAAGATGCGAAGCTTCGAACCTTTATCACTCAAGACAGTGGCCGTGACGATCTAGTTGCTCACGTATACGATATCACCTACGGATCTGTCAGAAAAGATGACAACCTGGTGATCATCGACGATAGTATTGTAAGAGGAACCACTCTTAAAAAGAGTATCATTAAAATACTAGACCGTTTAGGTCCCAAGAAAATAGTTGTGGTTTCTTCAGCTCCACAGATCCGCTATCCGGACTGTTACGGAATTGATATGGCAAAACTAGAGGATTTCATCGCCTTTAAAGCTGCACTTGAATTGCACAAGGATCACAACAGTATGAATAAAGTGGAAGAGATTTACAAAAAATGCTTGACGCAACTCGATTCTAAGGATGTCGATGTCATCAATTACGTCAAGGATTTTTACGCTCCATTTACTGCAGATCAAATCTCTAAAAAGATTTCTGAGCTATTGACTTCTGAGGAAATCAATGCTGAGGTTGAAATTGTGTTCCAATCGATTGAAAACTTGCACAAGGCTTGTCCTGAGCATCTAGGAGATTGGTATTTTACTGGAGATTATCCTACTCCTGGAGGAAATAGAGTGGTCAATAGAGCCTTTGTCAACTTCTACGAAGGGAAGAGTGAGCGCGCCTACTAAGAGGTCGTTTATCGAACAAAAAAAAATCTAACCAATAAGTTTGCTAATTTGGTGGCACTGATAGCACCTATAGCTTGTTATTGGTTAGATTTGGGGGGGAGGCGAAATGGAGAATTTCGCCTTCTCTGCATTATTTTTCTAGCTTATTTATTAGCCTGATATAATTCACTTACGTAATCCCAGTTAATTACATTGAAAAATGCTTGAATATAATCTGGTCTTCTGTTTTGATAGTTGAGGTAGTATGCGTGTTCCCAAACGTCTAATCCTAAGATAGGGAATCCACCACATCCGATACCTGGCATGATTGGATTGTCTTGGTTCGCACTTGAGCAAACATCTACTTTTCCACCTTTGTGAACACAAAGCCATGCCCATCCAGATCCAAATCTAGTTGCTGCAGCCTTAGCAAATTCCTCTTTAAAAGCGTCAAATGATCCAAAAGCAGCATCGATAGCAGCCGCTAATTCTCCAGAAGGCTGTCCACCTCCATTAGGAGACAAGCATTTCCAAAATAAAGAGTGGTTGTAAAAACCTCCTCCGTTGTTTCTAACGGCACCGTTATTCATATCCAATCCTTCTAAAAGGGCTTCTATTGATTGCCCTTCAAGATCTGTCCCAGCAATCGCGTTGTTGAGGTTCGTTGTATATCCATTGTGATGTTTTGAATGGTGAATTTCCATTGTTCTAGCATCAATATGGGGTTCTAATGCATCGTATGCATAATCTAATTGTGGTAGTTCAAAAGCCATAATTGCGTTTTTTAATTAATGTCGTTCAAAATTACAAAATAATTAAAGAATGAAGTCTTAGTATTTTGTTAATCCTTTGATGAAGATTTTGTGAATAAATGCTGTATTGATTCAACTCTATTCAATTCAAGATTGATTAACTTGCTTTGAATGAACTCTAGGTCTCCATATACAATTTACAGTGCTTCTGCAGGCGCAGGGAAGACCTCTACTTTGACTATTAGATACCTCTCTCTAATTCTAAGGGATGATCGCTCACTTCCTTTTAGAGAAATACTCGGGCTGACCTTTACCAATAAGGCAGTTGATGAAATGAAAAAGAGAATTTTGGAATCGCTTCAAAGCTTTTCAGATGCCACGGAGTCCAACAACTACCTCTTTAAATCGGTTTTAGATGAAATCAACAGTGGATCTGAAAGTCCAATTGAGGCATCAACCCTTAGGGCAAGATCTCGAAAAAAGCTCAAAGAACTACTTCACAATTACGCTTACTTTGACATTGCCACTATAGACAAGTTTAATCATCGACTCATCAGAACTTTTGCGAAAGACCTCAAGCTCCCCTCGACCTTTAAGGTCTTATTGGATCGTGATGACTTTTTGAATCAAGGCCTAGAAAAACTGTTTTCAAAACTTTCTAAAGACGATGCCCTAAAAAAGGCAATGGTCTCTTTTGCAATGGAAAAAATCGATGACAATAAAGCTTGGGATATTTCAAAGGAATTATTTGACACCGCGACATTGCTCTTTGATGAAACACACTTTAAGGCCTTAGGGCAGTTATCGACCAAGACGGATGAGGATTTTAAGAAGTTAAAAAAAGTCACTAAAAAAAAGCTTGAGGATATAGATGATCAGTTGACAAAGCTCTCTAATAACACTCTTGAACTTTTAGATGAATTGAATTTGATAGATGGTTTTTCAGGGAGGTATTTTCCAAATTTTTTAAGAAAAGTTGCCTCGGGAGATCGTATGATGAAATTAGAAGCCAAATGGCTTACTAATTTTGAGAATCAAGATCCTTATAATAAATCAACTCCAGAAGCTAAAAAAGAGGCAATAGATCAAATAAAGCCTGAGCTAAATCGAGTTGTAAATAAAATAATCTCCTTGTTTAAAGAATTGGCTTATATACAAAATGCCTATAAAAACATTCAGCCCCTTAGTTTGATATTTAAGGTTCAACAGGAGTTGAACGAATTAATGCAAGAACAGCAAAGTCTTCCAATTGCAGAATTTAACAAACGCATTTATGAGGTAGTTCGAAAACAGGCAGTCCCTTTTATTTACGAGCGAATCGGAGAACGCTATAAGCATTTCTTTGTCGATGAATTTCAAGACACCTCTGTATTACAATGGGAGAATTTAATTCCCTTAGTATCTAATGCGCTCAGTAGTGAAGAGGGATCAGCCATGCTTGTAGGAGATCCCAAACAAGCTATTTATCGATGGAGAGGTGGTGCTGCAAGTCAGTTTATAGAGCTCTATAACAATCCCAAGCAGCCATTTCCAGTAGAGGGGGATCCCATTAATTTGGAAACGAATTATAGGTCGTCAAAGACTGTTGTTAATTTTAACAATGACTTTTTTGAATCTACTGCTGACCTTATAGTAGATGAGGATTTACAGCAATTGTATCTAACCACCAGTAGGCAAAAGGTTCATCACAGCGATGAAGAAGGCTGGGTTTCAATTGAATTTGTAGAGGGGAATAAGGTAGAGGACCGATCTGTCCTATACTGTCAAAAAACGCTGGAGTATATTCAGAAAATTATCAAACGTGGATTCTCCTATGCTGATATCTGTGTGCTGACTCGAAAAAACGATCAGGCAGTCGAATTAGCAAAACATTTAACAACAAATCAGATCCCCATTATATCTTCGGAGTCCTTGCTTTTGAGTTCTAGTGCACAGGTGTGTTTTCTAATTGATTTGCTCTATGCTTCTAATTGGCCAAAGGAACCCTATTATCAGGCTATCATTTTAGAATATCTCTATAAAGATAGCCCTGATCAGTCTCAGAACATTAAGGTGGCTTTAGAGAATTTTAACCAGCACTTAGAAGAGCAGTTTGAATTTTCGATGAAGTATTTTAGTTCCTGTGAACTTTTTGATGCACTCTCATATGCCATAGAGCGATTTAAATTAGTCGAACAGTCATCAGCCTATATCAATTATTTCATGGATCAAGTTTACGAGTATCTTCAAACACAAAATTTAGGAGTTGCTGTATTTCTTGAACTGTGGGAAGACCACAAAACAAAGTGGAGTGTTAAAAGCCCCAAATCGGTCAATGCTGTTCAATTGATGACAGTGCATAAATCAAAGGGATTGGAATTTGAATTTGTGATTCTTCCTTTTGCCGAACAAGAACTCAACCCTCAAAAAAACTCTGATGTTTTATGGGTGGATGTCGATCCGAATCAATTTGCAGGATTTGATCAGTTGCTCTTTAATAAAAACAAAACCCTTGAAAATTTTAGTTCAACAACTGCGGAATTTGTTCAATCAGAAGATCGCCTTAAGCGTATGGACAGTTTGAACATTCTCTATGTGGCGCTCACAAGAGCAATCAAGGGCTTAGCGATTATATCCAATTGGGATTTTAACAGCAGTGATGAATTCAAAGAAGGAACCATTTCTCATCTCT
>Ga0102948_1000172_pt1 | contig 23666 bp, 17 predicted proteins | sample SalPonA_A_H2O_MG_FD_78211 | JGI IMG/M metagenome (GOLD analysis project Ga0102948, IMG submission 78211) | Water microbial communities from South San Francisco under conditions of wetland restoration - Salt Pond MetaG R2A_A_H2O_MG | ecosystem: Environmental > Aquatic > Non-marine Saline and... | reverse complement strand
GCACGAATCACTGCTGAATAAACTGCAGATCGGCCAGCAGGCGACGATCCGGGTCGATGCGCTGCCGAATGAAGTCTTTACTGGTGAGGTCACACAGATCGCCGTCATGCCCGAGGACGGTGGCTGGCGGAATCCCGATCTGAAGCGATACGTGACCCGCATCGACATCAGCGAAGTGTCGCCCAAGCTCCGCCCGGGGATGACCTGTCAGGCGGAGGTTCTGGTGGCCCATTTTGATCAGGCGCTGACTGTGCCCATGCAGTCTGTCCTCGAAGTCGAGGGGCAGCAGACGGTCTTCACCCTTGGCCGCGGGAACCGCCCGGTGCCGGTGCCCGTTCAGGTAGGCATGGATAACAACCGAAAAATCCAGATCCTCAACGGGCTGAACGAGGGGACAAAAGTGCTGCTCAATCCGCCCCTTCAGGCCGCCGAACGCGGAGCTCCGGAGGCTACCTTGAATGCCGGCCCGACGGAGAGCCCTTCCTCCTCGACTGAAAGCTCCTGAACGATGTCAACGACTCAGGACAAGCCTCTCGTCGCCACTGCGAGCCGCGCGTCCGGCCGCGACCGAATCATCCGGATGCAGAATCTGTGGAAGACCTATTACATGGGTGACAATGAAGTTCACGCGCTGGCCGGCATCAGTAACGACTTCCATCGAGGCGACTTCTGGGCCATCATGGGTTCGTCGGGCTCGGGAAAGAGCACGATGCTAAACCTGCTCGGCTGCCTCGACCGGCCGTCCGAGGGGATCTATGAGTTGGAAGGTGAGGACGTCAGCCAGTTGGACGATGATGCGCTCAGCGATGTCCGGCTCAAGCGGATCGGCTTCATCTTCCAGAGCTTCAATCTGATCGCGCAGATGACGGTGCAGGAAAACATTGAGCTACCGCTCTACTATCAGGGGTGGGAGCGCGAGGCCAGCCGTGCGCGAGCGGCCGAGCTGGCCGACCGGGTCGGGCTGGCTCAGCGGCTCGATCACCGCCCGACGCAACTCTCCGGAGGTCAGCAGCAGCGGGTCGCCGTGGCGCGGGCGCTGGCCAACGATCCGGCGATCCTGCTGGCTGATGAGCCGACCGGAAATCTCGATACCGCAACCGGTGTCCAGATCATGGACCTGCTCGGCGAGCTGCACCGCTCCGGAGTTACCATCATCATGGTCACGCACGAGGACGAAATTGCGGCTCACGCCAGCCACCAAATGCACATGCGCGATGGCAAAATCGAGCGCGTGCTCTCGTAGCAAGCTTCCGGACCATGCAATACTCACGGTTTCTTCGGGACATTCAGCTAGGCGTGAAAACGCTCTGGCTGCATCGTTTACGCAGCGGTCTGACGATCCTCGGCATGGTTTTCGGGGTCGCCAGTGTGATCGCTATGTTGGCCGTCGGGGAGGGCGCGAGCAAGGAAGCGATCGAACAGATTCGTAAGCTGGGCAGCCGCAATATCATCCTGACTTCAGTCAAGGTCGACGCAGCGGGACTCTCGGCCAACCAACGTGTGAGCACCTACGGCTTACACTATGACGATGACCTCCGACTAAATGAGACGATCCCCACGATCCGGCGCACCGCCCCGGCGCGGCAAATTGTGAAAAGCGCGCGTATCGGCGATAAGGCGATGGAACTGCGGGTCGTGGGCACGACACCGGATTGGTTTGAGCTCGTGGACCGGCGTTTGGTTGCCGGGAGGTTTTTCGATCGGCGTGATCTCAGCCAGGCGCGAGCGGTCTGCGTCTTGACCGAGCGGGCCGCCCGCGAGCTTCTCGCGACAGAAAATACGATCGGTGAGATGATACCCATCCAGGGCCACGTCTTCGAAGTGATTGGCATACTCCGCACGGAGAGCGATTCCGAGGGCATTCAGACGCCCGACCAGCCGACTGATGTTTACATCCCCCTGAGCACGTGCCGCGCCCGCTTCGGGGAAATGATTGTCGAGATGCGCAGTGGCAGCTTCATCAATGAGATCGTTGACCTGCATCAGATCATCGTGGAAGTCGATACGGAGGAAAATGTCGAACGCACCGCCGCCGCGATTGAGAGGATGTTGGCCCATTTTCACGATGATGAGGAATACGCCATGAGTGTGCCGCTTGCGCTGCTGCGTCAGGCCGAGGCGACGAAGCGCCGCTTCAATGTGGTGCTCGGGGCGATCGCCAGTATTTCGCTGCTGGTGGGTGGTATCGGCATCATGAATATCATGTTGGCCTCGGTCACGGAGCGCACGCGGGAGATCGGGGTGCGCCGGGCGATCGGTGCGAAGCGCTCGCAGATCGTCGGGCAATTTCTGGTCGAGACGGTGGTGCTGTCGCTCATCGGTGGTCTTTTGGGAATCCTTTTGGGCGTGCTCATCCCGATCCTGATCTCGCAGGTCGCGGGCATGGCGACCGTCGTGAAGCTCTGGAGCATCCTGCTCTCGGTCGGCATCAGTCTCGGCATCGGCCTTGTCTTTGGGATCTACCCTGCGCTGCGTGCGGCCCGGCTTGATCCGATCACCGCGCTGCGGCACGAGTAGCTGGGGTATCGACTTGCGGTGCGAGGGGCACCCGTGCCAGCAAAACTTCAAATGGACCAAGCCCAACTCTTCAAGTGGCTCGGCAAACGAGTGTTCACGGAATATCGCGTAGGGATTGGGTTCAGGCTGGGAGCAAGTTGTTTCGCTGGGCGGACTCGCTTGGGTCGAGGGATGAACCCTCTCCTACGGGGAAATGGATGAACCAAATTGAAGCGTCACAATCTTCGGTGTGGACTCTCGCCCGCTTTACCTATTGGGCGGGCGCATTGCGTTTCGGGCGTGCAATCGAGTGATAATTGCCTTCAATCCCCCCTATGGAAGACATTCTCAGTTCGATTCCCCACCGCCCGCCCTTTCTCTTTATCGACGAGATCGTCGAACTCCGCGAGGACGGCGCGACTTGTAAGCGCACCATCCGCATGGAGGAGCCTCAGTTCGAGGGGCACTATCCGGGTAATCCGATCATGCCGGGCGTCCTGCTTTGTGAGGCCTGTTTCCAGACCGGGGCGATCTACCTCGCCAAGCAGATCGAGAAAGAAGGCCGGTCGCTCAACGACGTAACGCCTGTGCTCTCACGCATCGGTGAGGCCAAGTTCAAGCAAATGGTCAAACCCGGCGACGAGATCGTGATTGAGGTGACGATGAAAGAAACCGTCAGCAAATTTCATTTTATGAAAGGCAAAGTTCTGAAGGGGGGGAAGCCCGCCCTGACGATCGAGTTTGCCCTCGCGATGATCGAAGAGTAGACGGTATCCGATTCTCGAATACAGAATGTGGTCCGTCTCAAAGGCCAGTTCGGCATTCAAACCTTTCCTGTAACCTGGCGGCACATCCGCCTAGACTGTAAATAAGCTCATGAGTTTTCTGAATCTGGAAAATAAGCGCTTCCTTGTTATGGGAGTCGCCAATCGAAAAAGCGTCGCTTGGGCGATCACTAAGTCGCTCGAAGCCGAGGGAGCGGAGGTGATCCACAGTGTTCGATCTCAGGCCCGGTTGGATAGCCTGCAAAAGCTGCTTGGAGAGCGGCAGGCCTACCTCTGCGACGTAGAGTTTCCCGAACAGATCGCCGCGCTGGCCGAGCAGGTCAAGGCCGACTACGGCGGGCTAGACGGGATCGTTCACTCGATCGCATTCGCGAACTACTCGGAGGGCTTTAAACCCTTTCACGAGACGGTGCGGAAAGACTTTCTCCAAGCGACCTCGATCTCGGCCTTTTCGCTCGTCGAGGTGGCCAACGCTTTTAAGCCAATTCTCAGCAACGAAGCATCGGTCGTCTCGATCGGCATTTCCTCGACCGATGTGACGGCGGAGAACTACGGCTACATGGCTCCGATCAAGGCGGCGCTGGAGACCTGCTCCTACAATCTGGCAAAATCCTTCGGTGCGGATACGCGCGTGCGCTTCAACACCGTCAACGCCGGTCCTCTTAAGACCAGCGCCTCGGCCGGCATACCCGGCTACCTTGAGAGCTACCTGTTTGCAGAAAAGCTGACCTTCCGGAAGCAGAATTTGACGACACAGGAAGTGGCCAACACCGCCGTTTTCCTCCTCAGTCCCGCCTCCAGCGGTATCAATGGTCAGGGTCTGGTCGTCAATGCCGGTATGGATCGGAACTACTTTGATAAGGAAGTGGTGAAGTTGGCCATGCGGCCCGAGTAAGGACCGCTCCGGTCTTTGCCCTCAGCGCTCCGCCTGAGGTTTCTCTGAGTAGGGCTCGATATGGATGACGAGATCCTCGACTGCGTGCATATGGTGAATCACGGATTCCTTGTATTGATGGGCAATTTTATGGCCGAGGGCGACGGTGCAGTGGGGGTCCAGTTGGACATGGACCTCCGCGAAGTAGAAGGTCCCGCTCTTGCGCACGCGGCATTTCTCAATTTGCCGGATGTCCGCGATATGAGTGGCCAAAGCGCGGATCTCCTCTTCGATCTTCGGGTCGATCCGGCCGTCTACATTTTCGTTGAAGGCCCGCGCGAAGATACGTGCGCCGTTGACGATGATGATGGCACAGGCGACGAGGGCGGCCCAGTCGTCGGCGGCGGCATACTGAGGCCCTCCGATCAAGGCGATGCTGATGCCGATGCCCGCTGCGGCCGAGGTGAGGGCATCGGAGCGATGGTGCCAGGCATCGCCCTCCAGCGCGCGGCTGTCGGAATGCTCGGAAAGTTTGGAAATGCGGCGGGCGAGATACTCCTTGATCACAACAACCGCGATCAGAACCGGTAGGGTATACCACTCCGGGCTATGGTGCGGGGTGACGATCTCCCGCACGCTGTTAAACGCGATGAGCCCGGCGGCTCCGAGCAATGCAAGACCGGAAAACATGCCGGCGAGTGACTCGATTCGTCCATGGCCGAAGGGGTGGTTCTCGTCGGCTGGGCGCAGGGAAAGGCTGAAACCGATCCAGGTGACCAGCGACACGAGGATGTCGGAAGCGGACTCAATCCCGTCGGCGATAAGGGCATAGGAGTTGCCTACAATGCCCGTCACGATCTTGATGATCATCAGGATCAGATTGACGAGCGTTGTGAGGAGGGCGTATCCGAAGACGTCGCGTTGGTCCATGACAGGGTTGCGGGGATAAAAATCTTTAGTCAGGTGTGAAGGGCAGGAAGGTCCGAATGGTCTGCCCGGCCCCACCCACGAATGATGTAAGCTTTTCTTCCGGAGTTGGGGTTGGCAACAGTTCAATCGGCTGGGCGGCGACCTATTTTTGAACCCGGGGAGCGTCAGATGCGAGCTTCCTTCTTGCCTTGAGAGGCGGCTTGGACAGGCTGGGGCGCGCTATGTCCGGGAAGCCATTTACCTTTATTTGCGGCGACGACGACTATCTTGTTTCAGAGCAGGGTAAGGAGTGGTTTGCTGGGCAGACAAAGGCCCTGATGGACGATCTTTCAAAGGAAGTGGTCGATGGCCGTTCGGGGAATATCGCGGAGGTGGAGGAGGCGATCCAGCGCTTCCGCTCGGCGGTGCAGACGCTCTCGCTATTCGGGGAGCGGAAGGTGGTCTGGCTGCGCGATGTAAACTTCATGGCCGACAGCCCGACGGGGCGCGCGCAGGGCACGCTGGACATTTTGGAGGACCTGAAGGCGTTCCTCGAAGGGCTGGATCCGGCGGCCGTGGGCGTGCTGATTACGGCGCAGCCTGTGGACAAGCGCCGCAGTTTCTACAAGTGGTGCCAGAAGAAAGCTGACTTTAAGGCGCTGGCCGGAGGCAAGGACTCCGCGGCGGCCTACGCGCAGGTCATCCGCGAGGAGTGCGAACGGGCCGGTGCCCGTATGAGCCGCGACGCCGTCGAGCTTTTGATCGGCAAGCTAAACGGGAACACGCGGCTGATGGTGGAGGAGACGCGCAAGCTCTGCACCTTCGCGATGGGCCAGGAAGGACCGATCGATGCGGGCCTTGTCAATGAGCTGGTGCCGAACTTCGGTGATGCGGACTTTTTCGAGGCCGCCGATGCCTTTTTCTCCCTGAAGCTGGACTGGACGCTGGAGGCGCTGCGGAGGCACTTCTTTACGAACAGTGAGTCGCGCCCTCTGCTCGGCAGCTTGCAGTCGCGGAACCGGCTGCTCATTCAGTTGCGGGTGCTTATGGATGCCGGCGCGATCCGGCTCGGCCCCCGCGGCATCTCGAAGCCGGACCTGGAAGCGGCGGCGCGCGTCTACGGGCACCACTTCGGAGATGAGACGGAAAAAAGCAAATTCAACGTCTTCAAGCAGAACCCATGGTATCTCGGGCGGCTGGCGGAGACGGCGGCCAGGGCGCCGCTGAAGAAATGGATCGATATTCAGCTCGCTTTGGCGGATGCCTTTGAAGGGATCATCGAGCGCCCGAACGAGCAGGAGGAAGTTTGCCGCGAGCTTGCGGTAAAGTGCCTATCCTAGGTATCAATCTCCCGCTGCGCATCTTTGCAAAAGGCTTGCCGATCCATGCTTCTTTTGAGTTTATAAAGACTCCGATGTCTAAACCTCAACTTTTCGGACAGAAACATGGCGGGGGCTATTTTGCCCTGTTTGGTCATTTTGAAGGCGTTCTGATTTACCTCGCGCTCGGGATTTCGATGGCGCTGAGCTTTATGCTATCGGGCCATTTTGTCGAAAGTGCCGCTCTACTCGCGCCACTTTCGGTCGGCCTTTCGGTTCTGGCCGGTCTGCGTTTTAGACTGGCTGGGGCAACGGCTTCTGCGCTTGTTGCCGTGAGTATCTTCTGGGTCGCTTTCTCACTTGAGTGGGGGGCATTTCCGGAGGACGGGCTCCTTTTTGGGGCCGGTTTGGTCTTTCTGGTTTATCTGTTCGCTTTCTGTGCATCACTGGTTGTGAGCTATCATTACGACCGCGCGGAATTGGCGACGCAGCGGGAAGGAATGCTCCGGGACGCGATGGACTCGCTGCCGATTGGTGTTTGGGTGCGAACGAAAGAAGGGCGCACAGTCTTTGTGAATCAGCGCTGGGCTGATTTTTCGAGCAAGAGCGTACGCGAGATTCTGGAGTCGGAGACAACCGATCCTCCCGTTGACCTTGGGCCGGGCTGGGAATCTGAGTTGGTAGACGTTCTCGAATCGGACCGTGACCTTGTGCGCTACCGCACGCTTGAGCTTGAGGACAACGAAGGCCGCGCCTGTGTGCTGAACTTGCTCAGCTTTAAATTGCGTATCGAATACCTCGACGATTATGGAACCCTTTCACTGCTCGTCGACGAGACGGCGGTGCGGCTGCGGGAGCAGCGGTTCGAGGAAAGCCAGCACTACCTTTCGCTGGCGCTGAACAATGCGCGGATGGGCTTTTGGCACTATAGTGTAAGGGAACGAAAGACAGAATGTGATGCCAACTGGTATCGCATCATGGGCATGGATGCGGAGGCAGGCAAGGACCCCGGCTCACTTTGGAGTGAGCGTTTGCATCCGGACGACAGCGTGCGAGTTTTGACGGCTTATGAGAAATTCCTGAAAGGTCAGGCCGGAGAGACACTTGACATTGATTGCCGTGTGCAGCACGCGGACGGTTCCTACATTTGGGTGCAGGACCGTGCGCGCATCCCGGAGTATGATCCGGATGGAACACCGTTGCGGGTTACCGGCACGATGCAGGACATTTCCGATCGAAAAGAGATTGAGATCGATTTGAAAAAAGCCAAGGATTCGGCTGAGGTGGCAAACGCGGCGAAAGGACAATTCATCGCCGCAATTTCGCATGAGATCCGGACGCCCCTCAACGCGATCATCGGGCTGTCCAGTTTTCTGGCGGAGAGCGGTCTGGATGAGGAGCAAGCGGATTTGGCGAGCACGGTGCACAGCAGTGGATGCAGCTTGTTGGCACTGGTTAACGACCTGCTTGATTTCTCCAAGATCGAAGCCGGACGGCTTGAATTGGAAGTTCAGGAATACCCGGTTCGGCTTTTATTCGAGGACTGTGTGAAATTGTTCAAGCTTCGTGCGGAGGAGAAGAACATTACGCTGGATCTAATGCTGGAAGCGGAGCTCGTCGATTACGCGATGGGCGATATGCACCGGTTGCGGCAGATTGTGCAAAACTTATTGGCAAACGCGATCAAGTTTACTGACAAAGGCGGGGTGAAACTTCGGGCGCGGAAGGTCAAGCTGAGCGATGTGCCGGCCGAGCACCGACCCGATCCCCTCGAGCCGGTCGGCTTTCTGGATCAGCCCGATCATGAATACCTTGAGGTGTGCGTGCAGGATTCGGGGATCGGTATTGCGAAAGAGCAGCAGCATTTACTCTTTGAGGCCTTCAGCCAGGTGGATGCCTCCTCGACGCGCCGTTATGAGGGCACCGGGCTCGGGTTGGTCATCTGCAAACGTCTGATCAACGGAATGGGGGGCCGGATTTGGGTGGAGAGTAATTCCGGTGAGGGGTCGAAGTTTTGTTTTGTGGTGCGCACGAAATTCCTGAACGAGAAGAGCCGAGTCGAACAATACACGCGCACGCCTTTTGATCCGGTGCACAAAATCGCGAAGAAACATCCTTGCGATATTTTGATCGTTGGCAAGCAGGAGGCTTCTGCTCCGATGGTTGCCGCTTGTCGTCATCTTGGCTATGCTCCCCACCAGTCGGTGGACTTTGATTTGAGTAATACCGCGTATCGGCGGCGGCACTACGATCTGCTTTTTATCAGTATGCAGGACTCAGCGAAGGCCTTGGAATTCACACGCAAGGTCCGGCTCGACGGAACTATCAAACAACCGGAATCCATCATTGGCTTCGGTCCCGGAGGGCGCGGAATTTCCGCCGAGCGCTGCCGGTTGAGCGGCATGCAAGGGGTGATTTGCGAGCTACCGGAGCCGAAACTGGTGCAGGAGGCTATTCTGAGTGTGCTGCACTCAGACGGTTAAAGGCGCTGACGAGAGCTTTAAGCCCCGCCAGTTCGATATTGGGGTCAATGCCGCATCCGAAGAAACACTGACCGCTCTGGTGGCGGATCTGGATGTAAGCGGCTGCCTTTGTCTTGGAGCCACCACCGATCGAATGTTGCCGGTAGTCAAGGAGTGTGAATTGCTTCAAGCCTTCCTTTTCGAGGGCATCGACGAAGGCGCTGATGGGTCCGTTGCCGGTTCCAGATACCTTCAGAGCTTCACTCCGTATCGTGATATCAGCTTCGACTTGGACCTCACCGGTTTTGGAAAAATCCTCCCGTTCAATCGCGAGGATTTCGAGCGGGCTGGCCAGATTGACATACTCCTGCATGAAGACGTCGTAGACCTCGGCAGCGCTCAGTTCGCGGCTATCCTGATCGGCCGCGGCATTGACAATCGTGCCGACCTCCGGATGCATGGCCTTGGGCAAATCAAGCCCGAAGTCTTTGTTCAGAATATAGGCCACTCCACCCTTGCCGCTCTGGCTGTTAATGCGGATGATCGCTTCGTAGGTCCGGCCGATGTCCTGCGGGTCGATCAGCAGGTAGGGCACTTCGAAGCGTTCGGACTGCTCTTTTTCGCGAAGGTCCATACCCTTCTTGATCGCATCCTGATGGGAGCCGGAAAAAGCGGTAAAAACAAGATCACCGGCATAGGGCTGGCGTTCGGGAACGGACATGCGCGTCACGCGTTCATACACTTCGCGGATTTCAGTCAGATTGCTGAAGTCGAGCCCGGGGTCGATGCCTTGCGTGTAGAGGTTTAGGGCCACGGTCACGATATCAAGATTCCCCGTGCGCTCACCGTTGCCAAAGAGGGTGCCTTCCACCCGGTCCGCTCCCGCCAGCAGACCCAGTTCGGTGGCGGCAACACCGGTTCCCCGGTCGTTATGGGTGTGTAGACTGATAATGGCCTTGGCGCGCTCCTTCATGTGCCGGCAGAACCACTCGATCTGGTCGGCGTGAACATTCGGGGTGGCCACCTCGACCGTGGCGGGGAGGTTGAGGACGATAGGATCCTGTTCGGTCGGTTGCCAGACATCCATGACCGCCTCGCAGATTTCGAGCGCGTAATCGACCTCCGTGTCGGAGAAACTCTCGGGCGAATATTGAAAGCGCACCCGGGTATCCGGAAGCGTGGGAACGAGGCTCTTGACCAGTTGGGTGCCTTCTATGGCGATTGATTTGATCTCCTCCTTAGTCTTACCGAAAGTGACACGCCGTTGCAGAGGCGAAGTCGAGTTATAAAGATGGACGATCGCTGTCGGGACCCCTTGCAGGCTCTCGAATGTGCGGCGGATCAAATGCTCGCGGGCCTGGACGAGGACTTGCAGGGTGACGTCTGCCGGAATGCGGTTTTCTTCGACCAGGCGGCGGATAAACTGGAACTCGGTATCGCTGGCGGAGGGGAAACCGACCTCGATTTCCTTGAAGCCTATCCGGACCAGCATATCAAACATCTCCAGCTTCTCGTTGACGTTCATGGGGATGGCGAGAGCCTGGTTGCCATCGCGCAGATCCACGCTTGCCCAGATCGGCGGACGCTCGATTACACGGCCCGGCCATTGCCGGTCGGGCAGGTCGATTTGAGGTTTTGCGCTGTATTTCGTGATCTTACCTTTTTGCATGGCATCGGTGACGGGTCGGGCGGCAGTATCAGTGGTCATTGAATCCGTTGGATATCCGGTTTGTTCGTTAAGCACCGGACTTTCGGGCTGTTGCTGCGCATTTGGTGCTGCCGGACCGGCCGCGTCAATAGTTTCCCGGGAGGTCAGGCGAGCGGTGTGCCTTTTGGCACTGGGTGTCCGCCGCGCATGGACGTGGGCTGCATTGTATGACTGGAGGGTGTGGAGACATCCTGGTGGTAGCATTGACTCCGCACGGCCTCTGTCAAGTGTCCACCGCGAAGCTGACTTGAGTCTTGTTTGTAGGGAAAATATCTCTCAATTTCGAAACTTGTGGCTGCTGATCATCTACCATTAAAAAATCGCACGATTATACTGGGCGTTACCGGATCCATCGCCGCCTATAAGGCTGCGGATCTGACGAGTCGGCTGACCGAAGCCGGCGCGCTGGTCTTTCCTGTTCTGACGGAAAACGCGACGCGGTTCATAACGCCACTCACACTTCAAACGCTGGCGCGGAACCCGGCCGCGTCCGACCTCTGGGCGGAAGAGGAAGGCTGGCAGCCCGGACATATCGATCTTGCGGACCGTGCCGACCTGCTTTTGGTCGCCCCTGCCTCGGCCCATTGCATCGCCCAGTTTGCGCATGGATTTGCGCCGGATTTGTTGACTTCTATTCATTTGGCAACGCAAGCGCCTACGATTTTAGCGCCCGCCATGAATGGGAAAATGTTGGCGCATCCCGCAACGCAGGCCAATCTCCGCTGTTTGAAAGAGCGGGGCTACCGCTTTATCGATCCGGTGGAGGGAATGCTCGCCTGTGGCTACGAGGGTGCGGGTAAGCTCGCTTCCGTTGAGACAATCGTTGCATACGTTCTTAGCTTCTTTAATGAAAGTTAGTCAATGGACGGGAATCAGGAAGATCAGTCTGAGGGAATGGGGCAGGACGCAGGCCGTCCTGACCAGCCGGGCCAACGGGTTTTGGCCCCCGGTGAGGGCTTTGGAAACTTCCGCGTCGTCAAATGCCTCTGTGCGGGCCTGATTGCCAACTACTACCACATGCAGCACATCCGGGATCTGCATGATGTTACGGTCGCGATTTTCCACCACCGCACAGCGAACGACGCAAAATTCCTGAAGCGGCTGCAAGCGCTGCAAAAAACGATCAAGGGCTTTGATCACGAGAAGATTCCTAAGATCCGGGACTGCACGCAGATCGACGCGAGCATTTGCCTGTTTCTTGAACCGGTGAAGGGGCAGTCGTTAAGCCAATACTTTCAGGCGCACGCGATGCCCGGCTCGAAAGGCCTCGGTATCGAAACGACGACCCGAATCATGGCGCAGCTTTTGGGTATTTTGGGCTACGCACATACCAAGGGCATCGATCACCGTGACATTGATACCGATTTGATCTTCGTGCAGGAGGACGGGTCGCTTTGCTTGCTTGGTTTGGGAATCAAGGCGGCGCTGGGAACGGAGTTGTTTGAGTCGGTGGTATCCGCTTCGGTCTCCCCCCTTGCCTCACGAAAAAGCGCGGGGAGGCTCAATTCCTTCGATGTGATGAGCCCGGAATACAAAGGGGGCATTCCTGAAGACTCGCGGGTTGATCTCTACATATCGGGGGTAATCGGTTATTGGTTGCTTACGGGGCAGAAGCCCCAGCCGTCGAATCCGGTGCTACCGACAGCCCATGTGGAAGATCTGCCGCTGGAGTGGGACCCGTTTCTCTCGAAGATGATCGAACGCGACCAGGACAAACGGATCCAGTCCTGTAAGCTGGCCCTGCTGGCGCTCAAGAAGACCGATAACGAACCCGAGTCCGAGCGGGGAAACTATGTGCAACGGCAAATCGACCGGATCCCGGTTCCGAGGGGTATCCGCGATCGTGGTGAGTTAGCGACGCGCATCTATCGATTATTGTTTATTGGATTTCTGGGGGTGACTTCGGTCGCGCTGACGGCCAACTTTTTAACCACCGTCCTGACCGAGGAGGTTGAGACGGTGAAGGACGTGGCACGACTGTTGAAGGAGGGAGAATCGCCGGATCTGGTTGTTGAGGTCAGCCCGCCGGTAGCGAAAATTCAATTTGTCGGTTTCGACGAGACTTACGTGGTCCGGGATGGGCTGCTTCAGTTGAGTGTGTCGGACGGGAACTACCGGGTCCGGGCCTCGGCTCCGGATCGAACCGCGATGACCGAGACGATTGAGCTCGGCGCAGACAGCGAGGCGCGTCCGCTGCGTCTGCGTTTCGATCTGGAATCTGCTTGGAGTGAGCTCGAACTCAGGACCGAACCGGGCGCACGGGTAAGCATCATTGATGAGACGGATATTGAGATCGAGTTTGGCCGCGCCAATGAGGAGGGTGTCTTCGTTTTGGAGGAAAAGTTACTCTCGGGGGCCTATCAGCTGATTTTAGAAAAGGAGGGCTATGCAAAGCTTACTTTCAGTCATGAGGCGCTTGTCTTCGAGGAAGGGGCCACTCTTGATGCGCCGCTTGATGCGCTTCCGGCGAGTCTGCAGGTAAAGACGGATCCTGCCGGAGCGCGCATCCTGCTGAACGAGGAAAGCCTCGGTCTTTCCCCTGTCTCGGCAAAGGACCTCACACCGAACAAGGAGTATCTGGTAGTGGTGCAGAAAGACGGTTATCGGTCGATTGGACGACGTTTCAAAGCAGGACCGGGAGAGGCGGTCGTGGCTGATTTTGGCCAGCTCACACTCAAATCGGGTGAAGTCCGGGTAACCGCCGCATTCGCTGGAATCGGGCCGTCCGAGTCCGAGGCGTTGCTTGATAAAACCCTTGTTGTCTTGAACGATTTGAGGTTTCCCTACGGCTCCGAGGGGCTCGGGGCGGTGCCAGAAGGGGAGTATACGGTTCGTTTGGAGCATCCCGACTACCTCTCCGAAGCGGTCGAGCTATCGCTTGCGGATCGTGCGGTTGAAGCGGTCCACCTCACGCTGAGCCCGCGCCCGGCGAGTGTTCAATTAGTCATGGACGCCGCGTTTGAGCCGACCGTCCGGCTGAATCAGAGGGAAGTTGAGATGAAGGCTGGCCGGGTCGCAATACCTGCCCTCGAGCCGGTGGAATTTGAACTTAGCATTCCGAACTATCTGACGATGGTGAGGACTTTTGAGCTGAGCCCGAACGAGGCAGTCGTCTGGAAGGTTGATCCGACCCCGATACCCGGTCCCGAGGTAGGGAAGGATTGGACCATGCCTTATCTAAATCACGCATTTTCGTGGATACCGGCCGGCAGTTACACCATGGGCAGCCCGCCCCGGGAGGAGGGCCGGTTGCCAAACGAGGGAGACACGACACGTGTGAATCTGACGAAAGGTTTCTGGGCCGGTACCTTTGAGGTGGACCAGGCTGCTTATCGGGAGGTCATGGGTAAAAACCCTTCCGGTTTTGCCGGGGCGCGCCTACCGGTCGATACGGTGACTTGGGAGGAGGCCAGCGCTTTTTGCCTGTTACTGACTTCGACGGAGCGGAAGGCCGGCCGCTTGCCTGAGGGCTACGTCTTCCGACTGCCGACTGAGGCCGAGTGGGAATACGCCGCACGAGCGGGCACAGAGACGCCGTTCCATTTCGGGCAGCAGGCGGATGCGACCATGGGGAATTTTCGTGGCGTCTATCCACGGGATCTGGACGGTGGTCAACGGGTGAGTGACAGCTATGGCACCGAGCCGGTAGGGAGCTACGCTTCGAATGCCTTCGGTCTGTATGATGTGCACGGCAACGTGAGTGAGTGGACGCTTGATGCCTACAACGGCCGCCTGCCTGGAGGCAGTCTTGTCGATCCCGATCCCCGCACAGGCGGTCGCCGCTACACCCTGCGCGGCGGCAGCTGGGAGGACTTTGCAGTGCGCGTGCGCAGTGCGGCCCGAGTGGATGCGCGGATGGATACGGAAAGTAACGCCATCGGCTTTCGGGTATTTCTGGCGCCTGAGAAATAGCACAGGTCGAGACCGAAGGAAAACGGGCCACTCCGGATGAAGTGGCCCTTTGCCTGAAAACTGTGAGCGTGTGTTTAGAGAAGCTCTCTGGCGACAGCAGCCACATTTTCGGCCGTCATGCCGAGCTGTTCCATAACGGTGCTGCCCGGAGCGGAGAGTCCGAAGCGGTCGATGCAAACCGTCTTTCCGCTGAAGCCGACGTATTTGCCCCAAGTGGAGGAGACGCCGGCCTCTACTGCGACGCGGGCGGTGCAGCTGGCGGGCAATACGCTCTCGATATAATCGGCGGGCTGGCGTTCGAAACGTTCGAAACAGGGTAGTGAGACGACGCGCACACCCGCGCCGAGCAGCTCTGCCGCGCCCATGGCGTGCTGGAGCTCGGAGCCTGTTGCTATCAGGATCAGCTTGAGCGGACCTGCCTCTTTCTTCGCGATATAGCCCCCTTTGAGGGTGCCTCCCCGGCGATCGGCGACCGGGATGCTGTCCTGTGCCGAAATGTTCTGGCGCGTCAAGATGAGCGCCGTAGGACCATCGGTGCGCTCGATAGCAGCGGCAAACGCGGCGGCCGTCTCCTCGGGATCGCCGGGGCGGATCACATCGAGATTCGGGATCACACGCAGGCCGCTCACAGTCTCCACCGGTTGGTGGGTCGGGCCATCCTCACCCACACCAACGGAATCGTGGGTGAAGATGTAGGTGACCGGAATTTTGGCCAAGGCCGCGAGGCGGATGGAACCGCGCATGTAGTCGGCAAAGACGAGGAAAGTCGCGCCGCTGACGCGGAAGATGCCATCGTAAGCGACCCCGTTGCAAATCGCGCCCATGCCGTGTTCGCGGATCCCGAACCAGATGTTGCGCCCGAGCGGATCGCTCCCCGAGAAGTCACCAGCGTCCTTGATGTAGTTCTTGGTCGAGCCGAAGAGGTCGGCCGAGCCGGTGATCAATTGGGGCACCGCCTTGGCAACGGCCTGAATCACGGTGCCGCCTGCAGCCCGTGTGGCGACCTTGGTCTCCGGTGCGAATTCCGGAATACTGCTCAGGATGTCCGAAGCGACCGGCCCCGTTAACTCGGCAGCCAAGTCGGGATTGGCAGCGGCCCAGGCGTCAAAGTTTGTCTTCCACCTTGTGTAGGCCTCGCTGGCCTCAGCGGCCCGATTCTTAAAGTGTGTGCGGACGTCTTCCGAAACGTAGAACGACTCCTCCGGCAGGCCGAGGCCCTTGCGTGCCTTTTCGGCGTGTTTTGCGCCGCCCTCACCGTGCCCGGCAGCCGTTCCCGCCACTTCCGGGATGCCACGGCCGATTTCGGTTTTCGCGATGATAACCTTCGGTTTGCCGTTATCGTTGGTTTTTGCCTCGTGAATGGCTCCGGCGACCGCTTCGAGATTGTGGCCATCGATGGTTACCGCGTCCCAGCCCTGGGAGATGAAGTAGGCGGCGGCATCCTCGCTTTGCGTCTGCTCGGCCATGGCGTCAAGGGTGACGTCGTTGGAGTCGTAGATCAGGATTAGATTATCGAGCTTGTTATGCCCGGCAAAGGCGATCGATTCTTTGGCCACGCCTTCCTGCAGGCAGCCGTCTCCGTGCAAAGCAAAGACATGGTGGTCGAAGATCGTATGCTCCGCTGTGTTGAACTTCGCGGCAGCGCGCTTACCGGAAAGGGCGTAGCCGACTGCGTTGCCGATGCCCTGACCAAGGGGACCGGTCGTAGCTTCAACTCCTGCGGTATCGCCAAACTCGGGGTGGCCGGGGGTTTCCGAGCCCAGTTGGCGGAAGTTTTTCAGCTCCTCCATGGAAAGCTCGTAACCGGCGAGGTGCAGCCACGTGTAAATAAACATGGAGCCGTGGCCGGCGGAGAGGATGAAACGGTCGCGGTTTAGCCATTTCGGCTCGGCCGGGTTGAAGCGGAGGCTGCCTGCACCGAAGAGGACCGCGCCGATTTCGGCACAGCCCAGAGGCAGGCCGAGGTGGCCGGAATTACAGGCGTGGACCGCATCGATCGCGAGTCCGCGGGCTTGGGTGGCTGCTTGGGAGAGAATCTCTTTTTGCATAAGCGTGTTTTTTTTTAAAGGGCGGAACGAGCCGCCGGTTGAGGAATGAAAGTCGTGAAAATGCCCTGATTGTCGCTGATGAAAAGGAAAAAGAAAAAATTGGCCGACGGAATGGACCGCGAAAGGTGATTCGAAACTGGACTGTAACCTTTTGCTTCTCTATCGCATAGAGCAATGACCCATGAAGAATTGGAAGAAGGCTCGGTCCTCAATCTCGATTTTACCAAACTGCGCAAAGTCGCAAACTGTGAGGCGGATGTCCTGCCCGCGATCGCGCAGGACGCGGCGACCGGGGAAGTGCTGATCGTGGGCTACGCTAATGAGCTTGCGCTCGAGACTGCCCTCGACTGCGGAATGGCGACCTTTTGGAGCACCAGTCGCAACGAACTGTGGATCAAAGGCAAGACAAGTGGCGATTATCTGAAACTCGAGGAAGTGCGGGTGAATTGTGAGCAGAACTCGATTCTCTACAAAGTTACACCCGCTGGCAAAGGCGCCTGCCACACGAAAAATAGCGAGGGCGTGGCCCGGAGCGGCTGCTACTACCGGCGATTGAAGGACGACGGGTCGCTCGAATTCGTGGATCCGGCCCAAGTCTGACCCGACCGAAATTGGTTTCGCCATGAAAATCGAGCGTGCAGCCTTCGCCATGATCGCGGTGATCCTGGTTTTCTATGTTCTCCACATTGGTCAGGCCCTGCTCTTGCCACTGGTCATTGCCGGAGCCATCGCCTACCTGATCAGCATTCTGGCCCACGGCATCAGCTCCGTTCGGGTGGGTGGATTCGGGCTGCCCAAGGCATTATCGATGGTTATTGCCCTTGGGGTAATCCTTCTTGGGATCGGCTTTATGATCAATCTGATCACAGTGAACATACAGAGCGTGATCAAAGAGGCCCCCGGCTATCAGGATAATATTGAAGCCCTCATTGAGAAGGGATATACTGCTGCTGGAATCGAGGAAGTGCCTAACCTGCAGGAGGTCATCAATCAGATTGATCTCGGCAGCTATCTGCAAAACTTCGGACGCACGGTTCGTGCGCTCGTCAGCAGCACCGGCATTATTATTGTTTATCTACTTTTTCTGCTGCTTGAGCAGCGCACGTTCGCCGACAAGATTCGTAACATCATCCGGGACCCTTCGAAACAGGAGGATGCCTTCGAACTGGTAGGAAAGATGCGTGCGGATATCCGGACCTATGTTGCGATCAAGGTGCTGACGAGTGCGGCCACGGGCATAATGAGCTTTCTCGTTCTCCATTTCGTTGGGGTAGACTTCGCGAGCTTCTGGGCCGTGCTGATTTTTCTGCTGAACTTTATCCCGACGATCGGCTCGATTATCGCGACCGCCTTTCCCTCAGTCCTGACGCTTGTGCAGTTCGATACGCTGGGTCCGTTTATCATAACCGTCTCGATCCTAAGCACGATTCAATTCTGCATCGGTAGCCTGATCGAGCCGAAGCTGATGGGGAACCGGCTGAATCTGAGCCCGATTGTTATCCTGCTCTCTCTAGGCCTTTGGGGCTCGATCTGGGGTATTCCCGGTATGTTTCTCTGTGTGCCGATAACGGTGATAATTATGATCGTGTGCTCCTACTTCCCCGGCTCCCGGCCGATCGCGGTCCTTCTTTCCGGCAACGGACAGGTCGCCAGCGGCATCCTTCAAGAGTCACCGGGCAAAAACGGCACTTTTCCGGAGGATAAGGTTTGCTAGTGCCCGCGCGTCCATCGAATCTGCCGACTTTCTATTATGAAAACCAACTTGAATCTTAAAACGATGCGGATTTGCCGACGGCTTGCTCTGGCGAGTGTCTGTTCTCTTTCGCTGGAAGCGCAAACGGTGCTCCCGGCGACCGGTGGCGGGGCGTCTGATCCGCGTGAACTCATCGCTCAGGCGGTGGAGAATAATCTGGGGCTTCAGGTCGAACGCCTCGAAGTCGAGATCCGGGAGGCTAATATCGATGCGGAGTGGGGTCGTTTCTCTCCGGTTGTGAACTTTGAGATAGGCGTGGACAAAGTCTATCGGCGGCGGAATGCGCAGGAACTGGCTACGGATAGCATTTTTAGTGGTCTCGGTCCAACCTTTGAGGGTGAGCGCGGCTACTTTACCACTTCTCTGGGGGGGCGCCTGCCATTGGGCACGACCTATGAGTTGGCAACCGGGAGCACGCGGAACCAGAATACCTTTACCGATCAGGCCGGCACCCCGTTTGCTCCGGAGTATGGCTCCGATGTTCGTCTCACCCTGACCCAGCCCCTGCTCAAGAATTTCGGCCTCGATGTAAACCTCGCGCCGGTCAATATCGCCAAATCCGAACGCCGGATAGCCGAGCACGAGACGGAGGGCGCGATCGAAGCGGTCATGGCGCGCGTCCTGCTCGCTTGCTATGAGGCCTATTTCGCCGAGCAGAACGTGGCGGTGAAGGAGGAGTCGATTGTGCTGGCGGAGCGGCTGCTTGGTGACAATCGCAAGCGCGTGGACCAGGGGCGTATGTCGGCAATCGACGTCACCCAGGCCGAGGCGCGGCTGGCTGAAGCGCAGGCGGAGCGAATCGAAGCGGTTAGTTTTTTCCGTGAGCGTCAGGCACGGCTGCGTGAGTTGACACAGACCCGCTATGAATTTGGCGGAGCGGCTTACTCGTTCGCCACCCTTGGCGAGCTGCTACCGCTACCTGCCACCGTGGCCGAGCCGGAAACATTTGTGGCGACGCTTCTTGAGCAGAACCCAGATTTCCTGGCCAGCGTCGGGCAGGCCGAGGCCGAGGGTGTGCGTGTTGTTTTCAGCCGTAATCAGACTTACCCGGAGGTTAACCTCCGTCTGTCTGTAGGCACGAGTGGCCTCGAAAACGACTTTGGCAGTTCCTACCGCGACTTTGAAGAGCGGGACGGCGTGGACTGGGGGGCGGCCCTCGTCTTGAGTATGCCTCTGGATAATCGAACGGCCAAAGCGCAGCTGCGTGCGGCCGAACGGCGCGAGTCCCAGGCGCTGCTTCGGGTGAAAGAGACGGAGATTCAGCTGCTCCGGGCACTCGACACGGCGGTGGAGAATCTGAAGGCCGGCTTTGAGCGGCGCCGTTTGATCGCAGAATCCGTGCGCTTGGCGGAGGAGGCTTTAGTCGCCGAGGAGACGCGGCTGGCAAACGGAGTGACGACGAACAACGAGGTGCTGAACCAGCAGCGGGAGCTGAGTGTCTCGCAGACACAGGCCCTGGCCGCGGAGGTGGAAGTGCATAAGGCGTGGTTGCAACTGCTTTTAATTCAGGGCATTCTTTCGGAGGAGCTCGGCTTTAATATGAAGTTTGAGGAAGGAGCTGAGGGATGAGGCCACTTGCGACGGCCCTGGCCTTTTTGATCGCTTCGGCCGCCGGTATACTGAATGCCGCGGTCTTCGATGGACTCGTGCTGCCCATCCGTGAGGTGACGATCGCCAGCCCCGTCGAGGCACGGGTCGAGGCGCTGAATGCTCGCGAGGGAGATCGGGTCGAGGCAGGCGCGACCTTGGTGGAGCTCTACGCTGAAATGGAGAAGCTGGAGGCACGTCGGGCGGCCGCTGCAGTCGAAAAGCGCGAGTTCGAATATAAAAGCTCGCAGAATCTCTTTCAGGATAAAGTCATTAGCGAGGATGAGGCTCTGCAGAGTCGGGTTGAGCTCGATCTGGCCAAGCTCACGTTTGAAATGGCGGAGGAGCGGGTTGCCTTGCGGCGTCTTCAGGCGCCGATTTCCGGAGTGGTGGTCGAGCGTCTCTTTGAGCGGGGAGAAATGGTGCGCCCGAGTGAGCCGATCCTCGAAATTGTCGATTTGACCGAAGTTTTCGTTCAGTTTTATGTGCGGGCAGAGGACCTGACTGCGGTTCGGGTAGGGGGGCAGGCCTCGGTCACCTTCCCCGGAATCGAGGACAAAAGTGTCTGGAGTGGAGCTGTCGAGTTTATCGATCCGCGGGTCGATGCGGCCAGTGGCTTGCTGCGGGTTCGGATTCGCCTCGCTAATCCTGATGGCGTGATCAAGGCCGGACTTCGCGCGCGTGTTTCCCTCGATTCCGAGAATAAGAGCTAGACGAGACAGAGATGGCCACTGATCCGACTCAAATTGATTTTGCTCCGCTGCTCGAGGCACTTGAGCGTTGCCGTGACTATGACGGTGCACCCGGTGGATTCTGGCCGGAGCTGGCGGTAGCCTTGTATCATTTTCCCGAGTGTCAGGCCGCGCGCGTGCTCACCCGCGCGGGCGAAGCAAACTGGAGAGTCCTTGCGGCGCATCCGAAGGGGGTGGGGGCAACGCATTCGCTGACAAAGGAGGATTTTGAACTCATGCGGGCGGAGGCCGATGCAGAGGCCTTTGCGGAGCGCCGGTTACACTCGCCCGCCGCCGGTTATCTTCTGCTGTTTCGTCTGCGGGCCGACCAAGCGGAAGCGGCACTCTACGCAGAACTGCTTTTACCCGAGGCGCCTTTGTGTGAACGGAGCCCACTCGCGGGAATGATTGGTCTGGCGGCGGAGTTGCCGCGCAGCTACGAGCGCCGGTTGCGCGAGTCGCGATTGCAGCAGCAATTGAATGACTTCACCCGTGCGCTGGAAGTACTGGCGGCAGTCAATGCAAAGCGGAGCTTCATTCCTGCAGCCATGGCGTTGGTGAATGAGCTGGCTGACCGGTTTCGCGCGAGCCGGGTCACGCTTGGTTGGGTGGAGGGTTATTATGTCAAGGTTTGCGCGATGAGCGGCACCGATCAGATCGAGCGTAAGGTCGAAGTGGTGCAGCGTCTGGAGGCGGCGATGGAGGAGTGCCGGGATCAGGAGGAGGAGATTTTCTTTCCCGGTGGCGATACCCTCGACCTCGTTCGGCGCAGTCACGAGGCCTACCTGCAGGAATCCCATGTCGGTGCGGTGATTTCTGTGCCGCTACGGGTAGCTGCAGGTGAAGTTTGCGCGATTGTCACCCTCGAGCGGGAGCAGGGTGCTTTTGCGACAGAAGATGCTTTGAGCCTGCGGGTGATCGCCGACCAGGCGGCACCGGTCTTGGCGGATCTGCGCAAACAAAGCCGCTGGTTCGGCCGGCGCTGGGCGGATGCCGGACGGGAGGTTCTGGCGAAGGCGGTCGGGCCGCGTCACACGTGGATGAAGGTGGGCGCAGTTACGCTCTCGCTCTTCCTCGCCTTCGCCCTGTTTGTGCCCTACACCTATCGGGTAAAAGCCAATTTCCAGATCGTGCCGGACAGTTTGGCATTGTTGCCGGTGCCGTTTCAGGGATTTATCGATGACGTGTTTTATCGGCCGGGAGATCTGGTCGATACGGGTGAAGTGTAGTTTGCCATGGATGACGGTGAGTTGCGTGTCGAGCGCGCCCGCGCGCTTGCGGATCTGCGCCGTTATAGGGCTGAGGCCGAGCGGGCCGAGGCCGCTGGCGAGATGGGCGAGTATCGAGTCTCTATGGAGTTGTCCGGGCAGGCGCAGGCGCGGCTGGAGCTTGCCGAATACCGGCTCGACCGCGCAGACGTTCGAGCCCCCTTTGCCGGAGTGCTGGTCGAGGGCGATTTGCGAGAGCGCTTGGGTGCACCGGTGCAACAGGGTGAGGTTTTGATGAAATTCTCGCGGCTGGATGGCCTCTACGCGGAGATCGAGTTGGAGGAGCGGGATATTGACCTCCTCGATGGTTCCGAGCGCGGGCAGATCGCCTTTGCCAGTCGACCGGATTTGAAATTTCCGGTCGAAATCGACCGGATTGAGCCTTCGGCTCAGGTCGGGCAAGGGGGCAACTACTTTGTTATCCGGGCCGGCATGACCGGGGAGCCGGTCGACTGGCTGCGTCCCGGCATGACGGGTGTGGCCAAGCTCGACGGAGGAAAGCGGACGCTTGCCTGGCGCGCGACCCACCGGCTCGTCGACTTCCTCCGTATGTTCTTCTGGTTCTAATAAGCTGCAATGGCGAGGGAACGTGCATTATTCAGTGAGTCCTGGCACCGGGTAGCGCGCCAGAAGATCCGGCTGCGGCCTTCGGTCACCGTGCACAAGCAGTTTTTCCGGGGGGAGCTTTGGTATATCGCCCACGATACCTACGGCGATCAATATTTCCGTTTTCGCCCCGAGGCGTGGGACTTTATCGCCCGTCTCGATGGGCGCCTCACAGTCGAGACGATCTGGCAATCGTGCCTGGCCCGCAACGGAGACAGTGCCCCCGGTCAGGGAGAGGTCGTGCAGATGTTGGCCCAGCTCTACAACGGCAACCTCATTCTGTCGGATGTTCCCGCCGACGTGACCCAGCTCTTCGAGCGTCTGAAAAAACGCAAGGCCAATGAATGGAAATCCCGGATCTTCGGTATTTTCTTTCTTCGCATTCCGCTTTGGGATCCCGATGCCTTTCTCAATCGCACGATTGGCCTGGTCCGCCCGTTTTTGAGTTGGTTCGGCGTTTTGCTCTGGCTGGGAGCGGCCGGCGGTGCGCTCTCGGTCTTGGTTGCCAATTGGGGACGCGCCAGTGATCAGTCTGCCGGGGTTTTAAACCCATCCAATCTCTTCCTTCTTTATATCGCATTCGCGGTCACGAAATTCATCCACGAAATGGGTCACGCCTATGCGGTGAAGCGTTTCAAGGGCGAGGTTCACCGGATGGGCATCACCTTTCTGGTCTTCACGCCGATTCCGTTTGTCGATGCCACGGCCGCCTGGGCCTTCCGTGAGCGGTGGAGGCGGGTCTGGGTCGGTGCTGCGGGTATGATCGTCGAGCTCTTTTTTGCCGCACTTGCGGCATTTGTCTGGTCGATGACCGGCCCCGGCCTGCTCAATGCACTCGCTTACAACGTAATGATTGTCGCTTCGGTCTCGACGCTGCTCTTCAATCTGAACCCGCTGCTCCGGTTCGACGGTTATTACATCCTGGCGGACCTGACTGACTCGCCGAACCTGCATCCCCGTGCGTCGCGGCAGTGGATGCACTGGGTGGAGCGCTATGCCTTCGGGGGGCAACTTTCGCAGAGTCCGGCGGAGTCGAAGGGGGAAAGCGCTTGGCTGGGCAGCTTCGGTGCGGCAGCGTGGATTTACCGCATCTTTATTACGTTCACGATCATCATTTTTGTCGCGGACAAGTTCTTCGGGCTGGGTTTCCTTGCCGCGGTGCTCACGATCATCGGGTTCATCGTGCTGCCTCTGTATAAGGGGATTCG
>Ga0102948_1000169_pt1 | contig 24100 bp, 27 predicted proteins | sample SalPonA_A_H2O_MG_FD_78211 | JGI IMG/M metagenome (GOLD analysis project Ga0102948, IMG submission 78211) | Water microbial communities from South San Francisco under conditions of wetland restoration - Salt Pond MetaG R2A_A_H2O_MG | ecosystem: Environmental > Aquatic > Non-marine Saline and... | reverse complement strand
TAAAAGCCTTGGTCACGAATGCTTTCAAGCACTTTTTCTGTATCTGCACGCGCTAATTTACGCTCGGCGGTCAGTGGCATATCCATCGAGTGAACCGGCGCTCCAAAAATCTCGATGAGAGCATCAGGGACACGCTTTAAGCCTTCACGCTTATCAACGTAAAGATACATTTCTTCTTTTTTTGAACTTTTATAGATAGAACAAATTAACATCAGTTTGGCTCGTTTAATTCTGCTAGCTGATCAAGCAGTGCCTGACCAATCAAAGGTTTACGCCATCCGCACAGGCTAGCTGGCAACTCATAATGCCCCGTATCAACGCCTGAGCGAATCAACGCTTCAATATCTCGCTTTCTAAGTATCAGCTCCGGCGCCACGTTGTGCAGCTCAGCCGCTTTGGCACCAACTGAGCGCAGCGCTTTAAGGTGAGCATGAAACTTAAATTTAAGAGGCTGCTCAATCGGTTCTGGGGGGTTCTCTTTAGCTGATTGATCGGCATTTTTAAGGCAATGAATAATGTCGTTACCAAAATCCCAGATATTGCCTGAACGTAATCCGTCAATCTTTTTGAGACCATCGCGATTATTTGGCCACTGCTGAATGACATCGATAATTTGATGGTTGGACAGAATACGATTACGTGCTTTATCTCTTAAACGACTGGTGCGTTCACGCCAAATGGTCAGATCACGGAGGGCTGCTAACTTACGAGTCGGAATGTTCCAAAGCTGTGAGAAACGTCGATAATAATCGTCCACATTCGCATCGTTAGCGATGACACTGGCCACCAGCTCTTCGCACTCCTCTTTGACCCAATCAGTGCGTCCTAGCTTTTCAAGCTCTTTAAACTGGATCTGCACAATTTCAGCAAGATAGCAGACATCCAGTGCCGCATAGAGGGTTTGGTTGCCTGTCAGTGGACGTTGTAACCAGTCGGACTTGGTCTCGCCTTTATCAAGGTCGATATCCAAAGCATGCTTGACGAGACGTTGAAGCCCCATACTGAAGCCCCAACCACAAAAAGCGGCCGCGACCTGAGTATCAAACATGGGTGAGGGTGCGGCTCTGTAACAATGTTTAAACAACTCCACATCTTCACCGCAGGCGTGCAAAACTTTTAAAACCTGAGGCGCTTCAAGAAGCTCTCTAAATGGACGCCAGCGCTTTATTGGTAGAGGATCTATCAAGTAACAACTGTGTTGGTCAGCGACTTGAATCAGACCCGGCTTAGCGTAGAACGTTGAAGTACGAATGAACTCAGTATCCAACGTGATCAATGGCACCTCTAACCACTGCTGACAGTAGTGAGCCAACCGCTCTTCGGTATCAATCCAAATCGGGTTTTCGGCCGCTTTTCTAAGCTTAGCGAAATCGTAACCGCTCAAATCAATCAATTTATCGCTCCATCTGGCGACGACCGGCTAACGCATGTGCAAGCGTACCACCATCGACGTACTCAAGCTCACCACCCACCGGCACACCATGGGCTATGCGACTGATACTAATATCAACATCGCGCAGCTGTTCGGCAATGAAGTGGGCCGTCGCTTCACCCTCTACCGTTGGATTGGTTGCCAGCACCAGCTCATTAACTTCGCCTTGGTAAACGCGATCCAAAAGCTGATCGATTTTCAAATCTTCTGGCCCTACTCCATCTATCGGCGAAAGGTGCCCACCCAATACAAAATAGAGGCCTGCATAGCCCCCTGTCTGTTCAATCGCCATCAAATCAATCGGGGATTCCAGGACACACAGGGTTTTACGATCACGTGCCGCATTGCTGCAGATGTCACAAACAGCCTTCTCAGAGAGCGAGTGGCACTGCTCACACTCACCAATGTTCTGAGCAGCATCCGCAAGTGCACCACTGATTTGGATGGCGGCATCACGATCACGTTCTAACAAGTGCAGAGCCATACGCTGAGCCGTTTTAGGACCCACCCCTGGAAGGCGACGCAATGCGCTGATTAACGATTCAAGTTTGGGGGTTAACGACATAATTAGAACGGCATCTTGAAGCCTGGCGGCATACCCATACCTTGAGTGATTTTTGACATCTGCTCTTGGCTGGTGGTTTCTACCTTACGCACCGCATCATTAACGGCCGCAGCAATAAGATCTTCAAGAATCTCTTTATCCTCTTCCATTAAAGAGTCATCGATGCTGACACGTTTTACATCGTGACGGCCATTCATAACAATACTAACAAGACCAGCACCCGCTTCACCGGTAACCTCAGATCGAGCGATCTCTTCTTGGGCTTTCTGCATATCTTCTTGCATCTTTTGGGCCTGCTTCATTAGGTTGCCCATTCCACCTTTCATCATAACTATGACCTCACTCTATATCCAAAGGCTCAACGGAAAGCTCATCTAACTTACCGTCGAACATCTCAATTAATCGTTCTACATTGGGATCCTGTTTTAAATGTTTTACTGCAGCAATGCGGCGCTCTTCGGCACGACGAATACGATAGTTAACAGGCGTTTCGCGCGTCTGCTCAGCTAACCGAAATTCAATCGACATTGGCTCTTGGAAAAATGCAGTAATGGCATCAGTAATACGCTGTTTATGTTGATCATTAAGCAACGCTTCCTGCTCAGCGGTGTAATGAAGCACCATACGATTACCCTTGAGTGACTCTAAGGACATCGCTTTAGCTAAGCTCTCAGTCATACCCGTCAAATCTAATAGGGCGATCAAATGAACCCAATCTTCAAGCGTAACATTAGACAGCGTAATCGATTTTGCAACCGTAGCCTCGACGTGTAATTCAACAGGATGAACGTCTATGTTCTCTGGTGTTTTACTAGGAGTTACCTCGATAGTTTCCAGTATCTCATCAGGCTTATCGTACGTCGCTAATGGCCTCTCTTCACCAAACAGATCGATAGCACTGTCACTGGACTCAACCGATTCAAACACCGGTTGCTCCTCTAATGGCTCTGGAAACTTTAATGACTCAGATGTTTCAACCGTAGCGGACTCCGACGGAGCCGTTACGGCCTCCATAGAGTCCGCTTCAAACTTTTTTGCTGTTAGCTCCTGCTCTGCGTAGGCTTCAGCGGGTATCTCTTCCCAGGGTGGCGGATCATCCACAGGCGCTCTTTCTGGTTGCGATGAATTCGTTTTAGATACCTGAGGCTGCTCAACCACGGCCTCCACACTTGATTCAACGTCTGATACAACAACAGGGGCAACCTGTGAATTCTCGATCGCCGGCGATGGCGATGGGGCTGCAGGTTCACTAACCCCTGGCCGAGCCACTTCAGTCGATAGCCCTGGCTGTGCATCGATAGGAGGTAGATCAACGGGACGGAAAGCCAACATGCGTAATAAGCACATTTCTAATGCTTCACGAGGGTTAGGTGACATGGGTAAATCACGGCGACCGGTTAACGCGATTTGGTAGTAGAGCTGAACCTCTTCTGCACGCACCTTACTCGCAAGCGTATGCACTTGAGTCTGATCGCCTAAACTATTATCAATTGCGGTAGGAACCACTTGGGCCAACGCTACTCGATGTAGAATCGAGATCATCTCGGCTAACACACCCGAATAATCGGGTGAAAACTCGGCCATGGCAGCCACTCGATCAATGGTTGTTTTACCCTCACCGGCCACTATCGCATCCAGAAGATCAAACACCAATCGATGATCAATGGTACCCAACATAGCACGAACATCACCTTCACGAAGTACACCCGACCCGAACGCAATCGCCTGATCGGTCAACGACAGAGCGTCACGCATGGAGCCATCTGCAGAACGAGCAATCAACCAGAGCGACGCATCGTCAAAGGGGACAGACTCTTCACCCAATACAAATTGCAAGTGGGAGACTATCTTATCGGGCGCCATGTTTTTCAGGTTGAACTGAAGACAGCGACTCAAAATGGTGACCGGTAGTTTCTGTGGATCGGTTGTCGCCAGTAGAAATTTAACGTGCGGAGGGGGCTCTTCCAACGTCTTTAGCAACGCATTGAATGATGAGGTAGACAACATATGCACCTCGTCTATTAGATAGACTTTGTAGCGACCCTGGGTCGGTGCATACTGAACGTTCTCTAATAGCTCGCGGGTATCTTCCACTTTAGTACGCGACGCCGCATCGACCTCGATTAGATCAACAAATCGACCCTCAGCGATTTCGACACATGAACTACAACGACCACAAGGCTCTGAGCTGACACCCTCTTGGCAGTTAAGCGCTTTGGCAAACAGGCGAGCTATGGATGTTTTACCTACACCACGCGTGCCGGTAAACAGATAAGCATGATGCAAGCGGTTCTCATCAAGCGCATTCACAAGCGCCTTTAGAACATGCTCCTGCCCCACTGTTTCAACGAAACGACGAGGGCGCCATTTACGGGCTAAAACCTGATAACTCATCCTATCCTCAATGGTCGGAAAACTTTAGACAGATACTAACATTTATCGATGTTGAGGGAGAGTTAATTAGCGAGAATTTTACCAGAAATAGAGGTATCCTGATAGCCAAAACCCAGCTCATGAGTTGGCCGAAGAGGTGGCTTAAGGAACAAATATCTATTCTAAAAATACCTCTAGATAATTGAAATATGTCATCAAAGGTTTGAATTTACTGACCTTTAACCTCCGGTCGTGACTACGCAGATAGCCCTTTGATGGTTTTATCGCATATAACAGTCGACTTTCTGTTCTGTCGAAAAACAGCAAGACAGATTTAAGCTGATTATCTTCAGTTGTAATAAAACAGGTTTTTTTTAGGCTGTGTCAATCATTTGATCAATGCTGTTTTTGAATGCTTGTGGGGCAACGCTTGCCAGTGAAGTAAGATCACCTTTCTCAACACCCTTTTGGCGAGCATTCATAATAATGTAGGCATAATCCTCAACCGTATTACATTGAGTAGCCGTGTTCATTGTTGTCGCTTCGCTGGGGGCGCTTAATGCTAGTGCAGCTGCAAGTAGTAGTGTGTTGATTTTTCAACTCCGTTATTTATTTGACAACTTCAGTGTAGTCAAAGTTTTAAGAGTTGCATTCAACTCGAGAAAAACGCCGTCAGAAACGGTCAATAATCATAATATATCAATGACTTAGATTATCTTTTATGTTCAGACATGGTTCAGCAACGTGCTGGGTGCATCAGTATTAAGAAAGTCTTCAGAATGTCTTGTTAACATTAATTTCATGAATATCAGAACTTTCACATTTATAGGGTTGATGGCCACTAGCCTTATATCCACTCAAACAAAAGCAGCTGTTTATGAACACAGACAGTACTTCACCGGAGACATGACATCTAACCAAGCATGCGATCAAGCTGAACGAGAAGTGCGCCGTCAAGCGTTAGCAGCAGGTCTTGGCGAGATTGTTCAAAGTACCAGCTTCCAACTGTGTGTTGCCTTGGAGGATGAGGAGGGCGATTGTTCAACCCAAACTGACTTGTACGTTCAAACCCCTAGTGGTTATGTAAAACGTTTTGATCTTATTAGTAGAGAGTTGGCGGTAACTCAACTAGGTCAGGTCTGTGTTGTTAAGGCTGATGTGGAAGTAGAGGCTTTTGGCGGCAAGCCCGATCCAAACTTTAATTTAACTGCTCAAATTTTGCCTGGGACATTGATTCGTGATCAAGAGGAGCTATCGCTGCAGCTTACAAAGCCTGCCGGCAGTTCAGTTTATATTTTTGCGGGCCGTCCTTTAAAAAGCTTTTCTATGCTAGTTAATGATGACAGTCGAATGCGTGCTCTCGATCAATTATATGTACCTAGTCAAAATGATCCGGTGCGTTGGGTCGTGGAGAGCGTTATGCCAGTTAAAAGTGAAGAGAGGCTTTGGGTGGTAATAACTCGATCCCCTGTTCGTTTTCCCAATCCAATTAACGAAACTCAACTCTTTGAACAATTAAACCAAATGGACCGTTCAGATTGGGATGCAGTTCCTGTCTCCTACACGATCCTTCCGAATGAGAACTAGGAGTTCACTATGCGTCGTTTAACAATTACTACTGCCGCCATAAGTCTTGCATTGGTTGGTTGCTCCTCAACCCCTAAACCAGGGACACCCGAAGCGGTCGCTTATGCAGAGGAGATACGAACAGAAACGTTAACTGATGCCGTTGAAGAGGGTTTGGATGCCCTACCCGATTGGTGTATGGATGTACCCAAAGAAGATTATGCAATATTTGCCTGCGGCATCGGTGCATCACAGGATATCAATATGTCTCGTACAAGAGCTGAGCTAGAGGCTAAGCGACAACTTGCTGACAGAATTGCAGGTACTGTGAGCTCGCAGATTAAGCAGTTTCAGGAGTCAATCGGTGCAGGTTTAGACGAACAGGTGGTTGAACAAATTACAGTCGTTACTAAGTCGCTTGCTACCGATGTTGATTTAACTGGCTACACAACTGCAGAGATGGAAATTGTCGCTGCAGGCCCACGCTATATGACGTATACCTTACTAGAGTACCCAATAGGTGAAGTTAACCGCTTAATGGTAGAAAAAGTAAAACAGAACGAAGTATTAAATACTCGTATTGCCGCTTCAGATGCTTTCGCGGAATTAGAGAGAGAGATTCAAGCTGCACGCAAAGATAAGGACTCTAGCAGTTCAACAAAGGTGTTCACTATTGATAACCCAGCAGAAAATCTAGCTAATCAATAATCTAGGTTGTGAAAATGAAACAAGCTACTTTCATTTCAATATTATTAACACTTGGTATTGAGTCCGCTCACTCGTCAGAAGCTTCGCAGCATTTTGTTTCCAGCTGTGGCTTGCAGGGGCAGGCTTACCAGGTTGAACAGCTGTTAGCTCCATTTAGTAACAAGGTGGCAAAAAATTTGGTTGCTTTCGCTCTAAATAAAGTAGACGGAGACTGGACACCAGAAAGTTGCCTGTTTGTTTTAAGAAGTGAAGCTGATCGATTGCAACACATGCTTACAGCAGCGCCAAGCACCAGTTCATCAATAATACCCATTCAAACTTCAAATAGCTCAAGCTCTAGTTCACAAAAATCTTCGAATAACCAGTCGTTTACAAGTGCGACGAACTCTTTTGATGATGCTTTTAACACGATACGAGTTGATTTAGACGGAATAGAGGCGGTGTTTAGTGGTGAAAAGCTTCAGGGATTTAAGACTGCCTCTATTAATGGACGTTCGCTATTAATTGCGCCTGATGGGCGCTGGGCTCACCGTCAATATGTGCCTGAGCAGGGATTGAATGTTGAAATTGAGCTGGTTGATAGAAGCGGATCTATCGAAACAAGAGAGTTTTTTATACAGCGCGGTCAATTTGCTCAAAGTGGAGTAGCACCCATACAGCCCAAAATACAGGATCAAACATCGGGACGTGACCGTGTGGCTGTCATTATTGGTGTTGATGGATACCGTAGTTTACCAGCGGCAACATTTGCTGAAGCGGATGCTTTGTCTGCCTATAAGATGTTCAATCAGACATTTAATATACCTGCTTCTAATATTAAAGATCTGATCGGTTCAAATGCTAATGAGGTGAATATAAAGCTCGCGTTTAGAAACTGGTTAACGACTAGAGTAGACCCAAACAAAACTGAACTCTATATTTATTACGCAGGTCATGGTTTAGCTGATGATAAGGGTGAGCAACGTTACTGGATGCCACACGATGCCCACCCTCAGCTGCTTGATGATACCGCCATATCTTTTGGTGAGGTGATGGGGGTCGTTGATAATTTGAAACCTGCCAAGACCTTTGTAGTGGCTGATAGCTGTTATTCAGGAGCATCTCGATCTGAACAGCCACTTACTGCTCAGAGGCCGATTAGAGTTGTAAGAAAATATGGAGCACTACCCGACAATACTTTCTTATTTGCAGCCACTCAGACAAACCAATCAGCCCTGCCATACGAGGAGGCCCAACATGGATTATTTAGTTACTGGTGGTTAAAAGGCCTGGAAGGAGAAGCTGATTTAAATGGTGATAGGAGGATATCAGCCGGAGAATTAAGTGAATATACACGTGATAAGGTTTCTAAACAGTCAGGAGGTACACAAGTGCCTGACTTTGATGGAAACCCTGACGAGGTGATCTTGGCATGGGATCAATAAAAACACTGCTAGCAGTAGGGGTTATTTGCAGCCTAGTAGGGTGCCAAACCATTGATGTGGTGCAGCATCCTGCACGAGATTTGGGGGATATGCGCGAAGGAGCTGTGGACTACTGGGTCTCTCCGTCCTTCGACCCGGAGTCCCTTGAGTGTATAGCCATATTTCCAACTAAGGCGGGCGATACGTTTGTGAAAGAGGGGGAGCTTTCGCAAACACACAGTATATTGGTTTCACAGTTAGCACCTTTTAATTATCGTGATTTGATCGTAAAAGGCGATATTAATGTCGACGATAGTGCTTATTGTGAGGGAGAGGTGCGATCGACTTTGAAGGAAGTTGAGGGAACCAATATTGCTATTTATAGTGAAAAGAAAAGAGCCTTAGCAATAGAATTAACGATTAACGGTGAACTGCAATGGCAGGTGCAACACCGCTTTGTAGCTCGGGCTGGGTCATTACCTACTAACCCATTGTCTCTTATCGTCGGTATTTACCAAGCGCAAATTAATACCAGTGAAGAGAGCATCTATGTTCACAATACCAAGCTGATTCGTCGCATGGTTGCTACCTTGCCTGATCGATCTGAGTTAACTTTGCTACCGGGTGAGGGTGCTGTAATTGCGAGCAGTGTTGATATTGATTTGCTACTGGATGCTGGTCGGTATGAGGAGGTTATTGACACTATAGGACAAAGCCAACAGTTATCTATTAAAGAGCTTTGGAGCCTGGGGCGTGCCTATCTTGGTCTAGATCAGAACCAGCTTGCGCTTGATCAGTTCATGACCCAATTGTTGTATGAACCTGATTCTCCAAAGGCATGGTTAGGGGTCGGTTTAGCTAAAGAACGGTTAGGCGAAATTTCACACGCTTATGCTGCATACGATAAAGCATTAGCTTTGTACGAGCCCAGTTTTGTTGGACACTTTCAATTGGGGGTACTGTTGCAACAGATTGAGCATCCGGGCAGTGTGGATCACTTCAAACGTGCAGGTATCCTTGCCACGCAATCAGATAACTTAGCATTGGCAAGTCGGGCACTCTTTGCCATGAATAGTTTGCAACCTATGTCGCTTTCAAATGAGGAGTTACGCAGTGTTTATTAAAACGGGTATTAAACAGGTAGCGCGTTTATGCCTCAGCACCGCTACGGTTGTTGTAGTGCTTCTATTTGGACAGGCGAATCTTAGTGTTTCTGACGGCTTAAGATTCACAGCCGTGTTTGCGGATGATGATCATGGTGATTCCGATTCCGATTCCAGTTCGTCCAGTTCGTCCAGTTCGTCCAGCGGAGGTTCCGGCGGATCAGGAGGTTCTTCAGGCTCTGATAACCGTTACTGGGAGCAACAACAAGCTGAAGCGACTCACCGTTCCCCTTCAGGGCGAAGAGATTTTAGTTCTGCACAGTTGTCTCGAATTGCCACGTTAAGATCGATACATCTGATAGATACAGCGAAAAAAGCACGATTTAGTTTTTCGGTAAATGATCGCACAGTTGATGAAGCAAAATTAGAACTAAAAAAGCAGTTACAAAAACAGGGGTTTACTCAGTTAATGCCTGAACAAGCTCAAATCACGATTCTTGAGCAATTACAGTAGGAGTGTTAATGAGACATTTATATATTGGTATAGCTGCTATTTTAATGGCTGGATGCTCAACGCTTGGTCAACAAATGACCCAAAAAAAGCTTGATGAGTTACAACTACCCCTATCAACTCTTCCTGACGGTGCGAGGTTTATTTGGAAAACAGATGTCTCTAATCGCGGAGATGTGACCATCGTAAATACCTTTTCAAAAAACTCCGTTGTCTGTCGTCTGGTTGAGGAGGATGAAATGGTCAATGGCGTTCAAGATCGAGCAGTGTCTACCTATTGCTTATCGCGAGGTAGTTGGAGGTGAGATTTTCAACCGCATTAGTTGGTATAGGCCTGAGCGTTTCGATGTTTACACTTGCTGATGATATATCCAATGTTCCTAAAATTGTTTTGTGCAGCATTGATGGCGTAGAACTGCAACCTGATGGCACAGCACACACAACAGAAAAAAAAGCACTCATCACCTATCTTTCTATGCCGCCTTTAAGAAGCGAAGTTCAAAGTCTTTCTGATGATGATCTGGCCTGTTTATACGTTGCTGGGTGGAGAGAGAGGGCTGTGTATGGTGATAACTTTGCCAGTGAAAAGCTCTGTTACGCTCGTACACAAGATCAACAAATGTCAGTTTTTGCCTGCCAAGTAGTTGGTCATCGTGACTCAGGTGGGCGTTATCAGTTTGATAATATGGATTGTGAAAATGGGGAGCTTGATCGCCTTAGTTTAAATAAACAGGGGGTTATTATCTCCAGCGACTTCGCTTCATCACGAGATTTTGAAAGTCACTCTAAGGATTTCTTTTTAGGTCAGGGGAACTGTCAAATTCGTAAATGATTATTAAGATCTAGCGACACCTCGAACCAATTATCCCCTTCTTGTTTTTTTATCTCTATATCGACTTCAATACCCAAGTTATCTGAGATTGTTCTAACTATTGATAACCCTAAACCACTCCCTAAAACGCTGTTTTGACGTTGACGATTACCGCGTTCAAATAGCGAATCTGTAGAAAGATCATCAGATAAATTCGTTTTATTTCTGACGTATAGAGTTCCACCTTCTAAACGTAAAGTTACAGAATCTGGGGCACTCGAATACTTAAATGCATTTTCAATAATATTTTTAATCAGTATTCCAAAAGCATCTATATCAGTAAAAAGTTTTATGTTTTTATCAACTTCGATGACGTTTGGACTGATGGTCATTGAGAGATCTCTGAGGGTCAGATCTAGAACTAGAGATAAGTCCATCTCTTCAAATACCTGATTTGAACGGCTATCAGATCGTGCTAGCTGCAGGAGTTTCTCAGTTACTAGAGCCAATCGATCCACTTCATTTTGGATATGAGCCAGATCTTGTTCGATTTGATGATTATACGATTGAGCTTTTAGCCGGGTAATCTCACCTTTCATCAGTGCAAGGGGGGTGCGGAGTTCGTGAGCGGTGTTTGACGCAAACTGCCTTTCTCGTTCAATCAGTTTATCTATTTGTTTGAGCAGAGAGTTGAGACGGCTGTATATAGGCTCTAACTCAGCTGGTAAAGCATGATGAATGAGTTGCTTTAAGTCTCTAGGGTCTTGATTGTTTAGTTCGTTGGATAGCCTTTGTAGTGGTTTTAGGCCAGATTTAACAGACAAAACAACCATAATAACGAGAGCGGGAAGTGCAACAAGAATTGGGATAAAAAATGATAACAACACATTTTTAATTGCTTCAAAGCGAATAGCTCTTCGTTCAAAAATTTGAAGTATGAAGCGTCCATCCTTGGTTATCTGGTTCAGCCCTCTCAATTCACCGGAGTTAAAATAACCCGGAGCATAGTTTGATAACGCTTCAAATCGACCAATGTCGTGCGAATGAATAACCGTTTTTTTGTTCTCAACATCTATCAAGCGGTACGCAATATCTTCTTTGTGGGTAGGACTTTCAAAATCGCTATTGAAAAGCCTAGTCGAAAACTGAGGTCGAATGCTGCTGTTTGAGTTTCCCCCTAGACTAATTTGGCGACTATAAAAGTCATCCAATGCCAGCGGTAAAATACGTTGTGCAGTCTCTTCTAGAGAGGCATCAAAGTAATGTTCAAGTGCCTGTGACACAGTTAAATAAGTTAGGCCAACGACACTCATCCATACAGCGAGAGTGCTGAATATAATTCTTAAACTGAGTGCTTTTGAGATACTGTTTGTTCTTATCATTGATCTATATCGAGCCGGTATCCTATACCTCGTATAGTACTTATTAATTTACTGCCTAATTTTTTGCGTAAACGACTTATATAAACTTCTACGGTATTGCTCTCAACGTCCCCCTGGTGACCATATAGAGAAGATTCCAAAAACTTTCTTTCCAAAACACGTCCATGGGCGGCTACTAAGATTTCAAGCACCTCCCATTCACTGTAGGTTAACTCAACTGTTTGCCCATCTTTTTTGGCCATTTTCTGTTGCATATCTAAAGTGACGGCCCCTATTTTTATTTTTGAATCACTCTCGCCAACACGTCTTCTCTGCACCGCCTTTGTACGTGCGAGTAATTCGTGAAAATCGAAAGGCTTTACTAGATAGTCATCGGCTCCAAGCTCAAGTCCTTTTAAACGATCTCGAAGTTGGTCTTTCGCAGAAATAATGACAATACCCATATTAGGTAGGTTTTTACGTGCATAATCTACTACATCAAGTCCAGAACCATCTGGTAGATTAAGGTCACATAACAACAAATCGTATGCATTACTTGCCAACTCTAAACGTGCTTGTGAGAGCGTGAGAGCTTGTTTACACACCATACCATTGGAAACTAAAAAGCCTCGAATAAGACCGTTGAGTTGCTCTTCATCTTCAAGAACTAGAATGCGCATAGCTATTTTCCTAGCTTATTTTTCTTCAGTTTAACCTAAGTATCTTAATGAGTTCTTAAACTTAATTTTTCAGTCTGATTTTTAAGCTTGGTTTTATCTTGACCCTGCGATGATGGATTACATATTGAAACCTAGCTTTAACTTTTAGGAGCACGCTATGAAAAATAGCATAAAGGTATGGGATCCATTGGTAAGGGTTTTCCACTGGACACTTGTTTTAAGTTTCGCGGTTGCTTGGTTAACTGGTGATGAGTGGGATAGTGTTCATTTCTGGGCTGGCTATACCATCGCATCACTCGTTGCCTTTCGGGTTGTATGGGGTGTTATCGGCACACGTCATGCGCGATTTACAGATTTTATCTATCGCATCTCAACCGTTAAAAGCTACCTCCTAAGTTTGCTTACCTTAAAACCCAAGCATTACACAGGCCATAACCCAGCGGGTGGGCTTATGGTCTTGGTACTTTTGGTATCTCTGGCAGTCTTAACTTTTACCGGCATGGCTTCTATAGCTGCAGATGGCGAAGGACCGCTAGCAGGCACTTGGATCGCTTCTATGAGTGGCGAGTGGACAGAGGATATTCATGAAGGTTTTGCCAATGTTGTATTGGCAATGGTCTTTTTCCATGTTGCAGGTGTTGTCGTGAGCAGTCTTGTTCATGGTGAAAACCTAGTTAGAGCAATGTTCACAGGACGAAAATCAGTCGAGGTAAATCAGCATGAAAAGTAATCGAATTTTAGTCGCACTTCTAATTAGCTTGGTATCTGTTAACGGGTATGCGACCCCTTTATCGGACACTTTAATCAAGCGATATGAATCGATAAGTGGGCAGGAAGCTAACGCCCAATCAGGTGAAACGTTTTGGAATCAAGACAATAACGGTCGAAGTTGTAACTCATGTCACGGCAGTGATGTTACCCAGACAGGAAAACATGTGAAAACCAAAAGGGTTATTAAACCGCTGGCGCCTAGTGTAAACACTGAACGACTAACAGATGAAAATGAAATAGAGAAATGGTTTAAACGAAATTGTAAATGGACGGTAAAACGTGAGTGCACACCTTCTGAAAAAGCAGATGTACTTAAATGGCTATCAAGTCAGTAGGAGATGAAGATGAAAACAATCGTGAATAATGTGCGCTGGGTAGTGGGAACGAGCTTATTAACTGGTGCCCTGGGTGTAGCAGCGGTTGGTATCGCATCCGCTGATGAAGGTAAATGGCGCCTGTTTGGTGGTGATGACGATGAGCATGGGGAGTATGAAGAGCATAGATCATCTAAAAGCATGCCTATTGATAACTCTCCAGAACGCCAACTGTATGTAGATGAGTGTGCAGCCTGCCACATGGCATACCCTGCGGATTTTTTACCTGAGCGCAGCTGGCGGAAAATGATGTCAGGATTAGATAATCACTTTGGCGAAAATGCAGAGTTAGACGCTCAAACTCAAACAGCGGTTACCGATTACCTAGTTGCACATTCTGGAGAAAACAGCTCAAATCGAAGGGCTAAGAAGTTTTTGCGCAGTGTTAACAGTAAACAAACACCTTTGCGTATAACCGAATTAAGTTACTTTAAGCGTAAGCACGATGAAGTTCCAGATCGACTGGTAACGGGTAACCCCGATGTGGGAAGTTTTAGCCAATGTCAGGCCTGCCACGGCGACAAAGCAGAACAGGGATATTTTAATGATGACACGGTCGACATTCCTAATCACGGTCGTTGGGATGATTAGCCTTACCTTCGGTTACAGTTCTGTTTTTGCGGGGTCTAATATCTCTCAAGAGAGAGCACGCGCTCTATTAGACAGTGGAAGTGTGCTCTCTTTAGCCGATATCCGTGCCCTAAATAGAGAGACTCTCCAAGGCAAATTGCTTGATGTAGAATTCGAAGAAGAAGATGGTCAGTTTATTTATGAATTTGAAATTTTGGGGGGTGATGGTGTTGTTAGAGAGTTTTATCTAGATGCAACATCAGGTGAAATTTTCGATATATCCATAGAGGATTAACATGCGAATCCTACTTGTTGAAGATGACCAAGACCTAGTGTCTGTATTAAAACCCCAGCTGCAAAAAGTGGGCTATGCCGTTGAAACTTCAACAGATGGTATCGATGCTGAGTTTATGGCATCCGAAGAAGTTTTTGATGGCATTATTTTAGATTTGGGTTTGCCAAAACGTCCAGGTCTTGAAGTGCTCAAAAATTTGCGTGAAGCGCGTATCGACACTCCGATTCTTATTCTAACAGCACGAGACTCATGGCAAGAAAAAGTGGATGGTCTTAAGCAGGGTGCAGATGATTACCTGACCAAACCATTCCACTTTGAAGAATTACATGCCCGTCTAGAAGCAATTCTGCGAAGAAGTCAGGGTAAAGCCGATAATCAATTAATTTGCGCTGACTTCGTTCTGGATATTGATAAACAGTTGGTTACGTCTCCCTCTGGTCAATCCATAGAGTTGACAGGCAAAGAGTTTCGTCTGTTGAGATATTTGATGTCACATCCAGACACCTTAATCTCAAAAAGCGTCCTAAGTGAGCATGTATACGAAGAGGAGCAGCTTAAAGATAGTAATGTTATAGAGGTTTACATAAATCGATTGCGTCAGTACCTAGGAAAAAACCTTATAGTGACCAAACGAGGGCAAGGCTACCTCATTCGATCAAGCTTGGATGAGGTTTAAGTGGGATATTCAATACAGAAACAACTTCAATCTCGGTTACTTTGGCTGTTACTGTTATTAGTAGTCATGTTGCTAGTCCCACTGCATCTCAGTATCCGTTACTTTGTTTCAGACGTTGTCGAGTCTCGATTGGAACACGATGCTGAATCCCTCATATCGGCGCTTTCACGTTCAGCGAATGGAGATTGGCAGTTAGATGTAGACCGACTCTCATCAATTTATCAAAGAGCTCAATCTGGCCACTATTACCGAATTTTAAGCGACGATTTTACATTTGATTCGCGCTCTCTCTGGGATATACAACCAGACATATCTGAGGTGGCTGTCGGCGATATAATGACCAATTCTCTTGAGTGGTCTAATGGTGAAATTCTCGTGGCATTAAGTATGGGCGTTGAAAAGTCCGAAGCTCAATTTACTGTTTGGGTAGCTGAAGATGTCACGACTCTTTTATATCGCCAAATCTCATTCGAGATCGGATTTGCGACACTCTTCATCTTGATGTTTCTTTTAATTATTTATCTTCAAAGGCACACCATTCGTTCAGGGTTTGCAAAGTTAGAGCCGATACGCAATTCACTTCAAAGTGTGGATGTAGCACAGGGTCTTAAAATACCAAGTAAAGTCCCAGAAGAGATAAAGCCTTTAGTGACCGCATTAGAGCATACACTTGATCGCTACTCTGCTCAGGTGAAGCGCTCTCGAGTTGGGCTGGGCAACCTTGCGCATGAATTAAAAAGGCCAATACAAAAGTTACATTGGCTAGCTCAAGAGGCAAAGGATCATGATACCCAGCTAGCCATAGCATCATCGGCAAATGAACTGGATCGTTTGATGCGCCGTGAATTAAAACGTGCACGAATTTCAGGCTCTCCAACACCGGGGGCACTTTTCAACCCTAAAAAAGACCTTTTTCATTTAACGACGCTTCTTAAGCGAATGTATCCAGAAGGGAAAGAGCTTCATCTAAAAGTGCCTGATCAGAACTTACCTTTTGATCGAGATGATCTTTTAGAGTTACTTGGAAACCTATTAGATAATGCGTTTCGTCATGCTAAAGGACTGATAGTTCTACATATCGTTTTAGACCCACTCAAGAAAACCTGTCGCTTAGATGTTCAAGATGATGGGGAAGGTGTATCTGAGTTTGATATTGAAAAGATGATGCTGAGAGGGGTGCGCTTAGATGAAGATCAACAGTATGGTCAGGGGACAGGCCTAGGTTTATCCATCAGTCGAGCTGTTGTCGAAAGTTATAACGGCACTATGCTATTTTCTAAATCTAAACTAGGTGGATTATCTGCCGTAATCGAATTGCCTATGTTTAAGCGGTTATAAACCGAATATATCGCAATTTGCTGTCGACACGGGGACTTATTACCATGAAGGCCGGTTAATGATAGAGCAGCGCAATGTAACTGATGGCTGTAAGGATAAACTCTTAGCCAGAAATGGAGATGGCCCCACCAGCCACATCCCGGCACATGAATCCACCGCTGTGGCTGCTCCCTTCCGGGCCTGACCAGGTTCACGGTTTATCATTGCGGGAGGACCAATGGAGCCACCACAAAGCACCTCAAATGAGGAGCGCGAAGTATAAGCACCCCGCTGGTCTATTGCAAATGAAGTTAGAGTAAACCTGCCAACATCACACCCGCCAAAAGCGTCAATGCAACTGCCATACCTCGATTGATTCGCTGTTCATGTTTTTCCAGAAGTGCCAGGCTTTTACGAGTACTTAACAGCAGCGAAACAATGATGTACCAGAGTGTATCCGTCACCCAAGGCGTAACGACCAACAGAGTTTGTGTTTCAAACGTCGATTCAGAGCCTACGAAAGGCGCAAAAATCGCAATAAAAAAGAGCATCAATTTGGGGTTAAAGGTTGCAATAACGGCACCATCTCGAATCGCTTGCCAATAACTGGTTTTGGCTCGCGCTTCAGGTGCAATCTGCATCGACCCACCCTGCCAAGCACCGCGCGCCATGTTCAAAAGATAAAGAGCTGCAACGACAGTCAAGCCGACCTCTATCCATGGCAAACGAGCCAGTAGCTGACTCAACCCCACGACTGTTAACAGCGCCCAACCACCGACCATAAGACCGTGTGATACCGCTGTCATCAGACCGTGAATACGCGACCCATTCAATGCCTGGTTAACGACCACCAGAAGACTAGGACCGGGGGAGACTGCGCCCAATGTACAGACAGCTAATAGAGTTAACCACTCAACTAAATTCACAAACACCTCAACAAGCAAGCTATGTTAAACTTCGCGCATTCTAGAACTTATGGAAACAGGTGTCATGGCTGGATCACTTCAAGATCAATTGTTAAAAGCGGGCCTTGCTAACAAACAACAGGCAAAAAAAGCAACCATTGAGAAACGTAAAAAGAAAAAGCAGTCACCCGATGAGGTCGCTGCCGAAAAGGCCAAACAGCAAGCTGACATCCAAGCCAAACGTGAGCAGAAAGCCGCACAAGATCGTGCATTAAATGAAGCTCGTGATGCCGAACAAGCTGAAAGAGCGATCGACGCCCAAGTTAAACAACTGATCGAACATCACCAGATCACGATTTCAGACAGAGCCGAAACGCGTTATCAATTCGCAGACGGCAAGACCATTAAGCATATCTATATCGATGAATCGATGTTTCAGCCGCTTGCTCGCGCTCAGATACGTGTTGCCAAACTCGGTGAAGGGTATGCACTTATTCCGGCTGTTGTTGCAGCGCGAATTGAACAGCGCCGTCCTGAAAGGATTATTCCACTGTCGAGCGATCAGCAGAGTAGCGATGAAGATGACCCATACGCTGATTATGCAATTCCTGATGATTTGATGTGGTAGGTTGGAGTATCGCTAAAAACTGGGTCTGACCTAAGATCTGACCCAGATTAACCTATCCAATATATCGACGAGGTACGCGCGCTGTCAGCCCAGCAAACAGAGTATAATCGATGGTATCGCAGCATTTAGCCACTCGATCTGCAATTAACTGATCATTAAACATGATCACCTCATCCCCTACCGACACTGCATCCAAATCGGTCACATCGACAGTAATCATATCCATTGAAACTCGACCCACAATCGGCACTTCGACACCCCTAACCAAAACAGGCGTGCCCTGCTTAGCTTGGCGAGGATAACCATCGGCATAACCAATGGCGATCGTTGCTATTTTTAAAGGTGATTTCGCTGTGAACGTTGCGCCGTATCCAACCGACTCACCAGGTGCAATATCACGCAGCGCTATGATCGCTGTTTTTAGTGTCATTACGGGCTGCAAACCCTGTAAACCCAATTCACTCGGCGTTCCGCCATAAAGGCCAATGCCTAGCCTCTGCCAACGATCGGCAGGCGTGGCCTTAGAGAATATTCCAGCAGAGTTAGAAAAACTGCTAGCGTCTGTTTTGACCAAGTTAAATCGCGATTGTGCAACTTGATTACGTGGATGAGTAGGCTGATCGGCACAAGCAAAGTGACTCATCAATACAGGCTCAGGTAACGCCTCTACAGAAGAGATGCGCTGCAAAACACTGGGTATTGAATCAGCATCAAAGCCAAGGCGGTGCATACCGGAATCGACTTTTAGCCAAATCTGGGGCCGCCAATCGGTCGTTGAAAGGTATTTAATCAACCACTCAATTTGATAGGCACTGTGGCAGACCAACCAAAAATCTTCATGCTCACAAAGAGAAAACTCCTCCTCCGCAAAGCAACCTTCAAGCAGCAGAATGGGTGCACGAACACCACCAGCACGTAAATCTAATGCCTCCTCAATAGAGGCAACACCAAACGCATCGGCATCGGACTCTAGGGATAAAGCTACTCTAACAGCGCCATGGCCGTAGGCGTTGGCTTTAACTACAGCCAGTGTTTTGGCATTAAGGTTTTGCTGTTTAGCCAGCGCCAAATTATGTTTGAGGGCGGCTAAATCTACCTCAGCGACAAGAGGACGCGCCATAACTAGTCAGCAGTGACCATAATCGCATCGATCTCAATATCGACTGACTTAGGTAACTCTTTAACCGCAAAGGCAGCACGAGCAGGATAAGGCTCATCAAAGTAACGCGCCATCACCTCGTTCACCTTGGCAAAGTGCGACATATCACTCAAAAGAATGGTTAGCTTAACCGCTTCATTTAAGGAACCCCCTGCTGCTTCCGCTATCGCTTTAAGGTTGTCAAACACTTGAACGGCCTGAGCTTCGAAGCTTTCAGTCACTAGCTCCATCGATTCAGGAATCAAAGGAATCTGGCCCGAGATATAGACCGTGTTACCCACTTTAACGGCTTGTGAGTAAGTACCAATAGCGGCCGGTGCATTCGGTGTAGAGATAGTGCTGCGGTTTGACATGTAGCGCTCCTAAATAGAAATTTAAACTCCAGCCATTATCGCAGAGATCGCCATTCTGACAAGTGTTAGAACTTTGTTTAATATAAGCGCATTAATCAGGGAGCTATGATGAAACGCGCCGATCAACTACTGCTAGATAAAGGCCTATGTGATAGCCGGACGCAAGCACAGCGGGCTATAAAAGAGGGACGCGTCAGCTATCTTGATTTAGAGTGGCGCACATTAAGCAAACCGGGTATCAAACTAGCCGAGAACACAGAGCTTCAAATCACACTGGCTGAAGTTGATCAGTACGTATCGCGTGGCGCATTAAAATTGAAGAGCGCGGTTGAAATCTGTCAAATTGATCTTACCGACGTTCATGCCATCGATGTTGGACAATCGACGGGGGGCTTTACAGATTTTTTAGTTAAACACGGCGCCTCTTCAGTACTGGGCATTGAGGTGGGACATGACCAGTTGGCTGATAAACTACGAGCCAACCCTAAAGTGACCTGCCTTGAGGGCTACAATGCACGCAAACTCAAGCCTGAATTAAAAGCATTCAGCCCAGCTGGAAAGTTTGATCTAGCCGTTATGGATGTCTCATTCATCTCGCAAACTCTTATTTTGCCGGGACTTTGCCAATTACTCGACACAGGGAGCTACCTAGTTACCCTGGTGAAACCTCAGTTTGAGTTAGGGAAGGAGCACATAGGCAAGGGGGGAATCGTTAAATCGACCGATCTCTATGGGGAGCTTGAAGAGCGTTTTAAAACGCTGATGATCGAGTTAAATATGAGAGTAGTAACCTACATCGACAGCCCTATTAAAGGGGGCGATGGGAATCACGAATTTCTCCTAGTCGCAGTAAAAGACCCGCTCACCCAATAATGGGCAGCGGGAAACCTGGACGGTTTAAAACGTTATTAATCAGCCTGACGACGAAGGAAGGCTGGAATATCCAAGAATTCCATATCATCTGTACCCGTCTTCTGCTGAACCGGTTTTTCCATCTCAACCGCCTGCTCTGCCTGCTGAGCCTGACGATTTCGGATCACCGTTGGTAACTCAAGCTGACTGAAATCGGCTGCCGTTGGCGGCGCTGTTTTCACTTCTACCTGAGTCGGACCACCCGTTGTGACATCACTGTTCACAACACGCGCACCCGCCTGTTGAGCCTGAGCAAGCCCGGTCGCTACAACCGTTACTTTAAGCTCTTCACTCATATCTGGATCGATAACCGTACCGACAACGATAGTGGCATTATCTGATGCGTACTCTTCAACAATTTCACCCACCTCAGCGAATTCGCCGAGACTAAGATCCATGCCTGCAGTGATGTTCACAAGAATGCCGCTTGCGCCTTTCAAATCAACATCTTCAAGCAGCGGGCTCTTAATCGCCGCTTCAGTTGCTTCTGCTGCTCGCTCATCGCCACGTGCATGACCTGTACCCATCATAGCCATTCCCATTTCGGACATCACCGTGCGAACGTCTGCAAAGTCGACGTTGATCATGCCCGGACGGATGATAAGATCTGCAATACCTTGAACAGCCCCTTTAAGCACGTCATTGGCTTCACCAAAGGCTTTAATCAAACTGGTGTTTTTACCAAGAACAGGCAGAAGTTTTTCGTTAGGAATAATAATCAGAGAGTCGACCTGATCTTGCAGCTCACGAATACCCTCTTCCGCAATTTTCATGCGTTTTTTGCCTTCGAATGGGAATGGCTTAGTAACAACCGCCACAGTAAGAATACCCATCTCTTTAGCGACTTCTGCAACGATGGGTGCAGCACCAGTACCGGTACCACCGCCCATGCCTGCTGTAATGAAGACCATATCAGCACCTCGCAGAGAGTCGGCAATCTGTTCACGATCAGAGACCGCCGCCTGACGACCCACATCTGGGTTAGCACCTGCACCCAAGCCTTTCGTCATATCACCACCGATATGCAGGGCTGTGCTAGCGGCCATTTTGCTCAGTGCCTGCGCATCCGTATTGGCGCAGATAAAATCCACACCCTCTACATCCGACGCTACCATGTGGTTCACTGCGTTACCGCCGCCACCACCGACACCAACAACTTTGATTACTGCGTTCTCGTTTGTATCTTCTACTAACTCAAACATATCTTCCTCCAGGTTTTATGTTAGGCAGGGCCGATCTTTGCCGGTTACTACCCACTAAGCTCTGATTAAAAGTTACCTTTCAACCAAGATTTTGTTTTAGAGACCCACCCTTCTGATGGTTCTTTTTTAACTCGTTTTTGCTCAGGCTGATGCTCGGCTATATCGTCTGGCATTAATCCAAAATCGGTGAGCGTTTCAGCATCAACATGCTGGTCAAGATCGTTATCTGCTGAGTAGAGCAACAGACCAATTGCGGTTGCGTAAATAGGGTTACTCAACAGATCATCAACGCCACCCACGCCGGTTGGCTTAGCCAAACGCACAGGCATGTGGAAGATCTCTTCAGCAAGTTCAACGGCCCCCTCCATCTTCGAAGTGCCGCCAGTCAAGACAACGCCGGCTGCCGCAAGATCTTCAAAGCCACTTCGACGAAGTTCTTGTTGCACAAGCGTGAACAACTCCTCATAACGCGGTTCTACCACCTCGGCCAAGGCCTGGCGTGATAGATCACGCGCAGGACGATCACCCACACTGGGGACCTTGATCGTCTCATCAGCACGCGCCAGTTGTGCCAGTGCACAGGCGTATTTCATTTTGATCTGATCCGCATGCTGCATCGGGGTGCGAAGAGCCATCGCAATATCATTACTTACCTGATCACCCGCCACAGGAATCACAGCCGTATGGCGAATCGAACCCTGAGTAAAGATCGCGATGTCGGTGGTACCACCGCCGATATCAACCATGCAAACACCTAGATCTTTTTCGTCATCCGTTAATACGGCATAACCCGATGCCAGCTGCTCTAGCACAACAGCATCTATCTCTAAACCGCAGCGTCGAACACACTTCTCAATATTCTGAATCGCGTTCGTAGCCCCCGTAATCAGGTGAACCTTCGCTTCGAGACGTACACCTGACATGCCAAGCGGCTCTTTAATGCCCTCTTGGTTATCAATCAAATACTCTTGAGGTAGGATGTGTAGGATGCGCTGATCCGCTGGAATCGCGACCGCCTGTGCAGCCTCAATCACTCGCTCTACATCGGATTGAGTCACCTCTTTACTCTGCAAAGCGACAATACCGTGTGAGTTTTGGCTCGCAATATGACTGCCAGACACCCCAACACTAACGGAATGGATTTTGACACCTGCCATCAACTCAGCTGCTTCAACAGCTCGCTGAATCGACTGCACAGTGGATTCAATATTAACGACCACACCGCGCTTTAAACCACGTGATGGGTGGGAGCCGACGCCCACTACCTCAATATCACCGTCCGTACCAATCTCTGCGACCATACAGACGACCTTAGAGGTACCGATATCAAGAGCTACAATCATTTTTGAATCCACGATTCACACCCAATTCTCTTTATGTTTAATCATGTTTGTGCGCTCTCTGGCGCGTACTCTAAGTGATTGACGATTTCACGCAACGCAAACGATGTCTGCATTCGCGAAACATGCGGCAGATCACTCAAAACTTTTCGACGCAACTGTTCAAAGTCACGTAAATCTCTTGCTGCTACTTTTAATAGATAGTCAGCATCGCCGCTCATTAAGTAACAAGACCTCACACTGGGCACTTTAGCGACCGCCTGCTCAAACTTAGATTGAGCCGAATCTGACTGACTATCCAGTGTGATTTCGACCATAACCGTTGCGGAATAGCCCACTTTATCGGGGTCAACAAGAGCCGTGTAACCGGAGATAATCCCCTCTTTTTCTAAACGAGCGATACGGCGAGACACAGCCGAACCTGAGAGACGAACGCTATCCGCGATCTCATTCGTGGTGCGACGTCCATCTTGCTGGAGCGCACGAATTATCTCCCAATCTTTTGCATCCACCGATTACAAATCCTAAAGCTCGTTATAACGACACGACGGCCAATTGTTCAAAATATACACAAACTCATGAACCATTCCAACACTTAACGCAAAAATTATGCAAATTTTTTAGAAAAAATAGGATTTATTGCAAATAAAACGACAAATCTATAAAAATTCAAAAAAACACCCACTTAATGAATTTTTTTTGCATGAAAATTGCATTTTTTCCAAAAAATTATAATTAAACTGATCATTAATAATAAAAATTGCAAACTTACTGCATCAAAATTAAAAAAATCCGTCAAAAGACAAAAACATTTTCGCACATTTAATTGATACAGATATCTTTTAGTGCAAACTTATTGCAAAAAAATTAAATTTACGCACATTAATTAATTTATTTACAATAAATTAGCAAAAAATTGAATATAAATAAATAAAGCCTAATTATAGGTATTAATTGCAAAAATTTTGCACCCAAGCAATAGAAAACAAAAACGCAGCCGAAGCTGCGTTTTAGAGTGTGAGGAATTAAGAATCAGGGCCAATAGATGTAAAGCACAATCATAGAAGCCAAAGTAGCAGGAACGG
>Ga0102948_1000164_pt1 | contig 24407 bp, 25 predicted proteins | sample SalPonA_A_H2O_MG_FD_78211 | JGI IMG/M metagenome (GOLD analysis project Ga0102948, IMG submission 78211) | Water microbial communities from South San Francisco under conditions of wetland restoration - Salt Pond MetaG R2A_A_H2O_MG | ecosystem: Environmental > Aquatic > Non-marine Saline and... | reverse complement strand
AGTGATTCGAGATACATATCCTCTTCGACACGCGCCCCCCAATAGACATGAATCGGGTTTTTACTGGCCCTAGCAATCAGATGCTCCACCATGCTTTTTACCTGTGAAAAACCGGTGCTGGCCGCAGCAAAGATAATCGGCTGATCGACTGGGAGCTCATCAACATTGAGTGTGCAGTCGCCCATTGCCAACTCCACTTCAACACTGGGTTGATGCAACAGGTGCTGGACGATCGAGTCATTAAACTCACTCTCTGGCATATGTCGAATATGGAGTTCTAATTCGCGTCCAGCCTCGGGCGACGATGCAATAGAGAAGGACGCTTTTTTGCCATCTGGCAGACAGATATCAAGATACTGCCCCGCTTTAAATTCAGCGCCAGCGTGCTCAGACTCCGGAAGTAAAAGACGAATACGGTAAACATCCCTATTTAACAAATCGGCCGATAAAATGGTCGTCACTTTCCTTGCCACGTTCTAACTCCAAATAACATTCCACGCGCTGCTGCGCGCATTAACAATTAACTCTTAACCCAGTAACAGCAAAGTGGGGGACTTAATCGTCGATTCCAAGATCGGCCCAGATATCATCTACTCGGCGCTTTACCGATTCATCCATCGTAATGGGCTCACCCCATTCACGATCGGTTTCTCCCTGCCACTTATTGGTCGCATCCAACCCCATTTTGGAGCCCAGCCCCGATACGGGTGAAGCAAAGTCTAGGTAGTCGATCGGGGTATTCTCAATCATCACGGTGTCACGGGCTGGATCCATACGCGTCGTAATAGCCCAGATGACATCTTGCCAGTCACGAGTATTGACGTCTTCATCCACAACGACAACAAATTTGGTGTACATAAATTGACGTAGGAAAGACCAGACACCTAGCATCACACGCTTCGCATGACCTGGGTACTGCTTCTTCATACTGACCACCGCCATACGATAAGAGCAACCCTCAGGTGGCAAGTAAAAATCAACAATCTCAGGAAACTGCTTCTGCAGAATTGGTACAAACACCTCGTTCAAGGCGACACCCAGTACAGCAGGCTCATCCGGTGGACGGCCAGTATAAGTACTGTGGTAGATCGCATCAGCACGCTTTGTCATTCGTTCCACGGTAAAGACCGGGAAACTATCAACCTCGTTGTAGTAACCCGTGTGATCACCAAACGGGCCCTCGTCCGCCATTTCGTCTGGGTAGATGTAGCCCTCTAAGACAATTTCTGCGCTGGCAGGTACTTGCAGATCACTACCAATACAAGCAGTAACTTCCGTTTTACCACCGCGTAACAATCCCGCAAAAGCATACTCAGACAGGGTATCTGGAACCGGAGTCACAGCGCCTAGAATAGTCGCTGGATCAGCACCCAACGCCACGGCAACCGGAAACGGTTTGCCTGGATGTTGTTGTTTCCATTCTAAGAAATCCAACGCACCACCGCGGTGTGACAGCCAGCGCATGATCAACTTATTCTTAGCAATTTTCTGCTGACGGTAGATACCTAAGTTTTGTCGCTTTTTGTTTGGACCGCGAGTGATCACTAAGGGCCAAGTCACCAAAGGACCGGCATCACCTGGCCAGCAAGTCTGAATAGGAATCAAATCCAAATCGACCGCATCACCCTCAAGAACCACCTCCTGACACGGCGCTTTTTTGACCACCTTTGGCCCCATGTTCAGAACTTGCTTGTAGAGCGGGATTTTATCCAGCGCATCCTTAAAGCCTTTGGGGGGTTCAGGTTCTTTCAGTTGCGCCAGCAATTTGCCTACACCGCGCAGCGCTGACACTGACTCTTCCCCCATCCCTAATGCAACTCGGTCAGGTGTACCAAACAAATTGCCTAATACAGGCATGTCATAGCCAATCGGATTTTCAAACAACAGTGCTGGACCACCCGCTTTGAGTGTTCGATCGCAGATCTCTGTCATCTCAAGGTTAGGATCGACAGGATGCGTTATTCGCTTTAACTCACCACGAGCTTCCAGCTGGCTAATAAAGTCACGCAGATCTCTGTACTTAGGTGTCGCCATAAACTCCTCGGCAAAAACAAAAAAGGGCGAGTGGTCAATGCTCGCCCTATTTCAATACTAAGCTAAATAAGCACCCAGATTGATTACTGACGCTTCATCGATAAGAAGAACTCTTCGTTGGTTTTGAAGTCCTTCAGTTTATCAATGACAAATTCAGTAGCCGCGGCATCTTCCATTGGATCCAACAGCTTACGCAGAATCCACATACGTTGGAGCTCTTCTTCAGTCGTCAGAAGATCTTCACGACGCGTACCTGAACGACGAATGTTGATCGCAGGGAATACACGCTTTTCAGCAATGCGACGATCAAGGTGAACCTCGGCGTTACCGGTACCCTTAAACTCCTCGAAGATAACTTCATCCATCTTAGAGCCCGTATCAACCAGTGCCGTAGCGATGATCGTCAAACTACCACCCTCTTCGATGTTACGTGCTGCACCAAAGAAACGCTTAGGGCGCTCAAGTGCGTGCGCATCGACACCACCCGTCAACACTTTACCTGATGAAGGCACAACGGTGTTGTAGGCACGAGCCAGGCGAGTAATCGAATCAAGTAGAATGACAACGTCTTTCTTGTGCTCAGTCAGTCGTTTCGCTTTTTCCAGCACCATTTCAGCCACTTGCACGTGACGTGACGGTGGCTCATCAAAGGTAGAAGCAACGACTTCACCACGTACCGTACGCTGCATGTCGGTTACCTCTTCAGGACGCTCATCGATAAGAAGAACGATAAGGTGACATTCAGGGTTGTTACGCGTGATGCTATTGGCAATGTTTTGCAGCATCAGTGTCTTACCGGCTTTAGGGGGTGACACCACCAATGCACGCTGACCTTTACCGACTGGAGTCACAAGATCTAGAACTCGAGCGGTGATGTCTTCTGTACTTCCGTTACCGATCTCCATACGCAGACGCTTTTGAGCGAATAGGGGCGTAAGGTTTTCAAACAGAATTTTGTTCTTGGCGTTTTCCGGCTTGTCGTAGTTGATCTCAGCCACTTTCAACAGTGCGAAGTAACGCTCACTGTCTTTAGGTGGACGGATCTTTCCGGCAATCGTGTCACCCGTGCGCAGATTAAAACGACGAATCTGGCTTGGTGAAACGTAAATATCATCAGGCCCAGCTAGGTATGAAGAGTCCGCTGAACGGAGGAAGCCGAAGCCATCCTGTAGGATTTCAAGAACACCGTCACCGTAGATATCTTCACCACTGCGGGCGTGCTTCTTAAGGATCGAGAAGATGACATCTTGTTTACGAGAACGAGCGAGGTTTTCTAAACCCATTTCTGCTGCGATATCGAGCAGTTCGGGCATACTTTTTAATTTCAGTTCGGTAAGGTTCATGTTTTCGTTATGAATAGTGTCGTGCACGACGAGAGCCGAGAGACAGGAATGATTGAAAAAGAAGAAGATTATTTGGGTTGGTCAGAAATCAACCAACAACGCTAATATATAGTCAGTTGATGGTGCTGTCTAGCAAATAGACAAATTAAAGGCGGGATCAACCCGCCTTTATTCAAATTCTTAGATATTGGCGTCTACAAACGCCGTCAGCTGCGACTTGGAAAGTGCGCCAACCTTTGTTGCTTCGACGTTACCGCCTTTGAAGATCATCAACGTTGGAATACCACGAATACCGAACTTAGGAGCGGTTTCAGCGTTTTCGTCGATGTTCAACTTACACACTTTCAAACGACCCGCGTACTCAGTCGCAACTTCTTCTAGGACCGGTGCGATCATCTTACAAGGGCCACACCACTCTGCCCAGTAATCAACAAGTACTGGACCTTCAGCCTTTAGGACGTCCTCTTCGAAACTTGCGTCAGTTACGTTTAGGATGTTTTCGCTCATCTGTTCTTATCTCCAATGCGTTTTACGCGAAGCGGTTGAAGGACTTGTGTAAACAGGTCTTTAACCTTCAATTGCAAAATTACTTTCCCAATAATAGCATCTGCTCACCAATAATGGGAATGATGTCGAGAGCTGTGATGAAACCACTGATTAAACACCTAAGAGAAGTCACAGAAGACAGTGTTCGTGTCTCTTTAACTCTCTTCAAGATACTCATCCCAGCTATCTTAATAGTACGTCTATTAGAGCAAATCGGTGCAGCTGACGTATTAGCCGATATGCTAAGTACACCTATGGAGTGGTTAGGGCTGCCAGCTGTTGCGGGGATTGTTTGGGCAACGACCCTACTGACCAACATCTATGCAGGCTTGATTGTCCTATTTACCTACTCGCAAGACTGGACACTCGAGCAAATCACGTTGATGGGCATTCTCATGTTAGGCGCACATAACTTGATTGTTGAGATCGCCATCACCTATCGAGGCGGATGCCGTTTACTGCCAATGATTCTAATTCGTATCGGTGGCGCACTTGGATTAGCCATCTGCATGCATTGGGTCTATCAAGATATGCCTAGCATGCAACAACCTGTTAGCTTTGATTTTGCACCAGAGCTTGGCGATAACAGTTGGTCCGCTTGGCTAAGGGCACAGTTGGAGATGCTATTTTGGACCCTTGTCGTCATTTTTGGTTTGGTCGCTGTTCTGAGAGTCGCTAAAGTAACTGGCCTTGAGCGCGCGATCGAATATCTACTTAGACCTATCCTTAAGCTGATTGGCATTAAGCGTGAAGCCTTACCCATGAGCCTTATAGGAATGACTTTAGGGTTAGCCTATGGTGGCGGATTATTGATTCGCGAAGCAGAGAAAGGCTCCATCAGTGGACGCGACATTTTTGCCTCTTTTGCCCTACTTGGGCTGTGTCACAGCCTAATTGAAGACACACTGCTAATCGCCCTCACCGGCGCAGAACTGCACGGCATACTCTGGGCCAGGTTAGCGTTTGCACTGATTATGATTGCCCTTGTCACGAGATTGCTTCCACTCATATCGGATCAAACGTTCTATCGATTCCTGATGAGAAAAACAGCATTCAGCTCAAAAGCAAAGGACGCCTGATAGCGCCCTAAGATAGAGATCACTTTTTACCTTTTTTGTACTGTTTTTTAAGCTGACTACCAGAGTCATAGCCAGACTTTTTCATCGTTTTAGTCTGTGTTTTGGTCTGCGTCATAGTGCCTGAATCAAAACCGACACGATCTCCTGCGTTTATCATAAGTTTCTGTTGTGTTTGTGTTTGCAAAGCCTCATCTGCCATGACGGAATGAATAGATACTGTTGATAGAGATACAACAAATACTGCGGTAATAATCTTTTTCATAATAAACTCCAATATTGATCGATACCGTTTGTATCGATCAATTCATTGTTGCCTATCAAAATATTAAGATGGGTTTCAAACGTGTAAACAAAGGTAAAGTTTTCAATTGGCAATAAAAAAGGCGACTTAAGGTCGCCTTTCTGAATCGCACATTGCCTCTTAGATTTGAGGGCCCGCGGCAATGATTTTCTCATCAACGCCTTCGAATTTTTCAAAGTTGTTGACGAATTGTGCTGTTAAATTAGCACAAGCTGCGTCGTAATCAGCACCGTTTGCCCAAGTATCACGCGGTACCAATAAGTTGTCATCAACACCCTGAACAGTGGCTGGCACGTCTAGGTTAAGCCCAGGAATGTGCTTCGTTTCAACATCTTTTAGGTGTCCGTTCTGGATCGCTGAGATAATGCCGCGCGTGGTAGGAATACTGAAACGCTCACCAGTACCGTAGCTGCCACCGGTCCAACCTGTGTTAACTAGGTAAACCTTAGAGCCGTACTCTTCAATACGTTTGATCAGAAGCTCTGCGTATTCGCTAGGCGGACGAGGGAAGAACGGTGCACCAAAACAGGTAGAGAAGGTTGACTTGATGCCACCGCCTGAACCCATCTCTGTTGAACCTACTAACGCGGTGTAACCAGAAAGGAAGTGGTACGCAGCCGCCTCTTTACTCAAGATAGAGACCGGTGGCAGTACGCCAGTTAGGTCACAAGTTAAGAATACGATGTTATCCGGCTCATCACCCATATTAGTCGCAGAACGTTTCTCAACGTGGCTCAGTGGGTAGGCACAACGGCCGTTTTCCGTCAGGCTAACATCGTTGTAATCGGCTTCACGATTCTCATCTAACACGACGTTCTCGACGATTGCACCAAAACGGATAGCATCCCAGATGATCGGTTCGTTCTTCTGACTTAGGTTGATCGTTTTAGCGTAACAACCGCCTTCTAAATTGAAGACGCCGCCTTTCGCCCAACCGTGCTCATCATCACCAATCAGGTAACGACTTGGGTCGGCCGACAGTGTTGTTTTACCCGTACCCGAGAGACCGAAGAATAGGGTCGTCGAACCATCTTCACCGATGTTCGCTGAACAGTGCATCGGTAGGACATCTTTTTCAGGAAGAAGGAAGTTTTGTACCGAGAACATCGCTTTCTTCATTTCTCCTGCGTAACGCATACCGGCGATCAACACTTTACGTTGCGCGAAGTTCAGAATGACACAACCATCAGAATTGGTGCCATCACGCTCTGGGTCACACTCGAAACCAGCCGCGTTAAGAATTTGCCACTCTTCTTTACCTTTAGGGTTGTAGTCGCTTGGACGGATGAAGAGGTTTTGACCAAAAAGATTTTGCCATGCCGTTTCAGTCGTCATACGCACGGCTAGGTAGTGACTTGGATCAGAGCCGACGTGTACTTCAGAGGTGAACGACTCTTGCTCAGAAATGTAAGCTTCAACACGCGCCCAAAGAGCATCAAACTTATCGGCGTCGAATGGACGGTTGATTGGACCCCAAGAGATGGCATCAGACGTGCTTGGCTCTTGTACGATAAAACGATCCATTGGTGAACGACCTGTACGCTTACCGGTAGTAACGACAAGTGCACCTGTGTTGGCTAACACGCCCTCATTGCGTGCGATAGCAGCCTCAACCAACGCGGCAGGCGTTAGGTTAAGGTGATTCTCTGCGATTGACTCTTTAGTCATCAACTGATCCCTTGGGCTTTAACCCATTTGTACCTAAAAGTTACCGACCCCTAGAGGACGGAACGCGGAAAATAATTTAAATAGTTTTTGGTGGTTGGTTTGAAAGGTCGTGGCCAACTCTTTTTGTAGGTTTTCAATTATCTCATAGCCGGGAGCTCTAACAAACCCCCACATCGATAACCTTTAGTGTAACGAGTCACTCTCGTTCAATGCCCCATCGTTGTGGAACAGGGCTTTGATGTCTTGCGCATCGAAATCATAGCTGTGATTGCAGAAATGGCAAGTGGTTGAAACGACACCATCATGCTCTTCCGCAAGGTTAAGAAGCTCCTCTTCGGTCATCGTTTGCAGCGCAGCCGCACTGCGTTGACGCGAACAGTCACATGAGAAGGTCAAAGGCTCTGGGTCAGTAATTCGTGCACTCTCTTGGTGGAACAGACGATACAATAGAGTCTCGTTGTCCAACTCAAGCAGCTCTTCGTTTTGCAGAGTTTGAGCCAAGGTGGATATGTGATTCCAATCCTCATCACCCGTTCCGGCTGCAGGTAACACTTGAAGCATCATGCCAGCTGCACGCTGACCATTAGTGGTAAGCATCAATTGAGTAGGTAGCTGCTCCGATTGACGGAAATACCCCTCAAGACACTCGGCAAGAGTCGCCCCTTCAAGAGACACAATACCCTGGTAACGTTGACCCTGTTTAGGCTCCATCGTTATAGCCATGCGACCGTTCACAAAAGAGTGATCAAATCGTTCGCCGTGCTTTAGAGTCTCTTCATCAAAACGAGCAATCGCACGGACCTGGCCTTGATCGTTGCACTCAGCCATTAGTAGACGAAGCCCGCTGTCACCCTGAGCTTGAAGCGACAAACGCCCTTCTATTTTTAGGTTTGAACTGAGCAGCACAACCGCGGCCAACATCTCACCTAATAGATGGCGAATCTCCTGAGGGTAATCCCCATACGCAATGGCCTGTTGAAAACTCTCTTCAAGACCGACAACAACGCCACGCACATCGGCATTATCAAACAGTAAGCGTTGTATTTGATCAGGTGTGCTCATTAGTAGACCTATATTAAATTGACAATTGGGCGCGATTTTACGCTGAAACCGTGCAGCTTTCAGCAATCAATCTCGTAAATACCCTTTAACCCTTAACAGCTCACGACGGCTCTTTTTATCCGGTCGTGCATCAGGCCCAGAGCCCAACTGTTTGCGCATCGCAGCACTCTCTTCACGTTTATTGATGCTCGCCTGAGTCTCGACGTACAGTTTTTGAGCTTCTGGCGCGCCACGACGTTGATCAGAGAGTGCGACTATCTCGATCTCTTTTTCATCATAACCTTGACGAATCTTCAGCTTGGCACCAATTTCAACCGCTTTACTGCACTTAGCTCGTTGGCCGTTGTAGTGCACCTTGCCGCCTTCAACCATCTCTTTGGCAATGCCTCTGGTCTTATAGAATCGTGCCGCCCAAAGCCACTTATCTAGACGGATACCGCTACTCATTCGTTTACCATTACCTCATTAAAATCATTGATCGACATGAAATCACAATCACTCATATCTCGCGGAGGCATGTGCAGATCAGGCTGATCAATCGTTAGCAGATGCTTGATGCCGAAATCATGTGCAGACTGAAGAACAGGCAAACTGTCATCGACCATTAACGTGCGTTTAGGGTCGAAAGGCTCATGTTTCATCAGAGTTTCCCAAAACGCTTGAGACTCTTTCGGGTAACCATAGTCATGAGAACTGATCACACCCTGGACCTCGTTCGATAGATTGGTGCGAGAGAACTTTAAATCAACCCCTGCTCGGTGCGAATTAGTGACAATCAGTACACGTCGACCGCTCTGTTTAAGCCAGGCTAGAAATTCAGGTACGGAGTGGCGATAGCCAATCTTATGCGCTACTTCATGTTTTAGCTCGGCAATCGGCAGCTGAAAGCGCTCACTCCAATAATCAAAGCAGTACCAATTCAATGTCCCCTGCTCCTCCATGATATTAGACAGAATGTATGTCTTAGCCTCTTCAACATCGAGTTGGTGAATCGCTGCGTAATGAGCAGGCAGAAACTCAAGCCAGAAGTGTGAATCGAAATGAAGATCCAGCAGTGTGCCGTCCATATCTAAGAAGACGGTGTCTATCTCTTGCCATTCAAGCATAATCGGGGAACACTCTAATAAACGTTATTTGGATACCAGTATGCCGATCAAACCGGAAATTTTGAAGGTCACTAAGCCAGAGAAGCCTGCACTGTTTCATGTCGAACAGGTTGATCTGCGTTTTAGCAACGGCGAGGAGCGTCGATTTGAACGGCTAGCATCTTCAGGCCGAGGCGCCGTCATGGTGCTGGCCATCGATGCCGATCAAAACATCATCCTGATTCGAGAATATGCGACCGGCTTTAACGATTATGTCTTAACGCTACCCAAAGGGGTGATCGATCCCGGCGAAGAGGCTCTGCAAGCGGCTAATCGTGAACTGCAAGAGGAGGCGGGGTTCGCGGCCAAGGAACTTCATATCATCCGAAATATGAGTGCCGTTCCCAACTACATGGGAAATTCACTGACCCTTGTTGTCGCGCAGGATCTATATGAAAGTCGCCTTGAGGGTGATGAACCAGAGCCATTGGAGGTTGTTAAATACCCGCTGGCGGATATAGAGACTCTGGCCATGCAGAGTGATTTTCATGAAGGACGAGCCATTGCCGCCCTGTTTCTAGTCAAACAATGGCTTGCCGAGCAATAGTTACTGATCCACCGACTTACAGGCCAACGTACCAGCTGCAATAATGCGATCCACTCGCTCTGTAAAGGCTGTATCAGACCGATCACTGCGAAGAATTCGACCCACTTCAAGGTCATCAAATCGTTCATGTACATAGTCTGTCAAACAGCTGCAACGTGATTCAGAGGCACCGGATACCAGACATCCGTTCATAAATGGTTCGTAAGTTTTGGATCCGAAGTAGTTAACACGAACAATGTAGATGGCGCCCATAACAACGGCGATCCACAGAAGTACCTTTGACATGCTTTAAGCCTTGTAAATGATCAAGTTGGCCGCATTGTAATCAGAGGTGAACTTAATTTCAGCAATCTTTAGTTGCAGATACGAAACAACCGAGTGATCTAAAGACATTACTTTTTGTGCCATTAACAGCCGGACGAAAGGTGATATGATCGCTTAAACAACTTAATGCCGGGGCTTTGTGTCCCGACTCACTGAAACCAATGGAGCATAAAATGAGCTTTGAACTTCCAGCACTGCCCTACGCAAAAGATGCACTAGAGCCACACATCTCTGCTGAGACTCTAGAATACCACCACGGCAAACACCACAACACTTACGTGGTAAAGCTAAACGGTCTAGTACCGGGTACTGAGTTTGAAGGTAAATCTCTTGAAGAGATCATCAAAACTGCACCGGCTGGTGGCGTATTCAACAACGCAGCACAGGTTTGGAACCACACTTTCTACTGGAACTGCCTATCTCCAAACGGTGGCGGTGAGCCAACTGGCGCAATTGCTGATGCAATTAACGCTCAATGGGGTTCTTTTGAGAAGTTCAAAGAAGAGCTTAACGACAAAGCAGTTAACAACTTCGGCTCTTCATGGACTTGGTTGGTTAAAAACGCTGACGGTTCCCTAGAGATCGTCAACACCAGCAACGCAGGCACGCCAATGACCAACGGTCAAACAGCGATCCTAACGGTAGACCTTTGGGAACACGCTTACTACATCGATTACCGCAACGTACGTCCAGACTACCTAAACGGTTACTGGTCACTTGTGAACTGGGATTTCGCTAACGCGAACCTAGCGGCTTAATCGATAGCCAACACTTTAAAAGAGAGCTTAGGCTCTCTTTTTTATTGTCTACTGCAAGCCTATCTCAGGCCCAACCACGTCCATAACCGTTTGAAGGATGATCGGCTGAGCTTCCGCTTTAGGGTGCAAGCCATCCGATTGCATCAGATCCCAATCCGTCGCCACACCTTCTAACAAGAATGGCACAAGCGGTGCTTTAAATTTTTCAGCAAGCTGCGGAAAAAGATTAAAAAAAGCCCGGGTATATCGTGGGCCATAGTTTGGCGGAAGCTGAATGCCAATCACAATGAGTTTGGCCCCCGATTCGGTAATCCTAGAGGCCAACGCGTCGAGATTGGTTTGAATGATATTCAAAGGGGTACCGCGCAAACCATCATTAGCGCCTAACTCTAACAAGACCCACTTCGGTTCATGTAGCACTAACAGATCAGGAAGACGCGCCAGACCACCCGCTGTCGTTTCGCCACTGACACTCGCATTTAACAGCGTAAGACCAGAACCCTCTAATCGCTGCTCCATCAGATCAACCCAACCTTCACCGGGTGTTAACCCATACCCCGCCGACAGACTGTCACCTAGCACCAATATGTCGGCGGCTTTAACGGGTATTGCCAACCAGAAAGCGACCAATAACCGCAGCATGAAATTCTTAAACAAAACGACCTCGCACCTTTAAAAGCAAACTAACAAACCCAAAATTGATAATAGTCGTAAGGGTAATAACAGACTATTGGATCATTAAGAGGACACCATGACTAGCCGCTCCGTGCTACTTGAAGCAAAACAGCTTGGAAAACAGTTTAAGACCGGAAGCGGAACACTGGATCTGTTCGTAGACCTCAACCTAACCATCCGTGCAGGTGAGACCATAGCCATTATCGGCAAGTCTGGTGCCGGAAAATCGACACTACTGAGTCTTTTAGCGGGTCTGGACACCGCCACAACGGGTACCGTTGAATTCGAGGGCAACGCTTTGGAATCACTCTCCGATGCTGAACGTGCCAAACTCAGAGCCGATAAAATTTCGTTCATTTTTCAATCTTTCCACCTGCTTCCAGAGCTAACAGCCCAAGATAACGTGGCGCTTCCGCTTGAGATTCGTCAGCAACCTGACGCGGAATCGACAGCAACCAAATGGCTTAACAACGTTGGACTTGGCGATCGAACGGATCACTACCCGTCACAGCTATCCGGTGGTGAACAACAGCGCGTTGCCATCGCACGTGCTTTTGCTGGCAACCCGTCTCTGCTGTTTGCCGACGAGCCTACTGGCAACCTCGACGAAACAACCGGTCAACAGATCGTTGAGCAGCTATTTTCATTAAACGAACAACAGGGCACGACGCTGATTCTGATTACACACGACCTTGAACTCGCAAAACGCTGCCAGCGCCGAATTCAATTAAGTAACGGGGCGATCGAGGAGCTGTCATGAGTTCAGCCATTCCTAGAATAGCCAGGCGTCAGCTATGGGTGCAGCTGCGCACCATTGAGTGGCGTGTATTGATACTTGCTGCTCTGCTAGCCGTAACACTCACTAGCTTTTTATCAATCATCAGCGATCGCCTAGAGAGCGGACTTCTTAGAGAGAGTGCCTCGGTGTTAGGGGCTGACTTAGTCGTTCGATCCAGTAGACCTATCAGCGAAGATCGCACAGAAATGGCCGAAGAACTTGGTCTGATAACGACTCAAGTGATTCAATTTCCAACCATGGTCGGCGCCGGTGACAACCTTATCCTCAGTTCAGCCAAGGTAATCTCAACCCCCTACCCACTCCGGGGCGAAGTCATTACCGATCCACCCATGGCAACAGCTGTCCCAGAACCTGGCACGGCATGGGCAGAAGCGCGCATCATTGACCAACTGGGACTATCAATTGGCGATACTCTGCAGTTCGGCTATGCGGATCTAGTGCTCACAGCGGTGTTAAAACAGTCACCCGATAGAGGTAGCGGTTTCAATACGCTGAACCCACATCTACTGGTCAATCAGCAAGACCTTAAGAAAAGTGCGGTACTTGGACCAGGCTCCAGAGCCGAGTTCCGCTTACTGATTAGCGGTGAGAATGATCCGCTTAAAACCTTTGAGGCACGCCTTAAACCGACGTTAGAAGCCCACGAGCGAATACTGTCACTGATCAACGATCAACCGGTAACCGGTAACGCCCTTGCCAACGGCCTATCCTATGTTCGCTTGAGCTCATTAACGACTCTGCTGCTCGCTTCTCTGACCATTCTGTTGGCTCTGCGTCGCTTCGGTAATGCCCAGCAGAGCCGAAGCGCGCTCTTCTTGAGTATGGGGCTAACACCTAACGCTCTAGTAAAACTCTATTTTTGGCAGCTCGGCATTGCGGCTAGTGTTATCGCTGCAATAGGAGGAACGGCAGGGGCTCTTCTAGCGAGCTTAGCCGATCTTTGGTTATCCGGTTTACTACCACAAGCGCTACCGAACGCGCAGTGGAGCAGCTATCTGGTCGGTCCTGCATTGGGTTATGCCATGCTCCTCCTACTCGGCATGCCTCCAGCACTCGAGCAGGCCAACGTTCCCGTTGCGCAGCTACTAAGAAGCGACCAAACAAACACAACTCAAAAGGCAAGCTGGGGGCTCTACCTGATCAGCTTAGTACTTCTTAGCACGGTATTGCTTCTCTTCTTGGCAGCGCCTGCCGCGGCAGCGGTATTACTCGTCATGCTGGGTATTAGCGGTGTTCTGTTTGGGTGGTTAGCACAGTTAATTCTGAACAGCTTAGGACGTTTCCTAGCCAACCGTCTAGCGCTTGGACGTTTACTTATAATGCGTTTGCGACAGCAGCGAAAATGGCATCGATTACAAGCGGGTGTCATGGTGCTCTTGCTGATGTTATTGAGCGTAATTTGGGTGGCTCGTTCGGACTTAGTCAAAGAGTGGCAAGCGCAATTCCCTGAAGATGTGCCGAACTACTTCCTGATCAATATCCAGGAGTGGCAAAAGCCAGGGGTCGATCAATTCTTAGCGGATCGCGAAATTGATACCGAACTCTACCCGATGATACGTGGGCGATTAGTGGATCTTAACGACGCCCCAATCAGACCTCAGCTTAACGAAGAGCAGCTAAAAGATAACTCCCTTCGCCGTGAATTAAACCTCACCTGGCGTAAACAACCGCCTGTACATAACCAGATCATTCAAGGCGAGTGGTGGGCTCCAGACTCTAACGAACACCAGATCTCAATCGAGCGAGACATGCTGGAGGACTTGGGATTGAAACTGGGCGACAAGCTGGGCTTTGACGTCGGGGGTCAACCCGTCAGCGGTGTCATTACCAGTGTGCGTGAGGTTAAGTGGGAGTCTTTCCAACCCAACTTTTATGTCATCTTCTCGCCAGCAGCGCTGCAATCGTATCCGGGCACATGGATCACCAGCTTTAAACTTCCCGAGGATCGCAAATCACAAGCGAATGAACTGCTTCGCGAGTTTCCGTCATTAACTTTGATCGATATCGATCAACTGATGAAACAGCTTGCCGGCTGGTTAGAGCGGCTGGCAGAAAGCTCAGCGTTCGTTTTGATCATGACGCTAGCGACCGGCCTGATACTGGTCACTATCACTCTATTGCAGGCCCTTGAGCAGCGTAAAACGGAGGTAGCATTGCTACAAACTTTGGGGGCAAGAGCGACTGAGACCAAACATCTGGATCTCTTAGAGTTCGGACTACTTGGACTAGTGTGTGGATCTCTTGCAGTGTTCAGTGCAGAGATCACGTTGGCCGCTATGAATCAGTTTTTATTGAAGATACCCCTTGCTGTCCACTGGGAGCTCTGGTTAACACTGCCCATTCTGGCCTCAGTCGCCTTTATTGGGATCGCTAGCTTACTGCGTGCACCCCTTAAAATAGAACAGTGCTACGCCATTCTTAAATCAAATGGATAGCAACCAAGTCTAATACCACTATTGGAGTAGTGTTATTTTTAAATAAAGATGTGTAGAATTCGCTCAAATTTTGATCTACATCAACACATTTGAGGGTTAAAAACCATGGCACACGACGAAAACTTCCGTGACAAATCTGGCTGGGGCTGGATTGCAATCAACCTAGTGGCTCTTGCTTGGATCACTATGCCAGTGAGCATTGCACTGACTCAGGTTGTTCAGTGGTAAGCCACTCAACCAATAAAAAAGGAGCCTAATGGCTCCTTTTTTGTGACTGCACTTTTCCGATTTAGTCCGTCAATGTTTCGACACCCTCTGGTGTAGCCATTAGAACAATGTCTGCAGGGCGAAGAGCAAAGAGACCATTAGTAACAACACCCACTAAGTCGTTCAATTCTCGTTCTAAACCTTTAGGATTGAGAATCTCCATATCGTGGACATCCAAAATGATGTTGCCATTATCAGTGACAAAACCCTGACGATACTCCGGCTGAACGCCCAGCTTTGCTAACTCGCGTGCCACATAAGAGCGCGCCATAGGGATAACCTCTACCGGCAACGGGAAGGCACCCAACACATCAACCTGTTTGGTTTGGTCAACAATGCAGACAAACTCTTTAGAGGCTGCCGCAACAATCTTCTCGCGAGTTAATGCCCCGCCACCGCCTTTAACCAGGTTAAGGTGAGGATCGAATTCATCGGCGCCATCGACGTAAACTTCAATTCCTGAGACAGAGTTCAAATCAACCACTTCAATGCCATGAGAGCGAAGACGTTCCGCAGACGCTTCTGAACTGGCAACCGCCGATTCAAATGACCCTTTGTGTGCCGCCAACGCATCAATAAAACAGTTAGCCGTTGAACCAGTGCCGATTCCAATCACTGAATCCGCTTTTAATTTTGGCAGTACATAATCCAGTGCCGCTTTTGCGACCGCCTGCTTCATTTCGTCTTGAGTCATAAATCCATCTCTAAACAGTCAATTTTTGGGGGTTTAGAAGCCATTTACTTAGCCATCTAGACGCAATAGCAGTGAGTCTATACCATTTGCACTCATATTTCCTAAGCAAAATAGCTCTTGATCACTATGCAGCGATACATACGAAAAATTCTCGAAGCGCGCGTTTATGACGTCGCGGTCGAAACCGCACTGGATGATGCGCTGGGCTTGTCCGAGCGTACAGGTAACAAAGTCCTACTCAAACGTGAGGATGAACAGCCTGTCTATTCGTTCAAAATTCGCGGTGCCTACAACCGTATGGCCAAGCTAACCGATGAAGAGAGGGCACGCGGTGTTATTACAGCATCTGCCGGTAACCACGCTCAAGGCGTTGCAAACGCCGCTAGGTACCTTGGCATTAAAGCCACCATCGTCATGCCCAAAACAACACCTGATGTCAAAGTGACTAACGTGCGCCGCTTAGGTGGCAAAGCGGTTTTGCATGGCGATGCGTTTGACGATGCACGTCAATATGCTGCCAAGCTTGAGCAGGAGAAAGGCTTAACCTACATCCCACCGTACGATGATCCCGATGTCATCGCTGGACAGGGCACAGTGGCAATGGAGATGTTGCGTCAGCATACCGGTCCTATTGATGCGATATTTGTACCGGTCGGCGGCGGTGGTTTGATCGCGGGCGTTGCGGCTTACGTTAAATATCTTCGTCCCGAGACCAAAATCATTGGCGTTGAGTCGGATGAGTCCGCCTGTCTGGCGCTCGCGATGGAGAAGGGGCGTCGCGCAACGCTTCCACAAGTTGGCATATTTGCTGACGGAGTCGCTGTTGCTCAGATTGGCAAACATACTTGGGAAATCTGTAAAGATTATGTCGATGAAGTCATCACCGTTAGCGTGGATGAAATCTGTGCGGCTGTTAAAGATATTTTTGACGATACTCGTGCGGTCTCAGAGCCTGCAGGCGCACTGGCCGTTGCAGGCCTTAAACGCTATGTAGAGCGTGAGCAGTGCACAGGAAAAACCCTCATCGCGATCAACTCTGGGGCCAACGTCAACTTTGATCGTCTACGCCACATTGCTGAGCGGTCAGAGATCGGGGAAAAACGTGAGCTGTTGATCGCGGCAAAAATCCCAGAGCGCCCAGGTGCCTTTAAACAATTCTGCAAAACACTGGGGAATCGCAACATCACTGAGTTCAATTACCGCTACAGTAATAGTGATGCAGCGGTCGTTTTTGCGGGCGTTCAAATCCGTAAAAACAATGACGGTCGCGAAGAGTTATTGGCCGAACTCAACGAAGCGCTGGATGAGGTGACAGACCTGACCGATAACGAAGTAGCAAAAAGTCATATTCGCTATATGGTTGGGGGTCACAAGCCTGATGCCTGTGGTGAAGAGGCGCTTTTCCGCTTTGAATTCCCAGAGCGCCCAGGCGCTTTGATGAAGTTCCTGAATACCCTTGGCGGGCGCTGGAACATCTCAATGTTCCATTACCGCAACCATGGCGCAGCCTATGGTCGTGTGTTAGTGGGCATGGAAGTGCCGAGAAAAGATCGTCCACAAGTGCGTAAGTATCTGGATGAACTGGGCTACACCTGGTTTGAAGAGAGTTCCAACCCGGCCTACCAACTCTTCTTAGGCTAAACGAAAAACAGAATCAGTGATGTTCCGGTGTCTCTGGTGAGACATCGAATACCTCTTGGGTTAGCGCTTTCATTCCGTAGATAAGCAGCGATATCGTTCCCCAAGTGAGACCCAATACAACACCTGCATCGACAATACCGCGCCAAGGTTGAGGAATGGAATGCACCACAATGATCAAAATGATAATGAAACTGGTCAGTGCATAGCTGACGATTTTGCGTTTCTTAGTGGTATGAAAGAATCCCATGCAGAAGAGCGGCGCTAATACCAAGCGGGCAGGTGTCACATGATGGCGAAGGTAGCGTGCTCTGGCGGCTGCACGTGGTGAAAAGTTCTGTTGAAAACCACGATACCCCTCGGCAAACCCCATAAAGACTAGGGAGAAAGCCAGGGCTATCCAGTGGCCAAAACTCAGTTCAGCAAACGGAAGCTCCAGCGCCATAGGTGCAAGACGATAGATCGCACTGCTCAACAGAGCAACAACGCCAACAATGCCCCATACAGCAGCAATAGAACCCAACATAGAGAGTCGCCTTAACATCAAATAAGCGGGCAAGTATAACGAATAGAAAACCGCTGACAACCGGGTGATTATTTGTAGTCCGCTTTATCGAGACCGTACTTGCGCATTTTGTCTGATAGGGTTTTTCTAGGAAGCCCCAATGCGGCAAGGGTCTCTTTAATTGAGCCGGCATGACGAGTCAGTTCTGTTTGAATCAGAGTTTTCTCGAAATATTCAACACGCTCCGGCAAGCTCATTGTGGTATTCAAATTACTCTGCAGCTCGCCAGCTTCGCCGCAGTTAAGCTCCCCCAATAACACAAAACGCTCTGCCACATTGCGCAGTTCACGGACGTTACCAGGCCAATCAAAGGCCACTAGCTGCTGAATCTGTTCGGGCGTCAAGGGCTCTACCTCACGACCGAACTGCCCTGAAGCGACCAACGCAAAGTGCTTAAACAGCAGCGGAATGTCTTCGCGTCGCTCCCTGAGTGCTGGCAGGTCGACCCGAACAACATTGAGTCGATAGTAGAGATCCTCACGAAAATTGCCTTGGTCCGATGCTTCACGTAGGTCCACCTTAGAGGCTGCAATGACCCTTAAATCCAAAGAGATAGGGTCATTAGAACCCAAGCGTTCAATAACACGCTCCTCCAACACCCGCAGCAATTTAACCTGCAAAGAGATCGACATGCTTTCGATCTCATCCAAAAACAGTGTTCCACCTTGCGCGTGCTCTAACTTACCAATTCGTCGACTTTTGGCATCGGTAAACGCGCCGGCTTCATGTCCAAACAGCTCACTCTCAATGAGATTTTCTGGAACGGCACCACAGTTAATGGCGACAAAATTAGCACCGCGACGATTGCTGTTCTCATGAATATAGCGAGCTAACAGGTCTTTACCTGTACCCGTTTCACCATGAATTAAAATATCCGCAGGGGTATCGGCCACCGCTCGAACAATATTGCGTAGCTGCTGAATACGAGGGCTAGTACCAATCAGACGAGGCCCTGCCGCGTTGTGAGTGGCCAGTTCCTCTTTAAGCGCTCGGTTTTCGAGCGTTAATGACCGTTTTTCGATCGCGCGACGCACGATATCGATCAGTAACTCAGAGGCAAAAGGTTTTTCAATGAAATCGTAGGCACCATCACGGATAGCCGTTACCGCCATCGAGATATCACCATGACCCGTGATGATGATAACCGGAATATCAGAATCGATGGCTTTGATCTTAGCCTGTAGCTCCAATCCGCTCATGCCCGGCATATTGATATCAGTCACCACAATACCCGACCAACCTGAACTGATGATTTCCAAGGCTTTATCTGCACGGTCACACATCACCACAGAGTGGCCTTCAAGCTCTAGCGTTTGTCCTGCAGAATCCAAGATATAAGCGTCATCATCAACTAATAAAACTTGTACCTCTACACCTCTAGACTCTGTCACCTGGACTCCTTAATTGCCTGCGAACTCGATGATTGGGCCTTATTGAGCAGAATACGGAACTCGGCGCCACCCTCGGGTAAATTATGGGCGCTAAGCATACCACCAAGCGACTCGACAATCCGCTGCGATATAGAGAGACCTAACCCCAATCCAAGCCCTTGCTCTTTCGTGGTAAAAAATGGCGTAAATATCTGGTCAAGCGCCTCTTCACTTAATCCAGGTCCGGAATCACACACAGAGATGGCGATTTTTTCGCCCAGAGACTGTGTACGAATCTGAATCTGTTTCTCTGAGCTATGCTCCATCGCCTGTGCAGCGTTATTAATCAAGTTAACCATCACCTGCTCCATACGAAGAAGATCCCCTTTTAACCAGATACGATCAGACTCCTCTGGCCAAGTGATCAAGACTTTTTGTCGCTCTAACTGCCCGTATAAGATCGACATGGCTCCATCACGCAAATCACGCAGCGAAACACTGCTCTGTTGCGGGTCTTGCTTACGCGAAAACTCTTTGAGAGGGTGCAGAATATTGGCCATGCGCTGTGTCAAACTGGCAATCTGTTGCAGGTTACTGGTCACTCGCTCAGCGTTGTTCAACGCCTGAAATTTCAGTGCATTATCTGCGTAATTTCTAATCGCCGTCAGCGGTTGATTCAACTCGTGGTTAATACCCGCTGACATCTGACCTATGGTCGCCAATTTAGCCGCTTGTACCAACTCATTCTGAGTTAACTGGTGATTTTCGATCTCGGACAGCAGTTTTTTGTTGGCCGCTTGAAGATCCTGCGTTCGCTCTGCAACACGACGTTCAAGGTCATTCTGCGCTCGCTGTAGGGCCTTTAAATGCTCACGTCGCTCAGTAATATCAACCAAGGTTACGATCAGGTGGTAACGGCCACTCTGCTCCATATTACTGAGCGTCAGCTCAACTGGGATAGGGCTACCTTTAAAAGTAAGACACTCCACTTCCAACTTTAAATGTTGTTCACGGGTTGCCACTTCCAGCTCAATGTAGCGTTTGAGCAGCAGCTGATCTTGCGGCGACAGCAGTTCGTGAAACGGCTTACCGATAATCTGATCCAAGCGATACCCTAGCAACCTTTCCAGTACTGGGTTGAAGTACTCAATCTTACCTTGCGTATCAATTAATGAGAGGCCGACCTGGGTGTTATTGATGACACCTTCAATGCGCGCCTCCTGCTCTTTTCGAACTCGACTTTCACGCTCTACATAGCGCTCACGCTCAATACGTATACGTCGTCGCTGAAAGGCAACTAGGCTTGCCAACACAATTAATACACCCAGAATGGTGGTGATTAACTGCACAACAAAAACTCGATCTTCAACCATTTGCAGATTAGCAAGGTAACGGACCGTCAACCCCGTATTGGCGATCTGAACCGCCAACAGAAGATACTGGCGGGTTTGAAGGTCAGCTGACTCCGAAGTGCTGTCACTTTGATTGTGCAACACAGTAATGATCTCATACTGCCCGTCCTCCATGCCGCGTCTGGCAACGTTTAAGGAATTAAGGGGCTGATCACCGTAACGAAGACTTTCAGCGATACGCTTCATCTGCTCGTCTGAAAGCGGACTCAGAGTCTTAAACATCCATTCAGGCTCTGTGCTAATGACGATAACGCCATCCTCATCCGATACGATCACCTCGGTGGTTTGATTATTCCAACGCTCCTCAATCTGATCTAAGTCGATTTTTACGACAACAACCCCGATAATTTCACCATTACGATGCATAGGGTGACTGAAGTAGTAACCACGTTTATTCGTGGTACTACCCAAAGCGAAATAGCGCCCAGACTGTCCCTTCATCGCATCCGTAAAATAGGGCCGGAATGAGAAGTTACGTCCAATAAAGCTGGTGTCCTTAAACCAGTTACTGGATGCCCTGGTGAAGCCCGCACTGTCCATCACGTAGATATCCAACGCATTAACCAGCTCGACAGCCCGTTGCAGGTAGAGATTAGCTTGCCCGACACGCTCCTCTTCGGCGCCGGTAACAGCATCCGCAAGTAATTCATGATCGGCTAACAGTTCGGGTAAACTGCGAAAGCGATCCAGCCTCTGTTCAACTGACACTCGATATCGATCCAGCTCACTGGAGGCCTGTTGATGCAGCTCTTCTAACGCTTGTTGACGGCTAAAGAGTGTCAGATAGATCAAAGAGACGACAAACAGCGTAAGCACACCCAGAATCACTTCGGGACGGAAAGGTAAGAACTGTCTGGGCGAATAACGCTCTGGCATCAACTATCCTGATGAGGCTTTTGAGTAAATAAGGTTCGATTTTTTCACCTTGCAGAAGATCTCACAACCCCGAAGTTGAATATGAAATTAAATCGTCTGTAATCCTCGTGGTTTCTGAAGGCTCTCTGATATACTTCGCCGACCAAGAGTAAGGAAGCTTCAAGGTGCTACAAGCTGTTAAAGAGAATCTAGATCGCCTCATCGCAAGCGATCATCAACATCTGTTGCGAGAGTTAGGCCACGGTATTGAAAAAGAGGCTCTGCGTATCGATAGTGCCGGTTCTATAGCAAAAACAGATCACCCTGCCCTGTTAGGTTCTACGCTGACCCATGGACAAATTACCACTGATTATTCAGAAGCGCTTATGGAGTTCATTACCGGGGTGAGCACGGATGTCCGCGACGCACTCAAAGAGCTGACTGAACTTCATCAATTTACATACTCTATGCTTGGGGATGAATCGCTCTGGTGCGCCAGCATGCCCTGTGCAATCAAAACAGTAGATGACATTCGTATCGCCGAATATGGCCGCTCTAACATTGGACAACTGAAGCACATTTATCGTGTCGGTCTTGAGCATCGTTACGGAAAAATGATGCAGACAATCGCAGGCATTCACTACAACTTCTCAATCCCTGAAGCCTTTTGGCCAGCTTGGAAGCAGCTGTGCGGTTCAGAGCTGAGTGACAAAGATTTCGCCTCTGATCGCTACTTTGCACTGATTCGCAACTTCCGTCGTTACAGCTGGTTGCTCCTTTACTTGTTCGGTGCATCACCGGCTGTTAGCAAAGATTTTTTGCAGTCTGTAGAGCACCAACTAGAGCCTCTTGACGAGCATACTTACTATCTTCCCTACGCAACGTCACTGCGTATGAGTGACCTAGGCTACTCCAACAGAGCTCAAGAGGGGTTAAACGTTTGCTTTAACCATCTCGATACCTATTCAGACTCTCTACAAGCTGCGATTCACCAGCCGCATGAACCGTATGAAGCGATCGGCATTAAAGTCGATGGGCACTATCGTCAGCTCAACGCCAATGTGTTGCAGATAGAAAATGAATACTACAGTGACATCCGCCCTAAACGTGTCACTCACATCGGTGAAAAGCCTGTGCATGCACTCATGGAACGCGGGGTACAGTACATCGAGGTGCGCAACACAGATATCAACCCATTGCTTCCAATCGGTATCGATCTAGAGCAGAGTCTATTTATGGATGCTTTTCTGTTGACGTGCCTATTTGCAGGTGAGCAAATACTCACTAGCAATGAGTGCACTATGGTCGCTCACAATAAGGACAAAATAGTTTCTGAGGGGCGTCGCCCTGGCCTTATGCTTGAAACCCTTCACGGCGAAATTTCACGTGAACAGTTTGCCCGCGATATTCTAGATCAAGTGGCTCTGGTCGCTGAATTACTTGATGGAATTCATGGTGGTCATGCCTACCAACAAGCGGTTCAAAAACAGTACGAATTGGTCACTCACCCAGAGCTCACACCGTCCGCTAAAATCATCAGCGAACTGAAATCGAGCCAATTAACTTTCCAAGAGTGGACTCTAAAAATGGGGCAGGCGCACCGAGAGACCTTATCTCGCCAGCCACTCGATCCCATCATCAAACAGAGTTTAATTGACGCTGCCGAACAGTCCCTGACCAAGCAACGTGAAGCTGAATCACAGGCCGAAGCACCGTTTGATGAGTTTCTGCAGCACTATTTAGCCTCCTAGCCATCACTTATATATCACTTGCCAGCCCTCTATCGATAGGCATAGACTGAAATCTATGTCGGAGGTTTAGTTATGTTAGAGAACTGCAAAGATGCTCGGGAACGTTGGGGCGGTGTTAGCACCATTATTGACCATTGGTTAGATGAGCGCGCCGCGCTGATTCGAATCCTGTTGGAAATTCCCCATACTCAAGTGGGCGAAGAATTGGATCAGCGATTGAGTGAGTTTTGTCAGCTACTGGTCGACTACCTCTCATCAGGGCACTTCGAAGTCTATCAACAGCTGGTTGCAGAGGGTGAAGCCTTCAGCGATTCACAACTGGCAGAAGCACAAGCACTGCTTCCGAACATTCAGACCTCGACCGACCTTGCGCTCGATTTTAACGACCGCTTTTCTGATCTACCTGCAGCAACCGTAGAGGACGTTCGTTACTTCAGCGAACAAGTGTCTAAACTGGGCGAAGCACTAGCGGATCGCTTCGAATTAGAAGATCAAATGATTGCAATGCTGCACGAGACACACCGCGAAGCGGTCAATTAATCAATTATTAAGAAGCCCTAAGAGCTTTCGAGAATTTTAGCGCAATGTCTTACATCGCTAACACACCCGAGACACCTTACTATGCGGTTATTTTTACGTCGCAGCGAACAGACGGGGATAACGGATACGCTGAGATAGCAGAAAAAATGGTACTCATCTTTCAAAGTCCGAATAGCCAAGGTAGAGCGTGATTACGGTTTCTAAGGATTAATGCCTGAAACTTGCCCTTAGCTGACATTCGGACCACAGAGCATCAAGCCTTTAGAGTGACCTCTATTCATCAATAGCAGCCTTCATGCTTGACCCCTATTCTGTTCCCAATCGGCTAGTGCTAGTTTCAGCTCATCAATATTCATCGGCTTAGACAATACTGCATCGGCGCCCGCCGCTATGAGTCTCTCACGCTCATCACCTATCGTCGCCGCTGTTACCGCAATAATTGGCCCAGTATAGCCCTCTTCTCTCAACTGAGATGAAAGTTGGTAACCATCCATCTCGGGCATCATTGCATCGGTGATCACAATGTCTGGGCTAGCTTCTGAATAAGCCTCCATTGCTTGCTGACCATTTGAAGCAACCGTAACTTCAGCACCCGCTTT
>Ga0102948_1000160_pt1 | contig 24744 bp, 24 predicted proteins | sample SalPonA_A_H2O_MG_FD_78211 | JGI IMG/M metagenome (GOLD analysis project Ga0102948, IMG submission 78211) | Water microbial communities from South San Francisco under conditions of wetland restoration - Salt Pond MetaG R2A_A_H2O_MG | ecosystem: Environmental > Aquatic > Non-marine Saline and... | reverse complement strand
TCTTTTATTTATTTCAAAATTTATTACTTTATTTCTATATTTTGTGACAACAACTAAATGATATTGCAATTTATAAATTGAGTGTCTATTAATATCATAATTTTCCAAAAATCATTCCTTTTTAAATAAATATATGATATAATAACATATATAAAATAAAAAAGGAATAAATTGAAAATAGTAAAAACAGCTAAATTAAAAAAAGCTAGTCATACTAATTTTTTTGATGATACTATTGATATTTATTTGAAAGCATTAACTTTTTATATAAAAATATGTGAACTAGAGTATAGAAACTATTCTAAAAATAATTATAATTTTTCAAATGAAAAGATGAAATATATAGAAGAACTAACTCACAAAACTGCCACTAGAACAAATATCCCAGAAGAGTATGATTTTAGTATTAATTTTTATAAGTTTCCTTCTTATTTAAGAAGAAGTGTTATTATGGAAGCCATTGGTATTGTAGTGTCTCATAATTCAAGATATAAAAATTGGGAAGAAAAAAGAAACACTTGTATTATAAGTGGTAAAAAATTTTATGAAAAACCACCAACTTTACAATATGAACCAAAATCTTTTCCAACTTTTTATAAAACAAATACCTTTGAGAAAAAAGAAGAAAAAGGTCAAGCAAAAATTAAAATATTTAAAAATAATGACTGGATTTGGTTAGATATATCTTTTAATTGTAAGAATTTATATTCTTCAAAAGATTTTAGATTTAAAGGTTTTAAAGAATGTAATCCTTCTTTGGTTAAAAAAGGTAAAAAGTATTTCTTACATTTTTCTTATGAAAAAAATGTAAAATTACAAGCACCAATTAAATTAAGTTTAAAGGAAGAAAAAAAAGAGAAAGAACAACAAAGAATAATATCTGTTGATTTAGGTTTAACTAATAGTGCTGTTTGTAGTTGTATTACAAACAATGGAACTGTCATTGATAGATTATTTATTAATCAATCAAAAGAAAAAGACCATAGAAGTACACTTTTAGGAAAAATTAGTAAAATCAAAAGAATTAGTTCTATAAATACAAAAGAACTTACCTTGTATAAAAAAGTTAACAATCTTAGTAAACAAATAGTTCAAGATACTATAAATAAGATTGTTGATTTTGCTATAAAAAACAATGTTCATACTATTGTTTTTGAGCATTTAGGAAAAATAAAAGGAAAAGGTTCCCTTAAACAAAAAATACATTATTGGAATAAAAATACTATTCAAGATAAAGTTAAAAAAAAGGCACATGGATTTGGAATTAGATTTAGTAGAATTAATCCTAAAAATACTTCTGCTCTTGCTTTTGACGGTTCTGGTAAAGTTATAAGAAATAATAAAAAAGATTTATGTAGATTTTCTTCTGGTAAACAATATCATAGTGATTTAAATGCTTCATATAATATTGCTAGTAGATATTTTATTAGAGAATATTTTAAACCCTTATCTGAAAAGAAAAGGTTGATAATTCAAGCAAAAGTTCCTGAATTATCAAATAGAAGTCTTTGCTCTTTGTCTTCATTAATTAGGTTAAATGAGGTAGTAGTGTAACACTACAATACTTTTTTTATCCCTTATTTAAGATAAAGAAGACCCTTCTATAATCTTTGATTTAGGAGGGTAGGTTTCACTGTGAACATCCTGGTACTTTTTCTTTAATTTTGGATTAGATAGTTTTTTCTATTCCAAATAACTTTTTTTTGTACTGATATAAAAATTTAAGATTTTTTACTTTTTTCAATAATATTTGATTTATGGTTTTTCTTTTACAAAAGAGTTATATAATATAATCAACTATAAAAGAAAGGAGTTTTTATGAAAATTGGAGTTTCCTCTTGTTTATTAGGTAATAAAGTTAGATATGATGGTACTGGTACAAAAGATAATTTTATTGTTGACAATTTAACAAAATATTTTCAATTTATACCTTTTTGTCCTGAAAGTGTTATTTTTGGAACACCAAGAGATACTATTAGATTGATAAATCAAAATAATGAGATTATTGTTTCTAATAACAAAACAAAAGAAAATGTAACTAATATTTTAAATTTAGAAAGTTCTAAACAAACAAACATGGCTTTTGATTTTGATTTATGTGGTTTCATTTTAAAATCTAAATCTCCAACTTGTGGTTTAGAAAAAGTCAAAGTATATGATGATAAACATAATACTAATATTAAAAATGGTGTTGGTGTTTTTGCTGCTCAATTAAAAGATAAAATGCCTTCTTTACCAATTGAAGAAGAAGGTAGATTGAATGATGCTTGGCTTAGAGAAAACTTTTTAATGCAAGTTTTTGCTTATTCTAATTTAAAATCATTTTTAAACAATTCTCCTAAATTAAAAAATCTTATAGAGTTTCATACAAATTATAAATATTTAATATTATCTAAATCACAAGAAAAATATAATATTCTTGGTAATATAGTTGCAAATAAAGAAAATTTACCATTAGAACAAATTTTAAAAATATATGAAAAAGAATTTCTAATCTCAATTTCTATTAAAAATAATAGAAAAAAAGTATTTAATGTTCTTTTACACATTTTTGGATATTTTAAAAAAAATATTGATACTAGTGAAAAAGAGTTAGTTTTAACAATATTAAATGATTTTAAAGAAGGTGTTGTTCCTCTTATAAGTATTATCAATATATTTAACATTTATATTCTTAGATATAATAATCAATATCTTAAAAAACAAGTTTTCTTAAATCCATATCCAAAAGACCTAATTTTAAGATCTGATTTAAAATCTTTTAAATAGTTCTTTATCTATTTTTAAGATTATATATACTATAATTATATATATAAAAAAAGAAGGAATAAACTATGACACAATTTACTGAACCTAACTTAACTCCAAATATGAGATTTTTAAACTATGATGATGTTCAAGATACAATGGTAACTATTGAAAATATATTAAAAGAACTTAATGTTGATTTTAAATGGGTTGAAGGTTCTTTATCTCTTTATCCTGATAATTATTTAAATACTTTTGAAACTTCTAAACATTTAACTCTTTTATATATTCATAATTGGGAAAATTTTGACCCTGATGATGAATATTCTACTTTTGAAATTGAGTTTCAACTTCATTTTAAAGATATTACTGATTTAAAAAACCAATTAAGACTTATTAAGAATGGTACATTAGAAAGTAATGAATGGAATGATGTTTCTAGTATGTTTTTACATTTAGAGGAAAACAGAAAAAAAGAACAAGTGAAAAAAGATTTTCTTTCTTCTTTAACTTTTGAAGATATTAATAAAAATATCAAACATATTAAAAAAACTATTAAGTTTTTAGAAAATACACAATCAAATGATAACTTAATTAATAACTTAAAATATGAAATCCAAAAATTAAGAGAACTCAAAAAATAGTTCTTTTAATTTTGTTTATGATATAATAACTTTAATTATTATTATTTTTATGTTAAAATAAAATTATAAAAAGGTTAGGAGTTCAAAATGGTGGAGATTATTAAAAAAAATTGGTAAAGATGAAAAAGGTTCTATGGATAAAATCTTAGTTACTCTTTTATTGGTTATTGTTGGTGTTGGGGCTGTTGTTGGATTAACCTCTTGGATGGAAACTGAAACAGAAAATGTTAAAAATGCTGCTAGTTCTAAAATATCTTCTGTTACAAATGATGCAAATCAATAGTAATTAATTTTTAAAATATATTTTTAAGACACCCTTTTTTAGGGTGTCTTTTTTTTATTTTTTGTTTTCTTAATTTTTCTTTAAAAGTTACTCAATTAAATTTTTATTTCTCCACCTAATCTATTTTTTCATAACTATATTTTAATCTCTTTAAGTACTTTAAATAATTTGTTTTTTGATTTTTTTCTATGTATAATACATATTCATTAACAAACCTTTTTAAATTAAGGTTTTTATATTTATTTTCAAAAGGTTTTGATATGGATTATGGTAATTATGAAAAAAAAGTTATTTTAGATTTAACTCTTGAGAATGAATTAAAAAATTATGAGATATATTTTTTTTATAATAGTTTCAAAATAGTAGAACAAATAAAATTAAGTAGTACAAAACTACTTGTTATTTATTTTGATGTTAATTAATATATACTCATTAATAGACACTTAGTTTTAATAAATATTTTTTTTTGTTCTATACTGTTAAAAATTAAACACTAGATTTAAAAATATTTTGTAATTGAATACAATTAGTTAAAACAGAAGCATTTATATAGTAAACATCATTAGCAGTCTTTTCTACAAATACAAAATTTTTCCAATTTTTTAAATCCTCTAAAATTGACTTAACAATTTCAACAATATAATATTGTTTTTTTTCATTAAAAGAATAGAAATTAGCATTTTCAATAATATTGTTTAACAAAGAAAAAGAAGTGGACATATCTCCAAAAGAAGACAATGAATTAGTAAAACTAGCATATTTTCTTAATACTTCATTTAATCTAATTTTGTAATCTTCAAAATTATATACTTCCAATGAAGTTATGATTTCTTCTAAAAAGAAATCTATTTCTTCTACTTCTTCAAGAATATAATCTAAATTATCATAATCTTTTAAAAATTCAAGGGCTGAAAGATCTCCGTGTGCTTTATTAAATGTGTTGATATTTTCTTTTTCAATTTCAGTTATAGTATATTCTTCTACCATATCTTCAAAATTAAATTCAAAATCTTCTTCCTCTATAATTTTATTACCTTCATTTAAATTAAAAGTATGTTCTAATACCAAGTTAATTATTTTTTTATCAAAAGGTTTAATTAAATAAGAATTTGCTCCTTTATTCTTATAAATATTTATATATTCTTCTTTTCCATATGCCGTTACCATAGTTATAATACATTGTTTAAAGATATTTTTATTTGTTCTGATAGTATTTAGAACTTTAATACCATCACATTTAGGCATTTTTACATCAAGTAAAATTAAATCATATCCTTTTAAAAAGTGCATACTTATAGCTTCATATCCATTTTCTGCAAAATCAATTTTTAATGATTCTAATTGATTTTCTTTAAAAAAATTTTTTATATGAAATTCAAGTATTTTAGAATTAGTTTTTTCATCTTCCACTATTAAAATATTATACATATTTGTTCCTTTAAAATTATTTTAAATGTTATATTTTATATAATATCATATATAATTTTAAAGTTTTCTTAAATGACTAAATGTATTTTAACCAATATTATGAAATCATATTTGAATTTAGAATTATATTTCACTTTTAAGTTAGATTTTTAAAATATGAAACATCTATAACTAAATTCAATGCGTACTCTATACCATCATTAACATTAAGTATATCTAACAAAAATGCAATTAAAATAAACTTTATTGGTAAAGTTATTATGAAAAAGATGAAATATATTAAAAAATATAAGTATTTATTTATTAAAAAAACTTCTTCATTTGTAATGAAGTCTTTTGTTTTTAATTTGTTTTCAATAAAAGAAGGTAAAGATAATTTAAAAGTAAATACTTTCATTAAATTACCTAAATATGCCATAAAATACTTACTAAAAACCAAACCATAAAAAAAAGGAGTAGAAGTATATCCACCTTGTTCAAAAAATAAATAAAGTTCATAAACTAAAAAACAAAAAAAAGGTAAACCTAAAAAAATTACATAAAAATCAAATACAAAAGTATTGATTATATTTTTATTATTTTCAACCTTGTTATATATTAAAATATGTTTTGTTGTAGCTATTAAAAAGAAAATAAAAGTAATCAAAAGAAAAGGAAAAAGATTACTTTCTCTTATTGTTGAGAATATTAAAATAAAAAGTTCTTCAATTGCATATATATATTCAAACATGGGATTTCCTACTATTAATTTTATGTATTTATATTATAAAAAAAATATATATATTTAATTTTAGGTTTATGTTTTTTAAAGAAAAAAATGTGTTTTTTTATCTACTTTTAAGTGTTGATTGTATATAATTATATATACAATTAAAAAGAAGGAAATACTATGACAAAATTAGAGAAAAATATAATACTTTCAAATCTAAATCTGGTAATAGATATTAATAGAGTTGGTAGTGATGAAATTGATGTAATAAATGAATGTTTAGATATATTAAACAAACCTGTACAAGAAATAACAAAATTAGATAAAATCCAATGTTCTACAAATATTTCAGAACTACTAGAATGGTCTGATAGATTAGGAAGTGATGAATATGAAATATTAGGAGAAAGTTTAGAGTTATTAATTTAATAACTCTTTTTTTGTTATATGAGTTTAAACTACATATAAGTTTAATTGATATATAATCATACATATAAAAAGAAGAGATAAAATCTCTTTCAAATCAAATAATAGAAGGAAAAAAATGTTAAAATTAAGAGAAGAAAATATTAACAATATATTAGAAAAAGCTACTGTTGAAAATATTTCATTTGATAATGAAGTTCTAAATTGTCATATTTTAGGTATGAATATAGAAGAAGTAAATTATTTAATAATTAGAGAAAATAATGAATTTGTAGAAGGTTTTGTATGTTCTAAAAATGAAGATGCAGATACAAAATTCACAAAAATTATTCAACATTACTTTACAAAAGATAATTTAATAGAAGTACCTTACAAAGGTATGATTGAATATTTAGGATTAGATTTAGGACTTGAAGAAATATTTGACTATTCTATTGAGGAATATGGTATTCCAGAAGAATTAGAAGATTATGGTACTCATATTTTAGTATTAGAAAACAATGGAAAATATGGTTTGACTTCATTGGAAGAAAACTACATATCAAAAAATAAAGAATTAATCCTTGAAAGATATAATGAAATGGTTAAAGAATTAGAAGAAATCTATGAAGAAGAAATATGTTAAAAGGTTTTAGACTTATTATTCAAAATTAAAGGTTGAGATTTAACTTCTCAACCTTTTTTTTCCTTTTTAAACAAGTAAAAACCTTTCTTTAGGTAAATTTTTAATTTATTATTAGAAATCTTTATCAAAAACTATATTTTCATCTATTGATTGTAGGTTTTTGTAAAATTCTTCTATTTTTCTATTAACTAATTTTTTTACTTCTTTTCTTAAATGATTTTGATTTAAATGTCTATAATCCAAACAAGTGTTTTTAGATTTTAATAATATTAAAACTATTTCTTCTGGTAAATCTTTTCTATATAACAAACCTTCTTTTACTGTATCTATTTTATCATTTGCTAATTTTTTCATATTTTTTAAACTCAAACCTTCTATTTGGGTCATCATCTCCCTTATTACATAATATTCATCTTCTATTAATTCTTCTATTAATTCTTCTGGAATATCACTTCTTTCTGCCAATAATTCTCTAATAGAATAATCTTTATCTTTTAATAATATTTTCATGATTTTTAATGGTAAATCATTTCTTTTTGTTAAAAAACTTCTTACCATAATATTTTCTTGATATGCTAGTTCCTTTAAAATTTTTAATGGTAAATTAATTAAATATAGTAAGTCTATATAGTTGTTTTCTTCAAAATTATTTTTTTTGATTATTGCACATATTTTATCAATAAATTCTTCTTCATTTCTTTCTAGTATTTCTTCTAATATCTTTTTTTTAAATAAATCATTATTAGATATAATGTTAATAATTTCTTTATTTATTGTAAACAAAATCAAACCTTTTTTAAATTATTATAATTTTGGATTTATTTTTTTATTTTTTTACATAAAAAATCTTAATTTGAAGTTCTTTTTTCATATAATATTTTTAAACTTTTAAGGCTTTCTATGGTTATTCTTTTTTTATTTTCTTTATTGATTTTAACACTTTCTTATATTATTTTTTTAAAATGGTCTTTTGATAAAAATGTTAATAATATGGTTTCCTTAAAATTATCAAATAAAAATAATAAACAAAAAGAACTTTTAATTCTTTTTCAAAAAATTAGTGACTGTAAGGATTTAATAAATTTTAATTTAGGACAACTTAAAGAAGAAACTATCAAAAAATTATTCTCTAATTATAAACATAGTATAAAAATTAATGATTATGAAATATTTCGAGCTCAACATATTAAAAGAATAGAACAAGAAAACATAGGTTTAAATAAAAGATTAAGAAAACTTGAAGAAAAATTTGAAAAATTAAAGTAATTTCTTTATTAAAGAAGTAGGAACCTTATTTTATTCTTTTTATTTATATTTTAAAAAATCTATTTTTATCTATTTTTAAGGTATTGTATACTATAATTATATATATACAAAGAAGATTTATTATCTTCTTTAAACCAAACAGAAGGAATTCTTATGTTAGATTTTATTATTTATTTTTCAGGTGTTATTGTTTCAGTTATTGCTATTTTTATCTCTAATAAGACTGAAAAAAAAGATGGTTTAAAGATTTCTATTGGACTTACTACTATTCTTAGTTTATTTTCTTGGGCATTTTTATTTGTTTGTTTTGGGGCTTATTTTGTTCATTATTTTATTAGATTTTTTGTTTCATTTTTTGATTACATTAATGATTCTAAATTAAATAATAAATTTCAAGGTTAATTAATTTAGAATTAAATATAAAAAGAATTAAGGACTTAAAAATGAGTTTTGATAGTGGTATTACAAGAAAAAAATATTTTCATTTTAACAAATTTGAAGATTTTGAATTAGTTTCTAATTTAATTGGTTTATCTTATAGTCATGAAGATGGTTATTATTACACAGATACTAGAAGTTGTATTGATCAAGTTGAGTTTGATACTTTAGTAGATGACCTTTTTAATGAGGTTGATAAAAAAGATATGGTTTTTTTAAATCAAATATTTGAAGAATTACAAAATGATATTAGTAAGTTTGATTCTATTGAGTTAAGTTATTCTGCTTAATTCTTTTTTTTAAAAGGAAGTGGTTTTTACTACTTCCTTTTTTAGGTTTTAATAAAATAATTGTTTAATAAATTATTTTTTTCTTTGTTCCAATAATCCATTTATTACTTCAAACAACCCTTCTAATACATTAACTGCAATTGAGTTTCCAGCAAATCTATATAAATGTCCTTTTGTGAAGTTTTTTTCTACTAAATCAAAGTCTTTTTGGTCAAATCCCATTAGTTTAAATGCTTCATTTTCTTTTATAGCTCTTAATTTTTTTTTCTCTTCATCATCATATATTTTTATTTGACCAGAAGTTGTTAATGTTGGAGAACCAAAATTAGTATCATAAATTCTATTTGCTATTTCATAAGAAGAATGGTCAATCAAATCAAACTTAACACCTGTTGAACCATCTGTTGATTTTAAAATATTAAATGGTTTGTTTATATAATATCTTGGTGGAATATTTGTATCTAATATATCTTTAATTTTAGCATAACCATTTTTATCTATTTCTTTTTGATACTTAGTATAAGTTTTAGTATTCTCTATTGCTTTTTCAATATCAAAATTTTCTAACTCTTCTTCTTTAAATTGATCCACCTTCAACGCTATTGAGAATGCTCTTCTTCTATGTTGTGCCATATTAAATTCTTTTGAGTTTAATGTAATATCATATGATACATATCCTAATTGTTTTAATTCTTCTTTCCATACATTCCAACCTTCTGCAAATTTATTAAATAAAGTTGGTACATTTTCCATTAATAGAACATTTGGTCTATTTTCAATTGGTGTTTCATTAATAATTCTTCCAATTTCCCATAATAAACCACTTCTTGTTCCTCTTTCTAAACCTCTTTTTTTACCTGCTGCTGAAAGATCTTGACAAGGGAAAGAGTAAGTCAGCACATCTATACCTTTTGGTAATTCTTCACCTACAACTCCCATTACAGAACCAAGATTTTTTGTGACTTTTCTACCAACATAAAGTTGTTTTAAAGTTGTAGTATTTACTCTTGAAAGATTTGCAGGATCTTTTGAGTTAGTTGAGAATGTTTCTTCTTCTAATTCTTTTAAAACATACTCTTTGAATTCTTTTTCATTCTTCTTTAATACTTTTGGGTCAACTTCATTTAAACCATATTTTTTTTCTATTTCTTTTAATTGATTTTGAAAATCTTTATTGTGATGAATTAAACTATATGCAATAATTGCTGAAATATACCATTCTGATATACCTACTGCTTCAAAATCTTTTACAATTCCTTCTTCTTTTAAGTTTTTTAATGCTTTATGTTGTGCACCTATCCCTGCAAATGTTTCAAAAATCTTCATTTTAATACCTTATTTTTTTTTATATTATAAAAAATAATTTTCATTTTTCTCTCAATGTTATTTTTTTCATGTTAAAAAATATTATTTTCTTTAATTTTAATTAAAAAAACTTAATTCATGCTTAAAAATTTGGTCTTTTGGGATTTTTTGATATTGTTAAATTAAGGTGTTTGATATTTTAGTACTATATCACTAAGGTTATTTTAGTTTCAACTTGAAGTTTTTTTTTGTTTTTCTAGTAAATTATAAGTTTTTTTTATTGGATACATTATTCTTTTTTAATCATATAAAACAAGAAAATAAGTATAATTCTAATGTAATTCTAATGTTTAGTATTAAACATTAGATATTTCTTCCTTTACTTCTACAACATAACTATTTAAATCAATTTGTGTAGTTGAAGTTTTTATTTCTTTCTCTGATATTAATAAGTTATCTTCTGCTATTATATATATATTACTCATTCCTTTACTATTTGAAGATTTTACATCATAACATAATGATTTTGATTTTTTTAAACCATCTTTATATCTAAAACTAAAACCAGTTTTATTTTCTATTATTTTTTCTTCTTTTTTATCAAACCATTTATTTTTAATATCAAAATTAATTGTTGAATTTGATATATTTTTTAATTTAATTATTGAAGTAAGTAATTCATACTCTTCTTTAATCATTTTTTCACTTTTAATAATAGTTACTTTTTCCATCAAAGTTTTAGTTCCACCTGTAATTTCTATTGTTGGTTCTTCTTTTTTAAGATTTAGATTTGATATTAAAATAAACTCTTTTTCTTCTAATGAAGAATTATTATAACTATTAATTATGTTTTTGATTTCTTCAACAAATATATCATTTACTAAATAATTTTTATTTTTTTCCCATTTTCTTGATAATTGAATTAAAGATAATGCAAAAGTATTTGCCTTTTCCATAAAAATAAACCCTTTCCCACCATTTTTTACTATATTACTATTACTTGACTTATAAGACATGAATAATTCTATTCCATTTTCTAAAACTATTTTATTATCTATTCTTCCTTCTTCTAAAAAATTAACATTTATAATTTCACTATTTTTAAAAATGTTTTTACATTCTTTATTAAATATTTCTTCTTTTCCAAAAGATTTAATTCTTTTTGAATTTTTATACATTTTATTTATTTCTTCTTCTGTTAATTTATATTTTGTTTTTAACTCTTCTATATTTTTTTCTATTAGGACTTTTTCTACTTTTTTAGTATCTAATTTTTCTTTTAATGTATATTCATTTTGATTTTTTAAATCAATTAAACTTTCTTTCAATACATTTATAGCATTCAACATTTTCTCTGTATCTTTTTTTCTTCTTTTTTTTGAAGTGAATGGAGTTCTTTTTAGAATATCTAATGATATTTCATTTTCTATTGAGATTATTTTTTTCACTATTTCAATTAATGTATGTTCTTTTTCTTTTAGACCTATTGCTTTACAAAAAGTTTTAATATAACCTTCTGTTCTTTGATTTGATTTTTCATTTGTTCTTAAAATATTGTTTTTAAATACTTTAAATTCTTTTTGGATTTCTTTTCTTAATTCAAAAGTATTTTGTTTATTATTTTTTAATGCAAAACCAATTACATCTACTATATCTATTTGTTGTGGATATAGATTGTATTTAAAACTAAAATCTTCTAATTCCATTTGTTCTAATTTAAATATTAAATATTCAAACTTTGTATATATAGAATTTTCTATTTCTTTTAAGATTTTTAATATTGAATCTAAATCATAAATTAAATATAATAAAATACCACCACCTATATGAGTTGAAGAATTAAGTTTTAAAATATACATTTCATTTTCTAATTTATGTAAATCATAATTTACATTATCTTCTTTATTTTGTTCTTCTCCTGAACCATTCATTAATAATGTACTATTGTTTAACATTTCTATTAAATAATCTTCTGAATAAAATTCATTTGTTATTTCTTTACATTTTTTTAGATTTTTTGTATCTACATTTAATATTTGATTAAATCTTTTTAATTCTTCTATTTTCATTTTTTTTCTTCTTTCTTTCAATATTACTTTTATACATATATAATAGCCAATATATACTTAAAAGAAGGTTAAAATGTTTTTTTAAAGTGAAGGTAATATAATATTTGGTATATTTCCTATCTTTGACATTAATTTCAAGATTTCTTCTTCTTTTTCTTTAGAAAAATATTCTCCATCTAGTAATTCTGATTTCATCTCCATTTTTTTTATCAAAATTGTAAGATTTTCAAGATTTATATCTTCTTCTTTTTCTATTGTTATGATAAGATTCATTAATAAACTTTTAAATTGTCCATTTGAAGTTCCTAAATTTTCTTTTATTGACATAACTATTTCTTCTATATTATTTATTTCTTTTAATAGTGGTATTTCTTTTATATCTTTACCTAATCTTTTAGATTGTTCTTTTAAATATTTATTATGATTCGAATATATATTATTGATAATTTCTATACAACTTTTATCATTCAATAATATTTTTCTATATATTTCTTTTGTTTCTTCTAATGATTTTATATCTACATTATAAAAATGATTATTTGTATAATATTCTTTGTCAAAATAAAAATTAATATTTTTAAATACTTTTTTCATTTGTTCTTGATTTAGAGGTATATCATTTGTTAATCTATTATGATTTCTACTATATGTTTTTAATATTAGTAAATTTTTTAACATATTTGTTCTTTCATATGAAGCTGTTTTATTACTTATTTCTCCACCTATAAAAGAAATACCTATTTCTTCTGATTTTAAAACTTCATTAATTATTTTATTTATTGTATTTTGGTAATTAGGAGCATTAACATAATTTTCCATATTTTCTATAATTTTATAATCTTTATATTTTGATTTTTCTTCTTCTAATTTTATTTTTTTTTCTTTGATTTTCTTTTCTTTTTCTCTTATTTCATTCATTTGTTCAATACCATTTAATGTATTTGTATCTATTTTAGTTTTTTCTTCTTCTATTAATACTAGATTTGTTGTTAAATCTTGAATTTGTTGATTAAAATTTATATCTATCATTTCACTAATTATTTTTTGATTTTTATCATTTTGATAAGATAATTCAAATTGTTTTTTTAATATTTCTTCTCTTTCTGTTGTTGGATTTTCTATTTTTTCTATAATATCTTTTGCTGTAAATGAATTATCTTGAAAATAATTTTTTATTATTTTATCAAAATAATTTGTTCTTAAAGTATAGTCTATATATACTCTTTTACTTTCAATTGTGAAAGTTCCATCATTTGTTGCAGCTGCAGAGTATATTTTTTTATCTTTATTTTGTGGTGAACAATACAAAACATCTAATTTAGTTTTATCTTGCATTTTATATTCAAAATTTATTTCTCCATTTACATTTGATAAATTATTAAAAACTTCTCCATATATACTTCTTTCATTAATTTTATTTAAAATATCATATATATATATTTCATTATCTTTTGTTTTATTTAAGTTATTATTTTCTAAATCATATATAAAATCAGCTTCAAAATATGTCAATAACCAAGCTTTTATTTCTAATTTATCTTTATCTAATATTTTATTTTTATTTATAACTTCTAATATTTTATTAATAAAATTGTCTATTTTTTCTTTTACCTTTTGAGACATTTTTTCTACTTTATCTTCATTTGGTATTTGTATATCCATATTTAAAATTTCATTTTTTATTGTTATTGGATTTCCAATTTTTATTTTATCTTTTATACCATATTTTTGATCAAACATTCCATTAATATAATCTTTATATATTTTTAATACTAATTCTTTTTGTTCTTCTGGTGACAATTTTGATATATCTGTATCAGAAGGTATTTGAAAATCTTTTCTTTTAAAGTTTTCATCTTTTTTTATTTGTTCATTTAAAAACAATTTTCCTACAATTTCTTTTCCTAATATTTTTTTTGTTGTCATAGGGATATCTTTTAATATTTCAAATATTTTTTCAACACCTATTTCAAATGTTGGTAATATTTTTACATTTTCCATTGAATCAACTATTGATTTAATTAATAATGTATTAAAATCATCCTTTATTTTTTGTTCTATTAATGAATATTTATATATGTAATTAATAAATTTTAATGAAGTTATAGCCCTTTTAGTATCTGTAAAATCAAATTGGATTAAATTTGAAATCTTATAAGATTCAAATATGTTTGGTATTTTAGTTAATAAATTATTTACTTGTGTTGGTACTTTATTTTTATTCTTTAATAATATTATTTCTTCAATTTCTTTTTGTAAATCTGGATTTAATTCAATTAATACTTTAACAAAATCATGAAAATCCTCTATATCACCTTGTTTTTCTTTATAATTGGCTGGATTCATTTCTTTTAATTTTATGTTCATCTTTTTTATCCTTTATTTAAAGTTTTTTTTTAAAGTTTTTTTTTGTTCTTTTTTTTGAGAAAAAAGTTCTTCTATTTTATTTAACATTGTTTTTTTTTCTTCTTCTGTTACTTTTTCATCTTTTTCTATTTGTTCTTGTAATATTTTTATCATTTTTTTGTTGTTAAAAGGTATCCTTTTAATTTCTTTTTTCATTTCTGTATTATTATTTGAAAAAGATAACATTATATAAAGTTCTTCAAGAAAAATATCATAAGTACTTATTTTTCTATCATTTAATAAACTTAAATATTTAAAATTTTCATAAAATTCTTTTATTTTTTCTTCTTTAAATTTCTTACTATCAAAATTTTCTTTTTTATTTTTTCCTGTTTTATATAAATATTCTTCTAACATTGTTTTTTCAGAAGCATTATGTCTTACTGTATTTAAGTTTTTTTCTAAAACTGATATACCTTCTTCATCTACTTCCAACAATTTATTTACTTTTAATTGAATTGTATCATTTTCTTTGAAAACTTCTATTCCTAAAAGTTTACAATCAGCATAAAACTCATGAAAATCTTCAATAGAAACACTACTAGAAGAAGTCCCTCTTGATTCTCTTATACTTTCCATTGTTTCATATCTTTTTTTGAGATTTGGTATCATTTGTTCTGATATTTCTTTATATGGATTTGGAATGTAATTTTTGTCTTCTTTTTGTATTGTTTCATCTATTCCTTTATATATTGTTGAAGAACCTAAACCTTTTAAATATTCTCTTAATTCTTTTTCTATATTCATTAGTACTTTATTAAATACTCTTGTTGGTTTAGTATCTAATATTTTTTGTTCTTCTTCTAATAATTCTATTGAAATTACACCTTCTTCATTTATTTTTATTTCTTTAATAATTTGAAACATTTCTTCTGAATTTTTTTCTTTATGCAATCCTTTCACATTTTTATTCATTGTTTTTAAGATTTCTGACATTTTTTCTTTGATTTCATTATTAAAATTAGTTAATTGGTATAAATATTTCATTTTTTTCACCTTTTTTTGTTTTAGCTATTTTCATATATTATAACTTGAAATATTGATTTTAATTTTAGATTTTATCAATAACAAAATATAAAGCATTATTTAATATAATTTGTATTTTAATTTTTCTCTATTTTTTAAATAATAATTTAAAAAAAAAGATATAATTCTTTTAAACATTCAAAAAATAAAAATAAAAACTTCTTTTGCTGGATTAACTCAGTCGGTAGAGTAACACCATGGTAAGGTGTAAGTCATCGGTTCAAACCCGATATCCAGCTCCATTAAATTTTGATTCTTTTCTTTATTATTAAATATTTTTTTTTTAATCAATATAATGATTTTAAAAATAGGTAGATAATATGGATGAACAAAATTCTCTTTTACAGTCTTTAACACCTCAAGAAATTTCTGATACTTTTGTTATTACTTCTAAAAACATTTTAGAAAAAGGTTTACCTAAATCAAAAGAAAGTGTTTTGGATCACATTAATAATTTTGATTTTACAGGTAAAGAACTATTTTATATCTTTTTTCAAGAAGGTTTTGATAAGTTTTTTTCTAATTCTTCTTTTGAAGAAATTAAAGACTTTATTATTTCTACACATAAAGAATATATGAATGAGTACAAAGAAAACACTTCTTTTTTTGATAGAGATTTAGCTTTTCATTATACACACATTATGAAGATGGTTGTTACTGGTTTTGAATTACTTTTTAATAATTTAGAACCTAAATCATTAGAAAAAGAATTATTTAAATCTTGTCAAAATACTAATTTTCAATTAAAAAGTTTTTTTTAAACTATTTTAACAAATAACAAAAAAAATTACATATTAAAATCTGATTTGTTATTTTTAGACTTTTCTTTATTATTAAAATTTTGTTCTTCCTCTTCTTTTTGTTTTAATAATTTTGAAGGTTTTTTGATATAAAGGTATTCATTAAAATACAAACATTTATCATTTGTTGGTCCTAAATCTATTGAAGGTGCTCCTGTTAATCTTCCTGTTTTATATTTTATATTGTTTTTATCTATACTAAATAGTATTTCTTCTTTTAATTTTATTATTATTGAAAATGAAATCCCTGAATTATGTGATTGAAAACTTTCTTCAACAAATGAAATAGTTATATCTTCTATATTATCTTCAATAAATTTACTATCTGGTAATTCTATTGATTTACCTAAACCAAGTAAAAAACCTCCATTTTCTTCTGAATGCATTAGTGATTTCACAATCTCTAATCTATTTTCTTTTTGAGTTGGAAGATTATAATTTAATGATTTTTCTTGTTCTCTTATTTCTTTTTTTAATATCTCATTTATTCTTTTAAATATTTCTTTTTCTATTGTATCTGTTTTGTAGTCCATATCTTTTGCAATTTGACTTGATACCTCTTTATGTAAATAAAACTCTGAAACTATCCCTTTTGATAGTTCCAAATCTTCTCTCCCAAAGTAATTTTTAGTAAATAGATTTTCTTTTTTTAAAAAATCTTTTGTTTTATTTTCTTTTCCTCTTTTTACTAATATTTTATTAAAATTTGTTAATAATTTTTTCTTATTTTTTATATCTATTTGTTTTCCATTATATATTAGATTTGGTTCATAATTATTTTTATCTTTTTCATATCTTTCTATTTCCATTATTAAATTTGAAGATTTTAGTATTTTTCTATCTATTTTTATTATTTCTTCATCTAATTCTTTTCTTACTAAGTTTTTTACTTTATTTCCTGATAAACCAAAAGTATTTTGAAAATTTGTATTATTAAAACTTCTTCCTTCTCTAAACTTGTATGATACTTTTGTTGATTCATTTTTACTTTTTATTTCATAATCATAACCTTTTGCATTTCCTTTTTGATTTTCATCATTTTTTTCACCTTCTTTTATTTCATCTTTTAGAATATCTATTTTCTCCTGGAAATCTTTACTATTCAAACCTTCTATTTCAAAATCATTTCCATATTTATTTGTAGCTTGTGTCAATAGTTCTATTGTATCTTGTTTAATTATCTCTAAATCTTTTTCTTTTAACATATCCCCAATAAATATTTCTATTTCCTGATTAAAAAAATCTCTTATTGATAAATTATTTATTATATCTTTTACTTTTTCTAGTGAAAAATTCTTTGATTTAAAATAATCTTTATTTGGAGAAAAATATTTTGATAATATTAACACCATATATTCTGCTTGAATCGCTTTTGATTTTGATAATAGAATTTTAGCTTCTTCTGTTGTTTCTTCTACAAAATCTCCATTTTCAATTTGATTTTTTGAATTATATTCTAATGTTTTTTGAAGTTTATAATATTCAAATATTTTTTGAATACTTGTGTCTTCATTTAGATTTCTTAAATGTGGAGCAACAAATGTAATATTTCCTTTTTGTGTTATCCTTGCATGACCTATTACAGAACATAGTTTAAATAATTTTATATTTTTTTGTTCTCTTTCATAAGAAGATACTTTATTATTATGTATTTTTTGTTTTGGTAGCTCTGCTTTTTTTGTTTGGTTTATTTTCCATTTTTCTAATTTTTCTTCTTGTAATAATTCTTTTTTTGTTGCTATTTTTTGAATTATTATTATTATATTTAATACTTCTAATTCTTCTTGTGATAATTTTGTTTCTGGGTTATCTATATCCACTAATTTTAAAATATCTTTTTTTAAATATGTTTTTTCATTATTAGGTGTTATTATTTTTATTCTTCTTTTAGAACAATCCAAATAAAACTCATCTACTTCATTACCATTTAAAGTTATTTTTTCATCTAATTTTATAATTGTTCCATATTCTGAATAATCTCCTTTAAAAAATCTATCTAAATCTTTTTTTCCATTGTATTTTACAATCTCTAAGTTTGTTGAAAACAACTCTGTTGTAACTTTTTGAGTTTCTCTACCTTTTATTAAATAATTTATTATTTGAGCATATATTTCTACTTCCTTTTCTTTTACATTACTTTCTTTTAATAAATATTCTTTAATATCTTCTATTGTTTGAATATTTTCATTTAGTGAAACTTCTTTTAATAAAGATAATATTTCTTTTTCATCTTTATCCAACATTTCTTGAAATTTTTGTTCTAAAAAGTTGGTTTTATAATCTATTTTTATTTCATTAACTTTTTCTTTTAAATCTTCTTTGAGTTTATTTGTTTTATTTTCTTCATTTTGATTTATTAATATTTCTTTATCAATTAAATCTTCTTCTAATTCATAGATTTTTGTTTCTAATTCTTCAATTGATTTATTTATTGATAATATTTCTTCATTTAATTCTGGTATATTTAATATAGAAACTTTTTTTAATGTCTCTAAATCTTCATTTTTTAACTTCTTTTGTAAATTTTCTAATTCTTTTTCTAATTCTTCTTTATCTTCCATTGTTTCTACTGTTTGAAGTATTTCTTTTATTGTTTTTATTTCTTCACTTATTGTATCTATTGTTGTTTGTTTTTGAACTAGTAATTGTAATACAAAATCAAATTGTTGTTCTTTTATTGAAGTTATTTTCTCATTAAGATAAGTAGTTGAATTACCAAGTGTTTTTGATAATTTGTTGTCTAATTCATTTTTCTTAGATAACAATGAAGATATTTGAGTTTCTGAAATATTTTTAAAACCTTGTAATATAAGATATAAATCTTTTTCTGTTTTTAATTGAGAATTAAACATTTCCTTTGTTTTATTTATTTCTTTTAATTGATTATTTAAAGTTATTAATAGTTCTTTATATGATTTATATAGACTTAGTTGATATTTATATTGTTCTTCTTTTCTTTCTTTTATTTCTTTTATTAAGTTTTTATTTTGAATATTTTTTGTTATTGTTTCTTGTTGGTTTATTGTTGTCTCTATTTTAGATAATAAATCTTCAATTTCTTCTTTTTGTTCTGAATAGTTTTTGTATTGTAATATTTTATTAATCTTTTCATCTACTTTTGAAATAAAACCTTTTGTGTTATCTAATAATTTATTTATTGTTTTTTCTTCTTTTTCTATACTTATTATTATTGATTTTTTAAAAGAGAATAGTTCTTCTTTTAATCCCATATAATCTTTTTGAATTAAAATTGGTTCTATTTTTAGAATTTCTTGTTCTATTTTTTCTATCTCTTTTAATTTAGTAGTATCTGAGGTATTATTACTATTTTTTAGTTCTTCTATTCTTTTTAATAGTTTTATTGACAATTCTTTACTTTTTTCTTTTATATTATTTCTTTTTATTTGGTTATTCTCTTCTTTTTCTTTTAAAAGATTTCTTTTTTCTAATTCTTTAAATAATCTTGAATAGAAATTTACTTTTTCTTCAATTAAAGCAAGAGTAATTATTGTTTTTGATATCCAATAAGTTCCTTTTTCATTTTCTGATTGATATGCTTTCTTCATTAATTCTTTTTTAAAACTTTTTTTAAATATTGTTATTTGTTTTTCTAATATAGAAAATTGCTTTGCTAGTTCTATCAATGAACTATTTTGTTGATTTAGTAAATTCATTTTAGAGTTATATTCTTCAAGTGTAGAAGACATTTTTTGTTGCCATGTTTTTAATTGATATGGCTCTTTTAATATAACATCTTCTAGTATTTCTATATCTTCTAATTGGTTTTCTTTTTCTATTATTATTTCTTTTAATTTTATTTTTAATAGATCAATATTTTCTATATTATCAATTTTTGAAATATTTATAGAATTAATCAAATTATCTTTCTTATTTAAATTTTCTTTAATAGGAACTAGTATTCCTCTTATTAAAATAGATTTTTCTTCACTTGGAAAACTACTATTTAAGATTTTTTGTATTTCTTCTTTTTTTTTCAATTGAGATTCTGTTAGATTTTTTAATTTGATATTTTCATAATATCCCTTATTTTCTTCTTTATTATTTTTATTCAAATAGTTATGCCCTAGTTCTGACACCTTAGAAGTCATATAAAAATTTAACCAAATTTTATTCATTTCTATAAATTCATTTTTATTTAATTGATTAAATTGTTCTTTTTTACTTTCTATTCCTATGCTATCACTATAAGGAAGGTTTTCTTTCAAATATTCTTCATATAATTCATTTGAAGAATCCATCCTATCTCTTATCTCCCATTCTTTTTTTAGGATTTTTTCTTTTGTTTTATTTTTATATATTTTTTTTAATAGATTTAATGTTGATAATGCATAGGTTTCATATTTTAAATATTCTTTACTTTTTTCAACAATTAATGTTTTTTTTATTATTTCTTCTATAATTTCAATCTTTTCATAGACTTCTTTTCTAATCTCATTTACATTTTTTACTTCTAATTTAGATTTGAATATTTCATCTATTAAATTTTTATTTCTATTAGTAAAAACTACACCATCTATTTCTTCTGCAAAATATTTTTCTAAACTTAAATCCAACATTTCTTTGAGTTTTTTATTTTCTTCTAACAAAACACATACCTCTTTTCTTTTTTAATTTATTATAATAAATATATTGATTTCTTTTTTTAAGTTTTTTTTTAATATATATCAAAAATATTTCTTTTTTCTTCTTTAATTTTAGTTGTTTTATTTGCAGTTATGACTACAAATGCTGTATCTACCTCTCTCTCTTCCTTATATATTTTCATTTTTTTTAATTGAATATTTTTTTGTTTTTTTAATTTTAAATAGTCATTAGGATTATTTATTATTTCTATAATACCTTTTATATCTTTCCATTGATTAGTTTTAGTATCTTTTAATATTTCAAGGCCACATCTTCCTTTTAAAATATAGTTTATTTCTTGGTTTGTTGTTATAAAATATTTATTTTCTTTTTTTTTAGAAAATTCTGATATTATGGTGTTTGGTATAAATAAATTATAGTTATATCCACTATTTGGTATAAATAATTTAAATGGTTGTTTTTTGAGTTTTTCTTTTAATATTTCTTTTTTTATAGTTTTTAAATGATATATAATTAATTTCTTTAAAGAATAATTTTTTGTCTTTTGTTCTATTAAAGAATCATACAATTCATTTCTACTTTTTAATAATAATGAATTATATATTTTTAGTATATAATGTTTATTTAATATTTCTTCTTTTGTCTTTGATAATATAGAGTATAGATAAAATGGTTCATAATTAATTTCTTTTGTCTCAATTATTTTTTTAATGTTTTTTATTATTTCTTTATTATTATCTATGAAATAATCATCTATACATAAAAATATTTTTTTATTTTCTTTTAAAATATTTAAATTTAATGTAGATAAATTATTTGTTAAATAATTTTCAATAAATAAAAATATTTTTTTTTCTTCTTCTGTCATTTTATCTTTTGTTTTTTTTAATTTTAAATATTCTTTTTCTATAGAGATAAGTTCTTTTTCATTATTTAAAAAATGGTTTTTATACATTATACAAGATTTTATTTTTTGATATAAGTTTTCAAACAAATATCTTCTATTCTCATTAGGAAAAAAACATTCTTGGATTAATTTTCCTTTAAAAAAAAACTCTTCTTTTAATTGATTAGAAAAAAAACTTTTAGTTTCATAATATATTATTTCTAATTGATTTTTTTCTTTTTGTACATATAATCTATTCCATTCTTTTATTTCTTTTAAAATACATTCTTTAATGTTTCTAACTTCTTTTAGTGTCATTCTTTCATAAGAATAAATTGCTGAATAAAATAAATCATATAAGTTAAATAAAAATTTTCTTTCAATATATTTTTCTATTATTTTTTTTTCTATCTTTTCCTTTTTAAACCATTTTGAAAGAATATTTATTATTGTTTCTTGCTTTTTTTTAAGTTTTTCTTCTTCTACTTCTACTTTTGAATAAAATCTTAATTTTTCATTATTGTATTTAAAATAACCTAGTCTTTCTTCTTTATCTAATTTTGTTAAAAATTCATAAAACTTATTTCTTATTTTTTTTGTTTTGATTTTCTTTTTTATCATTTATTTATTCCATTAATTTTCTATATTTTGTTGCTATTTTATCTGCTTCTTTTATACCTTTTTTATCTCTTGAACTCCAAATTATTTTAATAAAATTTAAATTGATTTTTCTATCATATATTTGTTTTTCTTTATTAATTTCTTTCACTATTTTTTTATTATCATTGTATATAATGAAATTATATTTAGAACTATTTGAATATAAATATCCTTTTTTCATTTTTAATAATAATTTAAATACATCATATATACTTTGTTTTTCCATATTATTTGAGTTTTTAACTCCTTGATTATATGAGTATCCTATTTTAATATTTAAACTAGGAATATATATCCCTGTTCCTCCTATTTTTCTTTTAAATATTTTTTTAAAAGAACCATCAGTATAACAAATTATTTTTTTTCTTTCCATTTTATAGCCTATACTTTATATATATTATAAAATATAATCAATTATTTAATTTTAACTTATTTTTAAAAAAAGGACTTTTTTAGTTTGTTTTTATTACATTTTTTTACTTCTTTTTGTACTATTTTTGTTATTTTAACATTTTTTATTTTTTTATAATTATTTTGTTAATTTTTAACATTAAAATTTTTAGTATAAAGGATATATTATGAGTAGAAGTTATGAGAAAAATGTTGGTAATAATCAAATATTTGAAAGACAAATCATTGAATTTCAAAATAAAATTATTGATTTTTTACTATTAGAAAGAAAAATATTTAATGAAAATTATCTTATTAATTCTTATGATATTGATAAATTTTTAATAAATACCAAAAATTATTATTCAAAAAAATTTAATCTTAATTTAGAAGACACAAAATATTTTGATAGAATTGTTGAAGGAATTTATTTTGAATTAGAAAATATTAATTTAGAATTATATTTTCAAAAAAAACAAGAACTATCTATGTTATTAAAAGATTTAATCTTCATTAAAGAAGACTTTGAATTTTTCCCATATTTTATTGATTTTTTTTCTTTAACAATTAAAGAAGATTTTATTTTTGATCTTGATATTTTATTAGATTATGAAAAAGTAGAACTTATTGATTATTTATTTGAAAATGGTTTTAAAACAAAAGAGGATATTAAACAATTTAATTTTTTGAAATTTTTTAAAAATATAAAAGAACAAAAACTTAAAGGTAATTTTTTTCTTGATGAAGAAATAAGTATTGATTTATTCAAAGTAGAAACAATAATACATTTTTTAGAAGACAAGTAGTTTTTAAACTACTTGTCTTAATAATTTTTGTTTTTCTAGTGAAGTTTTAATAACTTCCATTTTAAGTATTTCTGAGTACAACTCTTCTCCTCTTTGTTTTATTACATCAAATGTAATTTGTTTATTTTCCAATTTTTCTTTAAATTGTTCTCCTATCCATAAACCATATTCTAATAAATTTATTTTTTTATTATAGATTGACTTATAGAGCAATTTGAAACTCTTCCTGTTAAATATGATAATAAGTTTTTACAAAAAGTCTATAACATGATGAAAAAATTGCACAACTTAGTGTAAAAGAATATCTAAATACTAAAGGTTTTCAAAATATTGATTTACAAACCAATCGAGTTGTAAGCGAATCTTTTGGAATTTATAAATTTCATAATAGTACATTAGTTTATGAACCTTTAGTATTAGCTGATTCTATAGATGATAATCAAATTAACCACATTCTTAATTCATATAAAGATATACAAATTATATTATCTCTACCAGATGACAAAGATTTAAAAAATATAGTTGAATATTTTAAAAGAAGAGAATTAATGCCATTACATGTAGTCCTTGAAGGAACACGAGGTTATCTTAATTATTTAAAGACTAATGAACATTACCATGATAATATTTTAGTGACATTGCAATACCATGATGTATTACAAATGTCAAAAGTTATCTCCAATATATTATGTAGTGGTAAATTAATATATTTTTTAGGAACTCATACATTTATAAGACTTATAAAATTATCACTAATAAAATTAGGAGCAAAAAATGAGTAAATTTATCTTAAAAATTCAAAGAAACGATATGATAGGCTCAATTTATAAAATTTCGAAAATATTAACTTAAATAGTAAAACTTATACTTCTAAAGATTTAATATCTTTTTTTCCTGGTAAAGTATTTTCTTTTGTAACAGGATTAGATATGAT